>ORMF010897535.1_pt1 | contig 16826 bp, 9 predicted proteins | sample 1779871 | NCBI WGS metagenome assembly ORMF01 (sample SAMEA104232316, study PRJEB22302) | groundwater metagenome | biome: forest; feature: aquifer; material: groundwater | place: USA | collected 2011-08-07 | depth 5.4 m
ACCAAATAATCCGCGCGAGCCGAGACGGGCGGGGGCTCGGGTGGGAACCCAGTCCCACCCAGCCCCATCTCGCTCGGCCGCTCCGAGCCCGTCCTCACGGGCTTGGCTACTTCGCCCGGCTTGCCTGACTCTGGTGCGATGCCAAAGAGGTGGACGAGTTAGACAGGGAGCAGTTTGGCCTCAGCGAGGGTCATCGAGAACGGGCTGCCCGGCATTCTCGGATGCGCAAGAAAAAGGGCTGGCATAACGTCCGTTTTGGGGCTAGTCTTTCGTCGTTGTGCAAATAGGTTCAAGGTCGCGGGTTCGAACGCGGCAATGACGTTCAGAACAAGTGGAGGCACGGTGCGCTTGAGTTCGCGGGTCTGGCCGGTCCTGATCGTCCTCGGTACCTTCGGCGTCGCTTTCGGAGGTTGCGGCACGCTGTCGTCGAGCTTGACCAGCGAGAGTTCCGTGCTCGCTTCCCGCGCGCCGGTCGCGGCGCCGGCTGAGCCTGCGATGCCCGGATCCGACGCCTCCGCGAACACGGACGAGTCCGCCGCCGCTCCGGTCGCCATCACCTACGAATCGATCACCGGTCAGAACGCTCCCGCCTGGGTCGTCGCGCTCTCCGGACCCGTTGACCCCTCGCTGCGTGGCACTCCGGACACCGTGCCGCCGGACCCGGACGTGGAAGAATACGACCCGTGGGAGAAGTTCAACGAGAAGATGTTCAACTTCAACTACAACCTGGACAAGTACGTGCTGAAGCCGGCGGCGAAGGGTTACAACTTCGTCGTGCCCGACATGTTTCAGGCCATGATCGACAACGCGTTCACCAACCTGCGCATGCCGTCCCGGTTCGTGAACAAGCTGCTGCAGTTGAAGCTCGTCGACGCCAGCAAGGAGATGGGGCGCTTTCTCATCAACTCCACGCTCGGAGTCGGCGGGCTCTTCGACGTCGCGCGCCAGGAGATGGGGCTCGAGCGGCAGAAAGCGGACCTCGGCCAGACGCTCGGCATCTGGGGCTTCGGACCTGGGCCGTATCTCGTGCTGCCCCTGCTGCCGCCGCTCACCGTCCGCGATGGCATAGGCTTCGCCGGCGATGGAGCGATGAACCCGCTCTCCTACTACATCCCGTTCTGGCCCGAAAGCCTCGCGATGAAGGTAGGCGACGCAGTTAACGATCGCTCGCTCAACCTTGACCTCTTCCAGGGTTTCGAGGAGTCGACGGTCGATCTGTACAGTTCCGTTCGCAACGGCTATCTCCAGCGTCGCAACCGGCTGATCAAAGAAGGCAAGTAACTCTCAGGGCTTGGGCTCCAGGAGCCCAAGGAGCCCCGAGGTGTCGAGCTTGCCCAAGCCCGCCTCCCGGGCCTGTCCGTAGAGTTTCCAGGCTTCTCCCGCGATCATCACGGCGAGCGTTCCGGCCTCGGCACCGCTCACGCTGCCCGAGTCGGGCGCGTGGCATGGACGCTCCTTTAAGGGGCATGGGGGTGGCGGCAGGGGCGAAGGCGGCCGAGAGCTCGTTGGATAACCCGGTCTTTCTTGCTGAGCCGCCGCGGGTTGCCCTTGCGCGGTCCGCGACTGGGCTCCTCCTCGTCGCCGTCCATCAGGTCCGCTGGGGCTTCGGACGGGAGCCGGTGAGCCTGGTTGAGGCGCGCCAGGAACTGGTCGGTGGTGACGACAGTGGCGCCAGCGCGCTCGGCTGCCCTGCGCACTTCCCGGTCGTTTGAAACGACGGCGCCCCCTTCGCGCGCCATGCGCGCCAGCACACGGTCAGCGGACTCGCGGGCGCTCGAGAAGATCACGGTGACGCCTGAGCCGCCGCCCGACCGGCCGCCCGCCTGCGCGCCATCGAAGACAACGGTGAACGTGTCCGCTGACGCGTGCGCGACCTGGCCCAGCAGATCGCAGAGCGCCTGGCGGCCCGCTTCGAGGCTCTCCTGCTCTCGCGATTCAAGCTCCGGCGCGCGCCTGATCACGTTGTAGCCGTCCACGAGCCAGCGCATGGCGGCCTCATTCTAACGCTCCGGCGCATCAACGCACCGCGCTAAAGCCCGGTGAGCAGAAACTACCAAATAAAGGTTGACTTGGGTCGCCTGGGCACAATATGTTGTGGCTCACGCGCAATTCATCTTTCAGAGTTCTCCAGACGGTGGAGCGCAATCGGGGGTCGAGTTTTCATGGCGTTAGCCTCCGCTGGCGCGGCAACGGCAGGGTGGGCGGCAGCCAGGCGGAAACCGCAGCAGACGGCGTCCAGAAGAGGAGGGATGTATGAGAATCACCCGGCGATTCACCGCGGAAGGCCGAAGCCCCTATGCCGGCATCGAGTTCGCCCAAAGGAACTCGGAGATCCGGAACCCCGATGGGACCTCGGTCTTCCGTCAGGATGACATCGCCGTGCCGGCCGAGTGGTCGTCGGTGGCTGTGGATATCCTGGCCCAGAAGTACTTCCGCAAGTCGGGGGTGCCCCAGGTCGGCTCCGACGGCAAGCCCCTCCTCGACAAGGAGGGGCAGCCCGTCCTCGGGGGCGAGCGGGACGCCCGGCAGGTCTTCCACCGCCTGGCAGGCTGCTGGACCCACTGGGGCGAGCGCTACGGCTACTTCGACTCGCCGGCGGACGGGGGCGCCTTCTACGACGAACTTTGCCACATGCTGGCGGCGCAGATCGCGGCGCCCAACTCGCCACAGTGGTTTAACACGGGGCTGCACTACGCCTACGACCTCTCGGGACCGGCCCAGGGCCACTACTTCGTCGACCCGGACACGGGCGTCCTGACCCGCGCCTCGAGCGCCTACGAACGCCCACAAGTTCATGCCTGCTTCATCCAGTCCGTCAGCGACGATCTGGTCAACGACGGCGGCATCATGGACCTCTGGACGCGCGAAGCCCGCATCTTCAAGTACGGCTCGGGCAGCGGCCCCAACTTCTCCAGCCTGCGCGGCGAGAACGAGCCGCTCTCGGGCGGCGGCAAGTCCTCGGGGCTCATGTCTTTCCTTAAGATCGGCGACCGGGCGGCCGGGGCGATCAAGTCGGGCGGCACCACGAGGCGCGCGGCCAAGATGGTCTGCCTCGACCTCGACCACCCGGACGTGATGCAGTTCATCCGCTGGAAGGTGGTCGAGGAGCAGAAGGTGGCCGCGCTGGTGGCGGGCTCACGGCTGGGCAAGCGGCGACTGCAGGCGTTGCTCCAAGCCGCGAGAATCGGCGACAGGATCGAGGCCGACCCCAAGCAGAACGCGGGGCTGCGCGCGGCCGTGCGCGAGGCACGCGCGGCCTTCGTGCCCGAGGCCTACATTCAGAAGACGCTCCAGCTGGCCGCCGAGGGCGTGACCGAGATCGTCTTCCCGGAGTACGACACCGACTGGGACAGCGAGGCCTATCTCACCGTCTCCGGCCAGAACTCCAACAACTCGGTCCGGGTGCCGAACCGCTTCTTCGAGGTGCTCGACAAGGGCGGGGACTGGGAGCTCACACGCAGGACGGACGGCAAGCTCGCGAAGAAGGTCCCGGCCGCGGAGATGTGGAACGAGATCGCCTACGCGGCCTGGGCCTGCGCGGACCCGGGCGTGCAGTACGACACGACCATCAACGAGTGGCATACCTGCCCCGAGGACGGGCGCATCAATGCCAGTAATCCGTGCTCCGAATATGTCTTTTTGGACGACACGGCCTGCAACCTGGCGTCCGTCAACCTGGTCAAGTTCCTTCGGCCCGACGCCAGCTTCGATGTCGAGGGCTTCCGCCACGCCTGCAGGCTCTGGACGATGGTGCTCGAGATCAGCGTCCTCATGGCCGCCTACCCGAGTCCAACCATCGCGAAGAAGAGCTGGGACTTCCGGACGCTGGGGCTGGGCTACGCCAACATGGGCACCGTGCTCATGCGTAGCGGCATCCCGTACGACTCCCCTGAGGCCGCGGCCATCTGCGGCTCGATCACGGCCATCATGCACGGCGAGGCCTATGCGACCTCCGCCGAGATCGCCAAGGACCTGGGCCCCTTCCCCGGCTACGCCAAGAACAGGGAGCACATGCTGCGCGTCATCCGTAACCACCGCCGGGCCGCCTACAACGCGCCCGCCGGCGACTACGAGGGGCTGACCATCACGCCGATGGGCATCCACCCCGACCGCTGCCCGCCGCGGCTCCTGCAGGCCGCGCGCGAGACCTGGGACCGGGCGCTGGAGCTCGGCCAGGCGCACGGCTTCCGCAACGCCCAGGTGACGGTCCTGGCGCCGACGGGCACCATCGGCCTCGTCATGGACTGCGACACCACGGGAATCGAGCCCGACTTCGCCCTGGTCAAGTTCAAGAAGCTGGCGGGCGGCGGCTACTTCAAGATCATCAACCAGAGCCTGCCCAAGGCGCTCCTGGCGCTCGGCTACCTGCCGAACCAGATCGAGGAGATCGTGGACTACTGCGTGGGGCGCAAGACGCTCGACGGCGCGCCCTTCATCAACCACGAAACCCTCCGGGCCAAGGGCTTCGACGACGAGGGACTGGCCAAGATCGAGGCCGCGCTCGAGGGGGCCTTCGAGATCCAGTTCGTCCTCAACTCCTGGACGCTCGGCGACGGTTATGTCGCTGAGAAGCTCGGGATCAACGACGCGCGGCTGGCCGAGTGGAACGGCAACCTGCTCCGTGCGCTCGGCTTCACTCCGGCCGAGATCGAGGCCGCCAACGACTTCTGCTGCGGCACCATGACGGTCGAGGGCGCGCCCTTCCTCAAGCCCGAGCACCTGCCGGTTTTCGACTGCGCCAACCGCTGCGGCCGCACGGGCCGGCGCTTCATCGCGGTCGCGGCCCACATCCGCATGATGGCCTCCGCCCAGCCCTTCCTGTCCGGGGCGATCAGCAAGACCATCAACATGCCGCAGGACGCCACGGTCGAGGAGGTCAAGAACGCCTACCGCGCTTCGTGGCAGTCCATGCTCAAGGCCGTCGCCCTCTACCGCGACGGCTCCAAGCTCTCCCAGCCGCTGAACACCGTCAGCGACGACGAGGAGGAGGCCGCGGCGGCCGACGTGGAGAAGGTCGCCGAGCGCATGACCGAGCGGGTGGTGACCAAGTACCTGCGCGAGCGGCACCGGCTGCCGGATCGCCGCGCCGGCTACACCCAGAAGGCCGTCGTCGGCGGCCACAAGGTCTACGTCCGCACGGGCGAGTACGAGGACGGGTCGCTGGGCGAGGTCTTTCTCGACATGCACAAGGAGGGCGCGGCCTTCCGCTCGCTCATGAACTGCTTCGCCATCGCCATCTCGCTGGGGCTCCAGCACGGCGTGCCGCTCGAAGAGTTCGTGGACGCCTTCGTTTTCACTCGCTTCGAGCCCAACGGCATGGTCAAGGGCAACGACCGCATCAAGATGTCCACTTCGGTCATTGACTACGTCTTCCGGGAGCTGGCAATCACCTACCTCGGCCGCACCGATCTCTCCCATGTCGCCGAAGAAGACCTCCGCGGCGACACGCTCGGCGCCAAGATCGTCCACGGTGCGGTCGGCCAGCGTGGCATCCCGCGCGTCGAGCCGCCCGCGCCGGAAATCAAGGCGCCGGTGGCCGCGCCCGTCACCGCGCGCGCCGCGATGCCCGTCAGCGGCGGCAGCGGCGGGCTGGCGCAGGCCAAGACGCTCTCGGCCTCCGAGATGGCGCGCCTCAAGGGCTACGAAGGCGATCCTTGCGGCGACTGCGGTCAGTTCACCATGGTGCGCAACGGCACGTGTCTCAAGTGCATCACCTGCGGCACGACCACCGGCTGCTCATAGGGAGAGGGGGTTGGGTTTCGGCGTTCGCTTGACGTAGTTGTCGCTGAGCGAGTCCGCCCTTCCGAGGGTACCACTCAACGCGCAGGACGTAGGCGTAGCGCCCCAGCAAATCCAGCCTCCCACGCGTTCGTCTTGCGCGGGGGTGTCTCACCTCCGGTCGGAAAGGCCTCTCAACGGGATGGCTCCGCTTAGGTTATGGAGCGCGATGCCACCGATCCGGCTCCACACCCCTTTGAGGGTACCCCCCTTGAATTTCACGGGGGTCGCTGGCTCGGACATTATTTTTGGAGGTGGCCGGCCGATGTCCCCGTACCCTATATGTAGTGATCGACTCACCACACGCTCACAAGCAGTGGCGTCATAGCCGCGGGTTGGGCCGCGTCGTCTCGACGCTCCACTTCTGTCTGCTGTCGCTGGTGCTGGCCCGGGCGCCCGCGGTGACCTTCGACCTGGGCGAGTGGATCCCCGGACTCAAGCTGAGCCCCTTCTTCAGCGAGCGCGTGGAGTACGAGAGCAACGTCTTCCAGGCTCCCAGCCACTCGCGCGGCGGCCTCAGGTATTCAATCCCCAATTGGCCCCTAGGAGTCCAACAATGACGCGCTGCTTCCGCTGGCTGGTTACCCTGCCGACCGTGACTCTTCTGCTCTGGTCCCTGTCGGTGTCGCCCATCCGGGCCCAAAACCCGGATAGCAAGGACTTCATAGTCGGTCCGGAAGATGTCCTGGAGGTCCTGGTCTGGGACAACAAGGATCTGAACCAGATCGTCTTCGTACGACCGGACGGAAAGGCCTCGCTTCCCCTCGTCGGCGAGATCCAGGCGGCCGGCAAAACCGTGCAGGAGCTGCAGGACTATTTGGCCGCCGTCTACGCCAAGACGATCAAGAGCGCCGCCGTGACCGTCATTATCAAAGAGATCAAGAGCAGACCGGTTTATTTCGTGGGCGGCTTCGGAAAGCCCGGGGTCATCCAGCCCGGGGTCATCCAGCTCACGCGCGACCTGACACTGATTCAGGCGGTCGCTCTCGTCGGGGGGCTGACGCCGAGTGCCGATCCGGAAAAGGGCTTCGTGCTCCGGAAAGAGAAAGTCATCCCCGTCGACTTCACCAAGCTCATGCAGACGGGGGACCTGAGTCAGAATCTCAAGCTCGAGCCGGGCGACTCGGTGGTGGCGCCACTCGCCGATCTCGTCTACGTGCAGGGCGAGGTCAAGACACCGGGAGCGGTCAAGTACATGCAGGACTTGACCGTTCTCATGGCCATCAGCCAGGTGGGAGGCTTCACGCCGCGGGCCGCCGGAGGCCGGGTGGACATCCTCCGCGGGAAAGGGGAAAAGAAGGAACGGATCCGGGTAGACGTTGACAAAGTGAGTCGGGCTCCGGAGGAGAATCCTGACGTCCTGCTCAAACCCAACGACATCGTTCTTGTGCCCCAACGACTCTTTTAGCCGAGACGCGGCTTCTAGAGGGGAGGTGCCACCGGGACGGCTCCTTCCCGTGCTGGTCCTTTCGCTGTCGGCTCTCCTCCTCTGGCCCCTCTTCGGCCTCGGCTCAGGAGCCTCGGGCCAGGTTCCGCCCCCTGCCCCGACTGAAGGGCCGCCTTTTCTTGTTCCCCAGTACTCATCCCAGTATCCCCCAGCGCTTCAGTATCCCCAGCCGCTGACTCAGGGGTGGCCGACGCAGGCCGGCCCTGCTGGCCCGGGAGGAGGGTACACACTCCCTCCCTGGACTGCTCCGGCCGCGCCACCTCCATCTCAAATCCACTTGCCGGACGCGCCTCCGAGCGTCCTCCAAAAAATGGAGGGCCGACGGTTCTTCGAGGTCGACTTCAACCCGGACGTGACTGAAACCTGGACCGACAACTTCGATCTGGCCCCCTCGAACAAGCGGCAGAATTTCCGGACCACTCTGGGCCTGGGGACCAACCTGCTGATCAGCGGAGGCGACACCAAGGGGAGCATCGAAGGCAAACCCGGGCTCACGTACGATAGCGCGGACGCGTCGGTGGGGGTGAAGCTCCTCCCGAGGGTCAACGCCGCGTTCCAGCAGATCCTGAGCCCGAGGCTCACCCTCAACGCCACGGACGTGTACACCCGGAACGACCAGCCCACCCAAACCAACTCCTTCGGACTGAACGCGCAGCGGCAGACCTTCTCGAGCAACACCTTTGGCCTGTCCGCCGACTGGCTGATGGATCTGGTCGCAACCCAAGGCTACTTTTGGAACTCGTACTTCACGACAAACGACACCACAACGGTCGCCAACACCCTCGGGGCCAATGCCAGCACAGGGATCGGCCCCCTCAACACGGTGCGGCTGGGTTACGAGTTCAGCGACAGCAACACCACGGGCAGCAACTCGGGGAACTCCACAGTGGGCGCCACTTCGGGCTACGCCATCTCGAATACCGTCTACGGATCACTCAGCCGCCAGACCGGTCAGTATTCCACGGCCGGCATCTCCAGCGCCTATACGCTGCTGTCGGTCGATGACGCGCGGGTCTGGAACGTGTCGCTGTTCGCGTCGCATAGCGGGCCTCCGGGCCTCTCACTGTCGGCCAGCCTCGGCTACAGCGTCCTGAGATCGGACGCCGAGCCCAACACCGGGATAGTCACCACCAATTCGACCCTGAGCTACACGTTCACGCGCGCGGTCATCTCCGGCTCCGCTTTTCGGGACTACCGCAACACCGGCAACGGGGGGCAGAACTTCGGCGTCGTCCAGACAACGGGCTATGCGGGGAGCTTTCTCTACACGTTCACCCCGTCGACGACGGTCAATTTCCAGGCACGCTACATCACCAACGGTACCACCGGGATCGGCAACGACGCCTCCACACCGTCCGTCAGCATCCTCACCGCAGGCGCAGGGCTCAGGTGGCAAATTCTCGGTTGGCTTTCGAGCAGCTTGCAGTACACCCACACCGTGCAGAGCTCGTGGCGCAACTTCGCCGCTGGGAGCGGCGGGATCCTCCAGGGTGGCGATTACACCCAGAATGAAGTGTCTTTCAGCCTGATGGCAAGCTTTTAGACGCCCTCCTCGAGCTCGATCGAGCCTTGAGCCGCTCCCTGCAGGTTGTCAGCCAGCTTCGCCGCGTGGGCAACATAGAAGGGGACATTCAGGCCGCTGAACGCCCTCTGCGCGGCAGCCAGATGGGTCGCCGCCGCATCGGGCCGGCTCGATGCGCTGGCCGTCACGGCCAGGTCGAGCAGGGTGCGGGCGCCCTCGTAAGCCGCTCCGATGGATTGAAAAGCCTGACGGGCCGCCTCCAAATGGCGTTCCGCCTCCGCGAGGACGCCCCTGACCCGGGCGATGCGCCCGAGGGCGCGCCGGGCCAGCGCCCCGGCGAACGGGAACCCAAGCTCATCACTCAGGGCTAGTCCCTCCTCGGCCAACTCCAGTGCCCGCTCCTCGTGCCCTCGCCCCAGGAGGGCATCGCTCAGCCAGGCGCAGACCAATGCGTGGAATGGTCTGCACTTCCACCCGAGGAATTTGTCATAGGCCTGTACCAAAACGTCGGCCGCTTGCTCCGGATCTTCCATCTCGAGGCAGGCGGCCCCCAGCCAGGCCTGAGCGACAGCCGTGGCCAAGGGGTCGGGCGCCAGTTCGACCGCGCGCCGGCAGGCCGCGATGCCTGCCTCCCTGTCTCCGCGGAGCGCGTGGGCCCACCCTTTCGCGAACCCGGTGAAGCACTCGAGCCAAGGATCACCCGTCTCTCGCGCTGCCTCCCACGCCGCCTCCTCCACCTCGATGGCGCCCTCGAGATTCCCGGCGGCGATGCGGTTCATGCCTATCCCCCACATCGCTTGGCCTGTCCACCACCGCTCGCGCGGCTTGCGAAGCCGGGCGACCGCCGCCCGGCCTTCCTCGATCCCCTCGCCGAACCGTCCTGCCCAGAAGCAGTCCAGCGCGAGCCCGTGGCTCGCCATTGCGAGCGTGGTCGCATCCCCGGAGCGGGCGGACTCCGCCGCCGCCCGCCGGAACCAGACCGCAGCCGAGCCCGGCTCTCCCAACAGGCCGTACGCTCCGGCAAGCGCCAGGAAGAAGGGTCCGGCAAGCCGCGGGTCCTTGAGGGCCTCAAAGCAGTGCAGGTGGCGAAGCAGCAGGCCGCGGGCTTCCTCGATCCGGCCAAGCTTCAAGAGGGGATGAGCCTGGTGGGTCACCAGACCCACCAGGAGCCGGTCGCGCTGAGCGCCCGCCGGCAGACGCCCCGCGTCCTCCAGTGCATGATCAAGGATCGCCACGGTGTCTCCGAGGGTGCGGTTCCGACCCGTCGTCTGGATCAAGTGCGGCAGGTAGGCGTTCGCCTTCGCCGAATCGGCGCTCCTGCCGTAGTGGTAGGCGAGGAGCTCGTACACCTCCTGGAGTCGGCCGGCATGCAGCGCCTCGAGGGCCGCACCCACGGCCGCGTGCAGCGTCCGCCGCTCCTCGACAGGGAGGGATTCGTAGACGGCACGGCGCATGAGAGGGTGATCGCACTGCAGCACGGCCTCTCCGTGCCGGCTCCCCTCGTGGAGGAGATCGTGCTTCCGAACCTCGGTGAGGAGGGGGGCGAGGCCTCGTGGCCTGCCCAGCACGTGTTCGACCAGACGCACCGGAGCCCGGTCGCCGATGACCGAGACGATCATCAGCAGCCGGCGGGCTCCGGCGCTCAGGCGGCTCATCCGCGGCAGCAGAGCCCGTTGGATGGCATCCGTCACTCTGAGCTCGTCGCCCGCCGCACCCTGCTTCTCGACAGCGTCCCGAGCGAGCTCTTCAAGAAAGAACGGGTTCCCGCTCGCGTCGTCCAGGATTCGGTGGATCAGGCCATTCGACTGCTGCGCCGCCGGCAGAAGGGAGTGCAGGAGCCCGAAGCTGCTCACGCGTGAGAGCGGCTGTAAGCCGAACTGGGTTACGTCCGGCCTGTCGCCCCACGGGAGCCGGTACCCGGGCCGATATGTTGTCAGCAGGAGAATTCGGGATCTGGGCAGCTCCTGGCTGACAGAGAACAGGAACTCTTCCGCAGTTCTTCCGGCCACATGCAGGTCGTCGATGGCAATGACCAGCGGCGCACGCCGGCTGCATTCGACCGCAAACCGGCGCAGCATCTCAATGGTCCGGGCCCTGATCGCTTCGCGGCTGACCCCGGCCAGCCGTTCCGCGCCGGCCGAGACACCTGCGGCAGACAAGAGGTACGGGGCCCACTCGTCTGGATCGAGGCCTGCGTCCTCGACCCCATGGCGGACCTTCTCGCAGATGGTGCCGCCGCTGTCGCCCTCCGCAATCCCGTAGGCCTGCTGCAGGATCTGGGTCATGGCGTCGTTGACCATGGCGCCGTTGGAGGGGACGCATTCCACGACGTGATAGACGAAGCCCCTCTGGACCGCACGCTGCCGGAACTCGCGCAGCAGTCGGGACTTGCCAATCCCAGCCTCGCCCACGATCCCGCCCGCCCGCCCTTGGCCCTGCTCGACCTGAACGAGCAGGGCATCGAGCATTGTCATTTCCCGCTCCCGGCCCACATAGGGCGCGAGCGGCCGGCTGGGCGCATGGCATTCCGCCCGCCGACGGCCGACGAGTCGGTACAGCGGATCGCGACCATCTCCCGGAGCCGTGGCGGGCTCGAGATCGAACTGTGCGGGGAGCAAACGGGCCACGTCGGCAGCGACGAGGATGGCCTGGGGCTCCGAACGCTCGAGCACAATCCCGAGCGCCGCCCATCCCGGCCGTTGTCGCCCCCCGGTCGTCTCCGACGCACCGTCCCCAGCCCGGACCCCCGCCGGGGACGCGTGGATGGCGAGCTGCACCGTGAACGGGCTAGAGCCGGCCTGGTACCCGTCCGCGCCGGCTTTCTGCACGGCAAGGGCTGCGTTGGCTGCGCATGAGGGCGGGTCCTCCATGGAGTCATCAAAGCCGAACCTGGCAAGCAGCTCGACGCCGGTCATCGCCTCAACCCGCCCGCCGAAGCGCCGCACCTTGTCGGCGACGCTCTCCAGGACGCGGCTGACCTGGCCGGGATCTGCGCCCACCTGCGATACCGAAGCACCCAGGTAGACCCCCCGACGAGGCTGCCAGGCGCCATCTGTCCATCCAGGTGCGCCGGGCCCGACCTTCCTCGACCTCTCACCAACCTTGCCGGGCGGCTTCCTTCCCGGAGCGAGGACCGCCCCGGCTTTCCCCGGGTAAAGCTCGAGCTTGGCGATCCGGTAGCGGAGGGTGTTGCGGGGCAATCCCAGGCGAACGGCCGCGAGGGAGACGTTCCAACCCGACTCCCGGAGAGCCGCACGCAGCTTCTCCCGCTCGAAACCCTCGAGCGAGGCCTTCAGATACGACCGTTCCGGCTCGCGAACCCCCTTCCCGGGCCTGGCAGCCGGCTGCAGGCCGAGGAGGTCTGGTGTGATGACCGACGCGTCTCCCGACAGCAGGGCGACGCGTTCGAGCATGTTCGCCAGCTCCCGGACATTGCCCGGCCACGCATAGGCCAGGAGGGCCGCCTGTGCCTCTGCGGTCAGCACTTTCAGGGGCAGATGGTATTCGGCGCACGCTCGTCCGAGGTAGTGCCCTGCCAGCAGCAGGATATCGCCCCCACGCTCGCGCAGCGGTGGCATGAAAAGCGTCATGGCTGCCAGCCGATGGTACAGATCCTCGCGGAAGCCGCCCTCGCGCGTGGCCGTGGCCAGGTCCACGTTCGTGGCGGCGATGACCCAGAGATCCAGCACGTCTACGTGCGTGCTCCCGAGCCGCCGGACCCCACGCTCCTCCACCACCTTGAGGAGCTTCGCCTGAAAGGTCCTGGGCAGCAGTCCCACCTCGTCGAGGAAGATCGAGCCGCCGCTGGCAGCCTGGAAGAGGCCGAGCTTGGGCTGCTTGGCGTCGGTGAAAGCTCCTCGCTCGAATCCAAAGAGCTCGGATTCCAGGAGAGTCTCCGGAATGGTCAGGCAATCTACGTCGACGAACGGCTGGCTCGACCGCGCGCTCGCATTGTGGACAGCCCGTGCGAGGAGGCCCTTACCTGTCCCCGTCTCACCCTGGAGGAGCAGCGTCGGCAGTCGCGGTGAGCGCGACTGCCGGCCGAGAAGGTGGATGATCTGCTGTCGCAGCAGGAGCATCCCGGGGCTCTCTCCGATCAGATCCTTCAGTCCAACGGCCCGAGGATCCCGTAGCCGACCAGCTTCCGTCGCGCCCATCTCTGCTCCTCTGGCTTCGCCCTATGTACGCCGCCCTTGAGTGCGGATATCAGAATGAGCATCAGATGTTATTCGATGCGTCTCGGGTCTTCAATGACTCATGACGAATTTCTGGCCACCAAGACCGATTACAAGCAGTTTTGACGAAATTTCGCCGCGTGCGTGCTTGTCCTCTCCGGCAAACGGCTGCCAATTATTGTCGTAGGTGGCGTCAATTCTTGTCGTAGGTGGCAAAATTACCGACCGTGAAGCCCGACTGCCTGAGTTTTTCATTTCTTCGCCTCCAAAAACTGCCGGTGGGAGGATCCCAGGGACCAGGCCACTTTGTGTAGTGGCAACGGCGAATCGGAGAGGGGGGCGGTTTGACAGAGACAATGCGAAAGACCTTACACACTGGGCGTCGCTTCGCTTTGCAGAAATAGGAGCTTTCCGTCTGAGAAGCGTCTCCTAACGACTTGAAAACCTTCGCGTTCCAGCCAATTCTCCAAGATCGTCGGCCCACTGGACTCCTCAGTACTCAAGACGGAGGTATTCCAGATGGCCTGTTCCTTGCTGTCTGTGAAGCAATGTGAACACAGATCGCAACGGCGAGTACATGTGCGGGCCCTTAACTGAAAGCGGGTGCCCTTCCACCAGCATTCTCGTGAATCGCCCCGAGCGCACGCCACGAGAGGGCGGGACCAAATGAAGAAACGGTTTGTGTTCGTCGTGGAAACCGACCCGGTCGCCCGGCGCCGTCTCACCAGCCTCCTGGAGACCTGGGGATACGAGCCCGTGGTGGCCAGCTCAGTGGACGAAGCGCTTGCCATCCTCGGTCACAGCCACTTCCTCTTCAGCCTGCTCGACCTCGACCTCGATGGCGCCGACGGGAACGATCTCCTCAAGCGGCTCCGTGTCCAGGGGGGCGACCCCGGCGCGATCATCGTGATCACCAACGGAAGTGGTCTCCACGGTGCCGCGGAAGCGGCGGCCCTGGGTGCAGACGATTTCGTCCAGAAGCCCTTCGCCCCGGAGGAGCTCGAGAGCGCCATCAAGAACGCGCTGGAGCGGCCGCGGCGAGGCTGGGGGCGCGCAGTCGAGGACGATCCGCAGCGCAGGCTCCAGGAGGAGCTAGCCCTCTGGCGCAGCGCCGGAATGCAGGAGGTCCGACACATCATCGACCAGGCAGCGCGCGCGGATGTCCCAGTCCTCATCTTCGGCGAGACCGGCACCGGCAAGGACCTGGTCGCCCGCGGGATTCACCAGCTGGGGGTCCGGCAGGAGAGCCCGTTCGTCAAGGTCAACTGCGCAGCGCTGCCCCGGGAACTGCTCGAGAGCGAGCTGTTCGGCCACGAGCGCGGAGCCTTCACCGGGGCCCACCAACTCAAGATAGGTAAGTTTGAGTCGGCGAACCGCGGCACCATCTTCCTCGACGAGATCGGCGAACTCCACCCGGCCTTGCAGGGCAAGCTCCTCCACGTGCTGCAGGACGGGCAATTCTCCCGGGTCGGCGGCCGTTCCATGATCCAGGTGGACGTGCGCGTGCTCGCCGCGACCAACCAGAACCTCGAGCAAGCCGTCGCCGCGGGCCGGTTCCGCGAGGATCTCTACTACCGCCTGAATGTCGTCCAGGTTGTCGTACCCCCGTTGAGGGACCGTCGGGAGGAGATCCCCGCACTGGCAGAGTACTTCCTGCGGCGCTACACCCGACTCTTCCAGCAGGAGGAGTTGACACTGCCACCCGAGACCATGGAGCGGCTGATGCGACACCGATACCCGGGCAATATCCGGGAGCTGGAGAATTTGGTAAAGCGGATGATCGTCCTGGGGGATCCTTTGCTCACCAAGAGCCAGATGCATGGCGCCCTGGAAAGCGACGGCGCCACGGGACCGGTCCCCGCGGTCGAGCCCGGTACCGTCTCGCTCAAGATCGTCGCCAGGAAGGCGGCGCAGGCCGCTGAGCGAGAAGCCATCCTCGGTGCCCTCGATCAGACTCGGTGGAACCGCCTTCAGGCCGCCAAGCTCCTCAAGATCAGCTATCGCGCCCTGCTCTACAAGATCAAGGACGCCGGCCTTGAGCCCGAGCGGCGAGTCGGGCGCGAGCCATGAGGGACGATCTCAAGCGTCTCGTCGAGGAGGACGAGCCCCAAAAGGGCGTGGGGGTCGAGCGCCTGCGTGCAGCCTGGGGCCGGCGGAAGTGGCTTGCCGTGCTTGCCTTTCTGGTGCCGTTCGTCCCTGCGATCACCCTCACCTTCTCCTTGCCTGCTTTCTACCGCTCCACGGCCCTGGTCCTGGTCGACCGCCAGCAGGTGCCGGAGGCCTTCGTCCGGCCGACGGTCACGAGCGAGCTCGAGACCAGGCTGCAGACCATCAGCCAGGAGATTCTCGGCCGCTCGAGGCTCGAGGCCCTGATCACACGCTTGGGCCTCTATCCCGGCCTGCTCCAAGAAGGACGGAATGAAGAAGTCGTCGAGCAGATGCGCAAGGACATCAAGCTCGAGCTGAAAACAACCGACATCACGGGGCAGGGACGTTCCGCCACGACCGCCTTCGCGCTCTCCTATCGGGGGCTCGACCCGCAAACGGTCGCGCTGGTCACCAATACCCTCGCGTCCTTCTATATCGAGGAGAACCTTAAGAACCGCGAGCGCCAGTCCACCGGCACGGCGGAATTCCTCAAGGTGCAGCTCGCCGAGACGCAGAAGCGCCTGGACGAGCTCGAGGCGCGCGTCAGCGAGTTCCGCAAGCGCCACCTCGGCGAGCTGCCCCAGCAGATGCAGGCGAACATGGCCACGCTGGAGAGTCTCAACACCCAGCTCCGTCTCACCAGCGGCAACCAGATCCGCGCGGCCGAGCGGCGCGACACGCTCACCGCCCTCCTTGCCGAAGCCACATCGTCCCCGCAGGCGTTCGGAGGCCCAGCCGGAGCCCCGGCCGCCGCCGAGCCGCACGCCGGGCGATTTGCCCGGCTCCACCAGGAGCTGGCGAGCGCTCGCTCGCGTTACACTGAGGAGCATCCCACGGTGACCCGGCTCAAGGCGGAGATCGCCGCCACCGAGTGGGAGCCCGCCGAGCCCACGGGCCATAGCGGGAGCGCCGGGGCCTTGTCGAACCCCAATGTCTTCCGTCTCAGGGAGACGCTCAGTGCCGCCGACTCCGAAACCAAGCTCCTGAAGGCGGAGGAGCGGCACCTCCGCGCGGCGATCGCCGCATACCAGGCCAGGATCGAGAACACGCCGAAGCGCGAGCAGGAGTTCCAAGGGGTCTCCCGGAACTACGAATCGACGAAGCAGCTTTACGAGTCGCTCGTCAAGCGGCACGAGGAGGCGCAGCTCGCCGAGAGCATGGAGCAGCGGCAGAAGGGCGAGCAGTTCCGGGTCCTGGACCCGGCCGTCGCGTCTCAGATCCCCGCAGCGCCGAACCGCTTTAGACTCTCCATCGTGAGCCTCGTCCTCTCGCTCGGGCTCGCGGGCGGGGCGCTCATGGTCGCCGAGATGCTCGACACCTCCTTCCACTCGGTGAATGAGCTGCGCGCATTCAGCATCGTGCCGGTCCTCGTGAGCATTCCCAGGATCGTGACCGAGGCCGATCGGCTGCGCCAGCAGCAGCGCTTCTGGCTGGCGGCGGCGGGGGCGATGCTGGGGCTGATCGCGCTCGCCGGCGCCTCCTACTTCATCGGCCACGGCAATGAGCAGATCGTCCGACTGCTGGCCAGGGACGGGAGCTGACGCGCCCATGTCGCTCAACCTCGCCTTCTTCGGCCTGAAGCAAAGGCCCTTCAACCCGACGCCCGATCCCGCATTCCTCTATCCCTCCCCAGGGCATCGAGACGGCCTCGCCCACCTCCTGTACGGAGTCCAGGAGCGCAAGGGCTTCATCGTCCTGACCGGCGAGGTGGGGACGGGGAAGACAACGCTCCTGCGCGCTCTGCTCGGCCGTCTGG
>ORMF011231032.1_pt1 | contig 16826 bp, 11 predicted proteins | sample 1779871 | NCBI WGS metagenome assembly ORMF01 (sample SAMEA104232316, study PRJEB22302) | groundwater metagenome | biome: forest; feature: aquifer; material: groundwater | place: USA | collected 2011-08-07 | depth 5.4 m
AACGACCGTTGATCCTCGTTTGAGGTATGCGCCGTAGCATGATCCCAGTTTAGTCGCGAAGTCCGGCGTGAGCTCGATGTTCGCGATGCCCATGACGCCGAGATTTCGGAACAGCGCGCCGAGCCACTTCTGTCCCCAAATGAGGCTCATCGTCACTGTGGAACCGGCTTCGATGATCTTATCCGGCCAGAGCTTGATCTGCGTCCTGATCGTGCTTTCGCGCTCGATCTTGCAGCGTTCTCCGATCACCGCGCCTTCCTGGATATTGCAATCGCGCTGGATCATCACGTGCGCGCAGACGGTGCATGCGCTGAGCTGGGATCCGGCGCCGACATATACGTTGTCCCATAGAATGCTCCGCTGGATGACCGCATTCTCTTCGATGATCGCGTTGTCGCCAATGACGGCGTACGGTCCTATGATCGCACCGGCCTTCGCCTTTACATTGCGGCCCATGAGGGTGGGGGCGACTACCTGGACGTCCGGCGCGATCTCGCAGCCGTCACCCAGCCAGATTCCTCCGCGCTCACTGCCCGGAAGCCTGATCTTCGTTTTGCCGTCCAGGACGGTGTACTGCGCCTCGCGATATTGGGTGAGGTTTCCCACGTCGCACCAGTAGTCGGGCATGATATACCCGAACAGCGGCTTCTCCTCCTTGAGGATCTGCGGGAAGATATCCTGGCTCCAATCGTAATTCCCGCCCATTTCCATGTAATCGAAGACCGATGGTTCGAGGATATACATCCCGGTATTGACCGTGTCGGAAAATACTTCTCCCCAGCTCGGTTTCTCCAGGAATCGCCGAATGTGACCATCCTCGTCGGTTATGACCACGCCGAATTCGAGTGGATTCTCGACGTGCGAAAGGACAATAGTCGCGACAGACTGCTTGTTCTTGTGGAATTCGATGGCAGCCGTGAGGTCGATGTCGGTCAAGGCATCGCCGCTGACGATGACAAACGTGTCATCGCGCAGATGCTCTTCCGCCTGCTTCACGCTGCCCGCGGTGCCAAGCGGAGTATCCTCGACCGAGTAGATGAGCTTCACGCCCCACTCGGATCCGTCGCCGAAGTAGCCTTCGATCTCGTCGGCGAGGTAATGCAGTGTGACGACAATCTCCGTGATGCCGTGTTCTTTCAATAGGAGCACGATGTGCTCCATGATGGGTTTGTTGAGGACAGGCGCCAGGGGCTTTGGCCGATGCGACGTCAATGGGCGAAGGCGGGTACCTTCTCCACCGGCCATAACAACAGCTTTCATCCGATCAGCTCCTCTCGCGGTAACGCATGAGCGCACTGGCGATCAGGAAGCATCCACCCAACGCCGACAAAACGACCCCGGCGTAGGGTCCGAAATGGAGCACAGCGATCACGAGAATTGCGATTGCCAGGGCGAGGTGAGACCGCAGGAAGAGCGGCTTCTCTTTCTCGGACGGATTGAATAGAAGCAGGCACGCGCAAATTACCCCCAGCGTGACGACCAGCCATCCAACACTGATCCAACCGATCTTGACGGCAAACCCCGAGCGGAGCGCGGCTGATGGGCTCACATAAACTGGAACGGCGCCGATGGGGAGCTTCGGTGTGTCAGAGCTGCCCCACGCCAACCCCGCGCCGGCCACCACAATGAGCGTACCGAGGAGCGTCGCGATCTCACCCCAAAGTGTTTGATTGAGTGGGGAGCGGGCGGTCACGGTAGGTTGGATAAGTCCGGTACGGGGCTTCTCTCGTTATTAGATACAAAAGCGAGAAGGCTATGAACTACAGATGCCAACGACTGTCAGCCAAATTCTACCCGGCAGATCGCGAGTCCTCCGTATGAGGCGTCGAATGCCAATGCTCTATAGCGTCCGGTTTTCGGTATTTGTACCAGTTAATGTCCAAGGGTATGCCATGGAATGATAGTTAGATCGCATGTTCTCATGTAACTGGGAGGTATCCCATGCCTAGAGTGTCCCGTGGCTGCAGCCGCAGTCGAGGCTTTACGATTGTCGAGCTGCTGGTGGTCGTATTGATCCTGTCGATACTGATGGCCGTCGCGCTGCCGATATACGTCGGTGCGATTTCCGATTCCCAAGTTAAAACGTGTCGCGCAAACATGTGGTCCATTGCGCAGGCCGAGCAAGCATATAAGACGCGCGTTTCGGCCCATACGTATACCACGAATATTGCGAACCTATCTCCGGATCTCGGAGCGAACACCGTGTGCCCCGTAAATGGAGACTATAGCGTGGTTATCTCGAATGGAAGCGATACGGCTAATACCGGCGCCTCGGTGGCAGCTGGGGGAATCATCATCAAATGTAGTGCGACCGGTCACGGCGTGTTTGCGCCGGGGATCGACGGCCAATAGCTACTCTTTGTCCATCTGTGCCCGCTGAAGGGTTCCGCTGTAATCCACATAGACCGTTTTCCATTCCGTGAACACGTCCAGCACGTGACCGCCTTCGCGATGGCCGTTGCCGGTCCGTTTTACTCCGCCGAACGGAAGATGCACTTCCGCGCCGATCGTTGAGGAGTTGACGTAGACGATACCTGTCTGCAGATCGCGGATGGCGCTAAAAGCCCGATTTACGTCGGCCGTATAGATGGCGCTGCTCAGTCCATACTGGACGCCGTTGACTACCTCCAAAGCCTGGTCGAAGCTGTCGACCGGGATGATGCAAGTCGTCGGACCGAAGATCTCCTCCTGCGCGACCCGCATTTGCGGTGATACGTCGCCGAATACCGTTGGCTTGTAAAACCACCCGTCTTTGTGGGAGCCTTCGGCCGCGATATCGCCTCCGCATAAGAGCTTCGCGCCCTCTCGCTTGCCGATCTCGGTGTATTCGTGAATGCGTCGGAGCTGCGTTTCATTAATCACCGGGCCGACGTCTGTGCCGGGGTCACTGCCATCGCCGAGCCGAAGGGCAGCAGACCTTTCCACCAGCCGTCGGGTGAATTCGGAATAGACTTTCTTGTGAACGACCAGCCGGCTGGATGCGGTGCACCTCTGTCCGCTCGTTCCGAAAGCCCCCCAGACCGCTCCATCAACAGCCAAGGAAATATCCGCGTCATCCATCACGACGATCGCGTTCTTGCCACCCATCTCCAAGGAGACCCGCTTGTATCCGTCCGCACAAATTCGCCCGACCTCACGGCCCACTTCCGTCGAGCCCGTAAACGAGATGAGATCCACGCCCGGATGACGGGTCAGCGCTGCCCCGGTCTCGCCACCGCCATGGATCACATTCAGCACGCCGGGCGGCAGGCCGCAATCGATCAGCAGCTCCGCAAAGCGATGTCCTATGAGCGGTGTATCTTCGGCCGGTTTAAACACGACCGTATTTCCGGCAACCAGCGCAGGCGCGATCTTCCACGAAGGGATTGCCAGCGGAAAGTTCCATGGAGTGATGCATCCACATACTCCGATCGGGGCGCGGAGGGACATCGCGAATTTGTTCGGGAGCTCGGAAGGAGTGGTCTCACCAAACAGGCGCCGACCCTCGCCCGCGATGTAGTAGAGCATGTCCACACCTTCCTGGACGTCTCCACGGGCTTCCGCAAGGACTTTGCCCATTTCTCGCGTCATCAGTCGAGCCAGGTCTTCCTTCTCTCGCGCCAGCCGCTCGGCGGCCCGAAAAAGGATCTCAGCTCTTCGCGGCGCGGGGGTCCGGCTCCATGCCGAAAAAGCATCGCGCGCCGCCGCCACCGCCGCGTCCACGGTCGCAGCGCTCGAACATGGAAATATCCCGATCACATCGTTCCAATTGGCCGGATTCCGGCTTTCGAAGATGCCGCTATCGGATACAGCTTGTCCACCGATGATATTGGAGAATCGATCCGCCATTGCTCTTTACCGCCTGAATAGGTTTTTCACGACGAACCATAGGTTTGCCGGCCGCTCGGCGAGCCGGCGCATCATATACCCGTACCACTGGGTGCCGAAGGGCACATAGACGCGCATCCTGTATCCGTCCTTTACAGTCTGCATCTGTCGCTCGCGCCGGATGCCGTAGAGCATCTGGAATTCGTAACGGTCCGGGGCTATCTCGTGTTCCCGCGCATGCCGCAAAGTCGCTCGTATCATCGATTCGTCATGCGTCGCGATGGCGGGATAGTTTCCTTTCAAAAGCAGCTCGCGCATCAGTCTTAAGAAGTTCCGGTCGACTTCGGCCTTGGATTGGAAGGCAACGTCCGCCGGTTCATTATATGCGCCCTTCACTAGACGGACCCGCGCGCCGACGTCGATCAATCTCTCGACGTCCTTCTCACTCCTGTGGAGATAGGTCTGTATAACCGCGCCTACGTTCTTGTAATCCTCCCACAACCGATAGAACAGGTTGAGCGTACTCTGCGTATATGCGGATCCTTCCATATCGATCCGCACGAATTGATCGTATTGAGAGGCATGATCGAGAATAGAACGCATGTTGCGATAGACCAAATCATCATCGAGGTCCATTCCGAGCTGAGTCAGCTTGAGAGAGACGTTCGAATCGAGCTTGCTGCCGGCGATAAAATCAAAGAGCCGGTGGTAGTATGCCACCGACTCTGCCGCTTCTTTCTCGTTTGTCGTATTCTCGCCGAGATAGTCCAGGGAGCACGGGATCCCCGCGCCGTTCAGCGCGCGTACGGGCCCGGCCGTGTCCTCCATTGTTTCGCCGGCAACGAAACGCCGGGCGAAACCGGCCGACATACCATTATGCTTTACGAATCGCGCGACCCTGGGACTATCGGCCAACCTCAAGAGCAGCGCGCGACTGAGCAATCGATCCTCCGTTGGATGTGCACGGCCGGATGAAGAATACCTGCGCCGCAGGGGGTTGTCAAGAAAGTGATTCCCCAAAGAGCACAGCGTGAATTCACGAGAGGCCGATAAAGAGTTTGTCGGCGTTCGCAGATGTCTGAGAAGCGATCAATTCGACCGGAACCTGTCTCAATTCCGCCAGCCTTTCACATACGAGCCGAGTGTATGCCGGTTCGTTGCGCTTTCCGCGGTAAGGGGCCGGAGCAAGATACGGCGCATCGGTTTCCAAGAGCACTCGGTTGTACGGAGCCTGTCGAGCGACGTCTCGGACCTCGTCAGCATTCTTAAAAGTGATCACTCCACCAAACCCGAGATACATGCCTAGCTCCAATGACCGCTGCGCCTCGGCCATGCTTCCATTCCAGCAGTGCATCACTCCGGAGTACTGACGATCAATCTCCGTCTCCAAGATGTCCAGTGTATCGCCATAGGCGTCGCGACAGTGGATGATTACCGGAAGATTGCTGTCTCGAGCCACGGCCAATTGCGCACTGAAAGCGTTGCGCTGGGCCGCCCTCGGGGCAAAATCGTAATGATAGTCCAGACCGATTTCGCCGATAGCGACGACCTTCGGAAGGTCCGCGAGCTTCTTCAATCTGGTTTCGGCAACAGCATCATATGATCGAGCATCGTGTGGATGTATGGCCACGGCCGCATAAGCGAATTCAAACTGTTCCGCAATCTCTACGGCCCGCTCGCTGGATGAGAGATCGAAACCGACAACGATCATCCGGCGAACGTCGGCGTTCTCCGCACGCGCAACAACATCCGACAGATCGTCCGTGAACTGCTCGTGATTCAAATGGCAATGAGTGTCAACCAGCATGAGATGAGGGGAAACATATCAAACATGCGCTATGTCGAATCTGCTGCACCAGCCAGACGGCCGGCCTGTTCGTAGGCGGATAAACACGCCTTGTAGTCCGTCTCGGTCGCAGGTACGTGTCCGTACCAGCGTGCGTCGAACGCGTTTGCTACCGGGAGAACCAAGTGATGGAGAGGCGGATGCTTCTTCAGGGCTCGCAGATACTCGCCATTCGTCCGCGATCTCTTGTATTCGATCCTACCCGCGCGATCAAGCTGGAGCAAAATGGCAACGAAAACGGCCCTATAGGCTCGTCGGAAGTCGCCTTCGCCTGCGTGTTTTGTTGCAGCCGCCAGCCATTCATCGAAATCGATCGATCCTGATTCTTCCAACTCTTCGACGTTTGCTATCGTGGTTTTTTTGGTCGCCGGCCGCTTGACGCGTGCCCCGATGTTTTTGAGCACGTATGCCAGCAAGTATGCCAACCCAACGATCAGTCCAGCAAGAATAATCCATCCCAAGAGGACGCCGCCGCCGACCGGTCTTTGGACCTCGGGCTGCCGGCGGCCTGACAATAGCTCCATCAGTCGCTGCCACTTTTCCGTGAGCCATTTGTTGAAAGCGTCCATTCCCGCGTTTCGCCGGTGCAGCGACTCGAATTCCGGTCCGTCCAGCACCTCCCGTAAATCCTGCTTCACATGCTCTGCCCTCGGTATCCCACGCGCAACAGGTTGCGCTACGGCCGGCTGCACGATTATCGCCGGCCACAGAACGACCAGAAAAGGGATGAAAAGGGCGCCTATTTTCATTCCATTCCTTCAAGGGCAGGCTGGACCAACTTTTGCGATAGGATTGCCAGATCGTACCCGTCACGCCTCACCCGCTGGTCGAAGTAAAGGAGGGTTAATGCTACCGTTACGTAAGGCTGCAGGAAAATCATGAGGACGCCGGTCCAGACACCGGCGACCACGTTTTCGACGAGAAGCGACGGCTTGATCCAGCTGTAGAGTGTCAACTCCACAACACCCAGGACCGAAAACCGCAGCGAGAGGAAGAGTGCAAGGAACAGGAAAACAACGAGGATAAGGCCACCATTAACCCGCCAGAAACCCCGATGAACAAGCTGAAAGTTGCGAGTGATCGCGGTAACAAAACTCAATTGCTCGATTACGACTGCCGGCGTAACGAATACTCCTAACATCACATAGCTCGCAATCTCCAATAGAATCGGCAGACCAAATCCGAATATAAAGAGAACCAGGGCGACGGCTTCGCCCGGGCTGCCCGTGGGCGATACAGCCAAACCGATAATTCCGATGAGGAAGAGACCGGCGAAATTCACCAGTACACTCACAATGATCAGGAAGGCTCCGAGGAGCACCCACGTGCCCAGGAGTGCGCCGAAAGAGTCCATGAGCCGGCGATAGACGTTTCCGATCGATGTCAGCCTACCCAGGTGACGATCGGAAACTGCCAATGAGAGCGCGCCCGTTTGAATAATGTATAGTACGACATAGCACACGGCGATCGCCAAAACGAAACACGCAAACAGGAGGATTGAGGCGAAATCGGGATCTCCGGCCTTCGCGGCGCCGCCTTCGGCAGACTGCGTTCGTGCCAAATAGATCAGTACCTGCAGGAGGAGGCTCATGGGAACGTGAATGAGGGCGGCGATCCCGGCAAACAGCGCGAAATTGCGTTTATACAGATCGAAGGCTTCGTCGAAGATGTCGCCTACCGACATCGGGAGGAGCTCGCGCTCCGAGACTGGGGAGGCAATCATGGCGAAGGCCGGGAGGCGTCACGAACCCTGATCGTCACGGTCACGCGCTTCGGCCCGTCCTTTATGGTAACGTCTTGAGGCAGCCTTAAGGGAACCTCCCGAACGATTTCGCCCATTATGCCCTCGACATTTACATTGGCGGTCGAAATATTCGTCAGCTGCAATAATGCTTCCGGCTTTCCAGACACGGTGACTTGATCCGGCTTGATAATTACATCAGCGACTTTATAAGGTAGTGCGGGCCGACCGATCAGTTGGCAGCTTACGATCAATGTCCTGGTTGTCGGCGCTTCGACAAGGTTCAGTTCAACATGGGTTTTTCGCGGTTCGGTCTGGATGTCGTCCAATTGTACGTCACTCTTGTCAACCGCGTAGATGGGCAGATCCTCACGGACATTTCCGCCGCGCGTTTCGATAAACACCTGGAGCTTCGCAACCCGCTGTACGTCGACTCGGCTGCCGACCGCCCATGCCCAGTTCGGGTCCAGTTTCACGGAGCCATATACCCTGCCAAGGGGATTCTCCTTATTGTAGATTGCCTCGATCGGAATCCGCCGTCGTTGTTTTGCCGTGATTTCGGCAGGCACGGACTGGCCCGGAGAGAGAACCAATACGTTTGGAGTAGATGCCGACAGCTTAAAAGAATCGACCCGGATCTCTTTTGTTTCAGGACGGGACGATGAGAGGTTCACGATTGCCTTCACGTCTCCATCCATAATGCCGTCGACCTCTAACCGCGGCCCGCTCACCTCGATCGGAAGTGGTTCCTGGCGGATTTTGACGATAAGGTCCGACGGAGCCGATCCGACGACCACGATCTCGGCCTTGACCTTCTTGGTCGTAACGGGATTTCGCTCTGAGCTCGCGTAGAACCAAATGCCGACCGAAAGCACGAGTGCGATGAGTTTCAAGGCCAGATTCTCGCTGACAGAGCGTAACAAGACGGCTTTCCCTATTGTCCAAAACCACGCCGCACAGTGCGGGCGGTCTTTATGGCGTCCCCAACCCTTGAGGCAACATTTCCGATCGTCGTTCGAGATCCATCCGACTCATCGATCTGTAAAAGCTCAATCAGCCGCTTGCGCAGTACATCGTCCCGAAGTCCCCGGATCAACTTCCCATCCGTTGCGATTGAAACGGTCCCGGTCTCTTCCGACACGGTCACAACGACCGCGTCGCTCGCTTCTGACATTCCAAGCGCCGCTTTGTGACGAGTATGTACCGCGGCATCCACTTTTGGACTGTCGGTCAATGGAAGGGTGCAGCCCGCGGCGATGACTTTGTCATTCCGGATCACCACCGCGCCATCATGGAGCGGCGAGCCCTTGTAGAAGATCGTGCCTAAGAGCCCGGATGTCGCCTCTCCGTTAATGATGGTCCCGTTCGCAATGATATCTTCCAAACCGCTCGTCCGCTCGAAGACGATCAGCGCTCCGATCCGCTTGACGGACATGGTGGAGACAGCGGTAACGACCTCGTCAACCATCCGAGTCATCTCTTCGCTCTTGACGAGACCGAAGCTGGTGCTCCAGAACCGAAGCTGACCGAATTCCTCGAGGGCGTGACGAAGCTCAGGCAGGAAGAGGATGACAAGGGCGACAGGGCCGAGTGGAAAGGCCTGCTTCAGCAGCCAGTGCAGCGAGATAAGCTGCAGTTTATCGGAGATCCAGACTGCAAGAACGAAAACGACAAGGCCGCCGATGATCTGCCAGGCGCGGGTGCCCTTGGCTAACAGTAGGAGGCGGTAGATGAGCCAGGCGACGGCCAGGATGTCTACCAGAACGAGGATATTGAATCCCCGCAGCACGTTCCAGATCTGGGAATAACTCATTAAAAATTATGCGGGCGGCCCGTCCGGTCGTTACGGCATACAAAAGTATATCACTTTGCACATTGCGGGTCAACCCAAGGTGTATTTACTTTGTTCCGCATTTGGACCAGAACATACTGGTAAAAATACGGGGATGATCGTAAGGCTTCTCGCGGAAAAAGCCGATAATGGGGTTGACTCGCTCGTTTGCTATCGGCCATACTCTTTACATTGTGGAATCATTCACAGGTTCGCTGTACCGAGTTCCACACCCGCGAATCTTCGGTTTCCACTCCCCATAAATAAAGCCGATGGCACGTGCCACGACGCGCAGCGTGCCGGCAACAACGCCACAGAAGGGAAGGGATGTTGATGAAACATTACCCACTTCGCTGGGCGCAATGCTGCGTCGCGGCCACAACTTTCTCGTTACTTGCCGTTAATGCTAGCGCATCGCAAACCGTCAAGATCGGTCCTGGTGATTCGCTTGACAGCCTGGCCCGGAAGTACCACGTTTCCAAGCGCGATATCGCTCATGTTAATGGGATATCCGATCCGGAAATGGTACTCAGAGACGGACGGTCGATCGTAATCCCGGATCCCCCAAAGTCCGTTACAAAGCCCGTCACCATACGCCGGTCGGCCGCCGTCAGGGGCGATCGGATTACTATTCGGCGGGGGCCGAATGAAAATTATGGACGCGTCACCCTGCTCGACCATGGCGCGCCGCTCGTCGTTACCGCCAATGCAGGCGAATGGCTGCAGGTCGACCTTGCGACAGGAAGCTCCGGATGGGTGAAGCAGGAGTTCGTCGCCCTCGGCGGCGCCATCAAGAGCCCCGACTTCCGTTCCGCATCTCAGAATTCTCGACCTAATCATATTGCAAGCGAACACATTCGGCCGCGCAGGATTGCAAAGACAGTGCATGCGCGCAAGCAGCGCGTCACGGCTAAAGAGAAGCGACGTAATGAGCGTCTGGCGCGCATAAGCCGAAAACGACAGATCGCTCGCCATCATCACTCTTCAAAACACAGCGTGGCGGGAAGGCCGAGGCACGATCGACCCGAACCGGCGGCGCCCCAGGTTGAGTCGGACGTTCTCCGCACGGCCCTGGCTTATCGCGGCGTCAGATACCGATACGGCGCCACGGGAGGAAACGGCTTCGACTGCTCGGGCTTTACGGGCCACGTCTTTCGAAAGAAGGGCGTCAGTCTCCCGAGGACCGCCCACGAGCAGTTCAACAAGGGCAAGAAGGTCAGCGCTGGAGAGATGAAGGAAGGCGACCTGGTCTTCTTCCATACCACTCGAAGCGGCATCTCCCACGTGGGAATCTATGCCGGCAGTGGCAAGTTCGTTCACGCTTCCAGCAGCGGCGGCCGCGTGCGTGTGGACCGATTGGACTCTGGGTACTATCGTAACCGCCTCCGAGGCATTCGCCGTGTTAAGGAGACCAAGTCCAAACCATCGCCTGCCCATAAGCCCGCGCCGGTTAAGGCGCCTGAGCCTGCCGTCTCAGAGCCGGCGTCCGATAGCACGGAGTCCACCAGCAAGGGCGGCGAGGGAAGCGGATAGACTACCCAGCGGCCGATAGGATTATGAGGATCGGGGATCCACGATCATACGTGGATCCCTTCTTATTTGGCTAGAGTATTTAGAGGATCTCGAACCGGCTCGTCGTTCATCCACCTCTCGGCGAGCAGTGCTCGCCGGCGGACTTTCAGCGGCGCCGACTGGTCCTCCTGGACCTTGCGTATTGCCGGGAGCGCTTTCTTGCCAATGGCTGCAAGACGGAATACGGCAGCTTTGGCGATGTCACCACGAGAAAGACCGGCCACATAGATCGGAATCGCCTTCGCGCCGAAACGCCCGGCATAACCCACCACAAAATCGGCAGCTAATCGATCGCTCTCGTCCACTGGCTCAACGAGCGACACCAATGTGGGGATGTCTTTCTCGGTACCGAACACAGCCAGGCCGATCGCAGCGGCCGAGCGGTCGCCTTCGCTTGAAGATTCAATGAGCTTGTTCAAGGCAGCCCGACCGGCATCAGCGTTCAAGCGGGCGAGGGCGCAGCCCGCCGCGGTCTTTAGAAAGAAGTCGCGATACCCTGTACTTGCAGCGGTTTTCTGGTTATAGGGAGTCTGCGCGATGTGAAAGAGAACGTCCGCTGCCCGGGCATCGCGCAGGCTGCCGAGCGCCCAGCACGCCTCCTGCCGCACGATGAAATCCGGATCATGTTCAGCCAGCGTGCATAAACCCGATAGCACCGTGCTGTCTGGTTTTTGGGCAAAAAAGAGGCAGGCTCCGCGTCGGGTTCGCAAGTCAGGGGCCGCGAGATCGTGTGCGGTGAATGACGGACATGTATCCGATTCCCGCGATTTGTGGGATTTCAGACGCGACGACATGGTAGAAACGAACGGCACGAGACTCCGCTTTTCCGGGTGGCGGCCGAGAGCGCGTACAATGCTTCGGGCGTCGTCGCACATGATGCCATAGACTCCTTTTGGCGCTTTTGCGATGGCCTCTCGCATACGGTCCGGGTCCTCTTCGCCCCCATCGGAGTAGTTCCAACCGGCGATCCACGGAATTGGGAGATGGTAGTTTCCTTGTGGGACCTGACCGCCTGTTGCGTACACTAGCCGAAGACATCCGGCAAGTTTCACGACCTGCATTACCTCTTCGTAGATTCCCGGAGTCTTGATGTCCAGATAGAGTAGAAGGTCGTTTGCTTTCGCAAACCGTAGCAGATCGCCAAAGAATGGCAGCCGTATACCGCGCCATTGCGGACCAAACCGCTCGCCGACGTCGAGGCGCAGAGTCTCCTCCAGGGTCATTTCCTCGATCTTGCCGGTCGGTCCGCGCTGCCGAAGGACCCAGTCGTCATGGTAGATCACGAACTCCCCGTCCCTGGTCTTACGAATGTCCGTCTCAATACCGTCTGCGCCCTGGCGAACCGCCGCCTCGAACGCGGGAACCGTATTTTCCGGTGCAACCAGTCCGGCGGACCGGTGAAGGAAAACAAGAGCCGAGTCACTTTTCCACGGAACGGGTTGTGACGCGGCTTCACTTTGCGGAACCAGTGCAGTGAAAAGAAAGATATTGAACCAAGCGATTAGCATGACAATTCTTTCCCCATTAGATCGATGGAAACCTGTCGGTCATAGCACGTAACTGCCGTATCGACCGATGAAAAAAAGGGACCGGATGGATCGGTCCCTTTTTTCGGCACTGAGCAGGCAGACAGTTCGATCAGACTTCTTGAGCCTCCGCGTCGATTGCTTCCGCTTTATCCGATTCCTGGGGCAGCTCCAGCGGAGTTTCGAGATCGGCCGGGAGGATATCGTCTAACGGAAGCTCTTCCTCAACTTCGTCGTCGGCTCCGTCGCCGAGCGTGGAGTCACCCAATAGGGCCGGCAGAAGGTCGGCCAGGTCAGTCTCCGGTTCAAGATTCAGCAAGTCGAGCTCCTCTGGGTCGGTATCGAGCTCCGCCTCAGCGACGCCTCCGTCCGGTGAATCTGCAAACGCAGACCCAAGAATGGGGATGACTTCCTCCTCGTCATCGGTAAGCATCGGCAGAATCTGACGGTCGTCGCGCGGCGGCGGCTCGACGATGATCTGCTGTCCGTCCGGGGTGCCCGGCTCCAGGCCGCGATAGCGCGGAAGGCCGGTGCCTGCAGGAATCAAGCGGCCGATGATGACGTTTTCCTTCAGTCCCACAAGCTCGTCTTTCTTGCCCCGGACGGCCGCTTCCGTCAACACGCGGGTGGTTTTTTGGAACGACGCCGCCGAGAGGAAGCTGTCCGTCGCAAGCGAAGCCTCCGTAATGCCCAGGAGCACCCAGTCGGCCGTGGCTTCGTTGCCGCCGGCATTTCGAATCCGGATGTTCTCGTCCTCGAACGCAAACTTATCTACGATCTGTCCGGGCAGGAACACCGCGTCGCCCGGGCTTCGCACTTTGCGCTTCTTGAGCATCTGGCGAACGATCACTTCGACATGTTTGTCATTAATGTCCACGCCCTGGCCCTTGTAGACATTCTGAATCTCGCGGACCAGGTAATCCTGCACGCCGCGCGGCCCTTGAAGCTCCAATACCTTCTGGGGATCGAGAGGACCCTCCGTGAGCCGGTTGCCGGGATGCACGACATCACCCGGCTTGACTTCCAGCTCTCCACGATAGGGGACCAGGATCGTCTTGCGGAGCGGGATTTCCTTCAGTCCAAGCTCTTTGATCCGCCGGAACATCTTTTCGGTCAGCGCCTCACCTGCTTTGCAGATGAGAACGCCTTCGGGATCTTTGATGTCATCGGAAGCGATCTCACCCACAAAATGGGAGGGCATATCGTCCAGCCGAATGGGCGAGTCCAGAATGACGTGACGGAGACCCTTGCTCTCGATCGCATGGACTTTGCCGCCCATTTCCGTAATGATCGCCTGGCCCTTGGGCTTGCGCGCCTCGAACAGCTCGACTACGCGGAGCAGTCCGCGAACCTGATCTTCGAGCACTTTGAGCACTGCCTGAACGGATCGTACACGCTCCCGCTCCGAGCCGCCTTCTTCATCGAAGGTAACGTGCCCCCGGCGAATGTCTTCGTGAAGTTCTCGCAGGGTGCTCTGCCGCTTCTGCTTGACGTTGGCGACACCGGTGAGATACTTGCCTGCAATTCCGCCGGTATGGAATGTACGCATTGTGAGCTGTGTGCCGGGCTCGCCGATCGATTGAGCGGCGATGATGCCGACGGCGACGCCAATATCCACGAGCCTGCCGGTGGCGAGGTCGCGGCCATAGCAGTGCTGACATACTCCCTGGCGAAGCTCGCACGTGAGCACCGAACGGAGGCCCACTCGCTTGATGCCGGCCGCTTCGACGATTCGCGCGGCCTGGTCGCTGATCTCGGTATTGACCTCGACCAGGACTGTATTGGCCTTGAGTTTCTTTCCGGCGGGCGTCGGTGTGTCGTCCCCCGGCAGTGTGAACTCTTCGGCGAGAGTAAACGCTTCGGCGGTCGCGATATCTTCCGTGGTGAATCGGCCCCGGATGCGCTCGGAAAGCCGCTCGATGACTTCCTCGCCCTCGAGGATCTCCTCCACGACAATGCCGCTCGTGGTCTCGCAGTCGAGGCCCCGAACGATGACGTCCTGGGACACATCGACCAGCCGACGAGTCAAGTACCCCGCATCGGCCGTACGGAGGGCCGTGTCGGCCAATCCCTTACGGGCGCCATGCGTCGAGATGAAATACTCCAGCACGTTCAGACCTTCGTGGAAGTTCGACTTGATCGGGAGCTCCTCGATGAGGTTGCCGAACGGATCGGACATGAGTCCGCGCATACCCGACAGCTGGGTTAGCTGCTTGGTTGAGCCGCGCGCTCCGGAGTCGGTGATAAGGTATATCGGATTGAAGTGATCGATCCCCTCCAGGATGGCGTCCGCAACGGTCTCGGAGGCCTCCATCCAGAGATTGAGCACCTGCTGTTTGCGCTCACCCAGAGTGATAGTGCCGCGCCGGTACTGCTGGTTCAGCTTCGTGACGTTTGCTTCCGTCTGGTGGATGATCTCGTCCCGCTTCGCCGGTACGTCCATATCCGTCATGGAGATAGTAATACCTGCGGCCGTCGCCTGTTGGAAGCCGATGCTCTTAAGATCGTCGACGAACGTGATCGTCTGCTCCTTACCGTGACTGTCGTATACCTCGGCGACCAGTTCGGCGATACCCTTCTTTGTCATCGTCCGGAACAGATACTTGTCCTGGTACTTGAGCTTTGGCGGCAGGATCTGGTTCATAAGGATGCGGCCGACCGTGACCTGTTTCTTGACGTCATCGCTGTCCCCGATTATTTCCGAGACGCCGTCCCGCTGGATCCGCAGCTTGATGGGTTCGTGGAGAGCGATCTTGCCCGCATCGAAGGCCAACATGGCATCTTCGGCGCTCGAAAAGACATTCGAGCGCGGCTTTGCGTTCTCAAGGATCGTAGTCATGTAGTAGGAGCCGAGCACGATGTCCTGGACCGGCGCCACGATGGGCCGTCCGTCCGCGGGCGAGAACAGGTTATGGGTGGCGAGCATGAGAATCCGCGCCTCGGCCTGCGCATACGATGAGAGCGGCACGTGGACGGCCATCTGGTCCCCATCGAAGTCCGCGTTGAATGCATGACAGACCAGCGGGTGTACCTGAATGGCTTTCCCATCGACGAGAACGGGCTCGAACGCCTGGATCCCCAGACGGTGGAGGGTGGGGGCCCGGTTAAGCATGACCGGATGCTCGCGGATCACTTCTTCCAGGGCGTCCCAGACCTCCGGCTTCATCTTGTCGATCATGCGTTTGGCGGTCTTAATGTTCGTTGTGTAACCGCGTTCGACAAGGGTCTTCATGACAAACGGCTTGAAGAGCTCGAGCGCCATCTCCTTTGGAAGACCGCACTGGTGCAGCTTCAGGTGGGGGCCGACCACGATAACCGAACGGCCTGAGTAGTCCACACGCTTGCCAAGGAGGTTCTTGCGGAAACGGCCCTCCTTGCCCTTGAGCATGTCCGAGAGGGACTTGAGCGGCCGGTTATTCGAGCCGACAACGGGCCGGGTCCGGCGGCCGTTGTCGATGAGCGCGTCGACGGCTTCCTGAAGCAGCCGTTTTTCGTGATTGACGATGGATTCAGGAGCGCGGATATCGGTTATCTTCTTCAGCCGGTTATTCCTGTTAATGATTCGTCGATACAAATCGTTGAGGTCGGACGTGGCAAATCGTCCGCCGTCCAGCTGCACCATCGGACGCAGCTCCGGAGAGATTACCGGGATGCAGTCCAGGATCATCCATGACGGGTGAGCTTTGCTGCTGATGAATGCTTCCACGACTTCCAGCCGCTTGATCGAACGAGCGCGCTTGGGTCCCTGCGTGTTTTGAACTTCGTTCCGTAGCTCGCGGGCCAGCTTCTCCAGATCGATTTCCGAGAGCAGCTCCTTGACCGCGATGCCACCGAGGCCGGCGCGGACCACGTCGTCGTAGGGAGCGTCCAATCGCCGCGAGAGTACTTCCATCAACCGTTCCAACGCGCGAAACTGATCCTCGGAGATGAGCTGGCGTTTGTCCAACTTCTCCAGTAAAAGCTTGGACTGCTCGAGCTCTTCCATCCGCTCGGTCGCGTCCTTCTCTTCCTGCTTGATCCGGTCGCCAAGGTACTTCGTCTTGTCGGCGACCATCGACTCGTCCCAATGATCGAGCTCGGCCAGCTCTTCTTCGGTCTCTTCGCCAGTGAGAGGCTTGGTGCGCTCCGCCACTTCCTTGCGGAACTCCTTGGTCAGCTTTTCCCCGATCTCTCCGCGCTCTTCAGTAATCAGCTCGGTCTCCTGCTGAACAGCTGCCCGGATATCCTCCAGGTCTTCCATGATCCGCGCGCGGTCGACGTACGTAACGATATAGCTGGCGAAGTAGAGGACCTTCTCTAGTGGTCGCGGGGAAATATCCAGGATGAGGGACAACGGACTCGGCACACCCTTGAGGTACCAGATATGGCAGACGGGCGCTGCAAGTTCGATATGCCCCATGCGCTCGCGGCGGACCTTGCTGCGGGTGACCTCGACGCCGCACCGATCGCAGATAATCCCCTTGAATTTGACCTTCTTATACCGGCCGCAGTGGCACTCCCAGT
>ORMF011537511.1_pt1 | contig 16824 bp, 15 predicted proteins | sample 1779871 | NCBI WGS metagenome assembly ORMF01 (sample SAMEA104232316, study PRJEB22302) | groundwater metagenome | biome: forest; feature: aquifer; material: groundwater | place: USA | collected 2011-08-07 | depth 5.4 m
GCCCGCGGGGGCGGGCGGGACCGCCCCCTGTTCGATCCCGGTCAAATCCGGCTCAACGATCGAGCCGCCGTTATAGCCGCCGAATGGCAGCGTGATCTGCAACGCGTCGCGCATCATGCACAGGCCGAACGGCGGCCGGCTGCTGCAGATCGTAAAGCCGATGCCGCGGTCGTGCAGTCTGCGCACCGCCGCAACCGCCGATGGCCGCAGCGCCTTTTCCGTCGTTACCAACGTGCCATCGACATCGGTGATGACGAGCTTGATTTTGCTCACACTTATCCCCTGTAGCTGGCCGGGCCTTGCTAGCTGTCCGTTGTCGCCGAGTGCGGCTTTAACGCGTGGGCGTCAAGACTTCGACGCCGCCGGCAGAGGCAACGATGACCGCCGTGCTGCGGCCGATGAACAGCCCGCTCTCGACGACGCCGACGATCATGCCGATCTGGCGTTCGAGCGTCACCCCGTCGGCGATCTCCTTGAAGCGGCAATCGAGAATGTAATTGCCGCCATCGGTGATAAAGGCGTGGTCCTCATGCGCATGACGCAGGACCGGCGTCGCACCGATCTGCTCGAGCCGGGCGGCGGTCGCCTGCCAGCCGAACTGCACCACCTCGACCGGTACCGGCGTGTGGTCGCCGAGCCGCGGCACGAGTTTTTCCTCATCGACGACGATGACCAGCCGGTCGCCGGCCGCGGCGACGATCTTTTCGCGCAACAGCGCGCCGCCGAGTCCCTTGATCAGGTTCAAGGTGCCGCGCTCGACCTCGTCGGCCCCGTCGATCGTCAAATCGATGCTCGGATGCTCGGCAAAGGTCGCCAGCGGGATCTTGAGGCTGCGCGCCTGCGTTGCCGTGCGCTCCGAGGTGGGGATGCCGACGATCTTCAGCCCCTGCGCGACGCGGGCGCCCAACCCTTCAACGACGAAATATGCCGTGGAGCCGGTGCCGAGGCCGACCACCATGCCATCCTCGACATATTCGATCGCGCGCAATGCCGCCGCGCGTTTCAGGCGGTCGCGTTCGGAAAGTTCGGGCATCGCCTCACGCCCCCTGTGCTGCACGGTCGATGAACCAGACAAGCTCGCCTTGCGACTTTACGCGCGCCGACGGCAGGGCCCATTCGCCGGCCCAGACCCGTCGCATCATCGCGGTCTTGTCGGCACCGGCGGCGACAAACGCCACCGAGCGGGCGCTTTCGAGCGCCGGATAGGTCAACGTAACGCGCGGAACCTGCGGATTGAGCCCGGGCACCGGCACCTCCGCGACCCAGCGATCGTGGACATCCAATGCCGGCTTGCCGGGAAACAGTGAGGCGGTGTGTCCATCCGGCCCCATGCCGAGCAATACGACATCGAACAGCGGCCGGGCCGCGTCCAGCTTGTCGGCGCCGTAATAGGATTTCAGCAGCCGCTCATACACCCCCGCTGCATCGGCGGCAGTGCCTTTGAACTCGATGCCGTGAATGTTTTCCGCGGGGATCGGCGCATGCGCCAGCATCGCATCGTGCGCCATGCTGTAATTACTGTTCGCGTCGGTCCACGGCACAAAGCGATCATCGCCCCAGAACCAGTGGACCCGATCCCACGGCAACGCCTCGCAATATGGTGTGCCGGCCAGCAGCTGGTACAGCCGCCGGGGTGTCGAGCCGCCGGACAACGCGACCGAAAACCGGCCCGAGCTGGCGCAGGCGAGGTCGGTGATCCACTGAGCGACGCGACGCGCCAGCGATTCCGGGTCGGCCGAAACATCGATGCGTGGCCCGGCTGCTGCCATGAGCAATCCCCCTCTCAGCGCGGCGGTGTCGAATTGCGGATCGCCGCGATGGCCTGGGCATAATCCGGCGCGCCATAGACCGCCGAGCCGGCGACGATCGCGTTGGCCCCGGCTTCGATGACCTGCCAGGCATTGCCGCCGCCAACGCCGCCATCGACCTCGATGATCGTGTCGAGGCCGCGCTCGTCGCACATCCGCCGCAGCGCCCTGATCTTCGGCAACGTGCTCGGCAGGAAATGCTGACCGCCAAAGCCCGGGTTCACCGTCATGATCAGCACGATGCTGCAGAGATCGAGCACCTCTTCGATCGCCGTCAGCGATGTGCCGGGGTTCAGCACCGTCCCTGCGACCTTGCCGAGGTCGCGGATATGCGACAGCGTGCGGTGCAGGTGTACGGTCGATGCCTGCTCGCAATGCACCAGGATATGGTCGGCCCCAGCCTTGGCGAAATCGTCGACGTAGCGTTCCGGCTCGACGATCATCAGATGCACGTCGAACGGCTTGTCGGTCGCCTTGCGCACGGCCTCGACGATGATCGGGCCGATCGTCAGGTTCGGCACAAAGCGCCCGTCCATCACATCGACGTGGATCCAGTCGGCCCCGGCATCGGCGACCGCCGTCACCTCCTCGCCGAGTCGTGCAAAATCGGCCGACAGGATCGATGGGGAGACGATCACCGGGCGGGGCATGGCGGTGACCCCGGTGCTAGTCGAGCGGCCGCCAGCGGCGTCCGCTGCGCCACAACAGATTGTCGGCGGCCTCCGGCCCGGCACTGCCGGCCGGATAGAACTCGATCGGCGCCGTCTTGTCGTCACGCCACAGATCGAGCGCCGGCTGCACCACGGCCCAGCCCGCCTCGACCGCGTCAGCGCGCTGGAACAGCATCGCATCGCCGATCATGCAGTCGTAGATCAGCGTTTCGTAGCCGGTGGCCGGTGAGGACTGGAAATAGTCCTTGTATTTGAAGTCCATCTTGACGCCGCCGACTTCGATCTCCGGCCCCGGTTTCTTGGCGTCGAATTGCAGCGAGACGCCCTCGTCGGGCTGCAACTGAAACGACAGCACGTTCGGCGTCAGCGTATCGATCGACGTGTCGCGGAACAGCGCGAACGGCACGGTCTTGAATTGGATCGAAATTTCCGTCGTACGCTTGGTCATCGACTTGCCGGTGCGCAGATAGAACGGTACGCCGGCCCAGCGCCAGTTCTCGATGTCGAGGCGCATTGCGACAAAGGTTTCGGTCATGCTGCCCGGCGCGACACCCTCCGCGTCCCGATAGGCCTCGATCTCGGTTCCCCTGACCGTTCCCCCGGTGTACTGCCCGCGCACGACGTTCTGGCGTACGCGCTCCTGGTTGAGCGGCGCCACCGCCTCCAGCACCTTGGTCTTCTCGGTGCGTACCGCGTCTGCGGCGAACGAGTTCGGCGGTTCCATCGCGATCAGGCTGAGCAACTGGAAGACGTGGTTCGGCACCATGTCCCGCATCGCCCCGGTCTGCTCGTAAAACGCCGCACGATGCTCGACGCTGACGGTCTCGGCGACGGTGATCTGCACATGATCGATGTGGTCGCGGCTCCACAGCGGCTCGAAGATGCCGTTGGCAAACCGCAGCACCATGATGTTCTGGACCGTTTCCTTGCCAAGGAAATGGTCCATCCGGTAGATCTGGCCTTCGTCGAGCACATTACGGACCGAGACATTGAGGGCCTGGGCCGACGTCAGGTCGGTACCGAACGGCTTTTCGATGATCACTCTGCGGAACCGGCCACCGCTCTCATCGACCAGGCCGGCGTCGCCGAGCTGCCCGACGATCGGGCCGAACATCGACGCCGCAACCGCCAGATAGAATACCACATTCCCCTGGGTGCCATTCGCCGCGTCGATCTTTTCGAGATGGGTGGCAAGCTGGCGATAGATCGCCGCATCGCTCAGATCGCCCCCGAGATAGCTGATGCGGCTGCCGAGAAAGCCCCATGCCTCCTCGTCGAACGGGATCTGGACGCCGCCCATCTCCCGGCCCTGCATGAAGCCGCGAACTTCCTTGCCGAGATATTCGCTGAACTGCTGGTCGGTCTGGTTGCCGCGGCCGAGGCCGACGATCGCAAAATTGTCGGACAGCAGGCCGCTGCGCCGCAGATTATAGATGGCCGGCATGACCAGCCGCTTCGTCAAATCGCCCGTGGCCCCGAAAATGACCAGCGTGCAAGGCGGTGCCGACTCGCGACGCGACGTGCTGCTGCTCGACTGAGCCATGGTCAACCTCGATGCTTGACGGTCAAAGTAGAGGATAACGCTACTCCGCCCGCCGGCAAGCGACGGGCGGAGGCAGCTTTTTGCGCAGCTAGATCAGCGGTGTTCGCCTCCGTGCGCCTCGTGCGCCATCTGCTCGGTGTGTCCACCGAACTGCTTGCGCATCGCCGACAATATCTTCTCGGCGTAGGTGTGTTCCTGGCGCGAACGGAAGCGCGTGTAGAGAGACGCGGTCAGTACATCTGCGGGCACCGCTTCCTCGATAGCCGCTTCGATCGTCCAGCGGCCTTCACCCGAATCCTGCACGTAGCCCGAGAACTCCGAGAGCGACTCGTCTTCGGCCAGCGCGATCGCGGTCAGGTCGAGCAGCCATGAGGCAATGACGCTGCCGCGGCGCCACACCTCGGAGAGATCGGCGAGGTTGAACTGATAGCGCCGGGCTGCCGGGATATGTTCCTGATTCGTATTCTTCAGGATGTCGAAGCCTTCGGCATAGGCCTGCATGATCCCATATTCCATGCCGTTGTGGACCATCTTGGCGAAATGGCCCGCCCCGGCCGGACCGGCATGAATGTAGCCGTTCTCGACCCGCGGATCGCGTCCCTGGCGGCCCGGCGTCTTGTCGATCGTACCGGCGCCCGGCGCCAGCGTCTTGAAGATCGGGTCAAGGTGGTCGACCGCCTCCTTAGTGCCGCCGATCATCATGCAGTAGCCGCGTTCGAGGCCCCAGACACCGCCGCTGGTGCCGACATCGACAAAGGTGATGCCCTTTTGCGACAGCAACTCGGCGTGCGCAATGTCGTCGAGGAACTTGGAGTTGCCGCCGTCGATCAGGATGTCGCCCTTTCCGAGCAGGCCGTTCAGCTCGACGATCGTGTCGTGTGTGATCTTACCGGCCGGCAGCATGACCCAAACGACCTTCGGCGCGGTCAGTTTGCCGACGAAATCGGCAAGACCGGTGCTCGACGTCGCGCCTTCGTCGGCCAACGCTTTGACCGCGTCGGCGCTGCGGTCGTAAACGACGCTGGTATGCCCGTTGCGCATCAGCCGGCGAACGATGTTACCGCCCATCCGCCCTAGTCCGATCATTCCAAGTTGCATCTGAGGTCTCCCAGAGTTGGTGTGACGACCGCCGGGTTCGACGGCTATTGCAACGCTTGTTCCAGCGCTCGGCTGAGCGTCTGCAGCCCGGTCGCGAGATCGCTGGTGATGTGGACGCGCAACGCGCGGCGGCCGCGGTCGGCCAGCACGTCGAAATCGCCCCGTGCCTGCGCCGCCTTGACCACTCCGAAGCTGTATTTGCGACCCGGGATGACCAGATCGTTCGCATCGGTGCAGGTGATCTGCAGAAACACGCCGCTGTTCGGCCCGCCCTTGTAGGCCTGCCCGGTCGAGTGCAGGAAGCGCGGTCCAAAGCCCAGGCAGGTCGCCACCTTCTTCTTGTCGCGCACGCTGTGGCGCAGCTTCTGCATGGCCTCGATGTGCCCGGCATTGCGCTCGATATAGGCGAGGATCGCGACGTAATCGCCCGCCCCGGCACGGCCGAGATGGGCCTTAAGCGCCGCCGTGAGGCTGGTTGCGGCGGGTTTGAGCTGGGCTTCGTTGCGCGCATCGGCAAACAACTGCACGCCTTCGCCGGTGTAGAACGCCGTCTCCGGAGGCAATGACCCGCTCGCCTCGTAGGCCGTGCTGAGTTCGCGGGTCTTGACCTTGCTGGCCTCGACATCGGGCTGGTCGAACGGGTTGATCTCGATGACCGATCCCGCGACGGCCGTGGCGATCTCCCAGCGGAAGAACTCCTGGCCGAGCTGTATCGGGTCATGGACAACGATGCGCACGACCGGCTGGCCGGCCGCTTCGAGCGCCGCCACAGCCTTGTCCTGGTCGGTATCCGGGTCGGAAGCGAGCCGCGTATAGGCAAACAGCCGGTCGTTGCCGTAGGCCGTTGGCGGGCCGACCGCTTCCGCATCGACAGGGACGATGCCTTTGCCGATCTTGCCGGTCGACTCGGCGAGCAGCTGCTCGAGCCACGCACCGAAATCGGCAATTCCCTTCGAAGCAAGGATCGTCACCTTATCGCGACCGACCCGCTGGCACGCACCCATGATCGCGCCGAGGATCACGCCCGGGTTCTCCGAGGGCGGCGAGCTGGGGGCGCAGGAGCGCACCATCTCGGCTGTCGTTTCAAAGAATTTGCGAGGCGGAATGCCGATCGTGGTTGCCGGCACCATGCCGAAATTCGACAGCACCGAATAGCGTCCGCCGATGCTGGCCAGCCCGTGATAGATGTGCCGGAAGCCGGCCGCGGTCGCCATCTTCTCGACCGCGGAGTTCGGATCGGTGACCGCGACAAAACGGTTCGCCGCCTCCTTCTCGCCGACCGCCTCCACCGCCTTGGCAAAGAAATAGTCCCTGAAGATGTTGGGTTCGAGCGTGCTGCCCGATTTGCTCGACACCAGGAACAACGTGCTCTTCAAATTGACCTTGTTCTCGAACGTCTTGACCTGCGCCGGATCGGTCGAGTCGAGCACGTGCAGGGTCGGGAACCCGGCCGCCGAGCCGAACGTTTCGGCAAACACCTCGGGTCCGAGGCTCGATCCGCCCATGCCGAGCAGCAATACGTCGCTGAACTTGTTCGTCTTGACGTCGTCGGCCAGGGCTTCGAGATGCGCCACCGCCTTCAACTGGTCATAGACGATATTGAGCCAGCCGACCCAATTGGCCTCGTCCGCGCCGGTCCACAGCGCCGCGTCGCCGGCCCACAGGCGGCGGACCTTGCCCTCCTTGCGCCAATCCTCGACCACATCCTTGACGGCCTTGTCGATGGCGGCCGGCAATTTGTAACTCATCGTGTTGAGCTGATTGCCCAGCACCATCTGGCGCTTTTTCTGCACCGAGGCGTAGAGCTGGTCGGCGGCATCGACAAACAACCCGACGGCATCGTTGACCAATTTCGCGGTAACGTCGTCGAAATTGATGCCGGCCCGCGGCAGCGCGGCCATGACCGCCTGCGCGGCGGGGACGTCCTCTTCGAGGCTGGCGCGCGGCTTGCCATGATCGCGCGCCGCATCCATGGTCGGAGGCGGCATCGTGTTGACCGTATCGGCGCCGATCAGCTCATCGACGTAAAGGCAATCGCTGTAGGCCTTGTTCTTGGTCCCGGTGCTGGCCCACAGCAGGCGCTGCGTCTGCGCGCCCTTCTGTGCCAGACGCTGCCAGCGCGCGTCGGAGTAAATCTTCTTGTAGAGCTGATAGGTCAGTTTGGCGTTGGCGACCGCCACCTTACCCTTCAGTCCTTCGAGCCGCGATTTTTCGCCGGCGTCGGCGGTTGCCGCGATCTTCTTGTCGAGCTCGCTATCGACCAGGCTGTCGATGCGACTGATGAAGAAGCTGGCGACGCTCGCCACGTGCTGCGGATCGCCGCCCTTGGCGACGTAGGCTTCGACGCCCGAGATGTACGCCTCGGCGACATCGGCATAGGCCTTGGCGGAAAACAGCAACGTCACGTTGATGTTGATGCCTTCGCCGATCAGCGTCTTGATCGCCGGGATGCCGGCCGGGGTGCCGGGCACCTTGACCATCAGGTTCGGCCGCCCGACCTCGCGCCACAGGCGCCGCGCCTCTTCGATCGTGCCGTGCGTGTCCATCGCCAGATAGGGCGACACTTCGAGGCTGATATAGCCGTCGCGCAGATGGCTCTGGCGATACACCGGGCTCAGCGCGTCGGCGCCTTCCTGGATGTCGTGGACCGCCAGGCCCTCGAACAGCGCGCCGGGATCGAGATCGCCGGCAGCCTCAGCCTGGCGGATCAGCTCGTCGTAATCGTCGCCGTGGCCGATCGCCTTTTCGAAGATCGACGGGTTCGACGTGACACCGCGCAGCCCGTCATCCTCGATCATCTTGCCGAGCGCACCGCTCCTCAAAAGATCGCGGCTGACAAAATCGAGCCACACCGACTGCCCATACTCGTTGAGCTGCTTAAGCGGATTGGGCATCGCTCTACTCCTTGCGGGCAAGCTGCGCCTTGGCAGCCGCGTAAACGTTGGCTTCCGTGAAACCGAATTTGACGACGAGTTCCTTCAGCGGCGCCGAGGCGCCAAAGGTGCTCATGCCGATGATCGCCCCGTCGAGGCCGATATAACGTGCCCAGCCCATCGTCGAGGCCTGCTCGACCGCGACCCGCCGCCGGCAGGTCGGCGGCAATACCGAGTTACGGTACGCCTCGTCCTGCTGCTCGAACAATTCCCATGACGGCATGCTGACGACACGGGCGGCGACGCCCTCGGCGATCAGCTTTTCATAGACCTCGACGACGAGCTGCACCTCGCTGCCGGTCCCCATCAGGATCACGTCGGGCTTGCCGCCCGGCGCGTCGCCGAGCACGTAGGCGCCCTTTGCGACGCCGCTGGCCGCTGCGTACCTCGTGCGGTCGAGCGTCGCGAGATTTTGCCGCGAGCAGATCATGCAGACCGGCTGGTGCTTCTGAGACAGCGCGAAACGCCACGCTTCAGAGACTTCGTTGGCGTCGCCCGGCCGGAACGTGATCAGGCCGGGGATCGCGCGCAGCCCGAGCAATTGTTCGATCGGCTGATGCGTCGGGCCGTCCTCGCCGACGCCGTTCTAATAGTGCGTGAACACTTAGACGATCATCAATTGCATGATCGCGCTGAGGCGGACGGCGGGCTTCAGGTAGTCGGAGAAGATCATGAAGCCGGAGCCGTACGGTCGCAGTTTCGACAGGGCGAGCCCGTTGCACACCGCCCCCATCGCAAACTCGCGAATGCCGAAATGGAAGTTCCGGCCGCCGTGTTCTTCGGCGCTGAGATCGCCGGCGCCTTCGAACGTCAGGCGCGTCTTCGTCGAGGGCGCCAGATCGGCCGCGCCCCCCAGCAGCCACGGCAGGTTCGGCGCGATCTTGTTCAGCACCTGACCGGACGAGTCGCGGCTGGCGATCCCCTTCGGGTCGGTCGGAAATACCGGGATGTCCTTGTCCCATCCTTCCGGCAGGCTGCGTTCCTGCATCTGCTCGAACGCCGCCGCAAGCCGCGGATGCGCCGTCTTGTATTGCGCGAACAGCGCCTTCCACTCGGCATTCAGCTTTTTGCCGCGGGCGCCGAACTTGCCGGCAAAATTGTCGTAAACACCGTCCGGCACGAGGAACTGGGCATCCTCCGGCCAGCCGTAATTGCGCTTGGTGGCCTTGACCTCCTCGGCGCCGAGCGGCTCGCCATGGACGCCCGAGGTGTCCTGCTTGTGCGGTGCGCCGTAACCGATATGGCTCTCCACGATGATCAGCGAAGGCCGGTCATTGTGCTTGCGCGCGTTGGCGATGGCTTCGGCAAGCCGCTCGCGGTCGTTGGCGTCGCCGACCCGCAAGACGTTCCAGCCATAAGCCAGAAAGCGGCCGGACACGTCCTCGGTGAAGGCAAGCGACGTGTTGCCTTCAATCGTGATGTGGTTGCTGTCGTAGAACCAGCACAGGTTGCCGAGCTTCAGATGCCCGGCCAGCGAGGCAGCCTCGCTCGCGACGCCTTCCATCATGCAGCCGTCGCCGCACAACGCATAGACGTTGTAGCCGATCAGATCGAAGCCCGGCCGATTGAAGTGCTTGGCCAACCAGTTGGCCGCGATCGCCATGCCGACGCTGGTCGCGATCCCCTGGCCGAGCGGACCGGTCGTCGTCTCGACGCCCGAGGTCCAGTGGTATTCCGGGTGCCCAGGGCATTTGCTGTCGAGCTGCCGGAAATTCCTGAGGTCGTCGAGCGAGACCGTCGGCGTGCCGAGCCGCTCGTACTTCTCATCGACCGCCTTGACGCCGGTCAGGTGCAGCATCGAATAAAGCAGCGTCGATGCATGGCCCGACGACAGCACAAAGCGGTCGCGATTGGGCCAGATCGGGTCGTCGGGGTCGAATCGCAGGTAATCCTGCCACAACGTGTACATCACCGGCGCCATTGCCATCGGTGTACCGGGGTGGCCCGAATTGGCCTTCTGCACCGCGTCGATGCACAAGGTACGGATCGTGTTGACGCTTTGCTCTTCGATCGAGCCGGTCGGTCCAGGCATCATTTACCTCTCAGGGGCGATCGGTTGCAGCGGAGCATGTAAGGGCTTGGGAGCCCAGGGCCGCGACGCTAGTCGCGGGATGTGACAAGGCGGCGACAACGCGCTCTACGACGGTGTCGAGCGGCGCATCGATGGCAACGGCGATGGCGTCTTCGTCGAGGGTTGGCGGCTCGATCGTAGCCAATTGGCTGTCGAGCAAGCCGGCCGGCATGAAATGACCTTGCCGCGCCGCCAGGCGCCGACCGATCAGGTCGCCCTCGCCTTCGAGATAGATCAGTTGCACCTCCGGACGGCCGCCGGCGATGCTGTCGCGATAGGCGCGTTTGAGCGCCGAGCACGTGATGACGCCGCTCTCGCCGCGCCCACGCCAGCCGTCGATGCACGCGGCTACCGACGCCAACCACGGGGCGCGATCGGTGTTGTCGAGCGGCAGGCCGCTCCGCATCTTGGCGATGTTAGCGGCGGGATGCAGCGCATCGCCCTCCTGAAAGGCCCAGCCCAGGCGACGCGCGACTGCACTGCCGACGCTCGACTTGCCGGAGCCCGACACGCCCATGACGACGGCTATCCGTGCGACCTGCCGATGCTGTTGCAACGATCGCCTACCCTCTCGCTCGGAATCGGCTTGCCGCGGCGCGCTTACCCCCGGCGCCGCGCACGCAGCATTCTGTCGCTTTCCGACACGGCTTGCAACAACTGCGGATCATCCCGCGCCGCCGAGAACCCCACGAAATATGATTACCCCACTCGGGCTTGCCTGCAGCGCTCCCCCCGCCGGCTCAACCGAAACGATTAGCTCACCCGGAATGCGGAACCGGAAAGTGTCGGACGGAACGATGGCGATTTCCTTGCGGCCGCTCTGTGGCAGCAGGCCGAGCGGACGCGGCTTTCCAGCCGCAGAGATCAACCACAGTTGATAAGCCCGGTCTGCTGTCGGCGGCGGCGCACGCATCGTATCGGCAGCAATCAGGTGCGCCGCCGGTGCAAGCCGGATAGACCAGACAACATTGCGTTCGGCATCTTGCAGAACCGCCACGACGGGCGCCGTGATGAAGTCTGCGGGCTCGCGTCGCACGACGCCCGCAACCGCAAGAGACAGGGTCAGCGTGGACAGCAGCACCGCCGCCCGCCACCGTGCCGTCTGCTCCGCCTGCGCCGCCGCAGGCAATCGCTAACGTCCGATTGCGTAAGTCTGCATGCCGCGCGGATTGGCGCCAGCCTTCAGCACGGTGCCCTCCGGCGTCGCTTCCTGTGCGCAGGCGGTCAGCCGGCCGCCCGACCAGGTCTCGCCGAGCCGTACCCGGTGGCCGCGCTCGGCGAGCACGCGCTGCGTCCGCTCGGGCATGCGGCCCTCGAGCACGAGGGAGCCGGGGTTTGCGGCGCGCGGGTAGAACGAACTCGGCATGTGGTCGGTACTGAACTCGGGGCAGTCGATCGCCTCCTGAAGGTTCATGCCGTGGTGCACGTGGTGCAGGAACAACTGCAGCGACCACTGGTCCTGCCCGTCGCCGCCCGGCGTGCCGAACGCCATGTAGGGCTCGCCGTCCTTCAGCGCGAGGGTCGGCGACAGCGTGCTGCGCGGCCGCTTGCCGGGTGCCAGGCTCGACGGCGAATCCTCGTCGAGCCAGGCTATCTGCATGCGCGTGCCGAGGCAGAAGCCGAGTTCGGGAATCACTGGCGAGCTTTGCAGCCAACCGCCGCTCGGCGTCGCCGAGACCATGTTGCCCCACCGGTCGATGATATCGAGATGGCACGTGTCGCCGGCAACGAGGCCCTGCGTGCCAACGGTCGGCTCGCCGATCCCGGCGCCCAACGCGCCAACGGTCGGTTCGCCAACCCCCGCAGCCGCCGCAACTTCCAGCCCGCCGATCAGCACATAAGGCCGGCGCCCGTCGGGGCTGCCGGGGCGTAATTCTAACGAGGCACGCGCCTCGACCAGTTTGCGGCGCGCATCGTTGTAGGCCGGGCTCAGCAGCGTTGCCATCGGCACATCGACAAAATTTGGGTCGCCGTACCACGCCTCCCGGTCGGCGTAGGCGAGCTTGGCGCATTCGACGACGAGATGGATGAAATCGGAACCCGTCGGGTCGAGAGCGTCGAGATCGAAGCCCTGCAACAGCGCCAATTGCTGCAGCAATACCGGCCCCTGGCTCCACGGCCCGCCTTTGACGATCGTATAGCCGCGATAGTCGTAGGTCACCGGCATCTCGACCGGAGCCTGCCAGCGCGCCATGTCATCGGCGGTAATCAACCCGCCATGGCGGCGCCCCGATGCATCCATCACCTTCTCGCGCCGGCAGAAGCGCTCGACCGCCTCGGCGACAAAGCCGCGATACCAGGCATCGCGCGCCCGCTCGATCTGCCGCTCGCGGCTACCCTCCCCGATTTCGGCTAGAACACGGCGGTAGGTCGCCGCCAGGGTCGGGTTGCGGAACAGCCGCCCCGCCGCCGGCAGGTTGCCGCCGGGCATATAGACCGCCGCCGAGGTTGGCCAGTCACGGCGGAACATCTCGGAGACGGCCGAGATCGTCTCACGGATCTTCGGCACCAGCGGATAGCCGTTCTCAGCATAACCGAGCGCCGGCGCGATCAATTCGCCGAGCGGCAGCGTGCCGTAATCCAGCAACAGGCGCATCCAGCCGTCGAATGCGCCCGGCACGGCCGCGGCCAACAGGCCGGTGCCGGGGATTAACTCGAGCCCCAATTCGCGGAAGCGGCCGATCGTGGCTGCAGCAGGCGCGACGCCCTGGCCGCAGATCATCCGGCACTCGCGCTTTTTCTGGTCCCACACCAGGATCGGCGCCTCGCCGAACGGCCCGTTCAGGTGCGGCTCGACCACCTGCAGGGTGAAGCCTGTCGCGACCGCCGCGTCGAACGCGTTGCCGCCGCGCTCCAGCACGCTCATGCCGACCGCCGAAGCCAGCCAGTGGGTCGAGGCGACCACCCCGAAGGTGCCGCGAATTTCTGGCCGCGTCGTGAAACCGGGCATGAGCGCCTCCGCTGACTGGAACTGCGCGGGGAGCCTACCCGAGGGTGGCGCACGAGGGAACCGGGCTGATCCGGCTACGCCGCAGCAAACGCGATCGGCTGCGCGCCCTGCCACAGCGTCATTTCACCCAGCGGGCGCAACTGGTCGAGGCCTTCGACGATCGTCAGGAAATGGTTGCCGGCGAGTTGCCCGACCTTGCTGGCAAAGCGGACGCTGCCGTATGCCAGCAATATCTCGGTCTCGCTGATGCCGCCGGGGTAGAGCAGGATCTGGCCCGGCGCCGGGTAGCTTGTCGCATTCTCGAAGCCGATGCCGAAATCGTAGGCGCCGAGCGGGATCCAGCAGGCCTCGCCGCTCCAGCGGACGTGGATGATGCGCTCGCGGTAGGGCAGCAGCGCCGCGAAACAGGCGCAGGTCTGCGGCGCCGCCGCGCGCTCGAAACGCGCCACGAACGCGAACGGACCGGCGGCGATCCGCACATCGCTCATCGCCCGCCCTCGCGGCGCCGCCGCACCGCAGATTGCACTTGCCGACGGCAAGCGGGTCGGCTGAGCTTGGCCACTGCCATCCATCCGAGGGGAATGTGCGATGCCGGTCAGGATTTATCACAACCCGCGCTGCAACACCTCGCGCAAGACGTTGGCGCTGCTGCGCGACAGGGGTGTCGAGCCCGAGATCGTCGAATACCTGAAGACGCCCTACACCGCTGCCCAACTGAAGACGTTGCTCGGGCAACTCGGCATGCCGGCAAGGGCACTGGTCCGCAAGAAGGAAGCGGCTGCCGCCGGCATCGACCCCCCTCGACTGTCGGAGGGGGCGCTGATGGCGGCGATGGCGAAAAATCCGATCGTCGTCGAGCGGCCGATCGTCGTCTCCGGCGGCAAGGCCGCGCTGGGCCGTCCGCCGGAAAGCGTCCTGAAGGTGCTGTAGCGGCTATTCCGGCGGCGTCGCGGCATCGTAGCCGTCGGCACAGAATGTGCCGCCCTGATAGCGCTCCGCGATCGGGTGTGCGCCGCCCGGTTCGGCCGCCAACACTTCGGCGGCGTAAGGCTCCGAATCGTCCTGCGGCCGGTAGCCGAGCCGGTGGGCGTTGGCATTGTCGTACCAGGAACGGCGGTTGTCCGAGACGCCATAGACGATCTCGTAGCGGATGTCGGGATGCTCGAGGCCGATGCGCACGAGCTGGGTGTAGTCGCGCGGGCTGATCCAGATCGACAGGCGTCGCTTGTCGATCGGTCGCGTCCCGAAATTGCCGATGCGGGTGCACAGGAAGCCGATGCCGTGCTTGTCGGCATAAAGGCTGGCAAGCGCCTCGGAAAACGCCTTCGAGGCGCCGTAGCGGCTGTCCGGCCGCGGCACGACCGTGTGGTCGATCGTGCGGGCACGCGGGTAGAAGCCGACGGCGTGGTTCGAGGTCGCCATGACGATGCGCTTGACGCCGGCCCGCCGGGCCGCCTCGAACACATTGTAGAGGCCGACGATGTTGCCTTCGAGGATCTTCTCCCAGGTGTTCTCGCCCGAGACACCGCCGAGATGGACGATGCCGTCCACGCCCTCGACCATCCGTTCGACCGCCGCCATGTCGGCGATGTCGGTCCGGTCGACCTCCTCGATGCCTTCGTTGCCCGAGCGCGGCGGAGCGAGCGGCACCCGGTCCGAGACGCGCAATACCGGATAAACGCCGCGCAGCGTCTCGCGCAGCGTTCGGCCAATGCCGCCACCCGCGCCGGTGATCAACACGCGGTGCATTGTCATGGCCTGCGGCTCCCGTTTGCCCGATTGCCAGTGTAGCCCGCGCCGGCCAGCGCGTCCCGCTGCTCGACAAAGACCTGCTTGACCCAGTCGATGACCGCACGCACGCAAAGCGCGCGGCGCAAGTCGCGATGGACGATGACCCAATACTCGGCGGCAATTTCCGGCACCGGCGCGGTCAGGCGTTCGAGCAGCGCGTCGCCGTCGCCGACGAAGCACGGCAGCAGGCCGCGGCCAGCCCCGGCGCGGATCGCCGACAGCTGCATCGGCATGTTCGACGCGCGCACAGCCACCGCCGCGCCGCTTTTCTGCAGCTCGTCATGCACCCAGCGCGCGGTCGGGTAGTGCGCCTGCTCTTCGGTGTAGGTGACCCAGGCGGCGCTGTCGCAGCCGCAGCGCCGGTACGTCGCAACCGCGAAGGTGCCCAGCCTGGCGATGTGGAGATCGCCGCCCTCCGGTGGGTGGTGCCGCACCGCCAGATCGGCCTCGCGGCGGGCCAGGTTCGCGGTCTGCTGTGTTTCGACGAGTTCGAGGGTGATGCCGGCCGGCAGCGGCGATCCCGCCGCGCCGGCGAGCGAGCGGGCGAGAAAGGCTGCCCCCCATTCGCCGACCGACACGCGCACCGTTCCACTGAGCGCCGGCGACGTCGCGGCGCGGCGTCGCTCCAGCGCCAGGGCAGCGCTCTCCAGTTCTTCGGCGGCCGGGATCAATGCGCTGCCGGCGGCGTTGAGCCGCAGCCCCTCGGGCAGCCGGTCGAACAGAGCCGGACCGCCGAACGTCGTCTCGAAGGCGCCCAGGCGGCGCCCGATGGTGGGTTGGCTCAGCCCGAGCGCCCGCCCGGCGGCACGCAACGAGCCGTGCCGGGCAACCGCCAGGAAGATGCGGGCGTCATCCCAATCCATGATACGAAAACGTATCGTAAGGTGGCAATTTTGTCGATAAGCGAAAATATCATGTAGCGGTATGATCGCTTTATCGATGGTGTACCGTTTGACGCACGGGTAGCGGACGGAGGGACAGGTGATCACGATTGTCGATTTCGCCGCCGAGGTTGCCAAGCTCGACATGCTGCGCGGACGCCGGCCGGACATGACCGAGGCCGACCGCAAGGGGACCAACGCGTTTGCGACGCTGACGCCGTTTCGCGACGGCAACATCTTCAGCGCCAAATTCTCCGGCGACGGCGCCTGGGAGCGCCACCCGAACGGCGACGAACTCGTGCAGGTCGTCGAGGGCACGACGACCTTGCACGTCATGGCGGCGGACGGGCCGCAATCGTATGAGTTGAAGGCCGGAATGCTGGCGATCGTGCCGCAGGGGACATGGCACCGCTTCCACGCCCCGGCCGGGGTGGCGCTGATGACGGCGACACCGAAGCCGACCGAGCATTTGACCGTCGATATCGACGATCCGCGCCTGCTGACCGAGGTGCAGCGCTCCGGCGCCACCGAAGAGAAGTGGCGCTGATGTATTTCGACCGCCGCCTCTGGGAGCTGACGCGCGGCCTGCGCGGCCGCATCGCGGCGTCGATCGCGCTCGGGCTGGTTGCTTCGGCGTTCGGCATCGCGCGCTTCGCATTGCTCGGCATGCTGCTGGCGCAGGTGTTTGTCGGCGCCGGCGCCGGCATCCTCGCCGGGCTGGCAGGTGGCGTCGCAGTCGCGGTGATGGCGCGCGCGGTGCTCGACCATTGCCGCACCGTAATCGCCCATCGTACCGCGGTGCGCGTGCAGGAAGAATTGCGCGGCCGGCTCTACGACAAGATCGCCGAACTGGGGCCGGCCTGGTTCGCCGGCGAGCGGACCGGCGGGGTCATGCTGTCGGTGGTTGACGGCGTCGAGCAGCTGCAGACGTTTTTCGGCCAGTACGTGCCGCAATTGTGCGTCGCGGCGCTGACCCCAATTGCGATCTTCGCCTTTATCGTCTGGTGGGATCTGCCGGTCGCCGCCGTCATGCTGGCGGCGGCATTGGTGACGCTGGTGGCGCCGACCGCCTGGAACA
>ORMF012123395.1_pt1 | contig 16822 bp, 22 predicted proteins | sample 1779871 | NCBI WGS metagenome assembly ORMF01 (sample SAMEA104232316, study PRJEB22302) | groundwater metagenome | biome: forest; feature: aquifer; material: groundwater | place: USA | collected 2011-08-07 | depth 5.4 m
CAAGGCCCCTGAATCAACAGGAAATTCTGTTGCTCAAACAAATTGTCTCCGGTGACGCACCGGCCGGAAAACCCTGCAGCCAAAATTTTGATCGAGCCAAACCAAGACGCCATTTTCGACGTCCAAGACCAAAACAGGATTCACCTGAAGGCAAGGAAAGGGAGCATGACCATTAAAGAAAAGAAAGTATCTGAGTCTCGAACTGAGGTGAGTCACCTCATGATGCCGCAGCACGCCAACATTGCGGGTACGGTTTACGGCGGCTCCCTTCTTTTCATTTCAGACAGCGCTGCTTATGTTTGCGCTTCCCGTCATGCGGGTCCACGCTGTGTGACGGTTTCCGTCGATCAAGTTGATTTTAGGGAACCGATTAAAATCGGACAGCTCGTTACGTTTAAAGCGTCCGTTAATTTCGTCGGAAAAACATCGATGGAAATCGGTATCCGGATTGAAGCTGAAAATTTGGAAACCGGAGAAAAACGCCATACCAATTCTTGTTATTTTACGATGGTCGCCCTCGATCAATTCGGCAAACCCACGCCCGTGCCGCGTTTGGTTTGCGAAACGGAACTGGAAAAAAGAAGATGTCGCGAAGGTCAAATTAGACGAGAACACGCCAAAGAATTGGCAGAGAAAAGAAAGAAACTGTAGATTTAATCTTTTGAATAAGCGACGTACGCTTCAGGGCCTTCCCACACAACCACTTCTTTCAGTTCTGAGTTTTCACGAATTTCCGGCCGATTCAACTCATCAAAAAACCATTTCGCAATATTTTCAGAGGTGGGATTAATTTGATCAAAAGGCGGCACTTCATTAATGTAGCGATGATCAAACCGGGCAGCCAGCTGCCGGATTGCTTTTTCGACTTGAACGTAATCAATTCCGATATCTTCGTGATCGAGTGACTTGCACTTAAATTTTGCTTCGACTTTCCAGGAATGGCCGTGCAGAGGCTCTGGTGAGCCTTTGTACAGGCGCAGATTATGGGCGGCTTCAAATCGTGCTTCTACTCGGATCAAAAATTTTTCAGACATATAGACAAATTAAGAGGCCTATTGTATATTAGCTTCCTTATGGCTGCAAATACCTTTACCGATCAAAATTTTAAATCTGAAGTCTTAGACTCAAAAATCCCAGTTTTGGTGGATTTCTGGGCTGAATGGTGCGGCCCCTGCAAAATGGTTGGCCCGATTGTGGACCGGCTGGCGCAAGCTTATTCTGGCAAATTAAAGGTCGGCAAATTAAATGTAGATGATAATTCCGAAACTCCCCAGCAATATGGCATACAAGGCATTCCTACCATTATCTTGTTTAAAAATGGCCAATTGGAAAAGCAGATCGTTGGTTATCAGCCGGAAGATAAGTTGAAAAGCGCGATCGATTCAATTCTGTAACCACATTTTTACCGACTCCACCGCATGGAAAGCACAATGGAAATCTCCCTACCCGTTTTAGGCAGCAATGGATACCCGCTTCAGGATGGGGCTGTCTACGGTCCGATTCATTCCCGCCGATTTGGAAATTCCTTGGGCATCAATCCGTTGCCGATGACGTATAAATTTTGTGATTTTGATTGTGTGTATTGCCAATATGGTTGGACGCCCCGATCGGAGAATAAGATTGCAAAGACGGATGAGAAATTAAAGCCGCTCGGCGTTCTTCTTCAGGAAATTGAGACATCATTTGCTAAATTTAAAAATGAAGGCACTCCCATTCATGTGATTACCATCGCTGGAAATGGTGAGCCGACGCTTTATCCTGATTTTTTGGGTCTCACCAAAGGAATTTTGAATCTTCGCGATCAGTATTTTCCACAAGTCAAAGTTGGAATTCTTTCGGATGCTTCCCAAACCCACCGGCCCGAAATTAAACAAGCGCTTCAAATGTTGGATGAGCGCTGCATGAAATTAGATGCCGGGGATGAAAAAACAATTGAAGACATTAACAAGCCCGCTGGCGGTTTTAATTTGAAAAGAACTTTGGAAGCACTTCGGAATTTGCCAGATATCGTGGTTCAAAGTATGTTCGTGCAGGGCAGTTTCGATAATACGAGCCCGAAACAAATTGATGCATGGATTGAAGCGGTTCGGTTCGTTAAACCTACTTCCGTTCAAGTTTATACGATTGATCGCCCGCCGGCAGACAGCGGAATCAAAGAAGTTTCAATAACCAAACTCAACGACATTGCTGGTTTATGCCAAAAGCGGACCGGCATTACAACGGAAGTATTTGATTAGAGGAGACAAATGACTATTCGAATGACAGAAGGAAAATTCAGAGGACTCATGGCTTTATCCAATTCCAAAGGTGTCATTGCCGCAGCTGCCATGGATCAACGCGGATCTCTCCAAAAATCCATTGCTAAGGCAAAAGGTGTTGATTCCAAAGAAATTACCACCCAACACATGGAAGAATTTAAAGTCGCCGTTTCTAAAGCACTCACTCCTCACGCCACCGCCATTTTATTAGATCCTGAATTTGGAATTCCGGCTGTCAAAGCGCGCGCTAAAAACGCTGGCGTTCTTTTGGCTTATGAAAAAACTGGATACGATGCCAATACTCCCGGACGACTTCCTGATTTATTGGAACACGAATCCGTTGCGCGTTTGAAAGCCAAAGGTGCGGATGCGATTAAAATTCTTTTGTATTACGCACCGGATGATTCTCAAGCGATTAACGATTTAAAGCATGCGTGGGTTGAACGCATCGGCGCGGAATGTATTGCCCATGATATTCCATTCTTCTTGGAGTTTGTCGGTTATGACGCCAAAGGCGGAGATGAGAAAGGAATTGAATACGCCAAGAAAAAACCCACGGTTGTGGCCGAAAGTATGCGCGAATTTTCAAAACCGAAATATTACGTCGATGTACTTAAAGTCGAAGTTCCGGTGAACATGGCTTTTGTGGAAGGCTCGAAAGCAAACAAAACCGGTCAAGTGGCTTATACGCGCGAAGAAGCCAAAAAATTGTTTCGAAAAGCCGCTGACGTTGCGACGAAACCATTTATTTATTTAAGCGCCGGAGTCGATGATGATATTTTCCGCGAAACGCTCGAACTGGCAATTGAAGCCGGAACCAATTGGGCCGGTGTTCTCTGCGGCCGCGCCACTTGGAAAGAAGGCATTCCCATATATGGAAAAGAGGGCCTGGCCGCTCTTGAAAAATGGTTAGCCGATCGGGGTGTTAAAAATATTCAGGCCCTCAATCAAATCATTAACCGCGGCGCCCGTGCGTGGTGGGACAAATACGGCGGCCGGGACAAAATTGAAGTCGTCAATGCTTCCGGCCGAGTCATCGATCAGAAGGAACTCATTCCTGTTTAATGATCCCCCACCACTATTTAAGAAAAAAATCTAATGGCAGTGATCATTATTTAAGTGGTGGGGGATGAACAAGCGCAAGCTCGGTAAAACGGATTTAGAAGTTTCCAAGCTTGGTTTTGGATGTTGGGCCATCGGCGGCACCAGTTACGGTGCAACCGATGACCGTGAATCGGTAAATGCTCTTTCATATGCGTTTGATCACGGAATTAATTTTTTTGATACGGCCGATACCTATGGTCACGGTCATAGTGAATCTTTAATCGGCGAAGTTTTCAAAGAAAGTTCCAAACGCACTCAAATTATCATTGCTTCCAAAGTTGGCTGGGATTTTTATCACGGCGGAAGCAAAAAGAATTTTGATCCTGATTATATCCGCTTTGCCTGCGGCGAATCTCTGAAGCGATTAAAAACCGATTATTTGGATCTTTATCAACTCCATAATCCAAAACTGGAAATAATTGAAGAAGGCAGTATTTTTAATGTTTTGGAAGAATTAAAACGAGAAGGCAAGATTCGGTTCTGGGGCGTTTCTATTTATTTACCTGCGGAAGGCAAAGCCGCTATTCAGAAAGGTGCTTCCACGATTCAAGCTATTTACAATCTCTTGGATCAAAGAATTAAAACCGATTTGATTCCGCAATGCGAAGAATATCAAGTGGGGCTGATTGCCAGGGAACCGCTTTATTGCGGTCTCTTGAGCGGAAAATATACAAGCCAAACCCAATTTCCTAAAAATGATCACCGGAATCGTTGGATGAAAGATAAATTTCTGACTGATCTCGAAAAAATCGAGTGCATCCAATCGGTTTTTGATACTCAACACGTTCCGTTAAAACAAGCTGCCATTGAATTTGCACTTCGGCCTTGGGCTGTTTCGGTAGTTATCCCGGGCATTAAAACCATCCATCATGTCGAAGATCATTTAAAAGCTGTGCATTCACCCAAACTAAGTCTAGAGGCATTGGACCAGATCGAGAAGCTCTATGATGAAGAGCCCATTTTTCAGTCTGGTTTATATCGAAATTAAATGACAAAACAGGCTTCTTGCGTTAATGTATCACGGTCTGAAAGCGTCGCCGAAATGTTCAAACGCCTGAATCAAGAAACACAAGCGGAAGGTGAAAAATGGTTTCAGGAATCACGCCGAATTAATTTTTTTCAGATTTTTTTAAAAGCTAAGTTCGCATTTTTTAAAACGTATTTTTTGAAGGGAAGCATCGTCAAAGGCTATCCTGGTTTTATGCAAGCACTTCATAGTTTGCTCTATCCGCTACTGAGTTACGCAAAATATTGGGAATTAACCGAACGGAAAAGGGGGAAGATGTGATGATGTTTTCAGCTAAAAACATAATTCGATTGCTAATTGTTTTGATGGTTCTTGGAAGTTTAAGTTATCCTGCTTTTGCTGTCACCGAAACTTCAGAAGCAATCAAGACTCAGGTTGAGCCAAAAGAACTTCAAACGGCCCTATCCAAAGCTGGATTTTACAAAGGCTCTATTGACGGTGTGATTGGTGCAAAAACTAAGGAAGCGATTCGTAAATTCCAAGGAGCCAATGATCTGAAGGCAGATGGAGTTTGCGGCCTAAAAACGTGGGGAAAATTAAAGACTTATTCAGAAAAATCGGCCGGCATCGATGCTGCCGCAACGACGGAAGAAAAAGTAACAACTACTCCGGCCTTGGATGCATCCAAGGACGAGGATTATGGCTATACCGAATTTGATTCGACCGGTTCAGAAACCGATAACTCCGAGCTGAAGCAAAAATTAGTTTCGTAATTGATACACGATGAGCAGTATTCATCAAGTATCCGCCGGTGGAGTTGTTTTTAAATATTCCAATTCAGATCTTCGAATTTGTTTAATTGCCCGGCGCCACAAAGATCAAATGATATGGTGTTTGCCAAAAGGCCATGTTGAGCCGAAGGAAACACTAGAAGAAACCGCGCTGCGGGAAGTTCGGGAAGAAACAGGCCTTTTAGGATCCATCCAATCTCCCCTGGGTTGCATTTCCTATCAATTTTTTGATCCTTCCACTAAAAAACGTATCTTTAAGACGGTTCATTTTTTCTTGATCCGGTATCAGAGCGGCCAAACGACCGATCATGACGATGAAGTTGAATCGGCGGGCTGGTTTTCGATCAAGGAAGCGTTGGATCTCATTGCATATGAAGGCGAATCAGATATTTTGAAAAAAGGGGTCAAAGAAATTGAACTTTTAAATGAACAAAGTTGAGTTTTGTTTCCATGCCATCCGCTCGGCAATTTGTTGGTCGTTAGTTGCGCTGTGTACCCTCGTTTTCTTTTTTCCCACCGTGTTCACTTCGATGGTTATCTGTCTTTTTGATTCTGCGCGCAAACGCATTCATCCTTTTATTTCAAATTGGGCGAAAGTGATTTTGGTCATTTGCCCGGTGATGAATGTTCACGTGGAGTGCGAAGAACGGATTGATGAGAAGAATGCATACATTTTGGTTGCCAATCATCAAAGCGTTGCCGATATCTTGGTGGCTCTCCATTTGAATCAATCCTTTAAATTTATTGCCAAGAAGGAATTATTTTTAATTCCTTTTTTGGGTTGGGCCATGACCGCCGCGGGATATATTTCACTGGTTCGCGGAAATCAACAAAGTGCAAAGAAAGCTATTTTACAGGCGCGAAGCTTGATTCAAAGAGGCGTTTCGGTTCTTTTTTTCCCGGAAGGCACTCGAAGTCCGGACGGCGAAATCCATGGGTTCAAAATGGGCGCCTTTAAATTAGCTGCTGAACTTGGTGTCCCTGTTGTTCCCATGGTCATTGATGGAACTTATAATTTGGTTCCCAAAGGACGCCGGTTGCTGAACCAGAATGTGAATGTCAAACTTCGCGTTTTAAAACCTCACCGGGCGAAGGATAAGGACAATCAAGGCGCTGATCAGTTGCTTGAAGAAGTCAGATCTGAAATGGTTCATACGTTAAAGAAGATGAGATCTGAGAAAGAAATCGAATTGACTTCGGCGGCCTGAACTTTTAATCTAACCTGCTATGAAACGAATCGTCATTGTTCCGGATGGAGTAGGGGATTGGCCCCTCAAAGAGCTTGGCAATAAGACTCCTCTTGATGTGGCCAAAAAACCAAATTTGGACGAGCTATGCCGAAATTCAATTCTCGGAACGCTCAAAACATGTCCTGACGGCATGTATCCCGGCAGCGATGTCTGTGGCCTGTCGCTGATGGGGTATGATTCAAAAATTGTTTATACCGGAAGAGCGCCGCTTGAAGCTGCCAACATCGGAATTATTTTAAAACCCGGCGAACTTGCCTTTCGCTGCAATTTGGTCCACGAAGCAAATGGAATTCTCACCGATTATTCAGCAGACCATATTTCCACTGAAGAAGCCGATCTGCTTATCCATGCGCTTCAACAGAAATTGGGAAACGAACTTCTTTCCTTTCACACCGGAAAAATGTACCGCCACATCATGCGTTATCAGCGTTCATCTGATTTGGACGTTACTACAGACCAGCCACACGATTTTCAAGGCAATCCCTATGAACCGCATTGGCCCAAAGGCAAAGGCGCTGATCTGCTGATTGAATTAACTCAGAAATCAAAAAAGATTTTAGAATCTCATCCGGTTAATCAAAAACGAATCAAGCAATGCAAGAAGCCGGCGAACATGATTTGGCTGTGGGGCGGCGGACCGGCTCCGAAACTGGAATCCTTTTATGATAAATATGGAATTTCAGGCGGCGTGATCTCAGCCGTTGATCTGCTTAATGGCCTCGGACGTTATTTGGGTTGGGAAATTATTTCGGTTCCGGGTGCGACCGGTTATTTTGATACGGATTATCGAGCCAAAGGGGAATACGCCATCGGCGCTCTTAAGCGACTCGATCTTGTTTTCGTTCACGTGGAAGCGACGGACGAAGCAGGCCATATGGGCAATGTGAAAGAAAAAATTCGCGCCATTGAAAATATCGATCAGCACATTGTTGGTCCGATCGTGAATTACTTGAAGAAACAAAAACAGTGGCGACTTTATGTGGCCCCTGATCATTATACGCCGACGATTAAGAAGACTCATGTGGCGGAGCCCGTTCCTTTTATTTTTGCCGGCTCCGATATCAGTCTCTTACGGTCGGGACGGCCGTATACGGAATCCGATTCAAAACAAACCGGCATTGCGTTGGATCGAGGGTATGAATTAATGCTGCGCTTGGTTAAGGGATGGGAGCATTATGGTTAATTGGCGCAAAATCCGCCTCGATTTTCCAATTACCAAACGCTTTACTTATTTAGATCACGCCTCAGCTTCACCGCTTCCGCTTCCTGTGTACCGAAAAATTATGAGTTATCACGATGAATTAGGAGGCTTTGCCGATTTTTCCTGGAACCACTGGGTGAGCCGCCGCGAAAAAGTAAGGCAAGAAGTCGCCCGATTTATTAATGCTTCTCCCGAAGAAATTACATTTACCAGCAGTACTTCACATGGAATGAATTTGGTTGCGGAGTTAATTTCAGATCAAGGCCAGGTGTTGACCAATCACCTGGAGTTTCCAGCCACCACCATTCCGTGGATTTACCGAAACGCAAAGATGAAATTCCTCAGCGCGCTCGGCGGAATTGTTTCAACGCAGGAGATACAGAAGAATCTAACGCCTTCAATAAAAACGATATTAACGAGTTATGTTCAATTCCAAAACGGCTTTCGCCAGGATTTAAACGCATTGGGACGAATTAAACAAAACCGCTTTTTGGTGATTAATGCCACTCAAGGCTTCGGCTATCTTCCGATCGATGTTAAGAAATCGAAAATTGATTTCCTCGTTACCAACAGTTACAAATGGCTGATGGCCGGTTACGGAGGAGGAATTCTTTATATTCAAAAAAAATGGCTCGATCAATTCAGACCCCATTCTGCTGGTTGGCGAAGCGTGCCGCATCCGGAATACTTTGACAATCAAAGTACTGAATTAAAATCAGATGCTTCCCGTTACGAATACGGATGTCCTCCATTTCCTCATATTTTTGCCATCGGCGCAGCCATTGACTATATTTCACAGATCGGACGTTCCAATGTTGAGAACAGAATTTTCTCGCTCTCTACGTTTGCGGTCGAGCAGCTTCAGAAAATCGGAATCAAAATATTATCTCCGCTTGAAAAACAGTATCGCTCGGGCATTGTTGTGTTTTATGTCAAAAATGCCGAAAAGTTAACGCAGCGATTCTTGACGAGAAAAATTTATGTGTCGCCCAGAGGCGGTGGTATTCGAATCGCGCCGCACATTTATAATACGGAAGAAGATATTTTGCATTTTATGAAAGCGCTCAAAGAAGAATTGAAAGGTAATGTGTCGTCATGATTTTTTGGATTCTATTGATGGCGGCACTTGCCTTAATGGTTTGGGCCAGTTTCATTGAGCCGCATTGGTACCGCTTAAAGCGAATCAAAATTCCAAATCAGCGAAAAATTAACAAGCCCATTAGCATTCTTCATTTGTCCGATATTCATTTTGTCAAAAATCCAGGATCCAAACGCCAATTCTTTCAAAAACTCTCCATGCTCAATCCCGACCTTATTTTTTTAACCGGAGACATTATTGACAACAATGATGGCATTGATACGGCTGTTCAAATGATTTCTGGGCTTCGCGCCCGTTACGGCACTATTTTAGTTTTGGGCAATCATGACTATTATAATTACCAGTGGATCGATAACGTTCGTTACCACCTTGGGTTAAGTAAAACAGCTATGTTGCGTAACAATGTCCCCCGGTTTGTTTCCGAGTTCAAAAAAATTGGTGTTCATGTGTTAGTCAATGAATCCATGAAATTAGACGTCCACGGCACGCCCGTGTTCATCGCAGGAATGGATGATCCGGTGACCCAGAAAATTGATTTTGAACGCACTCTTCATGGGATGGGCCCGCAATCACTGAACATTCTGTTGGCCCATCATTTAGATGCACTGCTCAAACTTTCTCATCACGGAATTGATTTTGTATTTTCCGGGCATACGCATGGAGGCCAAATTCGATTTCCTCTCCTTGGTCCACTGGTATGTGAAACGAAATTACCAAGGCGATATGTAGATGGACTGCACCATTATCAAGGAATGACGGTTTTTGTTTCTCGTGGTTTGGGCGCGGGCCGCAGTCTTTTTCCGCGATTCTTATGCAGACCTGAAGCCATCCTTTTTGAAATTGAGCCGACTAAACCTTGACTTTGATTCTATGCTGGTGTATCTTTCGATCAGGTCGTCACAATGAAGAAAAAAATAGCGGCAAATAAAAAATTCATTCGTGGTTTTCTCACCGAACAAGAAGTAAACCTACTAAAGAGACAAATCCGGTTTAATTCAGACTGGATTGATCGGTATATTCAAGTTATCGATTTGTTGGTGAATAAAGAAAAATGTCCCAAAGATGCGAACACGCTTTTATCTTTGCGCCAACGTTTGAAGATCATGATTGATGAAAGCGACACCTTCCGTGAAGTTCTCTGGAAGCACAAGCAATGGCTGTATGAACATTGTGATGAAAGTTTGGACGCGTCTTCATTTTTGATTGATAAAATTAAATCTCGCAAACAGGCCTTGATTGCGCAAATGGCAATGAAATAGCCTGATCCTTGAAAGGAATTTATGGCAGATAAAGAAGAAAAAGTAGAAAAAACAGAAAAACCGCAGGAACCGGCCGCCGCAAAACCTGAAGCTGCAGGGGAAAAGCAGAAAAGAAAAAAAATAAGCCGCATGACACTAACAGAAGTTGAAACTCAGCTCAAAACAGCCAAAGAGAAAATGGGCGCATTTCAGTCTTCTTTTGCCCAACATCTTCTTGCTCGAAAAAAAGAACTGACCAAATCATAAAGTTCTAATTCTTCCTTCTGAAATTTCGATTCTTCAAGTATAATTCATGGTCATGACCTATCCTTCCATGTCTTCCGAGTGGATTCTGATTACAGGGGCGTCTGCCGGAATCGGAGAAGTGTTTGCGAAACGTTTCGCAGCCCTCACTCATCCGCTGGTTCTTGTTGCACGTTCGGTGGAGAAGCTTCAGACTTTGGCCCGGCAGCTCGAATCAGCACACAAAATCAAAACATCCGTGATTCAAGCAGATCTGACTGATCGGACTGCACCCAAAGGCATTGCTGAAGAATTGGGCCGGCAGGGTATTCAGCTGTACGGATTGGTGAACAATGCCGGATGTGGTGCAGGAGGACAATTTGTCGAAGTCACACGAGATCGTCATTTGAATGTGATCGATTTAAACATTCGGTCGCTAGTGGAACTGACCCATTTATTTCTTCCCGGAATGATTGAACGGAAAAAAGGATTTGTCATTAATGTTTCCTCTACGGCTTCTTTTCAGCCGATTCCTTATTCTTCTGTTTATTCGGCCTCTAAAGCATTCGTTTCTTTTTTTTCAGAAGCGCTTTGGTTGGAAACAAAAAATACAGGTGTCAGGGTACTTAATTTATGTCCAGGTTTAACGAAAACAGATTTTGGAAAAACGGCGAAGATGGGTGATTTTCATTCTGATCGCATGGCAGAGCTTCCAGAACAAGTGGTGGAAACGGCTTTGAATGCGCTTAAGAAAAATGTACCCACGGTCATATCCGGTTGGCATAATAGATTGCTTGCAGGATTGGAACGTTTCGTACCACACAGAATTCTTTTGTGGGGTTCATTGGCATTTCAAAATTCGAGAAAACGAGGTTAGAAAAATTTAGTTATGGCGCTTCTCAGACGCATCCTTGTGATCGGTTTTGTTGTGTTTATCATTGCCTTGATCGTCGCCCAAACTGTGTCCACTTTTTTACTTCGTCCGATTCTAGAGCGAGAAATTCAACAGATTTTCCAAGTCCCTGTTCACATTGATGCTGCCGGCGCCAATTTATTCCGTGCCTCCTTCTGGATGAAGGGTGTCAGCATCAAAAATGCGCCTGGTTTCAACGAACCTTATGCGCTTTCGGCACGAACCATTTCCATTGATTTGAGTGTTTTGAGTTTTCTGACCAGCCAATTTGTGGTGACGCGCATCTTGCTGAAAGATCCACAATTTTTGTATGAGATTAATCCAAAGGGCGAATCTAATTTTACTTTTTTTGCGGATCGGGCCATTGAGCATTTCAATCGGTTCCAACTTAACCAGCCTCGCCTGATTCATTTGATTACCAACTACACGTTGGAAAAATTCGCGGTCCGCAACGGTGATTTTCAACTCGTCGATCATTCGGAACTGAAACGCAAATGGGCGCTCCGGTCCATTTCATTTTCCTTGGCTCGTGTAGTTCACCCAACAGATCCTGAAGACATTTTGCCTACAGCCATCTATATGAATGCAACTGTTCCCGGCAAGCAGGAAGGCCAAGTTCTGGTTCTTGGGCGGATGAATCCTTTTGCATCCAAGAAAAGTTTTGATATCACAGTTTCTGTGCGAAATCTTATTTTTACCCAGTACAGCGGTCTCGTTCCTGATTTTCCGCTCAATTTTAAGGAAGGCACACTTCAGTTGAAAACAAAGGCCGTGGCCCATGAAAATCAAGTTGAGATTCATCATCAGGTTAAGATTGAAAAATTGAAATTTACACTGAAGCAGACAGACCAGAAAAAACCGCCGACGATTTTTGGCTTGCCCTCAACAACGATTGCGCATTTTTTTAATCAACAACCGGACCAGGAACCATTTGAATTTGAAGTTCACATAAACGGAAATTTAGAGGATCCCAATTTTAATATTTGGAAAGAGACTGAACAGAAGTTGCGAGAAGTTATTTCTGAGCGCGTGACAAATGACATGAAAGTCCTTGAGACTCAAACTGGAACCAAAACCGATTTAGCGAAATCTACTCCATGAAGTCTGGATTCGTTTCCATTCTCGGCAAGCCCAATGTGGGCAAATCCACTTTAATTAATCGATTACTCGGTTCCAAATTGGCAGCGGTTTCAAAAAAACCTCAAACCACACGCCAGGTCATTAGGGGTATTGTGACGGAGACCAGAGGACAAATTGTATTTTTGGATACCCCCGGATTTCATGAACCCAAAGATCAATTGGGCCGGTTTATGATGAGGGAAGCTTCAAAGACTTTTTTTGATGCTGATCTTATTTATTGGTTGGTTGAGCCGGAAATGCCAAAAGACAAAGATTTGGTTTTGCTCGAACAATTCAAGAAGCAAATCCCGCAAGAGAAATCAAAGCCGGTATTTTTACTCGTCAATAAAATTGATTCTATCTCAAGACTTCAAATTTTGCCCGTGCTGAATGCTTATCAAACACAATTTCCATTTCATGAAATGATCCCCATTTCGGCTTTAAATGGGGATCAGGTGGATGTGTTGCTGGAGCGAACGTTTTCTTATTTGCCTGAACATGAACCCTATTTCCCGTCGGATTTAGCGAGTGATCAAACCGAACGATTTATTGCCTCAGAATTGATCCGGGAGAAAATTTTTAGATATACCGGCGAAGAAATCCCTTATTCAGCCGTTGTTCAAATTGATCAATTCAAAGATGAGGAAACGATTATCCGGCTTAGCGCCGTCATTTTTACGGAGAAAGACTCCCAGAAAGCAATCCTGATCGGTGCCAAGGGAGAAAAAATGAAACAAATAGGCCAGGCGGCTCGCAAAGATTTAGAGATTTTTTTCGGGAAAAAAGTGTTTTTGGAACTTTGGGTTAAAACCTTAAAAAATTGGAAAAAGGATGAACGGTCCTTGAGGAAATTGGGATTTCAATGAACATTCGAGCGATTTTGTTTGATATGGGCAATGTGCTTCTTTTCTTTAACGCTAAAATTTCATCCCGAGCGTTTTCGGAAGCCACCGGCCTTTCGGAAGAGGAAATTTGGGAATTATTTTTTGTCTCCGAATTGGAACAACGTTATACGAGGGGTGAAATATCATCCCGCGATTTTTATGAGCAGGTGAGCCAACGTTTTCCGAAAAAGATAAATTATGAAACCTTTGGCCGCCTGTGGAATGACATCTTCACAGAAAATTTGGAAATGGATGAGCTCCTTGAGCAATTAAAGAAACATTGCCCTCTGTATCTGATTTCCAATACCAACGATCTTCATTTTGAATACATCAAGAAACAGTTTGGGCTTATGAAGCATTTCACCGGTTTTTTCCCATCTCATCAGGTGGGTCACCGGAAGCCAAATCCGGCGATGTTTCAGCACGTTTTAAAAGAAATCAAATTGAAACCTGAAGAAACAGTTTTCATCGATGATATTATTGAGTTTGTCGATTCGGCCAAACAATTGGGAATGAATGCGATTCAGTTTACAACGCGGAAACATTTAGAAGTTGAACTTCAAAAATTGGGAGTCGAATGCTGAATTCTTATCATTGCGAGGAGGCTGGAAGGCCGACAAAGCAATCCCGTTTTAGATTGCTTCAGTCGCTTCGCTCCCTCGCAATGACGGCCATTTTAATTTTAACTTTATTTCTTCCTTCCGCTTCCGCCGCAAGTGTGTATCAAGATACCAACCGTTTCACCTACGGATTCAAGCGCGTTGTAGCGGCTCCGTTTCAAATTCCGATCCGTACATTGCAAGGAACGTTTTACGGTCCCTTCATCGTCGGAACCGTGGGTGGCATCTTTCAGGGAACGTTTTCTACGGTAGCTGATTTAGTCGGTGGAGTTTTTGATATGGGAGCAGCCGCTGCTCCGTACGCAAAATACGCACTCTTCATTTAAAAATTCTTCACTTCTTATTCTTCAATGGGAATGAAGGCCGCTCGTTTTCTCATTAAATAAATCATAATTCCGCTTAGAATAATTAAAATTCCTCCGACCATGGAAGGAAGCGTTAAATATTCCTGCCATATAAAAGCGCCAATCAAAGCTGCGAACACGGGTGTTAAATAAGAAAAGGGCAGCACGAGGGAGACGGGAGCGTTTTGAATTGATTTGGTCAACCAGACCTGTCCGAAGAAAGCGCCCACGCTTAAGCCGATAAGCGAAATCCATTCCGTCCCATTCGGCCACTCAAAATGAGACAGCATCAAGGGAAATGAGCCGATCGTGGAAATCGTTGTGAAATAAAAAATAATGGTATAAGGTGATTCATTTTCTCCGCCAAACCGAATCATCACATAAGCCAAAGCAGCAAAAATTCCGGATAGAATTCCAATCATGAGCGGAATGAATTTGGATTCAAAATGCGGTGCGGCCAGTAAGTATAAGCCTAAAAATGAGAACACCACGGCTAAGTTAACGGTCCACGATGTTTTTTCGCGAAGGATCAAGCGAGCGAAGATGGCCGCAAAAATGGGAGCGGTGTAATTGAGAATTACGGCCGTTGCCAAATTCAGTTCGGAGATCGCATAAAAATGCATGGCCAAGGCGCCAAATCCAAAAACTCCCCGGAGAATCATAATTTTTTGATTATTTCCAAACCAAGATATTCGTTTTTCCCAGATCAGAAAGGCAATGGCTAGAGTTCCTGAAAGGCTTCGAATAAAAACAACTTCCATGGAAGGAAGGCTTTGGCAGGCAGCTTTGACAAAGATCACCATTATAGAAAACGATACGGCTGCCGAAATCATCCGAAGAATGCTTTGTGTATTCTGATCTGCTGATTTCATCCCGGTAGTATATCTGGAATGACAGTGGAATCCACCCCTGAATTTTGATATAGTACGCCGTTATGATCATTGGACTTACGGGAAAAAATGGTTCCGGAAAAGGAGAGGTTGCGCGCTTTTTAAAAGAGCGGGGTTTTGAATACTATTCGCTTTCCGACGTGCTGAGGGATGAGCTTAAGAAGAAAAAGAAACCCGTTACCCGCGATAACTTAATTACCACTGGGAATAAACTCCGCCAGACTCATGGCCCCGATATCTTGGCCAAACGAATTCTTGAAAAAATAGAAATTGATCGAAATTATGTCATTGATTCCGTTCGCCATCCCGCTGAAGCTCAAGCGTTGAAGAGCCGGGACCGGTTTGCTCTTCTGAATGTGACTGCATCTGCCGAAGCACGTTTTAAACGACTCAAGAAAAGAAGACGTGAGCATGACCCTAAAACGTTAAAAGAATTTTTGAAGCTGGAACAACTGGAAGCAAAAAGCAAAGTTAAAAGCGATCAGCAACTGGACCAAACCTTAAAATTGGCCGATTATGAAATCGATAATTCCTCATCTTTAGAAGACCTTCACCAAGCCATTGCCAAGATTGTCATGACCATCGCGCAGAAAAAAAAACGCCCGAATTGGGATGAATATTTCCTAGGGATTGCAAGAGTTGTTGCGCTGCGCTCCAATTGCGTCAAACGAAAAGTTGCCGCCGTCATTGTTAAGGACAAACGCATCATTTCAACCGGATATAACGGAACACCTCGAGGTGTTCAAAATTGTAATGAAGGCGGTTGTCCACGCTGCAATCAAATGGCCAGTTCCGGAACAAAATTGGATGAATGTCTTTGCTCGCACGGAGAAGAAAATGCGATTACCCAATCGGCTTATCACGGAGTCAACATTAAGGATTCCACGCTGTATACGACTTTTTCACCCTGTCTTTTGTGCACCAAAATGATCATCAACAGCGGCATCAAAGAAGTGGTGTTCAATGCCGACTATCCACTCGGGGAAACCTCCATTAAGCTTTTAAAATCAGCCGGCGTTCAAATCCGAAAAGCAAAAATTGATTAAGACCAGCCTCGCACTCGAAGATATTTATCAGCCGATCCATTCCTTTCTTCCTCAAGTTGAAGAAAGAATCTTGGATATTTTGGCCACGCCCAATGAATTATCGGGTGAAGTCGTCCGTTATTTTTTCAAATCCAAGGGTAAATATTTAAGACCAGCGCTCGTTCTCTTCGGTGCCAGTTTTGGCAATCCCATTTCTGAAAATGTCATTTCAACCGCCTCCGCGCTTGAAATTTTCCATTCTGCGACTTTGATTCATGACGACATTATTGATTCTGCTTATTTAAGACGCAATTTGCCGACGGTCAATGCAAAGTGGAATTCTCAAGTTGCTGTTTTGGTGGGGGATTACCTCCATGATAAGGCCATCGGCGCGATTTTTAATACTAAAAATGATCAGGTGATCGCCGGTTTCTTAAATACAGCCGGAGTGGTTTGTGACGGTGAAATCTTAGAACTCAAAGAAAAGAATAATTTTAATTTAAAAGAAGAAACCTATTTCAATATTATTGAACGAAAGACCGCCGCTTTGCTGGCAACGTGTTTGGAATCAGGTGCTGTTTTAGCCGGCTTGTCTACCGACCAAGTGCTGGCACTCAAAAAATTTGGTTTATATTTCGGAATGGCATTTCAAATTTTAGATGATTGTCTTGATTTTATGGGGAAAGAAAATGAATTTGGAAAGACACTGGGCGCTGATTTGCAGGCCGGAGTTTTGACTCTTCCACTAATTCGTTTGATTGCGCTCCTGGACGAAAACCGAAAAGCTGAAATTTTCTCGCGCGTCAAATCAGGTTTAAATCGTTCACAGCTGGATGATCTTGTGCGGCTTTTGGAAGAATATGGTGCGCTCGATTA
>ORMF011853609.1_pt1 | contig 16818 bp, 14 predicted proteins | sample 1779871 | NCBI WGS metagenome assembly ORMF01 (sample SAMEA104232316, study PRJEB22302) | groundwater metagenome | biome: forest; feature: aquifer; material: groundwater | place: USA | collected 2011-08-07 | depth 5.4 m
AGCAGGATGAAGAAATGGTCGCCCAGCTCGCAGAAGAGGCCTCCGAGAGGGGAATGGATGAAGAACAGGCGAAGAGGGTCCTCAAGCAGATCCTGCACATGGTCCGTACCGCGCGGCAGTAAGGGGGGGCGTTCTGCCCCCACCCAGAACGGAAAACGTGGCTTTCTGAAGCCAAAATAATGACCACCCCCATTTATTCTCCTGTGAGGGGTATTATTGTTTTCATACCCATTTTGCCGTAGAGTATCCGTTTCCATGGACCTCTTACCTTCCAGCGTCGAGTCCTACCTTCAGGAAGCCGGCTTCTCCGGCACCGAACTCTTCGTCCTCAAGCGCCTGATGGAGGACGACGCCATGACCCTGCGTGAAATGGCGATCAAAACCGGCAAGAGCACGGGGGTGCTGGATCAGGCGGTGAAGAAGCTCATTAAAAAGGGGATCGTCGAACGCACTGACGTCAACGGGCACCCGAAGTACGGCCTGCATTCCCTCAACGCGGTGCGGGAGTGGATGGAGGAGGATATGCAGCACAAGCAGGACATGCTGCTGCGTAAGCAGCGTAACTTCGATGCGTTCATCAGCTCGCTCGCCAAAGACAAAGAGCGGCCGGAGATGGAGCACTTCGACGGTCTCGAAGGCATCAAGCAGGCGTACATGGCGCTGCTCGAGAAGAATACGAAGGAATTCCTGATGTATGTGCCGGTCACCTGCAAAGAGGAAGACGACGAGCTGCGCGACTTCCGCGTCCAGTACTTCCGCGAGCGCCGCCGCCGCGGCATCTTCTCCCGGGTCTTAGCCCACGACACGCCGCTGGGGAACCGCTACCGGAACCGCGATCCCTTTGAATACCGCAAGACCATTTTGCTTCCTGAAGAAGAATATCCCTTTACCTTCGAACAGATCATCGCCGGCAACACCATCGCCTGTTTCAACCACCCCGAGCACAAAGTCTGCTTCATCCATTACCCGCACTTAGTGCAATCCCAACGATATCTTTTCGAAAGCCTGTGGCGGACGGGGGAAAAGGGCAAAAAGGTGACCACCGAAGAAATAAAAACCCTCCCCGCCCCCTCGCCCGTTCCCTTCCCGACTCGAACGGCCTCGAGTCTCCGAGAATTTTTCTTGGGGCGGAATAGTCTGATTATCTTTGGTCTTTGTGCCATCCTTGCCGCAGCACTGACCTACGGTCTCTATCAGCAAAACCTTGCCCTCAATCTCCAGCAAATGCGTGTCCAGGTCCAGGGTATCGCTTCCACCGGTGCCCTCCAATTTGACGCGAAGGATCTTGACCAATTGCGCGTGGAATCAGACTGGAAGAAACCACAATGGGCGAAGGTGGTGAATCAGCTGATAGCAATTCGAAAGAACAACAGCGATCTATACTATGCCTACATTTTTCGTCGGACGGAGTCCGATCCTCAAAAAATGGAGTTTGTTGCAGATTCGCATTCTATAAACCCCTATGCGAATATAGATGAAGACCCGACGAATGACATGGATCTCAATCGTGACGGTAAAATCGATAATGCCGTTGAAGACACGCTCTTTTTCCCCGGCTATCCCTATCCTGAAGTTCAAAAAGAAGGTTTTCTGGCATATGAAGGATCTATAACCAGCCAACTCTATGAGGATCAATACGGGGCCGTTCTGTCGGGTTACGAACCAATTAAAGATGCCAATGGTCGTGTAAGCGGGATACTCGCTGTCGATATCAAGGCCGAGAAATTAAACGAACTTTCGCAGAACACATTCTCGCCACTTCTTTCGTTCGTACTTATTTTCCTGGCATTCGTCCTCATTCGTCTCACTGCCTTCAATCGCTCTCTCTTCAAAGAGCTCTGGGAATTGCTACAGATGCGCAAGGTACTCATCATCTGTGCCGTGTGCTCAATGGTAGCAGCCGCCGTGACATATGCTTTTTACGTCAAAAACAGGGAACTCAATCTTCAACAAATGCGTGTACACGTGCAGGGCATCGCCTCTACCGCTGCTCTCCAGTTCGACGCGAAAGATCTCGATCAATTGAGAGTGGCAGCGGATTGGAAGAAACCGGAGTGGAAGAAGGTGGTGAATCAGCTTAAACAGATTCGCTTGAATAATGATGATATTTTCTTTGCCTACATCTTTCGTCGGTTACCGACGGATCCAAATAAACTCGAATTCGTTTCGGATTCCCATTCTATCAATCCTTATGCAAATACTGATGATAATCAGGACAACAATGTTGACGTTGATCATGATGGAAAGATTACGGATATAGACGTTCTCCAATGGCCAGGACAGCCATATCCAGTTCCATCGCTAGAATTGTTCCGCGGCTTCGAGGGACCTACTGCCAGTTATCATCCTTACACTGATTCATGGGGTTCCTATATTTCTGGCTATGCGCCGGTCAAAGACGAAAGTGGTCGTGTGAGTGGTGTAGTAGCCGTAGATATTAGGGCTAACAAACTTACTGAACTTTCACAGGATACATTCTCTCCGCCGCTTTGGTTTGCACTTATCTTCCTAACACTCTTTCTCATTCTTTTGGTCGCCTTTCTATCATTCTTTAAAAAATATTTTTTGTATTTGTCGATATCAAGTGATCCTTCCGAATAATCCTGCATAATCACTTCAGTGAAGATCTTTCGGGCATTTCATGCCCGACTTGCTCTGTAGCCGTTTGAAACCAATTCGTTTTTATGATACAATTTAACGATGCAAATAAAAAATACATCAGTGCTAATTGGGCTTTTTACGATAGTAATTTCTATCGCAATTGCCTCTGTAATTACAATTTTTCTTTTTCGCCAGACGGTGAATATTCTTACTGGCAGTATAAAACACCGTCTTGAGGCGATTGTGAAAACCGCAGCAGTGCAATTTGACCCAGACGACCTTAATGCCCTAAAAAAAGAATCCGATTGGCAAAAGCCTCAATGGTCAAAAGTAGTTAATCAATTGAAAGATATAAGAACAAATAATGATGCTATCCTATTTGTTTATATTTTCAGGAAATCTCTAGAGGATCCAAACAAAATCGAATTTGTGTCTGATTCACATTCGTTAGATCCCTACGCAGAAATTGATTTGAATCATGATGAGAAAATAGATGATGCTGACCAACTTCAGTGGCCAGGACAGCCCTACGATGAGCCCCCCCAAGAGGCGTTGGATGGTTTCAATGAAGTAACTACAAGTGAAGATATTTACGAAGATCAATGGGGCTTGGAAATAAGTGGATATGCTCCTATCAAAGACAGTCAGCAAAACACAATCGCAGTCCTTGCTGTTGATATGAAGGCAAATGATTTTTCTGCGCTAACGCGACAGACACTTTTTCCATTCTTGTTTTTTATCGTTGCGCTGATTAGCATCATGCTTGCACTAGCTGGTAGCTTGATCTATCTCTGGAATAAAAGAGTCAACTTAGTTGTTGAACTCGATCGCCAAAAGGACGAACTCTTGAGCATTGTCAGTCATCAGCTGGCAACACCTGTTACATCAGTGAAGTGGTACGTCGAAATGTTGATGGATGGTGATTTAGGTACCTTAACAAAGGAACAAAAAGAGCATATCCATTCAATGGATGGTATCTTCGCGGATCTTTCAGATCTTGTGAGTATGATCCTTGACGTTTCCAGAATCCAGCTCGGTAGGGTGCAAATCTCGAAACAAGATCTGGATCTGAAAGAATTCTTTAAGGAAATTCTGGAGATTGTTGAGCCGAAAGCCAAGGAAAAGCCTGTTGCGTTCAATGTTTCGATGCCGGAATCATTCCCTGCTGCGAAGCTTGATAAGCGTTACACGCATATGACAATCGAGAACCTGCTGACGAACGCCATCAAGTACACACCTGCAAATGGTACTGTGGACTTCAAGGTCGAGATTCGTGGAAACGAACTCTACTGTCACGTGAAGGACACTGGTTGTGGCATTCCGAAGGCCGATCAGGACAAGATTTTCGGGAAACTCTTCCGCGCGAGCAATGTACGGAACAGTGTTGATGGAAATGGTTTCGGACTCTACGTTGCTAAAGGCGCCGTAGAAGCTCAAGGCGGACGAATTTGGTTTGAGAGCAAAGAGGGAGAAGGGACCACATTCTTTATAAGATTGCCGCTGGCTTAATGATGACTAGGTAAAGTATCTAGTGGAATTATTTTGGGATAGGGAACCATATGAAAATTTTCATAAACAAAGGTATAGGCTCCTGCATACATAATAGCCAAAACGTCACCTACTTTTAGTGCTTTAGGTAAAAGAACAGATTGTTTTATAATGTCGCTACCATCACAGGATAATCCTGCAATTTTGAACCTTCCCTTTTGCCTTACGGATATGTGATCTGAATAGATTGGTAAATCAAAATCAGTAAAATATTCCAGTGATTCCAAAACTCCATTATAAATTCCAGTATCAACAATCACCACAGGAGGTTTTTTATATGGTTTAATGTCCATTACTTTTGTTAACAGCGCCATTGTATTTGCCGCCATTGATCTTCCCGGTTCAATAGAGAATTTAACTTGAGGAAAACTTTTTAACATTTCTTTCCGCAGAAATAATATCCTTTCTATAAATTCCTCTGCAGGAGGAACAACAGGATTATATTGCGCGGGGATGCCTCCTCCTAAGTTAATATATTCAATCTCTACACCCATATCTTTTGCAATTTTCATGTAATCCTTTACTGAAATAAATGCTCTATTCCATGCGTGTAAAGAAGTATTCTGGGAGCCCACATGAAATGTAATGCCTTTTACGGGCCACCCGCTTTTTTTTGATTGCTTAATTATTTGTTTAAAATATTCCTGTGACATTCCAAATTTACTAGATTGGTCAAAAACTGCATCCTTAACATTAACATCCACACGGGCAAAAAGGATAGGATTTTTTGCAGACCAAACAATTTTTTCAATTTCATCCTCTGTGTCAAAGGCATAGTATTTAACCCCCCTTTCACTGGCATAGATTATGTCATTTTTCTTTTTTGTTGGAGCAGAAAAGGAAATTAAAGAGGGATTGGCACCCAGACTTAATACATGCTCGCATTCTTCTTGTGAGGCTACGTCAAATCCGAATCCGTTTTTAATTAGTTCTGCGATCATGGGATCATAGTTGCCTGCCTTAACGGCATACAAGACTGCTATATCGTTTTTAATAAATTCACTAAATATCTTAATATTTTTTTCGAGCATTTTGGGAAAATACACATAGCTAGGTGTAGGTATAAGTGGGATATTTTTACGGCTCAAAAAAGCTTTGAGGGCAGATCTCATAATTGGTTTATACTCTTTTTTGAATTCAAGGCTTTGTTAAAATCAAAAACAAAGTTGATTTTTCCCCTAATTGTTGGAGAAAAAATCAATTAATTTAGATCCGTCTTACTTCCGAAGAAGATTATTAAAAATAAAGCTACAACTGCTAGGAAAATACCAATGTATCCAATTGGAGTTATCATCTGCCATTCATGATAATAAAATAAACCAATTAAAATTGTGAATAATACAATCAATATATTTACGATACTGCCTGTCAGCGCTAATCCAAATTGTTTAGTAATGTATCCGAAAATTAAATAGGCAACTGGTGCAAGAACGACAAGATAAAAAAGCCATTTTGAGAGCGGCTGTCCCTCTGCCCAATTCTTACTCAGAGCATCGCAGAATGAAAAACTAGCCGCCGAACCTACCATTGCGAGGGCCAAAAGAACGTATTTAAACATTTGCTAGAGAATAGCCGCGCACATATTAATAGTCAATTTTTGTAGTCAACGTATCTTCATACGAGTTCCTGTTCTTCGTGACGGATGATTTAACGAATATTCATCTCTGCAAGCAAAGCATTCAGCATAGCCTCCGGAACATGATTCGCCGCCGCGTAGTTTTCTTTGTAGAGGCACTTGATGAGGTTGTCACAATCTTTTTTTGTGAAGGAAATCCCCGGTGCGGGGCGGTGCATAATATGGAGGGGGAGAGCGTGAATGCCGTCGATGGGTGGCATGAGGTAGGCGCAGGGGAGAATCTCCGCCCCTTTATGTTTGTAGAAGTCGATGCGGTCCTGACGCTCTTGCCGTTCCTTTTCGCTACTCGCACGCTCGGGTTTCTCCACTTCCCAGACAAATCCTTTGGGCTTCAGCCCCATCTTCGCAAATTCTTCCACTCCATATTGCCACGCATACTCGAAGAGCATCGTGCCGATATGTTTGTGGCGCTCGTGCGGGTTCACCGCCAGCAACATCAGGTACACAGCAGGGAAACTCTCCAGCAGCTGTACAGTGGCAAGTCCTACCGTCTTCCCGTTTTCCTTCGCACACAGCGCCCGCGTCATGTGGTGCTTCACCGTATCCAATGCGAGATCCCGCTTCGCCCTTTCCGTGTCAGGAAATGTTTTCTCATAGAGATCCCACCACTCCGTGTCCTTTTCCAGGGACTCAAACGTTTCGCACTGCAGGGAGATGACGGGGTCGGGCATTAGTGCAGGAATTGTAGCCTATGCCGGGATCACAGTTCAGCTCATGTCACCGTGTGAACAGTTAAAACTTATGACAATACTTCAATGAATAGCCACCACACATATCTGACAATGGCCGCTACGATGGCGAATACCGTGAATGTTTCGAGCAACGTCAGCAACACCACATACTTCGAAAGAAATGCCGGCCAAGACCTTGCGGCATTTGCTGCCTGTAAACTTTCATATGAAAGTACCGCAACGAAAATCAGAATGCTGTTCGGTACGCCCACGATGATCAGTTGCTGTGCGAACGGTACGATGAAATTGTGGGCTGGCAATCCAATGTCATAAGACGAGTTGTCTAGCATCACGGACCAGGGTAAGCCCCAGATCAAAAAAGCCAATGATCCAGGGGTTACGACTGGAGGCCCGTGAGAACTGCTGTAGGGAGCAACGAGCTCAAAAACAATCTTTATTCCGATGGCCACACCGGTCAGAATGTACATGCCTGTGAGAATCAATGCGTCGCGTGTATGAAGCTTCATTTCATTTGATGGGAGCCGCGCGCCGCGGTTGTGTGTAAACTGCTCGGTCGAACATCGTTTTCAGGTTCCAAAATGCGAAGCCGCAAACCACTTGACTGCTTTGTACACAATCGTCGCGCTTATGGGATCATACGGCGCGAGCGATAGGCGAAGAATCTCGTCGGCTTGATTTCTTGTCAAATGAAGTTCATCAATTCCTTCTTTCGAGTATAGGTAATCATGTAGCCGAAACGCTGCGGGAAAACGCCAATCAAGGTAGGCCTTGAATGCGGCTGCGTCCAACTGATAAACGCCGGAGAGTTTTTCCCAGGGCACTGAAGCACCGTTGCCAGCATCTTTCGTCGCCAAATCCACCGTTACTGTCGTGCCTCCCGAGAGAACGATCGTAGTTTTCCAACCAGAAAACTGAACGCTGTTCACCGCGGAATCGGGTTCAGCAGCAGGTGCTATCCATTCCCAACCCGATGAATCCGAAGCGAGTGTATCTATTGTCATATTTGCCATTGCCAATAACGTTCCGCCCGATACTCCGTTTGGATAGAGCAGGAAGCTGACCGTCGCCCGCGTTGCCACTGGCGCAACATCATCCAGCAACGAGAAAGCCTCCGGATTTGCTTCGATGTAATTCGCCAGACGCTGCTCCGGAGTGTCCGTACCGGCTGTTTGGAGGATGGTCTGCATCGCACGGCGATGCGCGTCCGCGGAGATGGGGGTGAGGGTCGGGACGTTCTGGGCGATGATCGCCTGTGATTCCAGATACGCTGTGCGGGCGGCGGCGGTGAGGGTATCCAGATGCATTTGAATGAGGAGAGCCCGCTGGCAGCCGCAGAGATCATTGCCGGCGTCGAGGATTTGGGTGAAGGTGGGTTTCGGGATACCGAGAACATTGATGGCGCCGAAGTTTGCGGTGTCGTATTTCCAGTGGAGTGCATCGCTCAGTGGCCGTTCCGCTTCGCCGCTCCTGACGCGGATCCAGAAATCGACGGAGGCGCAGAGCAAGTCGGCCATGGTGTTGGCGTAGGCGTTGAGGACGCCACGATATTCGCTGCGGTAATCGGATTGCTGGCGGAGCAGTTGATCGAGGTAGAAGCCGCGGCTGTAGGTGGGACCGCTCTGGTACATCTGCTCGACTGCTGCGTTGATATCCTTGGGGAAAATCGACGGGAAGGCGGCGGCAAGACGCTGTTCCAGTGTGCAGCCATCCACAAAGTAGCTGCAGCGCTCGTAGAGGGTCGCAGAGGTGATGGCGCGGATCTGAGCGTTTGCGTTGCTCACGGCGGTCAGGAGCTCTGCATGCGGCATGGGACCGCTCCCAACCGTTTTCTGGCCTGAGACGACCTGCACGTTCGTCCCGTCGTAGTGCAGCGTCACCTCACTCACCACATTGCCCCAGGACTTGTCCCAGAGCCGCAGGACGAGAGGAGTATTAGCCGGCATGTCAGACGGGATAGCGAGTTGCGCGAGGCTCCCGCGGGTGCCTCCGGTGTGCGTGAAGGATTCTCTGGCGCCGCTGCCGACCGCGTCCATCACTCCCGTGCGCGAGATGTGGAGGAAACTCTGATCGCTGGCCGTCTGGAAACGGACGTAGACGATGCGGCCTTCGGTTTCGACCTGCATCCCCGGATCAATATTTTCTTTCACCTGCTCTGTTGTCTGCGTCACAGCATCCTCAAAGGATGCCGGCTGTTTCGTGAGGATGTCGAGACGGCGCGTGCTGGAATTCCAGATACCGTACATCGTCTGAAAAATTTTCCCGCCCGGTCCATCCATCATGCGGATAGCGACGACCCCGACCTCCGCCCACGGGTCGCCGCGATTGCTGAGTTCGATGGTTCTGTCTTTGATGCCACCCGGATGATCCAGCACCTCGGTCGCCGCGAAACTATTCAGCCGTCCGAATTCGCTGATCTGGAAGAAGCTGGTGTCCGAGGGTGTCTGATAGCGGATGTGTAGTTTAAAACCCCATCCCGGTTCGTGGTCGACGGTCGCATACATCGCGGGGATGATGACTTCCGGCGCTTTCTCCACGGTGACGGGTGACGCAGCAGCAAGAGTTCGCGCAACAAGGTCGCTGACCTGCGTATCCAGTGCCTGCACGAGTGCAGTCTCCTGCTGAAGCAGTGCCTCGGCAGCAAAGAGATCCTGCGACGTTGTCTGCAGCGTCGTCCGGTCATGCGTCCATTCCGCAATTGCCGCGTCGAGCACACTCTGGATTTGTTGCAACGTCTGTTGTTGCACGCTGATCGTATTCGCAAGTGTCAGGAGGGCGTTTTGGGTGCTCACCCACTGCGCATGCGTACCGTCGATTTCCGCTGGAAGCAGAGCCAGACGCGACTGCAGCTGTGTGATGGCCGCAGTATTTTTTTGGATATTGGTCTGGATAGCGCCCATGCGTGCCGCGGTATCCGCGTTCTGCATACGTAATTTGTTGATTTTCGACTGAAGACGAACAACTGCCGTTCTGACTGTCGTTTGTTCCTGCAGCAGTTTCTGATCTTTGGGATTCGTTTGCAGCTTTTGCCGTACGGAGGCCAGTTCCTTCTGCAGTTGCTGTATCTGAACAAGGAGCGGACTTAGTGTCGCTTTTTCCCCAGAGCGCTGGGTTCCCAAAGCGGTGAGCTGAACCTGGAATGACGCAATGTCGTTTTGCAATTGAGCGACGCGCTGCAGTGCCGACGTTTGCTCCGTCCGCAGAAGATTCTCCGTCGTCTGCAGATCTGTGCTTTGCTGCGTCAGCGTCTGCTGCTGGCCGAGGCTGCTTTGCAGATTCTCCTTCGCTGCGCCGAGAGTCGATTGATTTCCTGTGACCAGACTCTGGTCGAGCGTGATTTCGTCCGTGACCTGCTTCACCTGTGTCTGCAGAGAAGTCACCTGTTCCTGTACCACAACCAGAATATTTTCTTCACTTTGCAGCTGCACTACGAGTGGATTCGTGAGAAGAGCTGCCGGAAGATTTTTCAGAGATGAGGCGTCAGGCATGATGCGGTCCTCAAATAATTCAACAGCGAGCGTGACGGATGGGCGTAGTGACATGGGCGGAGGGGGAATGGGGAAGGATGCCACCATTGCAGCGCACGCCAGTCGCGTGAGGGAGAGGGCGCGGGTGAGAAAAAAGTGGGTGCATAGTTTTTTTGCTTTAGGTCAGGGCTGAAAGAAGTTCTATCGGTGGGCAGAACGGTTCCGCGAAAAGGAACAGCGTTGCGTTGGAGTAGCATGGCCATCTTGGCCATATGTGCGGGCAGGATGCCCGCGCTACTGCCGTGCACGTCGTGTGTTTTTATTAGAGAGTATAATTGTGCGACTCATGACCAACGCCGAGATTGCCGCTGCGTTTACGATGATCGGGAAGATCCTTGATCTTCAGGGGGAAAATCCTTTTCGCGTGCGTGCGTATGAACGCGCTGCGATGACGATTGCGTCGCTGCCGCGGGAACTCAGCGATGTGTACGCCGAGGGCGGAATGAAGGCGCTTCGGGAGATTGCGGGGATCGGCGAAGATCTGGGAAATAAGATCGAAGAGATGGTCAAAACGGGGGAGCTGAAATATTTAGCACAGCTTCGTAAGAAAATTCCGGAGGGGCTCTTCGCCGTGATGCAGATAGAGGGCATGGGGCCGAAGAAGACGAAGATGGTGTGGGAGAAGCTCAAAGTAAAAAACGTTGCGGATCTGGAGGCGGCGGCGAAGGCGGGGAAGCTGGCGAAGCTTCCGAAGTGGGGCGAACTTTCCGAAAAGAAAGTGCTGCAGGGGATCGCGACCCGCAAGAGTATGGGGGACAGAGTGCCCCTCAGCGCCGCTCTTCCTCTTGCTGAGCAGTTGGTATCGAAACTGAAGTCATCGAAGCTCTGCGGGCAGGTGGCGATTGCAGGGAGCATGCGCAGGCGAGCGGAAACGATCGGCGACATTGATATCCTCGCGACGAGCGACAAAGCGGCGAAGGTGATGGAGGCCTTCTGCGGACTTCCGGAGGTGCAGCGTGTACTTTCGAAGGGACCGACAAAATCATCGGTGAATCTGAAAGCGGGGATTCAGGCGGATCTTCGTGTGGTGGAAGAAAATGTCTTCGGCGCTGCGCTGCACTACTTCACCGGCAGCAAAGGTCATAATGTGAGACTGCGCGGAATGGGGGTGAAGGCGGGGATTACGATTTCCGAGTACGGCGTGTACAGGGGGACGGCGGAGAAGAAGGGGAAGCTGCTCGCTTCAAAAACAGAGTCCGATGTGTACGCTTCGCTGAAACTTCCGTACATCGAGCCGGAGCTTCGCGAAGACAGAGGAGAGATCGACGCCGCGCGCGCGGGCACGCTTCCAAAACTTATTGAAGAGCGCGACATCAAAGGTGACCTCCATCTTCACACAGACTTCAGCGACGGCGGAGCGGACGCGGTCACGATGGCGAAGGCGGCGTACGCGAAGGGACTCGAGTACATCGCGATCACCGATCACGGCTCCGGCATGGGAATGGTGAAGGGACTCAAAGAAAATAATCTGGCGCAGTACCTGAAGATGATCGAAAAAGCGCGCAAAGCGGTGCCGGAACTCAAGATTCTTTCCGGAGTGGAAGTCGACATTCAGCCGGACGGTTCGCTGTATCTTTCCGACAAGATTCTTCAGGAACTCGATTGGGTCGTTGCGTCCGTTCATTCGCAATTCAAACAGAGCCCCGAAGAAACAACGAAGCGCCTGCTTCGTGCGATCGAAAATCCATACGTGCATGCGATCGGACATCCGAGCGGGAGACTCATCGGGCAGCGACCCGGTATCGAATTTTCCGTTGAGCAGGTTTTTGCGGCGGCTAAAAAGCACGGAGTTGCTATGGAAATAAATGCATCACCTCCGCGTCTCGATCTGCGGGATATTCATTGTAAGAGAGCAAAAGAAATGGGCGTGATGATGACGATGGGGAGTGATGCGCATGCGCCGGAGGAACTTGATATGAGATTTGGGGTGATGCAGGCGAGAAGAGGATGGATTGAGAGAGGGGATGTGATGAATACGAAATCTTGGAAAGAGTTTGAGAAGTGGTTACGACATCACTAGCTGCCGCCCCTACTTTCTTTTCTCGGCCAAAGAAAAGAAAGTAGCAAAGAAAAGTTCGCCCCCGGCTGTGCATTCCCGCTGACCGACCCCCCCCGAGCCGGCGGAACCCCTCCTCTGCTCGCAAAGCGCCTTTTAATCCTTTTGATATGCCTGAGAGCCGGTGATAGAGTCCCTTCCTTAGCTCGTTGCTAAGGTTTAGGAACGATAATTTTTGGTCTTTTCCATCACCAAGGAGACTCCCATGAACTTCCGGCACAAAAAGTCTTTTGATGTCCCGCAGTGCCTGAGTATGGCCTGCACGCTGGGAAACGTTTTCGTCGGGCAAAAGGACGGGCTGGCATGCTTCGATCATGAAAAGCAAGTCTATCTGAGCCCCCATGCCCCGGGTGTCTGCGCAATGGCTATCGGCGACACGAAGGACTCCCTCATCTGCGGTGATGCAAGGGGTCACGTACTGAATGTTATCACCGGCAACGGCACTGTGCGCGGAATCCTCAAGCGTCCCGGCCCGTCGATTACGGCACTCTGTTTCCAGCGTCATGACAGCAGGATTCTCGCGGGTGACAGTGCGGGTATCATCTATGATTTTCGCAAACCGTACAGTCAGCCCGTCCCTGAAAGTCGTTCTAACAAGAAACTGTCCACCAGCGAATCCGAGAGTCCGATCAGCGCACTTGTGTTCGGTCCCGATTGCTATTTCTGGGCAGCGGGAAAGGTAGTCGGCCGTTGCGGAGGCGAAGGAGACTACACGAAGCGCATGGACAAGGATGTCCGGATGCTCGATTGCACGCTGACGTTCCCCTTCCTCGTTATCCCACAGGGTGAGAAGATCGGGTTGTACTGGCCTCTGGAAAGGGGATGTCAGAAGTCCTGCGTGACGAAAGAGACTGTCACGGCGATCGACATCAACCCGAACGGCGCAACGTTGGCTGCAGGATATTCGACGGGGCGCATCATCCTCTGGGATATGCGCACTCTCTCTGACATGAAAATTCTGCAAACCACGTGTCAGGAACCCGTGACGCATCTGCGTTTCGATCGCAGCGGCACAGTGCTCTGCTCGGTGCACAAGCCGGGGGAAATAACGGTGTGGCAGGCGTGAAAGAACAAAACCATCGTTCCACGGGGTCCGGCGCGTTTGCCGGGCCCCTTTTGATGTGCCCTGCACATGGCGCCGATGGCCTGAGTGTGCTATTTTCCCTCCCTTAGCAACTGAGCTAAGGAACAGCGAACGCTGTCTTATTTCACATCACTGGAGAGAAGCAAGATGGACTACACGAACCGCAACGAATGGAAGCTGGACCGTCGCGTCCACTGCCTCGCATTCGGCAACCACAACATTGTCTTCGGTTTCGAGGTCGGCGTGGAATGCCGTACCCATAAAGGCGACGAGTTGTGGGGAAAACACCATTGGCCCGCGACTGCGATCGTCCTCGCACCAGCAGAAACGTATGTGATCTGTGCGGATGCGAACGGGATTCTGCACAGTCTCACGACAGGCAAAGATTCCACGGTCCTTAACAACAAGACCCAAGGCCGCGCTCTGCAGACGCTGCTTCTGATGCCGGGCGGCACGAAACTCATGGGAGGTGACAGGTCAGGGAGGTTGCTCGGATGGACAGCGCCATTTGCCAATGAGCCTGTGATCGAGCAATTCGACGATGGCATGCCTATCGTTGCCATCGTTTCCGGCCCACACGGGAAAGGATATGGGTGCGCCTCGAAGCGAAAAATCGCGTACAACATCGGCGGGCCGCGACTGCAGACGTTCAATGTCCACGACGATATCACCGCTTTCGGTCTCTGTGCCGAGGAGCGACCCGATGGCATCCAGATCCTCGCCGCGCAGGGCAATCTCATCGAGGTCTACGACGTGCGCGGGAATCAGGCGCGTACATTCGCATGTGACTCGCCCGTCACGTCACTGGTCGTCCATCCGCACGGCGAGTTTTTCGCCACCGGAGAAGAAAATGGCCGCGTGCAGCTCTGGCATCCGGTGAAAGGCCGTACGTGCGAGCTCTACAATATGGGCTCGCGTGTCGACCATGTCGCCTTCAACACCGGCCGTCAACTCTGTGCGATCAGCTCGCGAGGGGTCGTTGCTATCTTCGGAAAGGAGTGATCAAACGCGTTCGCTAAAAGGGATCCGGCATGCCACCGGATTCCTTTTTGATATTGCTTCCCGCATGAAGATACGTATAGTACGGCCCTATGGGACGCCAAATCCGCCGCACTGAAATCCACGCACGCCGAGTCCGCACCAAGCGGCTCAAGCAATTGCAGGCCCGCTACAAGGACTCGAAGAGTTCAGCCGACAAAGAGGCGATCCTCGCAAAAGTTGCCAAGCGCGCGCCGTGGCTGGCGGGGGAGACGTTTTTGGCGCTGGTGAAAGCGAAATAAGCTTTTTAAAATACCACGGTCAGGGTGACCGTGGCATCGTTTTTTGCTGCTTGCGTGGTGCTTCCCTACTTGAGATTCTGCCCGGACAGCAATTCGAAGCTGTCCTTGGGCATGCGAACTAGAATCCGTCCGCCATTTCCGCTGCAGCAGCTGACGATGTATCTCAAGGGGGACGCATCGATGTCCCAGAACAGGATCGACGAGGGAACGCGATCCATCGCCGCCTGCAAACTCACCGCATCGGCGAGATTGATGGTCCACTCCTCCACGGTCAGCGTTGCGTGGAGAAGCTGAGACAGCCTGTCGATTTCTGCTGTCAAAAGCTTGCTATCACCGACATGTATCAAACGCATAGTGACTCCTGTTTCCAGAGAAAAATGAAGGGCACCCGCGTGCACCTTCCCTCACCGCAAAACTCAAAAAGCGCTGCGGAGAGGGAAGGTATGGCAAAGAACGATATTAGTAAAATATCACTTATTTATGAAATAGCAATAGCGTTGCATCCATCCATTCAGTCTATCTGCCACGCGCATCTTGCCAAGCGTGAACGCATGGCCTGGGTCTAAAAATGGTGAAACATTCCCATTTAAATTCAGGCCAGGCATTCCTGCCTGGCGAGATAATCTTGGCAATTTCACGACCGTACCCTCCACCAAAACATAAACAACACCACTCCAACAAGAATCAAAAACGTCGCGACGATGTACGCGAGCAATTCCGGTGCGACGAGGATGGCAGAGCCGAAGAGGAGGCAGAGGAGACTGGTGACGAGCAGCGACGACCCGAACGGTCGGTTGTCGTAGACGGAGGGAGCATGCCGGAATTTCAGGAAGGAAAACATCGCTGTTCAGTCTATCATAGGTCCATGCCTCTTACCCGTTTTACCGCCGGTTTTTTGAGCCCCGTCGGGTGGGTGCGGATTGACGCCGGCGACCGCGGGATTACCGCGATTTCTTTTCAGGAGGAGAAGGTTGCCGCAGACGATGGGCTGCCGGATTTTATGAAAGATGCGGTGCAGCAACTCGAAGACTATTTCGCGGGCAAACGGAAGCGCTTCGAGGCCCTCCCGCTTGCGATCGCCGCGACGGATTTTCAGGACAGAGTCTGGGACGCGACATCGGAGATTCCCTTCGGTGAGACCGCGACGTACGGAGAAATCGCGAAGAGCGTCGATGCACCGGACGCGGCGCGCGCGGTAGGGACGGCGCTGAGCAGGAATCCTGTTGTGATCATCGTGCCGTGTCACCGCATCATCCCCTCCATGGGAGAGTACGGAGAGTATGCGGGAGGAGCGTGGAGGAAGGAGTGGCTGCTGAAGCATGAAAAAAGTGGACAGTTGACAGTGGAGAGTTGAAAGTTGTCTCTTGACTGAATGAGAATGGCACATCATAGTGATTTCCTTATGCAGAAGCCAAGTCCATTGCGGGAGAAATCGTATTCCTTTGCTATGAAGATTGTTTTTTTCTGCAAAAAATTACAAGAACAGAAAGAATTTGTCCTCAGTAAACAACTCCTCAAGTCCGGCACCAGTATCGGTGCAAATATTGAAGAAGCTAATCAGGCTCAAAGCAAGAGTGATTTCATCTCAAAGCTTTGTATTTCTCTAAAGGAAGGACAAGAAACACAATTTTGGCTCAGGCTTCTTCGAGATACACAGTATGCAGATTCACATGCGTGCGAAATATTGCTCGGTGAACTCAAAGAAATTCTCGCTCTTCTCACATCCATTATCAAAACAACCAAAAAAAATCTTCCATAACTTTCCACTGTCCACTTTCAACTTTCCACTGTTTTCGGCTACAGTTTCTCTATGCCTCGTCGCCCGTTCTTCAAAAAATTTCTTCGTGTGGTGGGTCCCGGTTTCATCACGGGTGCATCCGACGATGATCCCTCGGGGATTCTCACGTACACCCAGACGGGTGCGGCTTTCGGGCTGACGCAGTTATGGACCGTGGTGCTGGCGCTTCCGTTCATGATCGTCATGCAGGAAATGTGCGGACGCATCGGCATGGTGACGGGCAAAGGCATCGCGGATGTCATCCGTCGGCACTACGGGCGGGAGATGCTGCTGTGGGCGGTTAGCCTCCTCTTTGTCGCGAACACCGTGAATATCGGTTCGGATCTGGGGGCGATGGCGTCGAGTGCGCAGCTGATCTTCGGCCTGCCGTTCTGGGGATGGCTGATCGTGATGGCACTCACCACGCTGCTGCTGGAAATTTTCATTCCGTACCCGCTGTACGCGCGGTACCTGAAGTGGCTGACACTCTCACTCTTCGCGTACTTCATTGTTGTCTTTCTGGTGGTTGATGACTGGGGGGGCGCACTCAGAGCCGCGGTGACCCCGACATTTTCCCTGGATCGTGCGTTCCTGATGAACATCGTCGCGGTCTTCGGCAC
>ORMF010168189.1_pt1 | contig 16815 bp, 17 predicted proteins | sample 1779871 | NCBI WGS metagenome assembly ORMF01 (sample SAMEA104232316, study PRJEB22302) | groundwater metagenome | biome: forest; feature: aquifer; material: groundwater | place: USA | collected 2011-08-07 | depth 5.4 m
ATGATATTGCAACATGCCGCAAGCCCCTCTTCAACCAGAGCGCCAGCTATCTTCTCTCCTTCCTCCATAGAACCGGCGGTTATGATCACAAGGATATAATCTTTCATTAGCAATCCCCCTTTAGCTTTTTTAATTCTCTGCTTAAAACCGCAAACTCCTCAAGGGTGAGCATCTCCCCTCTCCTCTTTGGGGGTATGTTTATTATATTAAATAAAGAGTAAAAGGGAATAACAGTATAGCTCACTAATTCGGTAACTTTTTGGAGTTTATCAAAAGGTGTTCCATAGTTCAAATTATATAATAGTTCAAATTATATATCTGTTTAAACCATGATAAGGAACGAGCCATAAAGTATGTCAAAGTCGATGCCAGTCTGTCTTTGAGTATTTCAGCATAGTAATTAATAAGCATGAACAACCCGTCCCAATTTCATCAGGCAGATTAAAAAGTGGCAAGGCCAGGGCATAAAAACTATCAGCGAGAAAGTGTAAGGAAGTAGAAATAAAGGCGGCTAAGGCAGGGTGGGGTCAGAATCAAGATTGGGCGGCAATTAAGAATTCGCTCCCCTTTTTGGCAATACTTTATCTACCATATTAATAAACCTTCTCCATTTGTAATTGTTAGACAATGCAAGCCGTTGAAACATTACCAAAGAATATAAATGCTGGGCCAATATCGAATTTCCAACATCCTCGGTGCGCCATTGACGACGTCTGTTTGGCCCATTCCATGTTTCATCTTTGGGGCTTTTTTTCTCTAATTCTTTTAGTAACCAAGGCGCAATTCTTTCATAGACTAAATCCCGCGTATATCCCGCAACAACACTAAATCGGTTCTTTTTCATACCAGGCCATGACCAGCCTTTGAGTTTATATATATTTTCGTAAAATTCATCAGGGATTTTTTTAGCCCATACCGCAAGTTCTTTAGCTATGGTTGTTTCCAAGTACGCTTGCAAAGCATCTTTCAGTCTGACCTCTTGGTAGCCAGTAGCTTCATCAACCAATGCAACAATGCCTACAGGAGCGAAACCTTGCATTAATATTTGTGCTTTTGCTGCTGTTTCTAATTGTCTGTCTGTAAGAGAGCCTTTTTCGCGTGCCGATAGCCATATTTGACATATTTCAGGCAACAGTGTGGCGGAAATTCCACGCACACTTGTTCCTGTTTTTGCATTGTAATTTATTGGATTTAAAAGTCTTTTATTTATTTCTGGGCTAATAAAAGGCTCTAAATTTCTTACGGAAACATATTCCGGTAATAACTCATTGTCATTAGGATAGACGATTTTTCTCTTCTGCCAGTAAAGACCTCTACCCTTCTTTTCTAATGCCTTTGCTACGCTTCTTTCACTAAGAACACGGGTCCCATCATCAAGAACGGCACATGGTATTTCAATACCACTAAGTTTTATTACCCCAAGATGTGTAGCTTTTGGTATCTTTAGGAGGTCTGTGTTCCATCTTTCTTTTGCGGCTTTTTGCGCTATTGCTGACCGCTCTTCAGGGGTTAATTTTGCTGCTCGTGCGTAGCCACCTATTGCTTTACTATATTTGTCGTTGTGCATGCTTGCACCTGCATTTATAATTTCTGCCTGCATATTGCATTATACTATAAAAACATATAATATCAACTATTATTCAATGCTTAAAGCGAGTCATCTTCACAGTCCCGCCTTTTTCCCAGCATAAATCATATTCATCTCTTTAGTTTTAGGCTCAAACATAAATACCGCCCTGATTTCTTCCTTGCTCTCATCCATATAGATTATAAGATACAGATTCTTGGTAGTGTCATCAATCCTATACTCACACCACAATCCTTCTTCATTAGACGATGGGATTTTACAAATAAACTCATCTATAATCATCATATTTTTCAATCCCAATCCCATTTCTTCTAATTCCTTTGGTGTTTCTTCCTCCTCTGGACATATTATCTCCATTCCAGGTTCGACATCCCTTGTAGAATTCTCACATGCCCACACAGGTGCGCATAGAAAAAGTAAAAGTGTAAATAAAAAGATCTTCATAAAATCACCTCCCTTTTACCTACTTTCACTTGTTAGTATTATAGAATAAATCAAAGTAAAATGCAAGCATTATTTTACAATATGCTTGCATTTTGGGCAATTAGGGACGGGGCAATTGGGGACTTGGTGTTCACATTGTAGGCTTCATAAAGTAGGGCCATGTTTTCACTATCTTCTACAGACTCCGAAAGGAGATGAACATGGTTTGTCATTAAAACAAAACTATATAGCCTGCAATTTATATTTATCTTTTGCCGATTCTATGGATTCAAAGAAAAACTGGTAGTTGATCTTCTCTCCTTCCTCCGTAGAACCGGCGGTTATGAGCACGAGGATATAATCTTTCATTAGCAATCCCCCTTTAGCTTTTTTAATTCTCTGCTTAAAATCGCAAAGTCCTCAAGGGTAAGCGTCTCCCCTCTCCTCTTTGGGTCTATGTTTATTATATTAAGTAATTCAATAAGTTGGGGAGTTTCTATATTAAGCGACTTCAAGGCATTTAACAGGGTCTTTCTCCTCTGTCCAAATGATGCCTTCACAACCTTTTTAAAAAACGCTATATCTTCCACATCAATTCTGGGCTTATTGAGGATATTAAATCGGACAACAGATGAATAGACTTTTGGGACGGGATAAAAACATGACGGCGGCACATCAAATTCTGACTTCACATCAGCAAGCAGTTGAACCATCACGGATAAGACCCCGTATTCTTTAGTATCTGGAGGTGAGACAATTCTTTGCGCCACTTCCCTCTGCAGCATAAAGATAAACATTGAAAAAAACTCCCTCTCTTCAAGGAGTTTAAAGATAATTGGGGTTGAGATATTGTAAGGAAGATTAGAAACGAGCTTGGTAGGGGCGGCCGGCCGTGCGCCCCTACACGCTATCAGACTTTTATACGAAATTTTCAGAGCATCTGCGCTGATTATCTCAAGATTATTACAATCACAGAACCTTTCCCTGAGTTTTCCTGCAAGGTCTCTGTCTATTTCTATTGCAATTACCCTTGCCCCGCTGCCCAAAAGCCCTTCTGTCAATATCCCCAGCCCGGGGCCTATTTCTATAACCGTATCACCTTCACTCAGGCCAAGACATTCAATAATCCTGATCGCAACATTTTTGTCAGTCAGGAAATTCTGGCTGAATCTCTTCCTTGGCAAAAGACTGTATGATTTAAGGAGGCCTTTGTAATTCATCTTTTGACTTATGATAAGATTTCACATACTTGGCATAGCATTCATATCCAACTCTCCCCTCCCCCCTTTTTTAAGAAGATGATACGCGCATGCCGCAATCATCGCGCCGTTATCACTGCAAAGTTTTGCTTCGGGGAGAAAGAGTCTTATGCCGTTATCTCTGGATTTACCCGCAAGCTTTTCCCTGAATCTCGTGTTGCAGGCAACTCCGCCGGAGATTGATAAATCCTTTATATTGTTTGCCTTGCATGCAGCAACGGCCTTGTCTATCAACACATCAACCACTGCCTCCTGAAAGCTGGCTGAAAGGTCATTTATGATGGTTGAGTAATCTCCCTTCCCGAAATCCTTAAGATAATTCAAGACTGCTGTCTTTATGCCGCTGAAGCTGAAATCAAATGTATCCTTTGATATATATGGTCTTGTAAATTTTATAGCGGATGGATTTCCTGATCTTGCAAGCCTGTCTATGACAGCCCCGCCCGGATAACCGAGACCGAGAAGTTTTGCAACCTTGTCAAATGCCTCTCCTGCAGCGTCATCCCTCGTCTGTCCCAAAATCTCGCAATCACAAAAATCCTTGAATTTAAAAAGCGTAGTGTGGCCGCCTGATACAACAAGGGCGATGAAAGGGAAGTTGGGAGTAAAGGGGGGAATCGTGGGGGTTAAAAACACTGCCAAGGGATGCGCCTCTATATGGTTCACTCCAACAAACGGCATCCCCTTTACATAGGCAACAGCCTTTGCAAAGGAAAGGCCAACAAGTATAGAACCGACCAGGCCTGGCCCTTGAGTTACGCCAATGGCATCTATATCATTTATAGACACACCTGCCTGATTTAATGCCTCTTCTACAACAGGGATAACGGTTTCAAGATGCCGTCTTGAGGCAAGTTCAGGCACAATGCCGCCATATTTATGGTGTATCTCGTCCTGAGAGGATACAACATTGGAAAGGATATACCTGCCGTCCTCTACAACAGCAGCAGCCATATCATCGCATGAAGATTCAATGCCAAGGATTAGCATTGTGCTATCTCCCTTATTGCTTTCAAAAACTCCTCTATCTCATTGGATGTATTAAAATACCCCGGGCTTACTCTTACTGCGCCGTTTGGATATGTGCCTGCGGTCTTATGCGCGTGAGGGGCGCAGTGTAGCCCGCACCTGAGCATGATATTGAACTCATTGTCAAGCCTGTAGTCTATGTCAGAAGGGTCTTTGCCTTCTATATTGAATGAAACAAGGCATGTCCGCTTTTTTTCATCTGTCTGACCAATGATGCTTATCCCATTTATCCCTTTCAAACCATCCAATATCTGCCTTATAAGCCCCTCTTCATGCTTCCTTATCTTTTCTACGCCTTCATTTAGGAGAAATTCAATGCCTGCGCCGAGTCCGCCTATGCCTGGAGTATTCATTGTGCCGGCCTCAAGCCTGTCCGGGATTTCCAACATATCATCATCCTCAGCAGTGCCGCCGTCCACAAGAGGCAAGGGCTCAATCCCCTCCTTTACATATAGAAATCCTGTGCCCTGGGGGCCAAATAGGCTCTTATGTCCTGTGGCAGCGAATATATCTACATTCAATGCCTCAATATCAATCGGCATTGCGCCTGCGGTCTGCGCCGCATCTATCATGAAGATAATACCTTTTTTTCTACATACACTGCCTATTTCAGCAACAGGCAGGAGTGCGCCGAATACATTTGAGGCATGGACAACAGATACAAGTTTTGTCTTATTTGTTATTGCCTTTTCAATATCCTTTGGCAGAGTCCAGCCCTCTTTATCAACCTTAACCCTTGTAACCTTAACCCCATCCCTTTCCAGCCTTTTTAGCGGCCTCACCACTGCGTTATGTTCAATCGATGTGGTAATAACATGGTCGCCCGGCTTGAGTATGCCTTTAAATGCCACATTTATGGCCTCTGTAGCATTTTTTGTAAATGCAATCCTTGAAGCGTCTTTGATACTAAAGAACTTAGCAGCAGACTCCCTTGCCTCAAATATCACACGGCTGGCGTCCAGCGCCATCCTGTGGCCGCTCCTTCCCGGATTTCCGCCGATATGCCTTAGAATATGGTCTATTCTCTGATAGACTGATTCGGGCTTTGGATATGATGTTGCTGCATTGTCAAGGTAAATCACAGCCCTATCATATCAATTCTCATGTATAGTTCAAGGAAGAATTTACAATTCAAAAAGTTCTTGACTCAAAAAGTTCATAAAATGCAATATATTACTACCTGTTCTTTTGGACAGGTTGCAAGTCTTGCCGAATTAAACAATAATAAAATAGCATGAAACGTACCAACTGACCTTGCGTTAAATTGATGAGAGCAATACCGATGAGATAGCCGGAGGAACCAACCAATGACATCTCAATCCAATCATTCTTTAATCCCTTCTAAATTCTTTTCGCAACTTTGCGGTCTCATTGCGGCAGGATTAGGGGGGATTGCCATTGTGGGTTGGCTGATGAGATGGAGAATCCTCACCAATATACGGGCAGATTACATCCCCATGGCGCCAAACACAGCCATCTCCTTCATTGTGCTTGGCATATCACTTTGCGCATTCATAACTGAGAGAAAGTGGGGTCTTATATTATCAAGATTCGGCGCTACCGTGATTTTCGTTCTATCTCTGATCCGATTCACAGAATTTAATATAAATATTAACCTAAATATTGATCAATGGATTTTTAAGGTTCCATCGGAGAAACTCGGTCTTATTCCTGTGGGCCGGATGGCTTTGCCTACCGCCTTCAATTTCTTGTTTGCAAGCGTTGCGCTTTTTCTTGCCTCATCTTTGAAAAGACGCTGGTTTGTGGATGATCTAACAAGGGTACTGGCCGGACTGACAACCTTTATTGGTTTAGCTTTCTGTTTAGGTTACATCTATGGTGCGCCATTACTTTATGGCGGGACAACAATACCCATGGCGCTCAATACTGCAATTGCATTTTTTGTTCTGGGCCTTGGACTTGTTGTCAACAACATAAGCCATGACATAGCGGAACGGAAGCAAGATGCGGAAGCGCTGAGAAAGACGCATGATGAGTTAGAGGTGCGGATTACAGAGCGAACCGCTGAACTGGCCAAAACCAATGAAGCATTACAGACCGAAATCATTGAACGCAGTCATACAGAGGAGGCATTGAAAAAGAGTGAGGAGAGATTCAGAAGCATAGTTGAGGGAAATTTTGATGCGATACATGTTCTGGATCCTGAGGGGCGATTCACCTATTCCTCCCCGTCGGTGGAGAGGATTACCGGATACAAGCCCGACGACATTATAGGAAAGTACTTTAAATATTTCATTGCTGAAACTGATATCCCAAAGGCTGAACAGGCCTTTTATGGTATGATGAGCGGCAAGACTATGGAGATGGTGGCGCTTGAGGCAATAAAGAAAGACGGGACTCCTTTCATTATAGAGGCAAATGGTTCTCCTATTTTTAAGGATGGAAAAATTATAGATATCCAGGTGGTATACAGGGACATCACAGAAAAAAGGACAATTGAAGAACAATTAAGACATTCTCAGAAGATGGATGCTGTGGGCCAACTTGCCAGCGGCATTGCCCATGATTTCAACAACATCCTGACGGCAATAATAGGATATGGAACCCTTTTGATTAGAAAAAAACCCGACGACAATCTTGTAAATGAATATACAAGAGAGATAATAACCTCGGCCAATCGTGCGGCCACCCTTACCAGAGACCTGCTTACATTAAGCAGAAAACATACTATAAACCCCCAGCCTGCTCTTTTGAATGAACTCATAAAAATGGTTGAAAGGATTCTGGCAAGGGTCATTGGCGAACACATTGAACTTAAGGTAATCCTTGCAGATAAAAATCTGATAGTGAAAATGGATGCCACTCAGATTGAACATGTTTTCTTAAATCTTGCTACAAACGCAAGGGATGCCATGCCTGAAGGGGGAAAATTAACCATAGATGTCAGCCATGTGAAATTGGACAATGAATTTATAGACGCCCACAATTACGGTATCCAAGGACAATATGCGCTTATAACCTTTACAGATACAGGCATAGGCATGGATAAAAATATTCAATCAAGGATATTTGAGCCATTCTTCACAACCAAAGAGGTTGGAAAAGGCACAGGCCTGGGACTGTCAATGGTATATGGCGCTGTTAAACAGCATAACGGCTATATAAATGTTTACAGCGAACCCGGGCATGGCACAGTGTTTAAAATATATCTGCCTCTGTCGGAAGAAGGCGTCTTGGGTGAAAAGAAAGAGCCGGAGATTGCCGCGCCAAAAGGCAATATGGAAACCATCCTTCTTGCAGAGGATGACCCTGATACCAGAAAAATCATAAAGGCTGTGCTTGAAGAATATAATTATAAGGTTATAGAGGCTGTGGATGGAAACGATGCAATAAGCAAGTTTATGGAGAAGAAGGGTGAAGTTAAGCTCCTTATCCTTGACACAATAATGCCAAAAATAGGCGGCAAACAGGCCTATGAAGGGATTAAAAAGATAGACCCAAATATCAAGGCCATCTTTATAAGTGGATATACAGCGGATATGATAAAGGCAAAGGATTTGCTTGAAATAGGGATTGAACTTCTTGTAAAACCAATAGCACCGGATAAACTTTTGGTAAAGATCAGAGGGCTGATTGACTTGAAAGGAGGTCTAATGGAATGAATATTGAAGCCCAGATTTCAACGCTTGTTGTAGATGACAACATATCTGTCCTTAATTCCATCTCCATGCTTTTAAAGGATTACGGCTATCTCGTTACTACCTGCAAGAGCGCCGGAGGGGCATTGGCCGAGTTGAAAAAAAAACAGTTTGATGTTGTGTTGACTGACATAAAGATGCCTGAGATGTCAGGCATTGAGCTGCTTGAAAAGATACATTCCACTAACAGAGATATTCCGGTAATTTTAATGACAGGGTATGTGGAGGTGGATGAGGCAATTGAGGCCGTAAAAAAAGGGGCGTTTGATTTTATTCTCAAGCCTTACAATCCGGATTATCTTGTCAATTCGCTTAAAAAGGCGGTCAACTACCACAGGCTTATAGAGATGGAGAGGAATTATAAACACAGGCTTGAGCAAGATGTAGAAAAAAGGACCATGGAGCTTGCTGAAGCGCTCATCATGGTTAAGGGCATGAACATTGAAATAGTGCATCGTCTGACCGTGGTATCTGAATACAGAGATACTGACACAGGCGCTCATATCAAACGAATAGGTGTATATTCAGGCAAGCTGGCAGAGGCATTGGATATGGAAGAGGATTTTACAGAGGCAATAACCCTTACAAGCAGCATGCACGACATAGGAAAGATAGGTATATCCGACAATATACTCCTTAAACCAGGTTCCCTCACTCAAGAAGAGTTTGCTGTCATGAAAACACATACTGTCATAGGCAGGGAGATGTTAGCCGACTCGCCTCATCCGCGCCTTAAAATGGCGGCAAACATTGCCCTGACGCATCATGAAAAATGGGATGGCAGCGGCTATCCTCAAGGATTAAAGGGCGAGGGAATACCAGCCGAAGGGAGGATAACCATGATTGTCGACACATACGATGCATTAAGGAGCAAAAGGCCATACAAACCTCCACTCAGCCATGAGGAGGCATGCAGAATAATAACACAAGGAGACGGAAGAACAAAACCTGAACACTTTGACCCGAAAATACTTAAGACATTTATTGAACTGGCGCCGGTGTTTGATAAGATATTTGAAGCACACAAGGGTTAGTTATTAAAATCTTACCCTACTTCATCATATTTCCTTACTCTGAACGTCACGGCTATCTCATCCTCTGCAAGCCTTCTACATGCCTCTATATCAAGTCCCGGCACAGCGACAACAGTGGCAACAACCTTTGCAATATGTTTTTTAGCCTCTTTCAGAAACCACATTATTGCAGGAAATGCCTTGTCGCCATACGGCGTTTTTACTAATTTCTGATATGTTACTGAATCAGGGGCGTTCAGGCTTACGGATATTTCATCCACGAATTTTAGTTCAGGCAGGCAATTTTTCCCGTGGACAAGATTGGCAAGGCCGTCTGTGTCTATCCTGATTTTGCATCCCTGTTTTTTCAGAAATAGGCCAACATTTTTTACAAGGTCAAGCCTTATAAGAGGCTCGCCAAAACCGCAGAACACTATCACATCGTATCTTGATGCGGGATTTTCTCCCACAGCCTTTACTACATCTGAAAATGCCGGCTCCTCTTTCAATCTCAAATAATGGCCTTTGACTGTATAGGATTTGAATTTTGCGCAGAATGTGCAGTAATTTGTGCACCGGTTGGTTATGTTCAGATAAAGGGAATTCCTGATAGGATATGCTATTTTAGCATCCTCTTTTTCTCTCTCTATGGCAAATAATTCCTTTGCATTTAATGTGGTAATTCTTGCCACATCATTAAAGGAAAGCCTTTTTATCTCGGCAATCTTTTTTGCTGCTTCAACAACAAAAGACGGCTCGTTTCTTTTGCCCCTGCAAGGAAGAGGCGCAAGATACGGGCAGTCTGTTTCAATGAGCATCCTTTCTATCGGGATATTTTTTACAATCTCATGGACATTTGCCGCCTTTGGAAATGTGACAACACCTGTAAAAGACAGATAAAGCCCCATATCCAGACATTTCTTTGCCATTTCATAACTGCCTGAAAAGCAGTGCAGAACGCCGCCTATATCTTTGACGCCTTCCTGTTTAAGTATATCCAACGTGTCGCTCTCCGCTTCTCTGGTGTGGATGATGAGAGGAAGGTTTAATTCCCTAGCAAGCTCAATGTGCCTTATAAATACCCTTTTCTGTATATCCTTCGGCGAATGTTCATAGTGGTAGTCAAGCCCTGTTTCGCCGATGGCAACAACCTTTGGATGGGATGCAAGTTCTTTAATCTCATTAAATGTTTCTTCGCCTGCATCTTTGCTTTCATGCGGATGGGCGCCGAGAGCGGCATAGACCATTGGGTATTTATCCACAAGCCCTGTAATATGCTTAAGCCCTTTTGCCTTTTCCCATGTGCCGACTGTTATTATATATTCCAAACCTGCATCCTGCGCCCTTTTAATTACCTCGTCTCTGTCGTTATCAAACTTTGGGTCGTCAAGATGGGCATGGGTGTCAATGAGTTTTGATTGATTGGACATGACCGGTTAAATTTCCACTTTTGGAAACAGCATATCTCCCTTGCAAACCTTTGTGCCGCTGATGTCTTTACCCCATTTTATCTCTTCATCAAAATTTATTTTTGAAATATCCTTTTCAATGCCAAGTTGTTTCCAGATTTTTTCAGCGGTTGCGGGCATAAACGGATAGAGGTAAATGGCAATAATACGCAGACCTTCTGCAAGAGTGTAAAGAACATTAGACGACTCTGCGTCTTTTTTTTCTTTGGCAAGTGTCCACGGCGCGCTCCTTTCCACATAGCCGTTCATTTTTCGTATGGCAGCCCATACAAATTCCAAAGCGTAATGAAACTTGAGACCGTTTAGCAAAACGTCAAAATCTTTGAGAAGGTCTTTAAAACCTCCTTGAATATCTTTTTCCAATTCCGGCCTGTCTTTAGAATCTATTGCAAGAGGTATCTCCCCTCCTTTGTATCTTTCTATCATAGAAACGGTTCTGCTCAGAAGATTCCCCAGATCATTTGCCAAATCCCCGTTTATCCTTCCCTTCAATGCCTCAAGCGAAAAATCCCCATCAAGTCCAAACGGAACCTCGCGCAAAAGAAAATACCGGAATTGGTCAACGCCGTATTTTTCTATCATCTCGTTCGGGTCAACCACATTTCCGAGGGACTTGCTCATCTTTCGACCTTCCACAGTCCACCAGCCGTGTGCAAAGATATTCTTCGGCAGCTTCATATCCAAGGCCATGAGCATAGTGGACCAATATACCGCATGGGTGGTAAGAATATCTTTGCCGATGAGATGATGATCTGCAGGCCACCGGCCTGTTTTCGGCGGAGCAAGATATTTTGTTGCGGAATAATAGTTCAGCAGGGCGTCAAACCAGACATAGGTGGTGTAGTTTTCATCGAATGGAAGAGGTATGCCCCATGCGAGCCTGGATTTCGGTCTGGATATACATAGATCGCCGAGGGATCTGCTTTTTAGAAAGCCAAGCGCCTCATTCCTTCTCGTCTCAGGAAGGATAAAACCTGGATTATTTTCTATATGTTCAATGAGCCTGTCCTGATACTTTGCCATAAGAAAAAAATAATTCTCTTCTTCTATATGCTCAACAGGCCGCTTGCAATCAGGACAATTGCCATTCACAACATCTTTCTCTGTCCAGAACCTCTCGCATGGGGTGCAATACATCCCGGAATACGAACGTTTCTCTATCTCGCCTTTATCCCACAATTTCTGAAGCGTTTCTCTTACAACCTTCTTATGCCCACCATCCGTTGTCCTGATAAATCCATTGTAGGTGATGTTCAGGGCCTTCCAGAGACTTTTGAAATTCTCTACCATCAGGTCTGCGTGTTCCTGTGGAGTCTTTCCTCTATCCTTTGCAGCCTTCTCCACCTTCTGGCCATGCTCATCCGCGCCTGTCAGAAAAAAGACATCATATCCTTTGAGCCTTTTATACCGCGCAAGACAGTCCGCCGCAACCGTGGTATAGGCATGACCGATGTGTGGCACATCGTTGACATAGTAGATGGGCGTTGTTAGGTAAAAGTTTTTTTTGTTTTGAGGCATCTGGAATTACGCACCTGGTAAAGAGGATGGTTGGCTTTGTGAAGGATTATTATTGGAATGGCAGCAATTGGAAGCTGGATTAGCGGCATTCCCGGCGCTCTGGCCTGCCTCATATGAAAGACAGCACATAAGCCTGCCGCATACGCCTGACAACTTTGCAGGGTTAAGAGAGAGATTCTGCTCCTTTGCCATCTTAACACTCACTGGTTCAAAATCCACAAGATGCGAGGAGCAGCAAAGCATCCTGCCGCACGGGCCAATCCCTCCCAGCATCTTTGCCTCATCCCTGACCCCTATCTGACGCATCTCTATGCGCGTATGAAGCTCATTAGCCATATCCCTGACAAGTTCCCTAAAGTCCACCCTGTTTTCTGAGATAAAAGAGAATACGACCTTGCTGGAGTCAAAAAGGTATTCTGTATTTATAAGTTTCATAGCAAGACCGTATTTATTTATCTCCCGATTGCAGATAGAAGCCGCCTCTTCCTCCCTTTCTTTATTGAACTCGAACCGTTCCATATCGCTCTCTACAGCCTTTCTGATTACCTTTTTAAAGGGTTGAACAAGACTTGCCTCCCCCTGCTTACTGCTTGGAGGAGTAGGTTTATCAAGCGGACCTCTCGCAACCCAGCCCATATTCATCCCTTTTTCTGTTTCAACAATAACCTGGTCGCCTATCTTGAGTTCCAGATTGTTGACATCAAAATCATATACTTTGCATGCCTTCTTGAATCTTACGCCAACTACTATAGGCATTGTATAACCCTCCCTCAACTCGCCAACTGCATCAATAAATTCTCAACAGTCAATTGTTTATTTGCATATCTCGGCGGCATAATATCAACCTGGGCTTTGTGTATCATTTTAAAACCCGACGTAAGTCTTGAGAATGTATGCCCTTCAACACGTTGTCTCAAAACAGGCAGCAGATCGGAGTTTACAACCATATCCTCCCTCCCCTCCTTTAATATCGCGATATCCCTGTATAACGTCTTTAGAAATTCCAGAGACTCCACAGGCCTCTCACCTTTTGATATTTCCTCTGCCGCTTTAAATATCCCTTCTGTGTCAGCTAAAGAAAGCCGCGACAGCATTTCTACCATCCTTTTCCTCTGTTCAAGGATGGATTCCACATCCCAGTTTAAGACCTTCCCTATGCTTCCGCCGCTCAGATAGGACAGCAGTATAGCTGCATCTTCGGTCATTCCTAATCGCTCTTTAATTATCCCGACCATAACACCTTTTGGCAATGGTCTGAAATTTATCCTCTGACACCTAGAAATTATAGTTGGCAAAAGGGCTGTTCCGTCGCTGACAACCAATATTATAACAGAATCAGGCGGCGGCTCTTCAAGGGTCTTGAGAAAGGCATTCTGAGCCTCCTTGTTCATCTTTTCCGCGCCATCTACTATACATACCTTCTTGCCGCCCCCGACAGCCCTGTAAGACAGTCTTTGCTGCGCATCTCTCACAGCATCAATCTTTATTTTGCCGGCCACATGGTCTACTCCACCGCCCTTTGATTCAGGCTCTCTTGGCTCAATCAGAAAAACATCACTGTATGAGGACTTCTCTATATCCCTGCAATTCTGACATCCCCCGCAAAAATCATTTTTAAATCCAGTGTCTCCGCCTTTAATCAAGGGGGGATTGTCGTTGGAGGCAGAGCAATTAAGAGACTTTGCAAGAGAAATGGCAGTAAAACATTTACCTATGCCTTCCGGTCCAACAAATAGAACGGAATGGGCGATCCTGTCATTTGAAAGCGCCTTTTTTAAAATATTTATCTCTCTATCGTGGCCTAAAATATCTTTGAACGGCATATTAAATCCTCAAAAGTTTTTCTTCAATTATACCACATATCTCCTTATGAATAACAGGAATATCTCTGTCTCCATTTATAATCTTAATTCTGTTAGGTTCTGCTTTAGCCAATTTCAGATAACCCTCCCGCACCTTTTTATGGAATTCAATGTCCTCTCTTTCAAAGCGGTCTTCTTTATTACTCCCTGTACGTGTATCTATTCTGGCCAATGCGCGCTTCAACCCGATTTCAGGCGGGCAATCTATAATGAATGTAACGGTCGGCAATATACCTTCGGTTACCCACTTATTAAGATTAGTAACGGCCTCAAGGTCTAAACCCCTCGCATAGCCCTGATAGACCATAGTGGAATCTGCAAACCTGTCGCATAAAACAATTTTCTTATCGAGAAGCGCAGGTTTTATGATTTCATTAACCATCTGCGCCCTGCAGACTGCGTAAAGTAAAAGCTCTGACCATGGGGCAATTGTCCTGCCTTCGATATTTAAAAGCATACTTCTTATCTTTTCACCCAATTCCGTTCCGCCAGGCTCTCTTGTGGAAACAACCTGAAAGCCTTTCCATTCAAGATGCTCCTTCAGCATCTCCATCTGTGTTGTTTTTCCACTACCCTCAACTCCTTCAAATGTTATAAACAGGCTCAAATTAACCTCCTTATAAAAGATTTGACTCCTTCAGGACATCCCTTGCTGATACAAGATGTCTGGACAGTTTCAATTCCTCTGCTGTTATACCAAGGGCAAGGCCGACCAATTGGGCAAGATGAAAAACCGGCATGTTTATTTTATGACCTGCCTTTTTCTCTGCCATACCCTGATAATTATCCAGATTTATATGACAAAATGGGCACGGCGTAACCATGCAGCTTCCGCCTTCATCTTTGGCATTTAGAAGCCTCTTTCCTGTCATCTCCATGGCAGTATCTTCTGCAACCAAATCCACCTGAAAACCACAGCATTTTGTTTTTCCATTATACTCCACTGCCTCCGCTCCTAACGTTGAAATCACAGCCTCAAGGGACCACGGCCTTTCTGAGTTGTCAAAACCTAATGCGTCAGACGGCCTCAAGGAATGACACCCATAAAACGGAGCTACCTTAAGGTTTTTTAACGGCCTTGTTACCTTCTTCTTCAAATCCTCCAGCCCATAATCACCTGCTAAAACCCAGAGAAGTTGTTTTATTCTTACAGTCCCATTGTATCTTATATCCGCGCTTGCCAGTATCTCATTTGTCTTTTCTAAGAGTTTGGGGTCATTTTTCAAATCCCTGTTTGCTGTTGACATGACCATAAGGCATGTTGAACATATAGTCATTATGTCCATACCCATCTCCTCTGCCTGGGCAAATATCCGCGCATTAAGGGCAAGATAAAGGTCGTAGTTATAGTCTGTTAAAAGGCCTGCGCCGCAGCAGTTTGCCTTCGGCATATCATGGAGCTCAATCCCAAGGATTTCTGCAATCTTTCGGGTTGCTGAATTTGCCTCTTTTGTTATTGCCTGGGATGCGCAGCCGGGATAGTAGGCATATTTTAAGGTTTTGGCCATAAATATAGCTTTCAGCTATCAGCTTGCTGACCGCTGACTGTCTCTTTTCCTTTGCGGGAGCAGGTTTGTAACCTGCTCCATAAAGTTTGTATTTACCTCATACGAACTATTTGGGTTCAAGTTACAAACTTGAACCCGCAAGTCAAAATGTTTTTTATTCTGGATTCTGACTTCTGACTTCTCTCTTCTTTTCTATCTCCTCATATATTTTTTTCACCTCTTCTATCTTCTCAATCTGCGGAAATATGAGCGGCATGGGCATCTTTCCGTGCATCTCCATCCTTAACCCAAATGGTATCATGCCAAGAGACCTTAAAAACCCAAGTGTCTTAAAGGTCATGGCAGCCTCATCCAGTCTGCCAACCCTCTTTACAGAATCCACCAGGGATTCCACATGTCTTGCGCCATGATTATCTGTAATACCCTCTTTTATTGCCTCTGCCCTTAATCTCTCTATTGCCTGAAGCGGCGCCACATCCTTTGGACAATACTCTGTGCAGCTGACACACCTTACACAATCCCACATCCCATGAGCTTCGCTGATTTTCTCAAGCCTCTTTTTCTTCTGTTTTTCTCTTGCATCGCCCACAAATCTCCATGCCTTTGCCAAGGCAGCAGGGGCAATAAAATGCCTGTCAATCTCTAATGAGTTACACGCCCCATTACAACAACCGCACATTATACATTTGCTGGAATTATTTATTTTGAGGACATCCTTTTTGCTGATAGCTGATAGCTGATAGCTGACTGCTGATTCACGATTCAGCCACGGCTCTATTTTGTTTATCTTTTCCCAGAATGGATTGAAATCAACAACAAGGTCTTTTATTATCCTGTGATTTGGAAGGGGTTCAATAACAATCGCTCCGCTTTTTTTATATTCAGTAATAAGCTGTGTATTGCAGGCAAGTTTTGGAATGCCGTTTATATTTACAGCGCAGGAACCGCAGATGGCGCTCCTGCAGGACCGTCGGAACGCCAATGTTCCATCCTGCTCATCCTTTACAAAATGAAGGGCATCAAGGATGGTCATCCCCTCCTTTGCCTCTATATCATAGGCCTGGAGAAACGGCTTGCAGCCTTCTTTGCCCATTTGGTCGCAGCGTGAAATTTTTAATTTAATCTTCATCTTATTGTGAAGTTAGAAAAGATTGAGCTTACGCATAAATCTATCACCACTGCAATATCCTGTCAATAACTACAATTCCCTTGACACCTATTAGCTTAGAAGATATTATTTTCCAATCGTAATATGGGGTTTTAATGAAGGATATTATTACAAAAAGCTATAAAGACAGCATCCATACTAAAGAGGCGTTTTTTAAGCAAAACCAGCAGTCCATCATCCAATCAGCCGGGCTTATTGCCGATGCGTTCAAGGCAGGGAATAAACTTCTTCTCTGCGGCAACGGCGGCAGCGCTGCCGATGCCCAGCATATTTCAGCCGAGTTTATAAACAGGGTTGTTTTTTAAAGAACCCCTTTTCC
>ORMF011758776.1_pt1 | contig 16811 bp, 14 predicted proteins | sample 1779871 | NCBI WGS metagenome assembly ORMF01 (sample SAMEA104232316, study PRJEB22302) | groundwater metagenome | biome: forest; feature: aquifer; material: groundwater | place: USA | collected 2011-08-07 | depth 5.4 m
CATGAAGTCGTCGCTGGTCTCGCGCGAGGTGATCGCCGATTCGATCGAGCTCACCATGCGCGGCCACAGCTACGACGCACTCGTTGGCATTGCTGGCTGCGACAAGTCGCTGCCCGGCACGATGATGGCGATGCTGCGGCTCAACGTGCCGTCCGTCTTCATGTATGGCGGCTCGATCCTGCCCGGCAGGTTCAAGGGCCACGACGTGACCGTGGTCGACGTGTTCGAGGGCGTCGGCCAGCACTCCGCCGGCAACATGTCGGATGCCGACCTGCACGAGCTCGAGTGCGTCGCCTGCCCCGGCGCCGGCGCCTGCGGCGGCCAGTTCACGGCCAACACGATGGCGATGGTGTCGGAGGCGATCGGCCTCGCGCTGCCGGCCTCGGCGGGCGCGCCGGCACCCTATGAAAGCCGCGACGCGTACGCGCTGGCGAGCGGCAAGGCGGTGATGCGGCTGCTGGCAGACGGCATCCGCCCGCGCGACATCGCCACCAGGAAGGCGTTCGAGAACGCGGCCACCATCGTCGCTGCCACCGGCGGCTCGACCAACGGCGGCCTGCACTTGCCCGCCATGGCGCACGAATGCGGCATCGACTTCGACCTGATGGACGTGTGCGCCATCTTCAAGCGCACGCCCTACATCGCCGACCTGAAGCCGAGCGGCAAGTACGTGGCCAAGGATGTCTACGATATCGGCGGCATCCCGCAGATCATGCGCGCCCTGCTCGACGGCGGCTACCTGCACGAGGACTGCCTGACCGTCACCGGCAAGACCGTCAAGCAGAACCTCGAGAGCGTGAAGTTCAATACGGATCAAAAGGTCGTCTACCCGGTTTCAAAGCCTCTGTCGCCGACGGGCGGCGTTGTGGGGCTCGTGGGCTCGCTGGCGCCGGACGGCGCCATCGTCAAAGTGGCCAACATGGCCAAGCTGCAATTCCGTGGGCCCGCGCGCGTGTTCGACTGCGAGGAGGACTGCTTCCGCGCCGTCGAGAACCGGGCCTACAAGGACGGCGACGTTCTCGTCATCCGCTACGAGGGCCCCAAGGGCGGCCCCGGCATGCGCGAGATGCTGTCGACCACCGCGGCGCTCTATGGCCAGGGCGCCGGCGACAAGGTTGCGCTCATCACCGACGGGCGCTTTTCCGGCGGCACGCGCGGCTTCTGCATCGGCCACGTCGGCCCCGAGGCGGCGGTGGGCGGACCGATCGCGCTGCTGCGCGACGGCGACATGATCGTCATCGATGCCGACAAAGGCACCCTCGATCTCGAGCTGAGCGAGGCCGAGCTGGCAACGCGGCGTAAGGCCTGGAAGGCCCCGCCCAATCCCTATCAAAGCGGCGTGTTGAGGAAATATGCAGACCAGGTGGGGCCGGCCCGCAAGGGCGCGGTTACGCATTCTGGCGGGAGAGCTGAAGTTGCTTGCTATGCGGATATTTAGCGGGGCACTGGCAGCGGTTGTGATCGCCGCTGCAGCGGGAGCTGCCTTGGCCGGCGAGAGCGTGAAATACGCCACGCCGCAGGCGGCCTTCGACCAAGGCATCGGCGCCTACAGGTCGGGCTACTACGAGATTGCGATCCCAGCGCTCGAGCAGGCGGCCAAGAGCGGACCCGAGCTCAACCGGTTCTTCGCCGAGTTCTATCTGGCGCGCATCTACTCCGACAACTCGAGCGCTCTGACCGATCACGCCAGGGCCTATGAGCTTTACCAGAAGCTGGCGCAGGAGAATGCCGACGCCGATCCGGACGATGGGCGGCGCGCCCCGTTCGTGGCCAAGGCGCTGACCGCGCTGGCCGACTATCTGAAGCGCGGCGTCAAGGAGATCGGCGTGCGTCCGGATCCGGAGCGGGCGTTCGAGCTGCTGCAGCATGCGGCCACGTTTTTCGGCGACAAGGATGCGCGGTTCGAGCTCGCCAAGACCTACCTCAGCGGCCGCAGCGGCAGCGAAGACGTGAAGCGCGGCATGCACTACCTCTCCGTGCTCACCGAAGAGGGCTATTCCGGTGCGCAGGCCCTGCTGGCGGACCTCTACTGGCGCGGGCGCCACGTCAAGAAGGACGAGCAGAGGGCGCTGGCGCTCATCACCATGGCGGTAGAGAACGCCCCCGAGCACGAGCGCATCTGGATCGAGGACATCTACCAGAACATCTTCTGCGGCACCTCGCAGGGCACGCGCCAGCAGGCGGACGGGTTCGTGGCCAAGTGGCGCAAGATATTCGCCCCGCCCGCCGCGCCGCCCGACCGCATGGGGCTGGGTCGACGCGCGCTGCAGCTGCAGCGCACCTGCGGCAACGGCGAGGTGGTCGAGATCCGCCGTGACGATGCGCACCCCGCCAAGCAGCCGCCACCCGCCGTGGCGGCAACGCCGCCCGCGGCTCGGCCCGAGGCGATGCAGGGCAGCGCCACCGGCTTCGGCTTCCGCGATGTCGGAGCGACGAAGTGAGTGAGTGGTGAGTTGGTGAGTTGGTGAGTAAGATTGCGCGGCGAGCCCCGCCACTCACCACCTCACTACTCACCCAACTCAACCCACACCGGCACGTGGTCCGACGGCTTCTCCCAGCCGCGCGTGAACTTGTCGACGCCGGCCGACACCAGCCGGTCGGCGGCCTGCGGCGAGGCCAGGATGTGGTCGATGCGGATGCCGTGGTCCTTCTGCCAGGCCCCCGCCTGATAATCCCAGAAGGTGTAAACCCCCGGCCCCGGCAGGCAGGCGCGCACGGCGTCGGTGAGCCCGAGGTTGAGGAGCGCGCGGAAGGCCGCGCGCGTCTCCGGCTGGAACAAGGCATCCTCGCTCCAGGCTTGCGGGTTCTTGGCATCGATCGGCTCGGGGATGACGTTGTAGTCGCCGACCAGCACGAACGGCTCCTCCAGCGCCAACAGCTCGCGCGCGCGTGCCTCGAAGCGGCGCATCCAGGCGAGCTTGTAGGCGAACTTGTCGGTGCCGATGGGATTGCCGTTGGGCAGATAGAGATTGCCGACGCGCACCACGCCGCCGGGGCGGGGGATCAGCACCTCGATGTAGCGCGCGTGCGCGTCGCTGTCGTCGCCCGGCAGCCCGCGCACCGCGATCTCGTCGAACGGCCGCTTGGAGAGAATGGCAACGCCGTTGAAGCCCTTCTGCCCGTGCACGGCGACGTTGTAGCCGAGCCCCTCGAACGCGTCCGCCGGAAACGCCTCGGTGGTGGACTTGATCTCCTGGAAGCAGGCCACATCCGGGGCCGCCTCCTTGAGCCAGGTGACCGCGCTGTCGATGCGCGCCCTGACGCCGTTGATGTTCCACGTGGCGATTTTCATGGGGCCTTTCTGCGGCGTATCACGGAGCCAGGCAAGCGAGATCGTCGAAGAGGCCATCAGGATGATTGCGGCTTCCGCCAATGCCTCCGGCTTCCCGAGTTGACACCTATAGCGTACGTCAGGGTATAATCAACAGTTCGCGCCGCAACCCGCCTGCTGGTGTCGAGTTTACAACGATAGCGTGACACTGCTATGAACACTGAAGATGCTATTAAAATATTACTTGGCGCGCTTACCGCGCTCTTGGCGATATTTGGATTCGTCTGGGATAGATTACAAAGAAGGAAGATGAGGCATGTAGAAATTTTTCACCGCGAATCTCACAATTTGCGCCTCTTTCGCGCCCTTTCTGATAATAATCAGCGTCTTCAAATGGCCGCGGCGGCTCTCCTTATGGAACGTCTCAAGCAAGAGTCCGGCACGAAATCGTCTGCAGTATCGGACCGCATGGCGATTATTCGCGCTTTGGTCTCAGTTACGAAGGATGCACCAACCCGTGGCCGGGATAGAGGCGTGTCTCCCGAGCTGAGCAAGTTTATCGCGGACAGCGTACCGAAGGCATTGCGTGCGTTTATGAGACGAGGATCAAAGCTTCCCCCTCGCTCACCCTTGAAAGATTATGATTGGCAGGGCGCGCGCCTGGATGGTGCCTGGTGGCAAGACATAGATGCTCGCGGCGTCGATTTTTTTGGTGCCCACTTAAACGGTGCCGGCATGCGTCGGGCTCACTTGGCAGGGGGCGTCTTCAAGGGCGCAAAACTGCGAAACAGCGTTCTAGTTGAAGCCGATTTACAAGAGGCTGATCTAAGGGGCGCCGATCTATGCGGCGCCAATCTTGAGGGAGCGATCTTGGAGAATGCCAAGTTGGAAGGTGCAATGTTTGATGGAAGAACGAAGTTCCCAGCGGGATTTGATCCAGGTGCTGCACTCATGGTCGCGTCCGTCGAGATGGAAACGGGCAACAAAGTCTCGGCTTAATGCGTCGAGTGAGCATGCTTATGTCTAACCAACTCAGGAGGTTGGCATTTGTTGCAATGCCGTTTGCGGAACGCTTTGACGAGCTCTACCGCCACGGAATTGGCAGTGCTGCCGACGATGTGAACCTAGAGCTCATTAGGCTGGCAAGATTGCCCATTGATTGTATTGTGCGACAGATGGCGGCTGAGATTGGTCGCTCAGACTTGATTATTGCTGTCACAACGGACCGCAGTCCCCATGTGTTCTTCGAAATAGCTCTGGCATACGCCACTCGCAAACCCTGTATCGTCATGGCTGAGCAGGAGGCGGATTTTGAGATTTTCCGAGAAGAGTATCCGTGTTTGATCTATGACAGCGATATGATGCGATTGCGCCTACGACTTAGGGACGAGTTTGTGCGTCTCATGGGGCAGTGATACTTGGGCCGCGGCGCGGGCGGGTCGATTGCTGTGAACGCGGCGCCCACATGACTCGCAAGGGCGCCGCCGCACGCAGGGCACAAATCGCCCGCTCCCCAAGCGCCAACATCCCCGCCGGCCGTGGCCGCGAGGGTGTGCGAGGTGAGGGGAGCTGGGCGCGGATGCCTGGCTCGGTATTGCAAAGGGGGCAGGCTGACATCTGCGCCCAGCGCCGCATCGAGGCTCCAGGGACCGGCTCCGGTGAGTGACCCAACCGGCCTCGTATCCCACGGGTCCCGGTTGCGCCGGGCCCCCGATGCGGCCCCCGGCTCGCGCTGTCGAGACGCCTCGCGATGGCGCCCCCTCGTTGAGCCGGGATCGGCGCATCATGCCACGCGGTGGATATGCGGGGATTGGCGGCCGCGCGGTTAACCGCAGATCCGCCGACCACTCAAATCGAAAAGCTGGTGCCGCAGCCGCACGACGCGGTGGCGTTCGGGTTCTTGATCTTGAAGGAGGCGCCGATCAGGTCGTCGACGAAGTCGATCTCGGAGCCCGACAGGTATTCGAGCGACACGGGATCGATCAGCACGCGGGCGCCGGCCCGCTCGATCACGAGGTCGTCGGCCGCGGAAGCGGGCACCAGGTCGAACTTGTATTGGAAGCCGGAGCAGCCCCCGCCCTCCACGCTCACGCGCAGCATCGGCGTGGCGGGCTCGCCGGCGGCGATCTCGGCGATGCGCTTGGCGGCGCGTTCGGATACCGTGACGGACTGGCCCATGTTCATATCCGTAGTTTGCCCCCGCGGGCCCTGGCAATGCGCTAGGATCGGCCGCGATTCCCTCATAGATAGATAGGGTCGCGCGCACCCTTGTCAAACCCGGACTTGCCTATGGCAGCCGCCACACCGAAGCGAATCGAGACGCCGGCTACGAAATCGAGCCCGGCGCGGCCGCTGGCTGCCTGCGCAACCCGGGCCGAAGCCAGCGCCGGCCGTGTGCATGCGGAGCCCGCCTGCCCGATGCGCACGCCCTTCCAGCGCGACCGCGACCGCATCGTGCATGCCACCGCCTTCCGCCGCCTGACCTACAAGACGCAAGTGTTCGTGTTCCACGAGGGCGACCACTACCGCACGCGCCTCACCCACTCACTCGAGGTCGCCCAGATCGCCCGCGCCATCGCCCGCTTGCTCGCCTTGGACGAGGACCTGGCGGAGGCCCTGGCGCTCGCCCATGACCTGGGCCATCCGCCCTTCGGTCATGCCGGCGAGCGGGCGCTGGCCGCGGCCATGGCCCCCTGGGGCGGCTTCGATCACAACGCGCAGAGTTTCCGGGTGGTGACGCGGATCGAGCGCAAGTATGCGGCCTTCGACGGCCTCAACCTCACCTTCGAGACGCTGGAGGGGCTGGCCAAGCACAACGGGCCGCTCACCAGCGAACGGCGCAGCGAGGCGGTGCTGCGCCGGGCCATCGCCGAAGCCGGCCTAATTGACCGGCTGTGCCTGACGCAGTTTGCGCCCGCCGAGGCGCAAGCAGCCGCCATCGCCGACGCCATCGCCTACAACAGCCACGACCTCGACGACGGCCTGCGCGCCGGCCTCCTCAGCCTCGACGACCTGGCCGACGTGCCGCTGGCCGGAGAATTCGTGCGCGCGGTGCCGCGCGCCGGCGTCGAGACGCAGCGCGTCATCTACGAGATCAACCGGCGCATCATCACGGCCATGATCGGCGACGTGGTGAGCGAATCGCGCGCCCGGCTGTCGGCGCTCGCGAGCCAGAGCCTCGAGGGCGTGCGGGGCGCGCCGCATCCCGTGATCGCGCTCTCGCTGGAGCGCCGCGCCGAGGTCGAGGGGCTGCAGGACTACCTCTTCGCCAACGTCTACCGCCACCCGCGCGTGACCGCCGTGATGGCCGGAGCCGAGACCATCGTGCGCGAGCTGTTCCAGCGCTACCTCGCCGAGCCCGCCCTGATGCCGGGGCCCTGGCACGAGGCGGCCGAGCAGATGAGCGGGGCGGCGCGCGCCACGCTGGTGGCCGATTTCGTCGCCGGCATGACCGACCGCTTTGCGGCCAAGGAGCACCGGCGCCTGTTTGACGCTACGCCGGACTTGCGTTAGCTCCCGCGCCACGCTCCGACCACACTCAACCGCCCTCAACCATGCTGGGGCCAGGTCCGCCGATGAACGTCTACGCCCTCGTGCACGCCCGCATCCTTGCCGCGCTGCAGGCGCTGCAGGCCGACGGCGCGCTCCCCGCCGGGCTCGACTTCGCCCACGTCGAGGTGGTGCCGCCGCGCGAGGCCACGCACGGCGACCTCGCCAGCAACGCCGCGCTCGTGCTCGCCAAAGCGGCGAAGATGAAGCCGCGCGAAATTGCCGACAAGCTGGCGGCAAAGCTGAAGGCCGATGCCGACATCGACAGGATCGAGGTGGCCGGGCCCGGGTTTCTCAACCTGAGCTTCCGGGCGGCCTTCTGGCATCGCGTGGTGGCGGCCATCCTGAAGCAGGGCCCTGCCTATGGGCGCGCCGACCTCGGCCGCGGGGAGCGGATCGATGTCGAGTACGTGTCGGCCAACCCCACGGGCCCCATGCACGTGGGCCACTGCCGCGGTGCGGTGTTCGGCGACGCGCTGGTCAACCTGCTGCAGTTCGCCGGCTACCAGGTGACGCGCGAATACTACGTCAACGATGCCGGCGCGCAGGTCGATGCGCTCGCCCGCTCCGCCTTCCTGCGCTACCGCGAGGCGTTGGGCAAGAACATCGGCGAGATCCCGGCTGGGCTCTATCCCGGTGACTACCTGAAGCCGGTCGGCCAGGCGCTGGCGGATGAGCACGGACACTCGCTCCTCAATTTCCCGGAGGAACGCTGGCTGCCGCTGGTGCGCGAGGCGGCGGTGGCGGCGATGCTGGCGATGATCAAGGAGGACCTCGCCGCCCTCGACATCCGCCACGACACCTTCTTCTCCGAGCGCTCGCTCACCCGCGGCAAGGACGAGGTGGCCGAGACGATCGAGGAGCTGCGCCGCAAGGGCCTGGTCTTCCAGGGGCGGCTGGAGAAGCCCAAGGGCCACGACGATGGCGACTGGGAGGACCGCGAGCAGACGCTGTTCAAGTCGACCGCCTTCGGCGACGACGTCGACCGCGCGCTGATGAAGTCCGACGGCAGCTACACCTACTTCGCCGCCGACATGGCCTACCACCACAACAAGCTGAGCAGGGGCTTCAAGCACCTCATCAACGTGTTCGGCGCCGACCACGCCGGCTACCTCGCGCGCGTCAAGGCGGCGGTGGCGGCGCTGTCCGACGGCAAGGCCGACCTCGACATCAAGGTGTGCCAGCTGGTGCGCCTGTTCCGCGCCGGCGAGCCGGTGCGCATGTCCAAGCGCGCCGGCACCTTCGTGACCCTGCGCGAGGTGGTCGACGAGGTCGGCCGCGACCCGGTGCGCTTCATGATGCTCTACCGCAAGAACGACGCCCCGCTCGACTTCGATCTGGCCAAGGTGGTGGAGCAGTCCAAGGACAATCCGGTGTTCTATGTGCAGTACGCGCACGCCCGGGCGCAGTCGGTGTTCCGCAATGCCGGGGAAGTTTTCCCCAGCCTAAATGTTGACGCTCCGGAAGTATTGAACGCCGATCTTTCTCTGCTGCAGGATGCCGGCGAGATCGATCTCATCAGGAAGCTCGCCGCCTTCCCAGCGCTGGTCGAAGGCGCGGCGCGGGCGCACGAGCCACACCGGCTGGCGTTCTATCTCTATGATTTGGCTTCAGCTTTTCACGTGCAGTGGGCCAAGGGCAATGATTTGCCACATTTGCGTTTTATCCAGGCCACAGACGGGACTCTAACCGCATCGCGCCTGGCGCTGATCCGAGCTAATGCACACGTTTTAGCATCGGGTCTGGCGATTATTGGCGTACACGCCCCGCAGGAGATGCGATAAAGTCGCGATTCGACGGGCACAAAGGCAAAAAAATAGGGGATTCGGACATGTCGCGGAACGGTCCGATTGGGCACGCGGGCATCAAGCTGCCGATGCGGGGACACCCCGCAGAAGATCCGCATACAACGCCGCCGACCGGGCAGCCGCAATGGCCGCCACAGTATGCCGAGCCTCCGGCGCGGCAGGGTCAGCATCATCCCGAGCCTCAGGCTCAGCGGCCCCAGTATCCCGAGCCTCCGCCCCAGCAGGGCCAGCAGCAACCGCCGCCGGGATACTATTTCCCTCAGGCCGCACCGGAGCCCGACCCCAACTACGGCCATGCGCAGCAGCCGCCCGGGCAAGTGCAGCATCCGCCGTTCAACCGCTTTCCGCCTCCGCCGGCGCAGGACTATCAACCGCCCCAGCAACACGCTCAACAACACGCGCAGCCCGTGCCGTCGTGGGGCCAGCAGCCCGATCCGCGCGGCTACGATCTCGGCAGCTACATGCCGGCACCCAATCAAGGCTATGCGCAGGCCGAGCCCGGCAACTATCAGCAAGCGCCCGAGCCTGCGCATTTTCAGCCGGCGCACGATCCGTCGCGCATGGGCGCCCCGCAGCAGGGCTACGCCGAGAGCGACGCGGACTTCGACGAGATGCTGGCCGAGGACGAGGAAGAGCCGCGCCGCGGCCGCCGTGGCCTGATGATCGTCGCAGCCCTGGTCGGCGCGATCGGCCTCGGGGGCGCGATGGCGTACACCTACAAGACCTTGATCGCCCCGAGCGGCGGACGCGCGCCGCTGATCAAGGTCACGGATTTCGGGCCCAACAAGGTCAAGGCCGACGGCACCGACGGCAAGGCCTTCGCCCACACCGACAAGAAGCTTCTGAACCGGCTCGGTGACGACGGCAGCCAACCGAGAGCCGCGGCAGCACCGGCAAGCAATCCCGACCCGCAGGACGAGCGCGCCAGCGACGATCCCAACGCGCCGCGCAAGGTGCGGATCATTCCCATCCCGCCGGCCGGCTCCACGCCCGCGCCCATGATGGCACCATCGGCTCCGCCCCCGCTGACCGCCAATGCGCCAATGGTCACTGTACCCGGCTTGATGATCGAAAATGCGGGGCCGCCGCCGCAGATGCCGCCCTCCGCGGCGCGCGTCCAGGTGCCGCAGCAGCTGCCCCCGGCCAGAGCGGTGCCGCAGCCTCCCGTAGTCGCCAGTATCCCGCCCGCGGCATTGCCGCCGGCTCACTCCGCCGCTCCGGTCAAGAAGGCGCCCGTAGCGGCTGCGCCGGCATTGCCCAAGAAGAAGCCCGTGCCGAAGACCAATGAGGCGCCCGCGCCGAAGCCCACAGTGACGGGGACCAGCGGCTACGTTGCGGTGCTGGCCTCGAAGACATCGCGCATGGACGCCCTCAAGGCCTTCGCCGATCTGCAGCAGAAGTATGGCGACGTGCTCGCCAGCAAGACGCCCGACGTGCAGGAAGCCAACCTCGGCGACAAGGGTGTGCGATATCGCTCGGTGGTCGGCCCGCCGGGTTCGAAAGATGCGGCGTCGGCGGTTTGCAAGCAGCTCAAGACGGCCGGCTATCCCGACTGCTGGGTGACGGCGTACTGACGAGATCCGCGACCTCCGGCAGGGCAACAGCTGGCGAGCATGCTGTCGGCGTTCATCACCGGCTTGGCAGGCGTGGAACTCTCCGCGCGCGAGGCGGGCCTTTTGCGCGATACGCGCCCGTGCGGCGTCATCTTGTTCGCACGTAACGCCGTCGATCCCGATCAGCTGCGCCGCCTGACCGATGCCGCGCGGGCAGCCGTGGGCGAGGAGATCCTCGTCCTCATCGATCAGGAGGGCGGCCGCGTGCAGCGGCTCAAGCCGCCGCACTGGCGTCGCCTGCCCGCGCCCGCCGCGTACGCGAGGGTCCATGCCGAGGCGCCGGAGAAGGCGGCGCTGGCGGCGCGGGCCGCCGCGCGGCTGACGGCGGCGGAGTTGCGCGCTGTCGGCATCAATACCAATTGCGCCCCGTTGCTCGATGTGCCGGGGCCGGGCTGCCACGGCGTCATCGGCGACCGGGCCTACGCTGCCGGGCCGGAGGAGGTCGCGCTCATGGGCGCGGCGGTGGCGGAGGGCCTGATGGCCGGCGGCGTGCTGCCGGTCATGAAGCACGTGCCCGGCCACGGCCGCGCCACCGCCGATAGCCACTTCGAGCTGCCGGTCGTGTCGGCGACGCGCGCGGAGCTGGAGGCCAGCGATTTCGTGCCGTTCCGCAGGCTCGCGGCACTGCCGGCGGCGATGACGGCCCATGTCGTGTTCACGGCCTATGACGGGGAGGCGCCGGCCAGCACCTCCAGGCGCGTGACCGAGGAGGCGATCCGCGGCTCCATCGGCTTTGCTGGGCTGCTCATGAGCGACGATCTCGCCATGAAGGCGCTCTCTGGGACCATTGCCGAACGGGCCAGAGCCGTGATCGCGGCCGGCTCCGACGTGGTGCTGGCGTGCAGCGGCGACCCGGCCGAAGGCGAGGCCGTGGCGGCCGTCGTGCCCGCGCTGCGGGGGCTCTCGCTCGCCCGGTTCGAGCGGGCGCGAGCCGTATTGCAGCAGCAGCAACCTTTCGAGGTTGCAGAGGCCGAAGCCCGCCTTGCCGAGGTGTTGAGCGCTGTCGCCTGAATCAGTGTAATCTGCAAGTGATTCACAGGTTTTCCACACGAGGAAACCAGATGGCCGACGCCATCATCAGTGCCGCCGAGCCGCCGGAGCCTGAGCCCAATTTCGAGGCCAATCCCGATGCATGGGAGGCCGCGGAGGAGGCCGTGGCCGCCAACGAGGCGCTGGTCGTCAACCTCGAGGGCTTCGAGGGGCCGCTCGATGTGCTGCTGGCGCTGGCGCGCACGCAGAAGGTGGACCTCGCCAAGATCTCCGTGCTGGCGCTGGCCGACCAGTATCTCGAGTTCATCGTCCATGCCCGCAAGCTGCGGCTCGAGCTCGCCGCCGACTACCTGGTGATGGCGGCGTGGCTCGCCTACCTCAAATCCAAGCTGCTGCTGCCGCGCGAGGCCGGCACCGAAGACCAGCCGACCGGCGACGAGCTCGCCGCCCGCCTGGCATTCCGGCTGAAGCGGCTGGAGGCCATGCGCAACGCCGCGGCGGGCCTCATGACGCGCAAGCGGCTGGGGCGCGACATTTTCGCCCGCGGCATGCCGGAGGGCGTGCGCACCATCCGCGTGCGCCAGTATACAGCCGTCATCTTCGATCTGCTCAAGGCCTATGCCGAGCAGCGCCGCCGCACCACCAAGCGCGTGCACGTGATCCCGCGGCGCACGGTGTGGTCGATCAAGGAGGCACGCCAGCGCCTCGAGGCGCTGATCGGCACGTGGACCGGGCAGTGGGTCGAGCTCGAGAAATACCTCGAGCAATATCTGTCCAACCCGGACGTTGCCCGCACCGCGGTTGCCAGCTCCTTCGGCGCGGCCCTGGAGATGGCGCGCGAGGGCCTGGTCGAGACCCCGCAAGCCGAGCCGTTCGCGCCCATCTATATGCGCAAGCGCGAGGCCGGCGCCGAGTGGCAGCGCGTCAATTGATATTCTGCTGTATTCCTGCTTAACCCCTGTCGGTTGTGTTCGCGTCGTTCGGAGCTGAAGCCTGCACAAGAAAAAGGGGACAGACATGGTTCCGCCGAAGCTCACGGTTGTGCCGCACAGGCCAGAGCCTGGGCATGAGCCGGAGAGCCGCGACGAGCCCGCCGCGGAGACGAGCGAGGTGTCGGCGCACGAAGGCTGGCGCGGGCTGCCGTCCAACATCGCGCAATTGCCCTCGGCCGACCGGCGCGAGCAGCTGCGCATTCTGGAGGCGCTGCTGTTTGCCGCCTCCGAGCCGCTGGCCGAGCAGTATCTGCGCACGCACCTGAAATCGGACGACGACGTTGCGGCGCTGCTGACGGAGCTGCAGGGCTTCTACGCCAGCCGCGGCATCAACCTGGTCAAGGTCGCGGGCAAGTGGGCGTTCCGCACCGCCGAGGACCTGTCCTACCTGCTCGAGCGCCACGCCACCGAGCAGCGGCGCCTGTCCAAGGCCGCCATGGAGACGCTCGCCATCGTCGCCTACCACCAGCCGGTGACGCGCGCCGAGATCGAGGAGATCCGCGGCGTGGTCGCCTCCGCCGGCACGCTCGACGTGCTGATGGAAATCGGCTGGGTGCGGCCGCGTGGCCGGCGGCGCGCGCCGGGCCGGCCTATCACGTACGGTACGACGGAGGAGTTCCTCGACCATTTCGGGCTCGATGCCATCAGGGACCTGCCCGGCCTCGCCGAGCTGAAAGGTTCCGGCCTGCTCGACAGCAACCTGCCGCCCGACTTCATGGTCCCTGAGCCGACCGATGCGGCCGCCCTCATGCCCGACGAGCTGCCCCTCGACGCCGGCGACGAGGGTGAGGAGCCCCTGCCGCCGCTGGGCGACGACGATGGCGGACCGCGGGGCGCGGCTTGAGGCTTTTTGCCCCTTGCGTCATCGCGGCGTGCATGGGTCCCGGCCCCGGGTCGAAGTCCGGGGCAGGCTCTGGTCCCGCTCATGCCCTTCGGACACTCGCGGCGCCGGGATGACGGCGCCCGCGCGTCATCATTTGAAATAGCTGAATACGTAGTACCCCACCGTCGTCGCCGGCACCAAGACCCGCAGCACGATGCTCTTGGCTTCCATGTTGCCGAGGTCGCGGTGCAGGCGCTCAAGGTAGGAGATGCGCAGCATCACCAGCGCCTCCTCCAGGTGGTCCTCCAGCCCCTTCGCCGTCTTCGGCGGCACGCCGTCGGCCAGCCCCGCGCCCGCCTCGCTGCTGGCGAGCACCCGCCGCAGGCCCGCCATCTCCGCCTTGACGGCGCGGTCGACCTTGCCCGTCAGCTGCAACCAGGGCGGCACGAAGCCGACGAGCAGCAGCAGCAGGGTGATCACGACCCCGATGGAGTCGGACAGCTCGGCGCCCGTAAGCCAGGAATAGGCCACGTTGACGAGGAAGAACCCGAGCACGATCGAGGCGCCCTGTGCGCTCATCTGCAGGAACGGGCGGTAGTGCTTCTCGAGCAGCACCACCTCGATGGGGGCGCGGAACCGGTGCTCGCCGATGGCCCAGCGGGTCAGGAACAGAAAGCCCAGCATCTGCACCCAGATGAACGCCAGCATGAACCATTCGACGCACCACATGCCGTAGAGCAGCCGGTTGGTGTCGCGGCCGAGGTCGTCGGGGAACTTCACCTGGTAGTCGTAGAGGCAGAAGGGAACGGCAAGGACCAGCGCCACGAGCGCGCCCACGGGCCCGAGCACGAACCGCGCGCCGCGCCGGGCGTTGGTCGGCGGCATGTCGAGGTGCGCGACGCCGGCCAGGAAATTGCGTGTGAACATGGTGGCGAACAGGCGCAGCGTGATGAAATGCGCGGCGAGGTAGAACGGCTGCAGCTGCCACTCGCGGCTGAGGATGAAACGCAAATGGTTGGTCGTGAGGAGCAGGCCGAGCACCCAGCAGGCCACCGACACGGCGGCAATCGCCCACAAGAAGTTGCGCGGGCGGTGCGGCAATATGCGGTCGATCAGCGCGCGGCCCTCGCCTTCCAGAGAGATCGCCGGCAACTCGTCTTCCCAGCCTGATATTTTCGAGTGCAGATCGTCGCCGCCCCCCTCGTGCTTGGCGAGCCGCTGGCGCAGGCTCAGGTTGCGCATCGAGGCGGCAATCAGCGCCAGCAGCAGGACGAGGCACGCGACCGCCGTCACAACGGTCAGCCACTTTGGCTGCGGCAGCTGCTCCAGCTGCTCCAGTACGCGTGAAACTTGTGCGCGCCAGTCCATCGCGTCCACTCCCTCGCGCGCGGCCCGAAACCAACAACCCAGGTTCCCATCTCCCATAAGGTGTCGCGGAAGTGGGCAAACCGCAAGCCGCCTCAAGGAGTTGGACGGGGGTCGCCAGTTGCCGTGTTGCAGAGGTGCCCCGGGCCGCGGCCCTGGATGCTGCCGCCGCGCTGGGATAGAAGGCTTCACTGGGATCGACAGCCCCGATCCGCACCCGATGGCAACGCACCCGCGCCCACCAGATCGGGCCGACCTCGAACAGCGGCGCGGCGAGGAAGGCCTGTGAATTTCGCCGACAGATTCCGGCCCAAGCCCCGCCCCGCCGCGGACGCGGCGGCGGCCGAGCCGAAGGCCCAGCCGCGCGCCGGCCGCGCCGCGGCAACCATCGCCGCGCGCCTCACCTTCGAGGCGGTCGAGCGGCGCTACCAGTCGACCCTGGCTCTGGCCGGCATCTCGCTCGACATCGCCCCGGCCGAGGTCGTGTGCCTGCTCGGTCCCTCCGGCTGCGGCAAGACCACGCTGTTGCGCGTTGCCTCCGGCATCGAGCGGCCGACGTCGGGCCGCGTCCTCATCAACGATCAGGAGGTGGCCGGGCCGGCGCGCTTCGTGCCGCCGGAAAAGCGCAACGTCGGGCTGATGTTCCAGGACTTCGCGCTGTTCCCGCACCTCACCATCCTCGACAACGTCGCCTTCGGCCTCAAGGCCCTGCCGCGCGAGGAGGCGCGGCGCGAGGCTCTTGCCGCGCTGGTGCGGGTTGGGCTCGAGCGCTACGCCGGCGACTACCCCCACATCATCTCCGGCGGCGGGCAGCAGCGCGTGGCGCTCGCCCGTGCCATCGTGCCGCGCCCGGCCGTGGGGCTGAGGGCGGAGCCGTTCTCCGGCCTCGACGTGCAGATGCGCGAGCGCCTGCAGGAGGAGACGCTGGCGCTGTTGCGCGAGACGCGTGCCACCTGCCTGATCGTCACGCACGCGCCGGCCGAGGCGATCCGGCTCGGCGACCGCATCGCCGTGATGCGCGCGGGCCGGCTGGTGCAGGCCGGGAAGGCCGAGACGCTCTACCGCAACCCCGCCGACCTGTTCGTCGCCCGCCTGTTCTCGGAGATCAACGAGATCCCGCTGCACGTGGAAGGCGGGGCGCTCCGAACGCCGATCGGGGTGTTTGCCGTGCCGGGCCTCGACGAGGGCGATGCGGCGATCCTGTGCATCCGCCGGCGCGCCATCCGCCTCGGCCGGGCTGGGCAGGGGTTGCCGGGGCGTGTGCTGCACACCAGGTTCCAAGGCGACCTCGCCGTGCTCGAGATTGCCGCTCAGGGCTTCGAGCGCCCGCTGCTGACGCTGGTGCGCGAGTGGGAGGTGCCGGAGCGGGGCACCGAGGTGTCGATCGCCGTCGACCCCGAAAGCGTGTTGGTGTTCCCTGCCGAGGGGTGGCGCGGTGACGATGCCAAATTGGCCCCGCAAGCCGCGGAAACATCTGGGATTCAAGCGCCTAGGCCGCGTTAAGGAAGGCGTGGCAAACTTGCCCGTGCTGGTCCTTTCTGCGATAGTGCGCAAAACGCGCAAGCGTGCAGCCGAGGCTGCACAAGGAGCGGTGGTGAAATGGGTAGCCTGAGCGTCTGGCACTGGCTCATCTTCCTGGCCGTGGCGCTGCTGCTGTTCGGCGGCAGCGGCAAGATTTCCTCGATCATGGGCGATGTGGCCAAGGGCATTAAGAGCTTCAAGAAGGGCATGGCGGAGGACGAGGAGACGGCCAAGAAGGACGAGCCGCCGAAGGCGCTCGAGGGCACGGCCGCCAAGCCGGCCGAGCAGCGCCCTGCCGGCGCGGGCGCCGAGCCCAACAAGGCCGGCTGGAGCTCCAAGGCCTGAACCCTCGCGGGGCTGTGTAGCCCGGAGCGCGCCGATACCCCGTGAGGCAACGAGTTTGCGCGCGCGCGTGCGCGCCCACTAGGTTTCTGCTGATGTTCGACATCACGTCCAGCAAGCTCTTGCTCCTCGGCATCGTGGCGCTGCTCGTCATCGGCCCGAAGGACCTGCCGGCGTTGCTGCGCACCATCGCCAAGTACATGGGCATCATCAAGCGCCAGGCGGCCGAGTTTCGCGCCCAGTTCGAGGAGGCGCTGCGCGACAGCGAGCTGCAGCAGCTCAAGAAGGACGTCGAGACCGTGGGGCAGGAGGCCGAGGCCTCGATGCGCGCGGCCGAGCAGAGCGTCGACAGCCAGCTCGCCGATGCAAGCCAGAGCATGAATGCGGCGATGGCGATCGATGGCAAGCCTGCCGCCGACCCGTTGGCGACCAATGCCGACGGCCTGCCGCTGACGCTCGAGAGCCCCGATGCGGCAGCGGCAACGGCCGAGGCGGCGCCGGGGCTCAATGGCACGGCGCACCCCCTCACCGCCGCCG
>ORMF012119484.1_pt1 | contig 16807 bp, 10 predicted proteins | sample 1779871 | NCBI WGS metagenome assembly ORMF01 (sample SAMEA104232316, study PRJEB22302) | groundwater metagenome | biome: forest; feature: aquifer; material: groundwater | place: USA | collected 2011-08-07 | depth 5.4 m
CCATGCTGCGCGCCGAGCGCGACGCGAGCGTGAAGCAGATCTACGTCAGGCCCGGCCAGGCGGTCACGGCCAAGGATTTGCTGGTCGAGCTGGAGTGATCCTGCGGGCGCCGTCCGCAGCGCGTAGGTCGGGCTGAGCGAAGCGAAGCCCGACACACGATGCCCGTCGGACTTCGGCCGGTGGCCTCAGTCCGACCTACTCGTACAGGCCCTTGCGCGCCTTGCCGCGGAACACGCGGTAGGAGAACGCGGTGTAGGCGACGATGAAGGGCAGCACCACGAGCGCACCGGCCAGCACGACCTTCAGCGACGACGGGTGCGCCGCCGCGTCCCAGATCGTCAGCCGGTCCATCACGACATACGGGAACAGCGTGTAGGCGAGCCCGATGAAGGCGAGCGCGAATATCGCGACCGCACCGGCGAAAGGCTGCCACTCCGCGGCGCGCTCGCCGCGCGCGAAGCGGCCGGTGGTCTTCCACACCCAGATCCCAGCCGCGATGCTCGCCGCGGGCAGCAGCATCAGGCCGAGGGTGCGCGGGAAATCGAACCACTTGTCGCGCACCGTCTCGCTCACCAGCGGCGTGGCCATGCTCACCAGCGCGACGCCGAGCGCGACCCACGCGAGTCCCCAGCGCGCCCAGGCGATCGACTTGCGCTGCAGCGCGCCCTCGCTGCGCAGGACGAGCCAGGTGGCCCCGAGCAGCACGTAGCCGCCGCACAGCCCGCCGCCGACCATCAGCGCGTACACCTGGTAGCCGAAGCCGGACTCGAAGCCGGTGATGTAGCGCCCGAGCATGTAGCCCTGCGCGAGCGAGGCGACGAAGGACCCGAACCAGAACAGCCAGTTCCACAACTCGCGGTGCCAGCCTTCGGCCTTGACGCGGAACTCGAAGGCCACCCCGCGCAGCATGAGGCCGACCAGCATCGCGACCACCGACAGGTAGAGGGCACTGAAGATCACGCCGTAGGCCACCGGGAACGCAACCAGCAGCAGGCCCACGCCGAGCACCAGCCAGGTCTCGTTCGCGTCCCAGAACGGCGCGATCGCCGCGACCATCACGCTCTGCTCGTCGGCGTCGCCCGCGGGCATCAACATGCCGATGCCGAGGTCGTAGCCGTCCAGGACGACGTAGGCGAGGATCGCCATGCCCATCAGCACGGTGAACACGAGCGGCAGGTCGAGGCTCATGCCTGCGCTCCCGCGCCCACGGCCCGGCCTTCGCCCTTGCCCGCGAGGTGGGTGAGCACCACGATGTAGGCGAGCAGCATCACGCCATAGGTGGTGGCGTAGGCGGTGAGGCTCGCGCCCAGTTTCGCCTCGGAGATGCGCCCGACCGCGTCGGCCGTGCGCAGCACGCCCGTGACGAGCCAGGGTTGGCGCCCCATCTCGGTGACCAGCCAGCCGGCGAGCGTCGCGACCCAGCCGGAAAAAGTGAAGCCCGCGAATATCCAGAGCAGCCATCGCGCCGGCAGCGCGCCGCGGCGCGATGCCCACGCGCCGGCCCAGGCGAGCACGAGCATCGCCACGCCCACCGCCACCATGAGGCGAAAGCCGAAGAACAGCGGCGCCACCGGCGGGATATCCGGTGCGAACGCGTCGAGACCCTTGATCTCGGCATCCGGATCGTGCTTCAGGACGAGGCTCGCGCCCTTGGGGAGTTGCACGGCGAAGTCGTTGCGTTTGCGCGCCTCGTCCGGCAGCGCGAACAGGACCAGCGGCACGGCGCGTTCGGTCTTCCAGATCGCCTCGATCGCGGCGATCTTGGCGGGCTGGTGCTCGAGCGTGTTCAGGCCGTGCAGGTCGCCCGCGGCGATCTGCAGCGGAGCGATCACCGCGGCGATCACGATCCCGGTGCGCAGCGTGCGCAGCGCCGTCCTGTCCCGGGGCGCGCGCAGCAGCCGCCAGGCCGACAGGCCCGCAGTCACGAAAGCGGCGGTGAGCCCGGAGGCGAGCATCATGTGCACGAACCGGTAGGGGAAGGACGGGTTGAAAAGTACCTGCAGCCAGTCGCCCGCGATCAGCGCGCCGTCGGCCATCACCTGCCCCGCGGGTGTCTGCATCCAGGAATTGAGCGCGAGGATCCAGAACCCCGACAGCGTCGTGCCGATCGCCACCACCAGCGTCGCCGTCAGGTGCACCCAGCCCGGCACCCGGCTCATCCCGAACAGCATCACGCCCAGGAAGGTCGCCTCGAGGAAGAACGCGGTGAGCACTTCGTAGGCGAGCAGCGGCCCGGCGATGTTGCCGACGCGGTTCATGAACCCGGGCCAGTTGGTGCCGAACTGGAACGACATGGTGATGCCCGAGACCACGCCCATGGCGAAAGACAGGGCGAACACCTTGGTCCAGAGCTTGTAGGCCGCGAGCCACTCCGCCCGGCCGGAGCGCGCGACCATCACGCGGAAGAAGACCAGGATCCACGCGAGCCCCATCGTAAGGGTCGGGAACAGGATGTGAAACGCGATGTTCAGTCCGAACTGAGCCCGCGCCAGTGACAGTGCGTCGGTGGCATCCATGGTGGGCGGGGCGCGCGCGCCCGCGTGAATTTCCATCTTACTCCTTCGTGCGGCCGGCATACCGGTGACGCCCGACCGGCGCGTTCCGCGTTAAAGTAGGCGCCCATGAACAGCGGCGCCGAATTCCCCGGTATCCCGAAGTCCGAGCTCCTCGCCCGGCTCGCCGGGGGCCGCGCCGCGCAGCTTACCGTCGTCACGCCCAACCAGCGGCTCGCCGCAGCGGTGCGACGCGACTTCGACGCGAGCCGGATCGAGAAGGGCCTCAGCTCGTGGGAGACGGCCGACGTCCTGCCCCTCGCCGCGCTCGTCGAGCGGCTCTACGAGGACGCGCTGTATTCGGAACTCGCCCCGCAGCTCCCGATCCTGCTCACCTCCGCGCAGGAGCAGTCGCTGTGGGAGGACATCGTGCGCGGCTCCGAGGCGGGCAGGGCGCTCGCCTCGGCACCGCTGGCCGCTGCGCTCGCGCGCGAGGCCTGGCAGGTCGCGCACGCCTGGCGCCTGATGCCCCGGCTCAGGGGCTATCCCGCGAGCGACGACGCGCGCTCTTTCGCCGACTGGGCGTGGCGCTATGAGGGAGCGACGCGGCGCGAGCGGCATACGGACCGCGCGCGCCTCGCCGACGCCGTCGCACCCCACCTCGCGCACGGCGCGCTGCGCAAGCCGAAGACGCTGGTCGCCTACGGATTCGACATCCTCGACGCCCAGCAGCGCGAGTTCCTCGCCGCGCTCGGTGAGCAAGGCGTGGAAGTGCTCGCCTGCGGGCCGCAGCCGCGCGCATCCGCCGCGCGCCGCGTGGCCTTCACCTCGAGCAGGGACGAGATCCGCGCCGCCGCAGCCTGGGCGCGCGCACGGCTGGAGGCGGACCCGCGCTCGCATATCGGCGTCGTCGTTCCCGACCTCGCGAATTCGCGCAATATCGTGCGTCGCGTCTTCACGCAGGTGATGGAGCCCGCCCGCGCGCTGCCGGGCCGCCCGGCGCGAACGCTCCCGTTCGATCTCTCGCTCGGCGAGCCGTTGTCGTCCTATCCGCTCGCCGCTGCGGCGATGCTCGCGCTCGAGCTGGCGGGGTCCGCGAACGCGGCCCCGCTCGAGTTTGCGCGCGCGAGCCGGCCCATCCGCTCGCCCTTCATCGCGGGCGCGAAGTCCGAACTCGCGCAGCGCGCGCGGCTCGACGCCGAGCTGCGCAAAGTCTGCGGGCCGAGTATCGGTGTCGAGCGCCTGCGGCGCGCGATCGCCAGGCTCACCGCCGCCGGCGATCGCGTTCCCGCCTGCCCGCTGCTGGCGAACCGGCTCGCCCGATTCGTCGCGATCGCGAAAGACAGGCTACGCGGCGCGAAACGCCCGGCCGAATGGGGCAAGGCGATCTCCGAGCTGCTCGAGGCCATCGGCTTTCCGGGCGAGCGGCCGCCCGACTCGGCCGAGTTCCAGACGCTGAAGAAGTTCCACGAGGCGATCGCGGGCTTCGCCGCGCTCGACCGCGTCGCGGGGCGCATGCGCTTCGAGGAGGCGTGCGCGCGCCTGGCGCGCATCGCCGCGGACACGCTGTTCCAGCCCGAGGCGCCGGAGGTGCCGATCCAGGTACTGGGGGTGCTCGAATCCGCGGGGCTCGAATTCGACCACCTGTGGGTGATGGGGCTCACCGAGGAGGCCTGGCCGATTCCCGCGCGGCCCAATCCCTTCATCCCCGTCGCGCTGCAGCGCTCGGCGGGCGTGCCGGAGTCCTCGGCCGCCGCCTCGCTCGCGCTCGACGAGCGGATCACGCGCGGCTGGATGGCGGCGGCGCGCGAAGTGGTGCTCTCGCATGCGCTGCGCGAGGACGACCGCGAGCTCGCGCCCAGCCCCTTGATCCGCGCCCTGCCGCAGTCGAGTCCCGAAGGCCTCGCGCTGCCCGCTTACGAAATCCTGCGCGACACGATCCGGCGCGCTCGCGCCGAAGAGCGAACCCCAGACGCAAGCGCGCCGGCGCTCGCCGCGCAAGGCGCGATCGCGGGTGGAACGGGCGTATTCAAGGACCAGGCCGCGTGCCCGTTCCGGGCGTTCGCGATCCACCGCCTCGGCGCCGAGGGGCTGGAGGCGCCGCCGCCGGGTCTGGACGCGGCCGGCCGCGGCACGCTGCTGCACGCGATGCTCGCGAAAATCTGGGAGGAGCTGAAATCCAAGGCGCGGCTCGATGCGCTTTCGGGCTCGGAGCTCGATGCCCTGCTCGCGAGCGCGGCGGAGCATGCGGTCGCGCGCATGCGCTCGCTCAGACCGGATGCGATCGAAGGCCGCTTCATGGAGCTCGAGCGCGCGCGCCTGGCGAAGCTCGCTCGCGCGTGGCTCGAGCTGGAGCGGGAGCGCCCGGGCTTCGAGGTCGCGGCGATCGAGAGCAAGCGCCCGGTGAGCTTCGGCGGCGTCACGGTGTACGCGAAGCTCGACCGCATGGACAGGCTCGATGCGGGCGGCCACGCCGTCCTCGACTACAAGACCGGCAACGCGAGCGTCGGCGACTGGCTGGGCCCGCGTCCCGACGATCCGCAGCTTCCGCTCTACGCAGTGAGCCAGGGCGAACCCGGGGGCGAAGCCGTTGCGGCCGTGGCCTTCGCCCGGATCAAGGTGGGCGAGATGGCGTTCAGGGGCATCGCGCGCGAGGAGGGCCTCGTCCCCGGCGTGGGCACCGTCGACAAGCAGCGCTCCGGCGCCGCCAGGCAATATGCCTCGTGGGACGATCTGCTCGAGCGCTGGCGGGGCGAACTCGAATCGCTCGGCCGCGAGTTCGCCTCGGGCGATGCGCGCGTGGATCCCAAGCGCGGCGAGCAGACCTGCCGCTACTGCGGGCTCGAGCCGCTGTGCCGGATCAACGAGCGCTCGCCACGTTCCCTCGGCGCTGGGCAGGGGGAGGAATGACCGATCCTCTTTCCGGCGCCGACTGGCGCGCGCGGCTGGAGGCGCTCGACCCCTCGCGATCCTTCATTGTCCAGGCGCCGGCGGGCTCGGGGAAGACCGAGCTGCTCATCCAGCGCTACCTCGTGCTGCTCTCGCACGTCGGCAGCCCCGAGGAGATCGCCGCGATCACCTTCACCCGCAAGGCCGCGGCGGAGATGAGAAGGCGCGTGCTCGAATCCCTGGCCGCGGCGCGCGGCGAAGAAAGGCCGGCCGAGCCGCATCGGGCGCTGACCTGGGAGCACGCGCGCGCGGTGATCGAGCGCGACCGCGCGCTCGGCTGGCGGCTGGAGGAGAACTCCGCGCGGCTTCGCATCCAGACGATCGACGCGCTGTGCGCCTCGCTCACGCGCCAGATGCCGGTGCTCGCCGCCTTCGGCGCGCAGCCGCGCAGCATCGAGGACGCGGGGCCCCGCTACCGCGAGGCCGCGCGCGCCACGCTCGCGCTGCTGGAGGACGAGGGCAAGGCTGCCGGGGACGTGGCGAAGCTCCTCGCGCACCTGGACAACAACCTCGGCGTCGCCGAAGACCTGCTCGCCGGAATGCTGCGCAAGCGCGACCACTGGCTGAGGAACCTCCACAGCGCCGATGACCGCAAGGCCCTGGAAAGCGCGCTCGGCGCCGTGCGTCGCGAGGCGATGGCGCGGGTGCGCGCGCTTGCGCCCGCGGGCGAAACCGGCGAACTCCTCGCCCTCGCCGCCTACGCCGCCCGGAATCTGGCGGCCGACGACAGGGAATCGACGCTCCGCGATTGTGCCGACCTGGGCGGCCTGCCCGGCACGGGCGACGCCGACCTGTTCGCGTGGCTCGGCCTGGCGGAGCTGCTGCTCACGGCATCGGGCGATTGGCGCAAGGCCGCCGACGCGCGCATCGGATTTCCCGTCGGTGCCGACAAGGCGGGCAGGGCGGCCGCGAAGGAATGGAAGGGGCGCCACAGCGCGCTGGTCGCAGGCCTCGCCGACTCGGAGGATCTGCGCGGGGCGCTCGAGGCACTTCGCCGCCTGCCTCCCGCGCGCTACACCGACGCGCAGTGGGATGCGCTCGGCGCCATCGCGGACCTGCTTCCGCTCGCGGTGGCCGAGCTCAAGCTCGTGTTCGCGTCGCGCGGCGAGGCCGATTTCGTCGAGATCGCGCAAGGCGCGCTCGCGGCGCTCGGCGAGCCCGACGCCCCCACCGATCTGCTGCTCTCGCTCGACTATCGCATCCACCACATCCTCGTGGACGAGTTCCAGGACACCTCGTTCACGCAGTTCGAGCTGCTGGAGATGCTCACCGCGGGCTGGCAGGGGGGAGGCGGCGACGGCCGCACGCTGTTCCTGGTCGGCGACCCGATGCAATCGATCTACCGCTTCCGCGAGGCCGAGGTGGGCCTGTTCCTGCGCGCGCGGCAACGCGGCATCGGGCAGGTGGCGCTCACGCCGCTCACGCTCTCGGCGAACTTCCGCTCGCAGGCGGACATCGTCGACTGGGTGAACCGCGCATTCGAGCAGGTGATGCCGCCGGCGGAGAACATCGCCGCGGGCGCGGTGCCCTACTCGCCCTCGGAGCCCGTGCACCCGGCGCAAAGCGGCGCGGTGCTCGTGCACGCCTTCTTCAACGGCGACGCTCAAGGCGAGGCCGCTCAGGTGGCGGCGCTCGTCGAGAGCGCGCAGGCCGAAGACCCCGAAGGCAGCATCGCCGTGCTGGTGCGCAACCGCAGCCATCTCGTGGAAATCGTGCCGCGCCTGAAGGAGCGCGGCTTGCGATTTCGCGCGATCGAGATCGAACCGCTCGGCCACCGCCAGGTCGTGCAGGACCTGCTCGCGCTCACGCGCGCGCTCGCGCATCCCGCCGACCGCCTCGCCTGGCTCGCCTTGCTGCGCGCGCCCTGGTGCGGGCTCTCGCTCGCCGACCTGTTCGCGCTCGTTGCCGCGTCCCCCTCCGACGACGGGCGCCCGGGAGCGGGTGTGGCCAAGAATCATCAAGATTTGTTTGCGGATATCGGCTCTCCATCTGGCACGGCAAAGAATCCGCTTGTCGGAATTGACAAACGCACCGTTGCAGAAATGCTTGGCGACGAGCGCCGCCTCGCGCGGCTCGGTGCCGATGGCCGTGCGCGCATCGAGCGCGTGCGCCCGGTGCTCGCCCACGCCATGGCGGAGCGGCTTCGCGGCAGCCTGCGCGAGCGCGTCGAAGCCGCCTGGCTCGCCCTCGGCGGCCCCGCCTGCGTCGAGGACGACACCGACCTCGAAGACGCAGAGATCTACCTCGACTATCTGGAGGACTCCGAGGAGGCGGGCGAGATCGCCGACCTCGCGGCGCTCGAGGAAGGCGTGGCGAAGCTCTACGCGCTGCCCGACTTGCACGCCGGCGAGGGGCTGCAGATCATGACCATCCACAAGGCCAAGGGCCTGGAATTCGACACCGTCATCCTCCCCGGCCTCGGCGGGCTCTCGGGAAAGGACCGGAGGGACCTGTTCATCTGGATGGAGCGCGTCGCCGCGGGAGAGGGCGACTCGCAGCTCCTGCTCGCCCCGATCAACCCGACCGGCAGCGACAAGGATCCGATCTACGAATACATCCGCGACTTCGACAGGGAAAAGACCGGACACGAAAACGGCCGTCTCCTGTATGTCGCGGCGACGCGCGCGAGGAAGCACCTGCATCTGGTCGGCGACACGCGCCTTCAGGCAGACGACGAAGGGCCCGCACCCGAAGTCCCGGGCGCCGGCTCTCTCCTTGCCAAACTCTGGCCAGCGGTCGAATCCGATTTCGCCGAAGCCGCGCGCCAGGCGCCGCTTTCGATATCCCCGGTCTCAGGGCAGGGGTCGGCGCGAGGCGCGGGAGCGGGTCCCGTCGACCAGGACCTCCGCCGCCTGCCCTCGAACTGGGCCCTCCCCGAGGCCCCGTGCGCCGCGGCCTGGACCGCGCCAAGGGACCTCGAGCGCGCCCGGGAGCAGATCGAATTCTCCTGGGCCGGCGAAACCGCGCGCCGCGTCGGCAGCGTCGTCCACCGCTGGCTGCAGCGCATCGCCGAGGACGGGATGCAAGGCTGGAACCGGGCGCGCGTCGAGGCAATGCGCGACGCGTTCCGCGGCGAGCTCGCGGCGCAGGGCGTGGAAGACGGCGAATTGGCCGCAGCGGCCGGGCGCGTCGCCAGGGCGCTCGCGAATTCGCTCGACGATGCGCGCGGCCGATGGCTGCTCGGCCCGCAAGGGGATGCGCGCAGCGAATACCGGCTGAGCTCCGTCGTCGACGGCGAGCGCCGTCACCTCGTCATCGATCGGATGTTCGCCGACGCGCAAGGCAGGCGGTGGATCGTGGATTACAAGGCGGGCAGCCACGAGGGCGCCGAGGTCGACGCGTTCCTCGATCGGGAGCGCCTGCGCCACCGCGCGCAGCTGGAGCGCTACGCGCGCGCGCTGGGCGAAGGCAAGACAGCCTCGCTCGGCCTGTATTTCCCGGCGGTGCCGGGATGGCGCGAGTGGCGGTATCCCGGCGAAGAGGAGGCCGGCACGTCATGATGCCGCCCAGGTGAGCTACACTCTATTGCCCGATGGCGACGGGTGCAAACCCGATGTAAACCAATAATGGCCAGAAGGACTGCTAAAGGGGGACCTATGCTACGCAGCATCGCTACCGGAATCTGCCGCCTCTGCCTCTGTCTCGCGGCGGCGAGCGCCATCGCGCAGGACTATCCCAGCCGGACGATCAACATGGTCATCGGCTTTGCGCCGGGCGGGGGTACCGACACCGCCGCGCGCATCATCGCCAAGAAGCTCGGCGAGGAAATGGGCCAGTCGGTGGTGGTCGAGAACAAACCGGGTGCCGGCGGCAACATCGCCACCGACTACGTCGTGAAGTCGGCGCCGGACGGCTACACGATCCTGCTCGGATCGGTCGGCTCGCTCACCGTGGCGCCGCACATCGTCGCCAAGCTGCCCTACGACCCGCGGCGCGACCTCGCGCCGATCACCATGGCCGTCGTGTTCGCGAACGTGCTGGTCGTCCACCCTTCGCTCAACGTCAAGACGCTCGCCGAGTTCGTCGCACTCGCCAAGGCGAAGCCGGGCACGGTCACTTACGGCTCCTCGGGGATCGGCGGCGCCGGACACCTCGCCGGGGCGCTGTTCAGCAGCGTGGCGGGGATCGACATCGTGCACGTTCCCTACAAGGGCGGCGGGCCGGCGGTCAAGGACCTGATCGGCGGCCAGATTCCCGCGGTTTTCGCCACGCCCGCGTCGTCCGGCGCGTTCGTCAAGGCGGGCAGGATCATCGCGCTCGCAACGACCGGAGCGAAGCGCTCCGCCTACATGCCCGAGGTGCCGACGGTCGCCGAGTCGGGCTATCCCGGCTACGAAGCGACCAACTGGTATGCCTACATGGCGCCGGCGAAAACGCCCAGGGAGATCCTGGTGCGCCTGCACCGCGACCTGGTGAAGGTGCTGGGCGCGCAGGACATCCGCGACCAGTTGAACGGACACGGCCTGGAGCCCATGCCCGGGACGAGCGAAGAGCTCGCCGCTTACATCGAGCGCGAATACGCCACCTGGGGCAAGGTCGTGAAGGACGCCAACATCACGGTGAACTGAGCGGCTCCGCTGCGCGCGGATTCTGCTGATCGCGAGCTGGAAAAGCTGGAACGAAGGGGGTTGGTGTTGTCCATTTCAATCTCGTGTTTTTGTTCAGTTGCGAAGTTGCAACTGAACAAAAACACGAGACGTATTGAAAACCAAAGGCTTCGCCGGAATATCGTCAACAGTAAACTCATTACTGACAAGAGGTCGAAATGGTCCTGCTCGAATTTTCCATGTCTCCGTTCGACAAGGGGGAGAGCCTCGGCGAATACGTGGCGCGCTCCCTGGACATCGTCGACAAGAGCGGCCTGCCCTACCAGTTGACGCCCATGGGTACCATCGTCGAGGGCGAGTGGGACCAGGTGATGGCGCTCGTCACGGCCTGCTTCCAGGCGATGAGCAAGGACTGCGGCAGGATTTCGACCTCGATGAAGATCGACTATCGGGCCGGCAAGTCCGGGCGCCTGAAAAGCAAGATCCGTTCTGTCGAAGGCAGGCTGGGCAGGACGCTTTCCACCTGAGCCTGAGCCGGACAAGCCGGAATCAAAGTGGCTTATTTTATCTACTTCAATCTCGTGTTTGAAAACACGAGACGTACACAGGACCAAAATCTTCGCCGGAATCGTCAACAGTAAACCGACAAGTGACGAAGGGTCAGTTTGGGGCGGCCCCCGCCGATGGCCGTTGGTCCAGGGCTTGCGCGTCAGGAGAGCATGCCCGCGGCGATATTGATCGTCAGCGCGAGCAGCATGGTATTGAACACGAAGGCGATGAGGCCCTGCGTCATGACCAGCCGGCGCATCCGCGTCGAGGCGACGGCGATGTCCGCGGTCTGGCACGTCATGCCGATCACCATGGAGAAATACAGGAAGTCCGTGTAGACCGGCGCGTCCTGGCGGGGAAACTCGAGCGGCGCGGCGCCTTCCTTGCCGCGGGAGCCGTAATAGACGTGCGCGTAGTGCAGGGCGAACGCGGTGTGGATCAGCAGCCAGGACGCGGCGTACGTCACCGCCACCAGTCCGACGTGCATGCCCTGCAGCGCCGGCGAGACGCTCCTCAGGCTGGAGGCTTCCATGACTATGGCCGCGAGGCTCGCCACGGCGGCCGCGATCGTCAGAAACAAGACCACGGCAGCGCCGTCGTCCTGCACGCGGGCGCGCGCCCTCATGTGCTCGACCGTTGCCCGCACCATCATGAACCAGGCGAGCGCGAGATACAGGCCCGCGCCGACGTCCCAGGTGACCAGGGCGCGGGTCGCAGCCGTGAATGCCGGCGGCAGCGCGAAGAACACCAGCATCCCGGCCGCCGTCGAGATGACCAGCCGCGGATGCGCGCGGATCTGGCGCAAGAACCTGGCAGCGGGGGATGGTGCGCGGCTCATCGGTCGCCCATTATGCGCGCGACCGCGGACGTGGACAGGGCCCTGCGGGCCGAACGGCGCGGCGCGCCGGGGCGAAAAAAAGCCGGCTTGCGCCGGCTTTTTTCCACTTCGACGAATGCCGTCGGCGCTATTTCTTGTGGCACTTGGTGCAGTTCGCCGCGTCGCTCGACTTGAAGGCCTTGTCGCCGTTGTGGCAGGTGCCGCAGCTCTTGCCCGCGTTGATGTCCGCCATCTTCGACTTTCCGGCGTCCTTCTTCATCGGGAAGATCTTCGTATGACAGTCGGGGCACTTGAGGCCCGCGGCGGCATGGACTTTTCCGTCGAACGTGACCTTGCCGTTCGGAGCGGCGTACTCGGCCGTCTTCCCCGGAGGCAGCGCGGAAGCCGATCCGAAAAACACCGCCAATGCAAGCAATGCCAGCCAAGTCACTACTGTCTTCATCGTTGATCCCCTTTAAAAATGCAATATCCGGTTGCCGAAGCACCGCCATTCACCGGGCCTCGAGCGTGCCGCCCGCTCCCGGATCCGCTTGCATCATTCCAATGTGATGGGATCGCAACTTGATCTTCGTCAAATTATGCCACTTTGTCGCGGCGGCGGACACGGGGCATCGACGGGCTCGCAATCGGCGGCGGTGGATGAAAACGAGCCCGAGGAGTATCTTGGAGGCCAGAATAAAGTGACCGTTGCGGCCCCTGAATCAGGGGGCACGAGGGGATGTCCTCCCTCGACCACCGGACTCATGACCCTGTCGCAGGTCGGCATCATCTGCGGCTATCTCGGGCTGCCGTTCGAGGCGGCGTTCGCGCTGTTCATCGCGGTCGACGCGGTCGCCGATCCGCTGCGCTCGGTGATGCTGGTGCTGACGATCAACGGCGCGACCGGCGCGATCACCCCGCGCGAGGCCGCGGTGGCGGAGGCGCCCGCCGAAGGCGCCGGCCCGCTGCCGGTTCCGGCCGATTAGGGTGTCCCGGGCAAGTCGGGCGAGCGCGCGTGGAGTAGCATCGGGCAAGCATCGAAACGTCACGGAGGAAACGATGGCCGAAAAAAACGAAAAGCAGGAAAAGCCGGTCGGGCTCAACATCAGGCTCGCCCCGGTCGACAACTCCGATCAGCCGGTGTTCGCCAACTTCACGCGCCTGCACGGCTCGCCGGGCATGGTGTTCGTCGACTTCGGCTTTCTCGATCCGACGGCGCTCTCCGCTTTGTCGCAGCTCGCGCGCTCGGGCGGCGAAATAGCCGAGACGCTGACCGGCAAGCTCGCGGTGAGGGTCGCGCTCGGTTACGATTCGCTTGCCGCACTGCACCAGCAACTCGGCCAGGTGATGGCGGGCCTGGAAGCGCAGCGCACCGAACAGGCCGCGCTGGCGGGGAAGGGCGCCAAGCGCTGAACCCGGGGTTCCAGTACCGCGGCGTGACCGCGGCTATTGACTCGCCCTCATCCGCAGGGCAGGCTCAGGCGGAATCAAGGGAGGCCGCAAGACCTTGGGCCCACTAGGGAAGGCCCCGAATACAGTGCGCGGCGAAACGCTTGTTTGCCCGCATTCGGGACATTCATGGCGTTTGGAGGCGAGGATACGCCGGTCGGCGGGCGTGAGCCGCGAGCGGTCCACCCGCCCTCCTGCGCTCGCGTGCTCCGGCCAGAGCGACCGAAGCAGGCGGTCAGCTCGACGGATTGAGCGGAGCGCGATATGCCATTGACGGCAACCGGATTCCTGCGTTCGCTGGGAAGCGGGTACACGCTCGCTCCGGCTGCCGAAGCAACACTGCAGCCCGACCTGGACGTGTCCAACACGCCCAGCCTGAGCAGCAGCTCGGTGGCGAATGGCGGGACCTTCACGTTCTATTACGACGTCCACAATTACGGCACGGGCGCGGCGGGCCCGTCCACTGCCGGCATCTACCTTTCGACCGACAGCACGATCACCACTTCGGACACGCTGCTCGTCACCAGTCCGCAGGGCGCGATCGCCGCGGGATCGTGGAGTTACACGGGCCACACTTTCGCCCTCCCGGGCACGCTCGCCGCGGGCAACTACTACATCGGGGCGATCGCCGACTACAACAACGCGATCGCCGAGTCGAACGAGACCAACAACCCGTCGGTCGGGGTGGCGATCAGCGTCACGGCGCCGAGCCAGCCCGACCTGGACGTCTACTACACGCCGACCTTGAGCGTCAGCTCGGTGGCAAAGGGCGGTAGCGTCACGATCTACTACGACGTGAACAATCTGGGCACCGGCGCGGCGGGTTCGTCCACCTCGGGCATCTACCTGTCGAGCGACAGCACGATCACCACCTCGGACACGCTGCTCACGACCGACGCGGTGGCGTCGATCGCCGCCGGTTCCTGGTACTCGGAGACCGCGAGCATCACCATTTCCAGCACGCTCGCCGCCGGCACCTACTACATTGGCGCGATCGCCGACTACAACAACGCCATCGCCGAGTCGAACGAGACCAACAACCCCTCGGTCGGGGTAGCGATCAGCGTCACCGCGCCGAGCCAGCCCGACCTGGACGCCTACTCCACGCCGTCCTTGAGCAGCAGCTCGGTGGTGAAGGGCGGGACGGTCACGCTCTTTTACGACGTGGTCAATTGGGGCAACGGCGCGGCGGGTTCGTCGGTTTCGGGGATCTACCTGTCTACCGACAGCACGATCACGACCTCGGACACGCTGCTCACGACCGACGCGGTGGCGTCGATCGCCTCCGGCTTCCTGGGTGTCTCGTCCTCGGAGAGCGTGAGCATCACCCTCCCCAGCACGCTCGCCACCGGCACCTACTACATCGGGGCGATCGCCGACTACAACAACGCCATCGCCGAGTCGAACGAGACCAACAATCCCTCGAGCGGGGTCGCGATCAGCGTCACCGCGCCGAGCCAGCCCGACTTGGACGTCTATTACACGCCATCCTTGGGCAGCAGCACGGTAGCGAAGGGCGGGACGGTCTCGTTTTTCTACGACGTGGACAATCTGGGCGCGGGCGCAGCGGGTTCGTCGGTCTCGGGTATCTACCTGTCCACCGACAGCACGATCACGATCTCGGACACGCTGCTCGCCACCGACGCGGTGACATCGATCGCCGCCGGTTCCTGGTCCTGGGAGAGCGCGAGCGTCACGATCCCGAGCACGCTCGCCACCGGCACCTACTTCATCGGCGCGATCGCCGACTACAACGACGCCGTCGCCGAATCGAACGAGACCAACAACCCCTCGGTCGGGGTCGCGGTCAGCGTGGTCGCGCAGATGCTGCCCGACCTGGACGTCTACTACACACCGTCTCTCCTGAGCACTTCGGTGGTGCAGGGCGGGACGGACACCCTCTATTACGCGGTCGACAACCTCGGCACGGGCGCGGCCGGCGCCTCGGTCTCGGGGATCTACCTGTCGACCGACAGCACGATTACGACCTCGGACACGCTGCTTACGACCGACGCGGTGGACTCGATCACCGCCGGTTCCCGGTCCTCGGAGAGCGTGAGCATCACCATCCCTTCCACGCTCGCCACCGGCACCTACTACATCGGAGCTATAGCCGACTACGACAACGCGATCTCCGAGTCGAACGAGACCAACAACCCATCGGTCGGGGTCGCGCTCAGCGTCACCGTGGGAGGGCAGGCGGACCTCGACGTCTACTACACGCCCGTGCTGAGCAGCAGTTCGGTCGTGAAGGGCGGCACGGTCACCCTCTACTACAACGTCAACAACTTCGGCACGGGCCTGGCCGGAGCCTCCACCTCCGCGGTCTACCTCTCGACCGACAGCACGATCACGAGCTCGGACACGCTGCTGACCACGAAGAGCGAGGGAAGCCTGTCCCCGAACTACTGGTACTCCGAGATCGCGAGCATCACCATTCCGAGCACCCTCGCCACCGGCACCTACTACATCGGAGCGATCGCCGACTGCGAAAACGCGGTCGCCGAGTCGAACGAGACCAACAACCCCTCGAGCGGGGTCGCGATCAGCGTTACCGCGCCGAGCCAGCCCGACCTGGACGTCTATTACGCGCCGTCCTTGAGCAGCAGCTCGGTGGCGAAGGGCGGGACGGTCACGCTCTACTACGACGTCGACAACCTCGGCGCGGCCGCGGCGGGTTCGTCCACCTCCGGCATCTACCTTTCGACCGACAGCACGATCACCACCTCGGACACGCTGCTCACGACCGACGCGGTGGCCTCGATCGCCGCCAACTGGTGGTCCTCGGAGATCGTGAGCATCACGATCCCGAGCACGCTCGCCACCGGCACCTACTACATCGGGGCGATCGCCGACTACAACAACGCCGTCGCCGAGTCGAACGAGACCAACAATCCCTCGAGCGGGGCCGCGATCAGCGTCACCGCGCCGAGCCAGCCCGACCTGGACGTCTACTACACGCCGTCCTTGAGCAGCAGCTCGGTGGCCAAGAGCGGGACGGTCACGATCTACTACGACGTGGACAATCGCGGCAGCGGCGCGGCGGGCTCGTCGACTTCGGGGATCTACCTGTCCACCGACAGCACGATCACGACCTCGGACACGCTGCTCACGACCGATGCGGTGGCCTCGATCGCCGCCAACTGGTGGTCCTCGGAGAGCGCGAGCCTCGCCATCCCGAGCACGCTCGCCACCGGCACCTACTACATCGGTGCGATCGCCGACTACAACAACGCGGTTGCCGAGTCGAACGAGACCAACAACCCATCGGTCGGGGTCGCGATCAGCGTCACCGCGGCGGGCCAGCCCGATCTGGACGTCTACTACACGCCGATCTTGAGCAGCAGCTCGGTGGTGAAGGGCGGGACGGTCACACTCTATTACGACGTGGACAACCTCGGCATGGTCGCAGCGGGTTCGTCGACCTCCGGCATCTACATTTCGACCGACAGCACGATCACGACCTCGGACACACTGCTCACGACCGACGCGGTTGCCTCGATCGCCGCCGGCTCCTGGTCCTCGGAGAGCGCGAGCATCACGATCCCGAGCACGCTCGACACCGGCACCTACTACATCGGTGCGATCGCCGACAACAACAACGCGGTCACGGAGTCGAACGAGACCAACAACCCCTCGGGCGGAGTCTGGATCAGCGTCACCGCGGCGGGCCAACCTGACCTCGACGTCTATTACACGCCCGGTCTGAGCAGCACTTCGGTGGCGAAGGGTGGAACGGTCACGCTGTATTACGACGTGGACAATCTCGGCACCGGCGCGGCCGGTGCCTCGAGCACGGGGATCTACCTTTCCACCGACAGCACGATCACGACCTCCGACACGCTGCTCACGACCGACGCGGTGGGCTCGATCGCCGCCGGCTGGTGGTCCTCGGAGAGCGCGAGCATCGCGATCTCCAGCACACTCGCCACCGGCACCTACTACATCGGCGCGATCGCCGACTACAACAACGCGGTCGCCGAGTCGAACGAGACCAACAACCC
>ORMF012489879.1_pt1 | contig 16806 bp, 11 predicted proteins | sample 1779871 | NCBI WGS metagenome assembly ORMF01 (sample SAMEA104232316, study PRJEB22302) | groundwater metagenome | biome: forest; feature: aquifer; material: groundwater | place: USA | collected 2011-08-07 | depth 5.4 m
ACGGCCTGCGTCCTTGGTCGCCTGCCGCTGACTGTCGTTGAAATAGGCCGGCACGGTGATCACCGCTTCGGTCACCTTCTCGCCAAGGTAATCCTCTGCGGTCTGCTTCATTTTTTGCAGAATGAAAGCCGAGATCTCCGCCGGGCTGTACCGCTTGCCGCGGATTTCCACCCAAGCGTCGCCGTTTTCGTTGCGCACAATCTTATGGGGCAAAAGACTCGCGGCCTTTTGAACCATCGGGTCATCGCTGCGGCGGCCGATCAAACGTTTAACGGCGGAAATAGTGTTCTCCGGGTTGGTAATGGCTTGTCTTCTGGCGATTTGCCCCACGAGCCGCTCGCCGCTGTCGGTGAAGGCAACCACTGACGGAGTCGTGCGACTGCCTTCAGCGTTAGCAAGGACATTAGGGTCACCCGCCTCCATAATCGCGACACAGGAATTCGTTGTCCCTAAATCGATCCCGATCACTTTTGCCATTTCAGTTACTCCTCAACCGTCGATTCACACAAGATCAGCGGTTATTTAATCATCGTCCGAACCCTTTTCAACCTCGTCCCCACCGTTTTTTTTCTCCTTAGTATCTGGCGTCTTAGCTATGCTCACAAGGGCGGGACGAAGAAGCCGATCGTGGAGCAGGTATCCTTTATGATGCTCCTCCATCACGGTGTTGGGCAGGTGCTTGTCGCTTTCCATCTGGGCCATTGCCTCATGCTTTACCGGATCGAACGATTGCCCCACGGCGTTCACTTGGACGACTCCGTGCCTGGTCAGCACGTCCAAAAAACCTTTGAGAACCATCTCCACGCCTTCCACGAGCGGCTTGCCGCCTTCTCCTCCTTTGGCGTGGATAATGGCTCTCTCCAGATTATCGATGACGGGAAGTAAGTCTTTAATGACGTATTCGTTGGCGAAACGAATCGCCTCGTCGCGCTCTCGCAAGGTTCTTTTTTTGAAATTTTCCAGTTCGGCGACTTGGCGGAGATACCGGTCGTAGTTACTTTTCGCCTCTTGTTCTTTTAGTTCCAACTGCTGTCGCAATCGTAACAGTTCAGCTTCCGGTTGGGCGGCTTCCTCAGCCGGACCGGACTCGACGACACCTCCCTCGGTTGGATCGTCGCTCATTTCACCGTTCATTTTCTTGGGGTGGTTATCCATGGTATCTGTTCTCTCCCACCAGGAGAAGGGAAAGAGATAATCACGGCGGACTCGGATGTCAAGTTTCCCGTCAATAAAAAGCTCTGATTTTTTAAATAGTTGCCGCTGCTGGGGAAAAGTGCTAAACTCTGCTGGTAAAAATTAGCATACTACATATGAGAGCTTGCCTAGTCACACCCGCGATCGTCTTGAGAGCCAAGCCATACGGAGAATCTGATAGAATTGTTTCCTTTCTGACCGAAATGCATGGCAAGATCACCGGCATTGCCAAGGGGGCCAAGCGGTCGCGCAAGCGTTTCGTCAACTCCCTCGAACCTTTTTCGCTCGTCAACCTGCGCTTTTACGAGCGTCCCCAAGGCAACTTGGTTTTTATTCTCTCTTCGGACCTGCTCTTTAGCTTTCCGAAGTTAGTCACCAGCCTGGACAGAATCTCTTTTGCGTCTTATCTGCTTGAGATCACCGATGGCCTAGTCGGTGAAGGGCAAGAGGACCGTTTGGTGTTTCAACACTTGAAAAACGGTCTCTGTTACCTAAATGAAAGCGACGCCTCGCTGAGGTTTCTAACTTCGTTCGAGCTGAAGCTCCTCAACCTGGTCGGTTATCAACCCGTGTTGGACCGGTGCAAACGTTGCGCCAAAGATCGCCTGGATCATCCTTCGTCTCGATGGCACTTCAGTCCGAGGGACGGAGGAATATTATGCGAGCCATGTTCGCGATTGCGAAAAGAAACCCTGCCGCTTGGCGCCGCGGCGGTTGAAGTCTTGACCGATCTTCAGGCGAAATGCTCTGCGACCCCGGCGCGCCGTTCTTTGCCGTCGTCGGTGGTGAGCGAAATACGTTCGGTTGTCATGCGGTTCATTCAGTATCACATGGAGAGGGAAATCAAGTCGGCGCCTTTTTTGTGTCAGTTCGCTTCGATTTAAACGGGCACCCTCAAAGTTTTGGGTTTGGCCAAATACAAAAAAGCGATCGGAGTTTATCAGCGATGCCAAAGCAGCAAAATCTCATCTATTTTTTTGGCGGCGGTAAAGCCGAGGGTAATGCAAAAATGCGCGATCTCCTTGGCGGCAAGGGAGCCGGTTTGCACGAAATGACCCGAATCGGGGTGCCGGTGCCGCCGGGTTTTACTATCACCACCGAAGTCTGCGCCCACTATTACGCCCACCGGCGCCATTACCCAAAGGGATTGGAATCTGAAGTTCGAGGCGCCCTGACCCGCGTGGAAAAAATCCTCGACCGCGGTTTCGGAGATAGCGAGAGACCTTTGTTGGTCTCGGTCCGCTCGGGCGCCAGAGAATCAATGCCCGGCATGATGGATACGGTTCTCAACCTTGGCCTCAATGACCGAACCGTCCAGGGACTGATTCGACGGACGCAAAATCCCCGTTTCGCCTACGACTCATACCGCCGTTTCGTGCAGATGTACGCCGACGTTGTCCTGGGTCTGAGGCCCAAGGAGAAAACAGAGCGGGATCCCTTTGAAATGATCCTCGAGCGAAAGAAGCAGAGCCGCGGTGTTCGGTTGGACACCGAGCTTAGCGCTGAAGACCTGAGAGAAGTGGTCGCCGCCTTTAAAGCGGAGGTCAAGAATCGGTCGGGGAAAGTGTTTCCGGACGATCCCCATGAGCAATTCTGGGGCGCCATCGGCGCGGTATTCGGATCGTGGAACAATGATCGTGCGATCGCTTACCGCGAACTCTACCATATTCCGCATGATTGGGGCACGGCCGTTAACGTGCAAGCCATGGTCTTCGGCAACCTGGGAGAAACCTGCGCTACGGGTGTCGCCTTCACGCGCAATCCATCCACCGGCGAAAAGGAGTTCTACGGCGAGTTTCTCGTTAACGCCCAGGGAGAAGACGTAGTTGCCGGCATCCGCACGCCGCGGCCCATCGCCGAATTGAAGACCGTGATGTCAAAGCCTTACGCGGAGCTTCAGAAAGTTTGCAAGATTCTTGAGAAGCATTACAAGGAGATGCAGGACATTGAATTCACAGTCGAGGATCGAAAGCTCTGGATGCTGCAAACTCGCTCAGGCAAGCGGACTGGGTTTGCCGCCGTGCGCATTGCCGTGGATATGGTTGAAGAGCGCATCATCGGCAAGAAAGAGGCGCTTTTAAGGATCGAGCCGGATCATCTCAATCAACTGCTGCGTCCGATCTTCGACGATAGCGACAAGCAAATAGCGGCCGAGCAGGGGCGTATCCTGGCGAAGGGGCTGCCGGCGGGGCCGGGTGCGGCCACGGGTCGAGTGGTCTTTCATGGCGAAGACGCCGTAGCGTGGAACAAGAAAGGGGAACGAGTCATACTTTGCCGGCTCGAAACCAGTCCGGACGATATTCGTGGTATGGAGGCGGCGCAAGGGATCTTGACGGCCCGCGGTGGCATGACGTCCCACGCGGCGCTGGTTGCGCGACAAATGGGCAAGGTGTGTGTCGCTGGGTGCGAGGCTTTACAAATCGATTACAGCGGACGCGTGATGCATGTCGGTAAGACCACGCTAAAGGAAGGCGATTGGATATCGCTGGACGGCAGCAGCGGCGAGGTTGTGCAGGGAGAGGTTCGAACCCTACAGTCGGAAGTTCTTCAGTTTCTGTTGAATGGAACCCTGGCGCCGAAAAAATCTCGGGTTTATCAGCAATTTGTGAAACTGATGAGATGGGCGGACGAGGTGCGAAAACTCGGTGTGCGCACCAATACCGATCAACCGGATCAAGCGCGAGTGGCGATGGCGTTCGGCGCGGAAGGTATCGGCCTGTGCCGCACCGAGCATATGTTTTTCCAAGGAGACAGAATCCAAGCGGTGCGCGAGATGATTCTGGCGGATGACGAAGCCGGGCGCAGGCGCGCCTTGGCTAAGCTCTTGCCCATGCAGAAGCAGGACTTTAAAGACATCCTCGAAATCATGGGAGAGTTGCCGGTGACCATTCGAACCTTAGATCCGCCTTTGCATGAATTTCTCCCTAAAAGCCAAGAGGAGGTCAAAGAGCTGGCCGATACGATGGGTGTGCCCGTTAGCGTTCTGCAGGATAAGGTGACCGTGCTGCAAGAGTTCAATCCGATGTTGGGCCATCGGGGCTGCCGGTTGGGAATTTCATATCCCGAGATTACCGAAATGCAGGCACGGGCGATTTTTGAGGCAGCATGCGAGCTGCGAAAGGCGGGCAAGAATCCCTTTCCTGAGGTAATGATTCCCCTCGTCGGTTCGCGCGAAGAACTTAGCGCGCAGCGTCAGATCGTCGAACAAATCGCCCAGGAAACGATGAAATCCTACGGCGTTAAAGTCCGCTACCTTATCGGCACGATGATCGAGCTGCCGCGCGCCTGCCTGGTGGCGGATGAAATCGCCGAGGAAGCAGAGTTTTTCTCGTTTGGCACCAATGATCTAACCCAGACCTGTTTGGGGTTATCCCGCGATGACGCGGGAAAGTTTTTGCCGAGCTACGTGCTCGAAGGACTCTTGCCGGACGATCCGTTTGTTACTATCGACCGCGACGGCGTGGGGGCGCTCATGCGCATCGCGGTTTCGAAGGGCCGGAAGACACGCAAACATCTGGAGATGGGCATTTGCGGTGAGCATGGCGGGGATCCGAAGTCGGTGGAGTTCTGCCACAAGATTGGTCTCGATTACGTAAGCTGCTCGCCGTATCGGGTTCCCATCGCCAAATTAGCGGCCGCGCAGGCTGCCCTACGTGGATAGATACCCGTTGAGTGGACCGGCGGTGCAGATTTTCGAAACCGTGGTTGAGACCACCTTACTATCCGACACTATGCGAGACATTTGTTGACAGAATTCCGTATATCGAAGATAATTTAGTACTCTTTTGGTGGTAGACGAGTCGTTTAGATGGAACCGCGAATTGCAGAATTGTTGGTCCGGGGCGGAATTGTTTCCCGGGATCAACTCACCCAGGCCCAAGAAAAAGAGCGTGACAACGGTTCGAGCATTACCAAAGAGCTGGTTCGCCTCGGCTTTACCAGCGAAGAGACCCTAACGGAGTTTCTCGCTAGACATTTCGGCATCGAAAGAGTTGAAATTAATCCGGCAGAGATTGAAGACGCTGTTTTTGCCTTGCTTCCTCCCCAGCTCGTACAAAAGCATCAACTTATCCCGCTGAAATTGTTCGGCTCGACGTTGACCGTCGCGATGGCCGACCCGACGGATTTGGTTGCGATCAACGAAGTTAAGTTCATCACGGGCTATGGCGTGCGTGTCGTATTGGCCTCGCCCACAACGATCAAGAAAGCGTTGGAGCGTCGGTTCGGCGGTGTCAGTTATGACGAAGTCCTCAGGAAATTCGGCGACGGCGAGATGGAAATTATCCAGGAAGCCGATGACGTTAATCTCCAGGAGCTTCAGCAGGCAACCATGGAGGCGCCGGTAGTCACGCTGGTGAACGCCATTTTGTCCGACGCCGCCCGCCGCCGGGCCAGTGATATTCACATTGAGCCTTACGAGAAGGTTTTTCGCGTGCGCTTTAGAGTCGACGGTTTACTGCAAGAGATCATGGGTCCGCCGTTACGGCTGAAAAACCCGTTGGTTTCCCGCCTCAAAGTCATGGCAGGTCTCGATATCGCCGAACGGCGCCTCACCCAAGATGGTCGCATCAAACTCAAGATGGGCATGGCCGGCGAACTTGACATCCGCGTTTCCGTCTTGCCCACACTCTTCGGCGAGAAAGTCGTTATGCGATTGCTGGATAAAACCGCCCTTCAGCTGGACATGACGAAATTGGGTTTTGATCCGAAGACACTCGCCGATTTTCATGAAGCGATTCATAAACCCTACGGCATGATTCTCATCACCGGGCCCACAGGGAGCGGAAAATCCACGACCCTTTATTCGGCTCTCTCGGAGCTCAACAAAGCCGACGTGAATATTTCCACCGCTGAGGACCCCGTCGAGTACAATTTGGTGGGTATCAACCAGGTTCAAGTCCGCGAACAGATCGGGTTGACTTTTGCCGCCTGCCTGCGATCCTTTCTCCGCCAGGATCCCGACATCATCATGGTCGGGGAGATTCGTGACTTGGAGACCGCGCAAATCGCCGTGAAAGCGGCATTGACGGGTCATTTGGTCCTGAGCACGCTCCATACCAACGATGCCCCTTCGACGGTGGACCGAATGATCAACATGGGCGTTGAGCCGTTTCTGCTGACTTCCTCGATCAATATTATCGCCGCTCAGAGATTGGTGCGACGCATCTGTGAAAATTGTAAGGAACCGGTCGAGGTCACTGCGGACGCGTTGATTAACCTGGGTGTCGATTCAACCGAGGTAGGGACGGGTTTTGCCACCTATCGCGGACGGGGTTGCGCCAACTGCAACGGCACTGGCTATCGAGGCCGATTGGCGATCTACGAGGTCATGGTCCTGCATGAAGCGCTGAAGGAAATGATTTTGAGGGCGTCCTCGACGATCGAGCTCAAGCGCGAGGCGGTAAAACTAGGGATGAGCACGTTGCGCATGAGCGCTTTGCAGAAAGTTCGTGACGGTCTGACGACCATCGAAGAGACCGCTCGGGTCACGGATACGGATAAAGGGTTTGGGTCGGTTTTCTCGATGGGCTTTTAGCGGCGTTAATCGGATGAGAGAAACAATACACGTGGATACCGCCGGCAGCGATACTTTTTTGGCCGCGGGTTTGATTTGGAGCTAAGAAGAAGGAAGCCATGCCAACGTTTCTTTGGGAAGGAAAGACCGCTCAGGGAAGGGCGATGAAGGGCGAGCTAGAGGCTCCGAGCTTGGAAGCCGTTGTCTCATTATTGCGCGACCGCCGGATTCGCCCGGTCGCCAGTCGCATTCGAGAGAAAGGGACGGGTTTAGAAAAAGAGTTTACAATTCCAGGCTTCGGCGAAAAGGTTAAGCCTAAAGAAGTGTCGCTCTTCACCCGTCAATTCGCGACCATGATCGATGCGGGCCTGCCGATCGTTCAGTGCTTGAACATCCTGACCGAGCAATCGGAGAGCAAATTATTGCGGCGAACGATTCGCATTATCCAACAGGATGTCGAAGGTGGTTCCACGCTCGCCGATGCTTTGGCGAAGCACCCCAAGATTTTTGACGACCTTTACGTCAACATGGTTCAGGCAGGCGAAGCCGGAGGCGTTCTCAATACGATTCTGAATCGAGTGGCGCTATTTATCGAAAAGGCGACCAAGCTCAAAAGGAAAGTCAAAGGAGCGATGATCTATCCTACCACGATCATCGGCGTCGCTGTCGTCGTGGTCGCCATACTTTTAATATTCGTCATTCCGGTTTTCTCCGACCTGTACGGCAGCATGGGCAAGGCCCTGCCGGCTCCAACCCAGATCACGATTAATATCAGCAATTGGTTTGTGGCGAATTGGTATTATATGTTGTTCGGCTTGGTGGGAATTTTCGTCGCAATTCGGACCTATTATCAAACCGAGCAGGGAAGAATGAATATTGACCGCCTCCTGCTTCGGTTGCCAGTCGTCGGCGATCTCCTGCGGAAAGTTGCGGTCGCGCGCTTTTCACAGAACATGGCGATCTTGCTCAGTTCCGGTGTGCCGATCCTCGATGGATTGGCAATTACCGCCAGGACCGCGGGGAACCGAGTGGTGGAAAAGGCAATCATGGACAGCCGAGTAAGCATTAGCCAAGGCAAGACCGTTGCCGAGCCGCTGCGGGAAAGCAAGATTTTTCCGCCGATGGTTTGTTCGATGGTCGCTGTTGGCGAAAACACCGGCGGCCTTGACGGTATGTTAAGAAAAGTCGCCGAACTCTACGAAGAGGAGGTCGATGACGCCGTGGCCAATTTGACCGCCCTGATGGAACCGTTGATCATGGTGGTCTTGGGGGTCATCCTAGGCGCGCTGGTTATCTCCATGTATCTGCCGATTTTCCAGATGGGCTCTCTCGTCTAGCCAGACGATTGCGCTGGTCAGGAAGACCCGCGGTCGTGTGAATCTGAGGAGCCGTTCTCTTGAGTGACGAACGCAAAGACTTGACCGAAAAGATCAGATGGCTGCTCCTATTGCGGGTGATCATCTTGTCTTTCTTTGTCGGCGCGGCGGCGCTTTTCCATTTCTTTAAGGCGGAGGGCGATCCTCAGTACTTATACACCTTGTCGGTCCCCCTGATCGCCGCGTTTGCTATCTCAATCGGTTCGGTTCTTCTACTTCCCCGTTTGGAGAATCTCCGCCTCTTTGCCTATTTGCAGCTTGATTTCGATGTCCTTTTGATTTCCGGAATCATTTGGATCACGGGAGATGCCGCGAGTCCTTTTTCCTTTCTCTATAACCTTGCCGTTATGAACGGCGGCATTTTGCTTTTTTATCGCGGGGCGTTTTTTACCGCTGGCTTTTCGAGTTTGTGCTACTCGGGCCTTTTAGTGCTCGCCAACGGGCCGGGCCACGGCAACCTTTCGTGGCCCCTGCTGATGCCCGTCGCGATGAATATTAGCAGTTTTTTCGCGATCGCGTCGCTCGGTGGTTTCCTCGCCAGCAAACTGAGCGCGACGGAAAAATTACTTAAAGAAAAGCAAATCGATTATCAGCAGCTGGACTCGCTCAAAGAAGCGTTGTTGCAGGGAATTGGAAGCGGCGTGGCGGTCACCGACGCCGAAGGCCGAATCAATTATTTCAACGCGCAGGCGCAACACCTAACATCGCTTCAAGAGACAAACGTCAAGGGCAAAAAACTGGACCAAATATTTCCTGGGCTGACTTACGAGTTTGACGGGCGAAGGCGGAGCAAAAACATAGTCGCCGATGAGATCCCATTCGCGGGCCCTCAGGGTGCACTCAAACAACTGCGCTTGACCGTGGCTCCCTTGAGCAACCCGAGCGAGGAGTTGATAGGTTATATTTCGATTTTTGAGGACATCACTAAACAAAAAGAATTCGAAGAGAAAGTTCGGTTGGAGGACGAATTACGCAGGGCCCGGGAGGTCGATCTGCCCGGCAAGAAGGAGCGTCTAGACGGCTCGCCGTTTCATTTCGAAGGGGTCATCGGAAAAAGCGGCGGCATGGAGAGAATTTACCGCCTCGTAGAAAAGCTGGCCGAGGGCAATGCGAACGTCCTCATCACGGGAGAAAGTGGCACAGGCAAAGAGCTAGTCGCGCGCGCGATCCATTTCAACGGCCCGCGTAAGGAACAGCCGTTTGTCGCCGTGAATTGCGGCGCGATTCCCGAGACTCTCATCGAAAGCGAACTCTTCGGTCACGTCCGGGGAGCGTTTACCGGCGCGGTGTCGGATCATATAGGACTGTTCAAGCAGGCGGACCAGGGAACGATTTTTCTCGACGAGGTAGGGGAATTACCCCTCCATCTTCAAGTGAAACTCTTGAGAGTTCTCCAGGAAAAGACCTTCACCGCGGTGGGAGCGAGCAAGCCCGTCAAGGTCGATGTGCGGGTGATATCCGCCACCAACAAGGAGTTGCGCAAAGAAATGGAGGAGGGGCGTTTCAGGGAAGATCTTTTCTATCGGCTCAACGTGGTGCACATGGTCATGCCGCCGCTCCGCAGCCGGAAAGAAGACATTCCAACTTTAGGGCAATATTTTTTGCGGAAATTTGCCGCTTCGGAGGGCAAGAACGTGGAAGATATTTCGAGCGGCGCGCTCATGCAACTCCTGAGCTATTCCTTTCCGGGAAACGTGCGGGAACTCGAAAATATCATCGAACACGCGGTCGCGATTACCAATAAGAACATCCTCGCCGAAGACGATCTACCTTCCCATGTTAAAGGCACGCCGATTGCGGAAGAAGCTGAAATCTTTGAGAAAACCGTACCCGGGGGAGCGGAATCGTTTTTCGCAAAGGGGATGTCGTTGGATACCGAGCTAGCGACGCATGAGAAATGCATTTTGCTCGGTGCGTTGAAGCGATCCAAGGGAGTGCAGAAGCGGGCCGCTGAGCTACTCGGGATAAATTACAGATCGCTCAGGCATAGACTCGAGAAGTATGGAATGTTGAGTTCCAAGGCTTATGAATTCGCTGAAGATGCCGGAGAAGGGGATTGACAAATTTTGTCACTCTTCAAGTTGATCGATTACGTAATTTGCCGTTCGGTCGCTGGGTTTGAATTTGCGCCAGTTTTTCATGCGACTCCCCCAAGCCCCTAAAAGTCCCTAAAAACATAACATTATATCGCTTTCGAATCGCTTCTGGATGATTTTCGCAGTTCGATTATTCCAACAAAACCGTGGATCGACCCCTGGCCCGATGATTGCGTAGAGAGGTGAGCGACAGAGCACTGCACCCATCAACTCCAAAAGGAGGTGAGACACGGCAGAAGGGGATGAGGCAGTGATAATTTGGGTGATTGAGTCCGCGAAAACGCAATTTTGTTTCGAGGTCTGGAAGGACCGACCAACACAACACGATATTATAAGAAAAGGCAGAAAGAAGGGAGCTGACATTATATGGACAGATTAAGGTTAAAGAGCGAATCGGGTTTTACGCTTATCGAACTTCTAGTTGTCGTGGCCATCATCGGTATATTGGCAGCCATCGCCATCCCCCAGTTCTCGGCCTATCGGAAAAGGGGCTACGAAGCCCAGGTCAAGGCGGACCTGAGAAATGCCGCGACGGCGGAAGAAGCCTATTTCACTCAGGCGTTCACCTACAAGATCGGTGCGCTCTCGAGCGGCGTCCCATCTGGGTTTAACAAGAGCGCCCAGGTAACGCTGGGGGCTATTCTGAGTGGCACCAGTGGCTTTTGGGTAACGGCTACCCACAGTCTATGTAGCACAACTCAATGGAGCTTCGATAGCGCAGCCGGAACGATTTCCACGGCTTCATGCCCGTAGGATTGTAGAAATAGGACTGTGCTTCAGTTTTCCTCGCGCGGAGGGGGGCAGGTCGCGACGACCCGCCCCCCTCTTTTTTGGTTTTGCATGTCTTCGCGCCGCAGCGTTCCCGCTCTGTGACAAACATCGGCCAGCTCATAAGTGAAACCGAATCGTCGGACGATCGCTCAGCCGACCTCGCGGCGCTCGCAATCCTCACTTTATTGGTTCTTTGGTTTTGCAGCGCTCTAATTGTAAGTGATCAAGTCCCGTTTTTTCGCGATCTAGCTAACTACTTCTACCCACTACGCTTCAGCTTATACGAAAGTTATAAATCGGGCGAACTACCGCTCTGGGATCGCCATTTCGCCCAGGGGTTTCCACTGCTGGCCGCCTTCCAACCCGGGGTATTTTATCCCCCTCATGCGATGCTGCGGCTCTTTCCTTTTTTTTTGGCGATTCGCCTGCTTTTTGTCTTGCACTTTCTTATCGCAGCCATCGGCGCGTACATGCTTCTGCGCCGTTGGCGCCACTCCTGCTGTCTGTCAATCGTCGGCGCGTTGTTGTTCACGCTCGGCGGAACGATTGTCTCTCTGAGCAACCTACTAAATCATTTCCAGACTGCAGTCTGGCTGCCATGGGTTATTCTAACCTGGGAAGGGGCTCTTCGCGCGCCTAGTTGGCGCAGCTTTCTGATTTTTACAGTCGTCTCATCCGTACAATTTCTTGCAGGCTCACCTGAACTGTTCGCTATGAGCATGGCATTGGTCGCTGTTGATGGGCTCCGGATTCGTTCCATGGAGCCGGCAGTTTCATACCAAAGAATTATCGGCCTTTTCGTTGCCGGCAATTTATTGGTTGTTGCGGTTACCATGGCGCAAGTTCTACCCACGTTAGAGCTTATCTTGCAATCTCGTAGACTCCAAACGATACCGGCGGGCGAAGCCTTACAATGGTCATTTAACCCGCTCAGTCTCGTGAACTTCTTCTTTCTTGACAAGGAAGTCGATCTAACTCTTGGCAACGGAACACGCCTTTTTTTTGCTCGCAGGGCGCCGCTCTTGCTTAGTAGTTATTTGGGCGCCATCTCGCTTTTTTGCCTGTGTCTTTGGTTTTTCTACAGTACCATTCGTGAACGGGTCGTCGTGATCGCCTTGCTTGCGGCCTCGCTAATCATTGCTTTCGGTGATTACACGCCGGTTTTCCCCTTCTTTTTCACTCACGTGCCGTTGGTTTCCGCACTCCGGTTTCCGGAAAAATGCCTCTTCTTTACCAATGCGCTGCTGTTCTACATGACCATCAACGGCCTAAGGGAGTTCCTCAATGCTGAAGAAAAAAGCATCAAGGTTCCCTCGCTTATTCTCGGCTTGATTTGTCTTGTATGGCTAGCGATTTATCTAGTATGTCGATTTAATTCGGATATCCTAGCCGATTTCGTCGCCACCAAAAGCGGCGTTCCGCCTCTCACTAATATTCACGCCGGGGTAGTTGCCTCGGTGCTGGCAAATCTGGAAAGACAAGTTATTTTGTCTGGGGGAATTTTTGTCATATTCTGGTTAGTGAAAACAAAAGCGATTCGCCTAGCACTTTTCAGCGTCTTGCTCGTATCAGTCGTTTATGTCGATCTCACTTGGGCACATCGAAGCTACCTATTCCCCTTGCGTCCCGACTTCGTCGATGCCCGCCAAAGTGTCATACCCCCAGCGGAGACCGGAATGAAGCGGGTTTTCTATTATCCTTTAACCCAAAACTTACACCCAAATTTCCTGGCGGTGTTGGGCAGGCCGTCCTTCAAAGAGGCGACAGCACTGTCCTTTCAAAATCTTTTGCCAAACGTTGGTATTCTATACGGCGTCGACTACATGCAGGAAATTGACGCTCTAGGCCGCCAGCCGTATACGGATTTCTTATATTTCGCCAGTCATCTCGACCCGTCGCGACAAGTCAAGCTGTTCCGCGCCCTTAACATCGGATATTTGGTTTCCTTCCAACCGTTATCGGCGCAGGGACTTACTCTAAAAAGGCAATTCCCAGCGTATTATTCCTGGCTCTACGAAGTTGACAATCCTATTCCGCGTGCGTACATCGTCGGCAAAGGTACCGCGGAACAAAATCCAGACAAAACTCTGCGGCGATTATCGGCCGACGAATTTGACCCAACCCGGGAAGTTATTCTCGACCAAGAAATCGCCAATCGGCCAACCCGTCCATTGAAAGCGACAAGCAAGATTGTCCGCTACGATAACCGCGTGGTAACCATCCAGACAAGCGCCAACGACCAAGGGATCCTCGTATTGGCCGATTCCTACTATCCCGGCTGGAAAGCGTATGTGGACGGAGTAGAAAAGCCGATCCTGAGAGCCAATCACTTTTTCCGCGCTGTTGCGCTTCCCGATGGGGATCATGTAGTGGAGTTCAAATATGATCCAATGTCGTTCAAAATAGGCGCGTGGATATCTGGATTGACGATCATCAGCATCTTGGCGATTACTTTGTTTGTGTACGTTAGAGGCGAGAAGACTCCACTCGTCAAATGAGCGCTCCGAAAGCTCCTTAAGCGTCCTGTTTGGGAAGTCCAACGAGAATAGTAAAGCATGGCTGCTAAAACAATGGCTCGACTTCGGATCGGGTCCACTCTCACCGTCGGTTCGTTGTTAATCATTTTCTATGTGCTTTCGTTGACTGCGGCGCTGGAAAAGGCGCCAACCTACGACGAGTCCCTGCATCTCTTCGCCGGATACTCTCATCTCAAGTGGAGTGACTTTAGAGTTAACCCGGAGCATCCGCCGCTCGCGAAAATGCTCGCGGCCCTGCCTCTGTTGGCCATCAATATCGAGACTTCGGGGATCCCCCCGCTCCAGAGAAACGTCGTTCAAAATGCCAAAGATTTCGGCTGGATCTTGGCTAGCCGCTTTGTTCTAGACAACCGCGGTCAGCAAAATCTTTTTCTCTATCCGAAATTGGTTATGATCGGGCTTGCAGCGGTACTTGGAGTATTCGTGTTTTTGTGGGCGCGGGACTTGTTTGGCGTAGCCGCCGGAATTATCGCGTTGGTACTGTATTGTTTTGATCCGAATATCCTGGCTCACTCGTCGATCGTCCATACGGATGTACCTTTCACGCTGTGTTTTTTCGCCGCCAGCTATTTTTATTGGCGCGCAGCGCAGCGCCTGACTTGGGGGAACCTGTTGGGGGCATCCTTACTTTTCGCTCTCTCGGCGGTTGTCAAGTTTTCATTTTTGGTGATTTTGCCTGTTTGGATTTTCTTAGGAATCTTGCAAGTCTTTTCCGCTCGGCCGCACCAATCCCAAATCACCTCACCTGAGGTGACATACAAGCCAGGGCAAAAGATGGCTCTCCAGTTGGTAATCTTGGGATCGGCGCTCATTGCGGCCTACCTTTCGATCTGGGCTGCGTATGGATTCCGTTTCGACGCCTTTGGCGGCGCGACAGATCAGTTGCGGATTGGCCGTTTGGTAACAAAGGAAAGCTGGTTGAGCGTGTTGGCCATTCTAAACGCGAAGTACTTCATACTGCCGGAAGCTTGGCTCTACGGCCTCCTAGATGCCATCCGGGCTTCTGACAGAGAGTCATATCTATTGGGCCAGATTTATTTGCACGGCACCTGGCTCTATTTTCCCGTGGCATTCGTGGTTAAGACGCCCTTCCCCACAATGATCGCGTTACTGGTTGCGATAGTCCTCGTGGTCCGCCGCCGAAGCCCATTCCAAGCCGATCTATATTTGCTGCTTCCCGCGGTCATTTTTTTTTCTCTCGCCGTTTGTTCCAAATTCAATATCGGATTGCGCCATATCCTACCGATTTATCCCTTCCTCTTCGTGTGGATTGGCGGACAGGTAGCGACGATTTGGGCGAGTCGCAGCCGGACCGCGCAATGGGGAGTGTCGCTACTTGGAATATGGCTATTGGTATCTACCTTGCGGGTTTCTCCTGACTATCTCGCGTTCTTCAATGAAGCGGCTGGTGGTCCAGGCAACGGCCACCGGGTTTTAGTCGATTCGAATCTCGATTGGGGACAGGATCTGAAAGGTCTCCGTAACTGGATGAGCGATCACGGCGTATCGAAAATTCAATTGGCGTACTTCGGAACTGTGGACCCTGCCTATTATGGTATTGACGCGGAACCTTTTCCGGGAACCCTTGCTGTTCAATCACGGTCAAAACTTGGGAGTGCTCCGGCACCTTCTCACATCGCGATCAGCGTGACCTACCTAAAAGGTCTCTATTTGTGGAACCGCGACCAGTACGCTTCATTTCGTCAACAAAAACCCGTGGCCGTCATTGGACATTCGATATGGGTCTTTCGGTTGAGCCCGTGACGTTGATATCGACGGTATAAAGGCGGGAAGCATTTTGGCAACCGAGCGGCGGGCGGAAGCTCACCTCTGGATGGTGGAATTATTTGCGGGTTTTTTTACTAAGGGAGTAGGAATTTACTAAAATACCATTAATAATGTTTTCATATGGCATAAACAGAGGTGATGCGTATGAAGACAACGACCCTTGCACGCAATGGTGTGTCTACGGAAATGGTGGACTTAATTTCGCGTTTGGTTGACTTGATTCCTTGGCCAGCGCGACGGTGTGCGATGGGTGATGTAACGCTATTGCTGCTCGATGGCAAGCATCGCGTTGCCGAGAATGTGTTTGGTTGGAGTCGGACCGCTGTTGAAGTGGGCATCAATGAATTTCGAACCGGCATTTCGTGCGTGAACGACATATCCACCCGAGTCAAACCTAAAACAGAAGAGAAGAACCCTATTCTGCTGGCCGACATACACGCCATCATGGATCCGCATAGTGAATCTGAATCCAGTCTGCGTACAACCTTACTGTATACGAACATGACTGCTAAGGCAGTGTACGATGCTCTTGTGGAGAAAGGGTGGTCAGCGGAATCCTTACCGACCGTGCGCACGATTTCCAACATCCTGATCCGTCAAGAATACCGCTTGCGCACAGTGGTCAAAACCAAGGTCCAAAAAAAACCGCAGAAACCGACGCCATCTTTGAAAATGTCAGGCAAGTGAACGCGCTGGCAGATGCGGACCCTGAAACCATGAGAATCAGCATAGACACAAAGGCGATCGTACATGTTGGCGAATACTCCAGAGGTGGGCGTTCGCGTGGTGCCGTAGCTGTCAAAGCATTGGATCATGATATGTGTCCCAAAGAAAAATTGGTACCTGGCGGCATTCTGGAACCGGTCACCGGCAGATCGTTCTTGTTTTTCGGCACCAACTACAAAACCAGCGACTTTATGGTTGACGGTTTTCTTCTGTGGTGGGGGGAGAGAAAGCAGGAACTCTCCGGCGTGAAACAGCTTGTCATCAATTTGGATAACGGACCGGAATGCAACGGGCACCGCAGTCAATTCCTTCTCCGTATGACAGAATTTGCCGATATGACAGGGCTTCGCATACGACTTGTCTACTACCCTCCCTATCACAGCAAATACAATGGAATTGAGCGTTATTGGGCTGGTCCGGAGAGGTCATGGAACGGATATCTGCTCAGCACTGTGGAGACGGTATTAAATCGAGCTGGGCATTTCTTCTGGAAGGGGATGCGCACTGTGGTGCAGTTGCTGGATACGCCTACGAGAAAGGCGTAAAAGTTTGTGGCAACGAAAAAGTAAAACTTGAACAACGGCTGCAACGCTCCCATGTTTTACACTGGTGGGATATTAACAATCTATCCTAAATTGGTATGGTTGTAATTGCACGCTCCCTCAGATGCCTTTGACCGGCATGAGTACTCTGGCGCGCCACCGCCGGGAGCAGAAACGGCCGGCTAGTGATCGCTTCCATACGGGCCTGGGGATTGCCCAACCGAACAAATAAACTCCACCAGTTGTAGATCAAGGCCACCG
>ORMF011967599.1_pt1 | contig 16803 bp, 18 predicted proteins | sample 1779871 | NCBI WGS metagenome assembly ORMF01 (sample SAMEA104232316, study PRJEB22302) | groundwater metagenome | biome: forest; feature: aquifer; material: groundwater | place: USA | collected 2011-08-07 | depth 5.4 m
CTTCGAAATTCATCATGTGATAGATATATTTAGAGTTGTATAAACGACTTTTCGCTCTATTATATACCTATCAATTTCGGTGTCTTTTTATATCATTCATCCGAGAGGGCTATGGTGTCATTTTAGACGAGTAATTGCGCATAAATATTTACAAAGATAGTAAAGTAAGATTGTCGCGTCGCCTGCTGGCTCCTCGGGAATGACGCGACTACTCAATCTGATGAGCAGATACAAGTCATTGGTTATCATTAAGGTATTTTTTTAATTCCGGGTCTAATTTTTCGGGGGTTTTGACTTTAAGTTCCACATACAAATCACCACGACTGTGGCGGCCAAAATGCGGCATGCCTTCGCCCGATATTTTAATCGGCAGCCGGAGATCATGTCCGCGCGGAATCTGCGTTTCTATAATTTTTCCGGAAATCGAGATAGTCTTAATGGGTTTTTCCAACAAAACATCAACAAGCGGTATAGCATACTTCATCACCAAATCATCTCCGACGCGCTGGAAAGTGCCGTGATGCCGAACTTGGATGCCGATATAAAGATCACCCGAGATCACTCCCCGCTCACCGGCTTCGCCACCGCCGATAATTTTCATAATCTGACCGTCGCCGATGCCAGGAGCAATATCGATATCTATAACGCGTTCGGATCTCATCCGACCAGCGCCGCGACAGGTGCCGCAGTTTTTACGAGGAATTTTACCCCGACCATTGCATTTATCGCATTGCGCGACTCGCGCGAAAGCACCGAAAATACTTCGCTTGGTCTCGCGAACCTCACCCGCGCCTCCGCAAACCTTACAGGTATCAAAGCCTTCCTTAACGAAATGACCGGCACCGTCGCAAGTCATGCATTTCACCAGAGTGTTGATATGAACTTTCTTTTTTAAGCCAGCAAAAGCCTCCTCGAGCGACAGCTCGAGCCGAGTCTCGAGATCACCCCCGCGCTGTTCGCTACGACGAGCTTGTCCACCGCCAAAGCCAAAACCGCCGAAGATGTCGCCAAAAATATCGCCCAAGTCGCCAAATTGTGAAGAATCAAATTCAAAACCGCCAAAAGGCCCGCCGGCTCCTCCGCCAGCGCCATCAAATGTTCGGCCAAAACGGTCGTATTGCGCTCTCTTTTCTTTATTGCCAAGCGCCTGATAAGCTTCGTTTATTTCTTTGAATTTCGCTTCATTGCCACCCGCTTTATCAGGGTGATGCTCGTGCGCCAATCTCCTAAAAGCTTTTTTTATATCCTCGTCGGAGGCGTCTCTAGAGACACCGAGGGTTTTGTAGTAGTCCTTCATATTAGTTTGAAGTTATAAGTTTAAAGTTTCAAATACTTGAAACTCACAGCGACAGCGAAACCCACAACTTATAAACTTAAAACTTCTCTTTTGATGTCTTCCTCGACCACCTTCGCGAAGCCGGTTGTGATGAGTAATTTATAAATCAGCCAGGCCATAAGCAAAATCGGGTAGTAAAATATAAAACCAAAACTTTTGATAGTCAAAAATACCAGGAATCCAAAAGCGAAAAGCGCCGGAGTTTTTAAGTCTTCCGGAATTTTCACAATTTGCGCGCTCGCCGCTCGATGTAGCGCGTCCAAAACCGAATCACCGCGAGAAACCGGCACGCCGAGGGCATCGGAGATAGTTTTCAAAAGTTGGGCTTCGCTCTCGCGCAAAAATTGCTCCTTAACATCGCGCGGTATGCCTCGAAGCTCCTCCGGCGGATTGGCGTCCAAGACGACGCGAATAAGCGCCGGCACTGTCATGTCCAAAGAAAAACCGGGTAAAAAACTTCGAGCCGCCTCTAGCGGCGCCACCAACCCCCTGAAAGATTCTTTGGGAACGGAAAAATCTTTGCCGACAAAAGAAGAGGTGTAGATAAAGGCAGCGAGAATGGCAAGAGCGGAGATGCCCAGAGGCACGAAGACGCGCGCGAACCGACCGATCTCGATGTTTGGACTACTCCCACTCGCACTCATCGCGCGAAAGCCAGCCAGAAGGAGAATCGCAAAGCTTACTAGTGAGGCGATTAGATAACTTAACGAAACAGTTGTGGCCGACATCACAGCCAACCCTAAAAAAGAGGCAAAAAATATCAAGGCTATAATATGCTTATCCCGCGTAAATGCCGTGGCGACAAGCATCGCGGCGACAAGAAGCGTCCCCGTTACTACAGGATAGACAAGCGCGCCTCCGGATAGAGCCGAGCTGAAAAAATAACCGTAAACCACTCCGAGAACCAGCACGATTCCGCCATAGAGGAAATTTTTTAATTGGGTATTATTCATTATTTAATTATAGCCGTCATTACTAGACTGACGGGGTTTCGGGAGGAGGCGTTGCATCCGGTTTTTGATCACCATACATAGCGGAACCGATCTTTTGGATTTCGGTCGAAAGCGAGTCGAGGGCGGCATTAATAGCTCCGGCATCTTCGCCATCTTTTATTTTTTTCAGATTCTCTATTTTTTCGGTAATCGTATTTTTCACATCCGCCGGCACTTTTTCACCACCATCTTTCAAAGCTTTCTCCGAAGCGTAAAGTAGTTGTTCAGCTTTATTTTTTGCCTCTACTAAATCCCTTTTCTTTTTATCTTCAACGGCATTTTCCGCCGCTTCTTTTTTGAGCCGTTCCACTTCATCTTTAGACAAACTAGTTGAAGCTTCGATGCGCACAGTCTGGCTCTTGCCGGTGGCTTTATCTTTGGCCGATACGGAAAGAATGCCGTTTGCGTCGATATCAAAAACAACTTCTACCTGCGGAGTGCCACGCGGCGAAGGTGGAATACCGTCGAGCATAAAGCGAGCTAAAGTCTTATTGTTCGTAGCCATTTCCCGTTCGCCTTGAAGCACATGGATCTCGACCGAGGGCTGATTATCAGCCGCGGTGGAAAAAACCTGCGACTTGGAAGTCGGGATGGTGGTATTTTTTTCTATCAAACGCGTGAAGACGCCACCCAGTGTTTCAATGCCGAGCGAAAGCGGAGTCACATCCAAAAGCAAAACATCTTTGACATCGCCCGACAAAACACCGCCCTGAACCGCGGCGCCGAGCGCCACGACTTCATCGGGATTGATGCCGAGATGCGGATCGCGGCCAAAATATTTCTTAACCGCCTCGATCATGGCCGGCATCCTAGTCTGCCCGCCGACCATCAAAATCTCGTTCAAATCCTTAGCTGAAAATCCGGCCTCTTTAATTGTTTTGTCTAAAATTTGAATTGAACGATCAATCTCGGGCTTGACCAGCTCCTCGAGCTTAGCGCGAGTAAATTTCCTCAGGAAATGTTTCGGACCCTCGGCCGTAGAACTAATATAGGGCAAATTGATCTCGCTCTCAAACGAAGTCGAGAGTTCGTGCTTCGCCCGCTCGGCGGCTTCTTTGAGACGCTGGAGCGCCAGAGGGTCTTTGGAAATATCTACGCCCTCCTGTTTTTTGTATTCAGCGACCAGATGCTCAATAATTTTTTTGTCAAAATCATCGCCGCCGAGATGAGTATCGCCGCCGGTAGACTTCACCTCCACGGTATCGTCCCCGACTTCCAGAACCGAGACATCAAAAGTGCCGCCGCCAAAATCATAGACAACGATCTTTTCGTTCTTCTGCCGATTAAAACCATAAGCGAGTGCCGCGGCTGTCGGTTCATTGATAATACGGCGCACTTTGAGACCGGCAATCTCACCGGCATTTTTGGTCGCCTGCCTTTGGGTGTCATCAAAATATGCCGGCACAGTGATGACCGCTTCTTCTACTTTGTCGCCCAGACGGGCTTCGGCGTCGGCTTTGAGCTTGGCCAAAACCATAGCCGAAACTTCCTCCGGCTTCAGCCAGCTATCCCCCACTTTGATATCAACTCCGCCGTTTGAACCCTCGCGAATATCATAAGGCAACCACTTCTTATCGTGCGCCACTTCCGGGTCACTCCACTTGCGACCAATCAATCGTTTCACCGAAAAAATAGTATTTTTCGGATTGGTCACCGATTGGCGCTTAGCCAAAACTCCCACCATGCGCTCGCCGGCCTTATTGACGGCGACGATGGACGGCGTAGTCCGAACACCTTCCGAATTTTCTAAAATTTTGGGTGCGCCACCCTCCATATACGCAACCGCTGAATTAGTTGTGCCCAAGTCGATGCCGATTATTTTTGACATAATTATTTTATGTAGACTCCACTAATATACTAATCAAGCGCGTATATACAAATAATCAGAATTTGTATATTTGTATATTAGTATATCTGTGCTGTATTCGTATATTGGTGGAGTCTATTATTTTGATATTTTGACTCTTACCGGCCTCACGACTCGGCCGCTCAACATATATCCTTTTTCGACTTCTTCGGTTATCGTTCCGGGCGGACTTTCGGACTCGACCGCCATCAGAGCTTCGTGACGCGAAGCGTCAAACTCATCCCCTACCGCCACTTTTATTTCTTCTAAACCGTGTTTTTTCAAAACATCGCCAAGCTGGGATCTGATCATTACAAAACCTTTTTCGGCTTTATCGCCCAGTGAAACGATCGCCAAGTCAAAGCTATCCAGCACCACAATAATATCTTTAATAAATTCCTTATTCGCAAACCTTATCACCTCTTCAAATCTTTTGGCTTCGTCCTTTTGATAGTTGACGAGATCCGCTTTGGCACGCTTCCAGCCGGACAGGTATTCTTCGAGCTGTGCTTGGTATCTTTTCAAATCCTCTTCTAAGTTGTTATTTTTTTCTTCCATTGTATCAGTCATTGCGAGGAGCCTGCCCCTGCCTACCGGCAGGCAGGTGCCGGCAGGCAGGTCTTCGACGCGGCAATCTTACATTATTATTTTAGAGATTGCTTCGCCGAGCCCCTGCCTACCGGCAGACAGGTCGCAATGACAAATTAAAGCTATTTTTTATTTCTCACACTCTCCCTGATGGCCTTAAAAACTCTTAACGACTTTTTGTAATCCGTGCGCTTGGGACCGATCGCGATAAGGAGCAGGGGTTCGCCGTCTATCTCGTAGCTATCCACAATCACAGATAAATGCGGACTTTCGGTGATGGGACTCTTCTTTCCTATATATACTTGTGGCGACGCGGACGCAGAAAGGGAAGAGGAAAATTTTTCCAGCCGTTCATTCAGATGTTCGAAATCATGGACAATGCCAATGAACTCTTCGCGGCTCCCGACATCCAGCCGTTCGCACAATTCTTCAAAACCGCTTTTATAAATTGATTTATTATCGGGCTCATAACCGACGGCGAGCGTGCCGAGCGCCTCGGAAAGCTCGTCCACTGCAACACCTGTGTGGCGACTCATTAACTCGTCAATCAGTGAATCCCGAAGTGAAACGAGGCCACCCAGGGTTTTCCCAAAAAGTTCGCCGATTAACTGATTGGCAAAAAACTCATAGCCGGCAACGGTGGGCACGCGGCCGCCGGAAGTATGTGGCTGATCCAAATAGCCCTCTTCGGTCAGGCGTAAAAGCTCCGTCCGAATGCTCGCCGGCTTGATGCCAAAATCATGGGCGTCATAGAGTTCTTTCGACGACACCGGCTCACCGGTTTCTATAAACGCCTTAATTGAAGCCAATAGAATTTTTAGTCCCCTGTCTTCCATAATTTTGAAACCGTCATTGCGAAGCCTTGCGTGGCCCTGCCTGCCGGCAGGCAGGAATCTTACAATACTTTAAGTATATAAAAATTGGCACTCTCATGTCAAGAGTGCCAGACAACCGGCTGTCATCCCAGCGAAACCTGCCTGCCGGTAGGCAGGGCTGGGATCCAGTTCACTAATGTGCTGGATTCTGACTTTCGTCAGAATGACACGGACGCCACCGATCAGCTCACTGTGGTAAACCGATCCAAATTTCGGAAGTCGGACTTCCGAAATACATACTTTCCGGCCGCGACTCCCGCTTCAATGGACCGATCATAATCCACGACTATTGGGTGGTGACCGACTTCTATGAGATGGAGGGCGTAGTGGTCCAATACTAAGCCCCAAATGACTGCATAAAGAACTATTGAAATCAAGAGGGCTTTCAAACAGAACTGGAACCTCCTCGGCTTGTCCGCCGAAACAGTCGCGGGCTGTGCCACGGCGGGATCCTTTCAAGAAATCTAAAAAACAAAGAACTGGAAAACTAAAGAAAGGATAACGCAAATTGCTGTGCAAATCCCCCACCTTAATCCTCCCCCTTCTACTGAAGGGGGAGGAAACGGCTCGCCGTGGTGATATAAAAATCAAAATCCCCGCGCGGAGGCGTGGGGGTAGAGTTTTACTTACGAAAAACTAGGAAACAGCAAAAATCTTCCTTCTGGTTGTCATAATAAAACAAACCCAGCCCGCGACCACCGTCGTAGCTGAAGAGCCCGGAAGCGCGGCGATCGCCAAACGAGTCCTGCCAATTAGAACCCAGAGCGACAACCCAACTATGGCGCCAGTAAAAAGGATATGACTCGCCAAAGGCCAGGAGTTCCTGCAGGCTGGCGGGTTCATAATCCTCCTTATCCATACGCTTTAAGATTTCTTCGGTGGTTGCCAGTCTGTCAATCTGAATGACGATGGCTTCCCGTTTTAGCCGACCGAACTTGTCGGATTCGACAGGAAAGTTAATGGAGTTGATATCTGGATTCTTCCAATCATACTTTCCAGCCACGACTCCTTCTTCAATAGACATATCGTAATCCACGACTATTGAATAGCGGCCGACTTCTTTGAGATGCAGGACCCAGTAATGATCATGTACCCAATAGATCGCACATGTTAGGAGTATGAACAAACCTAGAAAAGTTCTTAGCGTAAAATTCCATTTTTTCTTTACGGGCTGGGCCACGGCGAGATCCTTTTATGGAACTTGAAAAACAAAGAACTGGAAAACTAAAGAAAAGATAACACGAGTGGCTATGAAAATCAAAATCCCCCGCCTTAGTCCTCCCCCTTCTGCTGAAGAGGGAAGAATCGGCTCACCGCGGTGAGCCGTTCCGAGTTTCGGAAGTCGGACTTCCGAAATAAAGGGGGTAAGATTTTTCCAAGGGACCGAGGATCCCAGTGTCCAAAAGGACCCAAGAATCCCAGTGTCCCAGAATCCCGAAGTTACTTGGCGAAGGCGAGGAAACGATAGCGGCGACCCCACCCGCGCTGGCGAAGGCCGAGATACGCAAAGCGACTGTCGGCGTTGCAATCCAGGACAACGACATAACTGAGACCATGCGGGCCCCGCCACGAAAAACCGAGAGCGATAACCCACTCTTGGCGCTGATAGTCGGGATACGTTTCACCAAAAGACAGGAGTTCTTGGGGGGTAGCGGGTTCGTAGCCCCTCCCGTCCATCCGTTGCAGGATTTCTTCGGTCGTAGTATACCTGTCAATCTGGAGGATGATGGCTTCTCGCGCCAGCTTACCCGATTTGCCGGATTCCATGGGGAAATTTGCGGAGGTGATATCCGGATTATGCCAATCATATTTTCCGGCCACAATACCATCTTCAATTGATCGGGAGTAGTCAATGGTGAGCGGGAAGCGGCCGAGTTCAGTGAGATGAAGGTTGTAGCGGGCGTCCCACCACAGACCGACTACCGCGCCCAAAAGAGTCGCGGCTAAAATCAACGCCTTCAGTGAAAACTGAAATCTTCGGGGCTGGGCCATGACGGAATCCTTTCAAATCAAAGAACTGGGGAACTGGATCCCAAACCTGCCTGCCGGCAGGCAGGTCGGCTAAGACGCCGTTTGGGATGACACGAGAGAAACTGAATAAATGTTAACATTTGGACGACAGAAAAACAAGTCCGCCGGTTAGGCGGATTTTAGTCGTTTGGATTGCAGGAGTTTTTCGAGATGAGCAACGCGTTTCTCTATTGCGTTAAATTCCTCGCGAGATAAAAATTTATCCAGATAACTTTTGATGTCTTCTAATTCAGTTTTTATGTATTTGGTTGTATATTTTGTTGGGGTCATATTTTTAAATAATAACGTAAGATTGCCACGGAGTACCTCGCAATGACGACGACCTTGCTATGGTTATTATAACTCAATATATCGTCCTCCAACCATAGGCGTTCGCGGCGTCTTTGGCACAGACCTCTACATTGTCTTTCACGCCAGAGGCGCCTTGAGTCGCCCAAAATGCACCGCGCATACCGGCGCCGCAGGCGGGTTTAGCTGTCACGGTATTGAGACGCAGACCCCCGTCAATTTCGAGCTTTATCGGCGCTATCGGGTCGGAGGCGCCACCTATACCAAGCCCGCCGGAAAAATAACCCATATCCCAGCGCGAGCCCGCGAGTCCCACATCCGCACTTGGCGTACCCGGCACCAAATCCGTGTCAAAAGTCGCGGCGGAAACGCGGGCGATGGCGGTACGAAAATTACGCGTGTGCGACTCGGCCGGTGAGCCGGCGTTGTAGCTCAACGACATATCGACGCTCACCACATCCGGACCCGGAGGATTCCCGTATTTTGCAAAACTAAGGCTATCCGCCAAGACACGGGAAGTCGTAAGCGGCGTCGCGGGACCACCAGCCTCACTAAGAGAAATATATTTTTCAGTCGGAGAAATCACGACCAAAGAAATCTTCGTCGGATTGGTAGTATATCCTCTCGAATAAAGCCAAAGCTCTTTCTGGCCGGCAATATCCCTGACTTCAAAGGCGCTCGAGGCAGCCGTGAGACGACGGATCTGACTAAGCACGAAATTAGCTTGGCTCCCAACTTCAGCGGTCGCATTTTGTGATGCGTCGATACGAGTAAAAGTAACCAAAATGCCGGTCAAGAGAGAAGAAATGATGGCGAAGATGCCGGTGTAAATAAGGATTTCAACTAAAGTGAAACCTGAATTGTATTTTGACATTAATTTTATTATAACATTCTCCCCACGCTCTAAATTAAAAATGTAAAGATCAAAATGTAAAATTCAAAAAAAATAAGGTTGCCGGTTCTTTATTTTTAATTTGTTATTTGTAATTTTGATCTTTTGTGTTTAATTGTGTTTAATTGATATAATAAAATCATGGAGATTGTTAATGGTAAAATATCCTGGATTGATGTCGTAAAGCCCAGCAAGGAGGATGTCGAGTATCTGAAAAGCCTGCATGATTTTCATCCGATTATTTTGGACGAAATACTCCATGCCTCTTCCCGAGCCAGAGTCGAACAGGACGAGTCGTATCTCTACCTCACCTACCATTTTCCCGTCTATGATCAGAAGCTACGAACCTCCAGAAAAGCCGAGGTGGATTTTCTTATTACCAAAGACGCCGTCATCACCATCCACTACGAAGACCTCGAACCTGTCCGAAACTTCAGCGAACATTTGAAAAATAACAACTTGCTCTGCGACCAAATCCTCTCCTCCGGCGGATACATCGTCTACTATATTCTACAAGAAATAAACGATTTTTGCCTGCGCCAGCTCCGCCACATCGAACAAAATGTGACTTCCGTAACCAAAGATTTATTTACTCACCGCGAATATGAAATGCTCCAGCGCATCTCGTTTATCAAACGCGATATTCTTGACTATGGCGTGATAGTCAAACCGCAAGCGCTCTTGCTTCAGTCACTAAAAGAAATCGGCCTCAAGTTCTGGGGTGAGCCGTTACGGGTATATCTCTCGGACTTGATCGGTGATAATTTAAAAATAGCCCAACAGCTGGAAAATTTTCGCGAGACTATTGAATCTTGCGAGGAGACCAACTCCCAGCTCCTCAATGCCAAAACAAACGGCGTTATGCAGAGATTTTCTATCCTCGCTTTTCTCACCTTCCCATTGATGCTTTTCACGGCGCTCTTCACCGTCGACTCTATCGCCGTCGCATTCCCGTCGATCTATGAATTTTGGGCCGGTTTTGGCATAGTGCTTCTGATCACCCTCATCACGATTTACATTTTCAAAAAGAAAGGGATTTTTAGGTAGGGGCATTCTGCCGTATTCAGAACGACGAAAAAGTAAAAACCACTCGCGATGAGTGGTTTGATTTTATAGTTCTTTGGGTGTGGGAATAACTAATCCATAGTCAGTCCAATCAAAAGCCCAAAGTTTAACATCAAAACCGAGTTCCTTGCATCTCTCGAAAACCAGCTTGCCGGCCCCACAAAGCTCGCCCATAGTATGTTTGGGCAATTTATTAGGATCGGGTTCTATGTTCTTCCATTCATAATCATCGTGTCTCCGAAGGTGCGTGACATCAACAGTATTCCCACCCTTTTTGATAGCCTCCGCCATTAGATATGGCAAACTCTCCATAATCGCTTCCACTCTTTTATTGTTTTTTATTATAGCGACCGTAGCAAGAATATCGTCGCTACTTCTATCAAGACTTGCTTTCAAAATCAGTCTCGCGTCTCTTCGCCAAGCATCGGCGTCGAACATGAGGATTCTCCAAAAAAGGTCCCGAGACACTCCAACCACTATAAGGCTTTATTTTTTAGTTGTCAAAACTGCAAAATTGCTTCGGTCGCCTCGCAATGACGATGTCAAATAAAATCCCCCGCGGTTTTTAGGTCGGGGGGACGATGAACTATTCACGCCATTCCGGAACGGTCAGAAAGGAATCCGGAGAAGCTGACTTGACAATCTCGGACTCCATCAGTCTATCGCAGAGATCTAGTAATTCCGGCAACGAACTTTGATTGCGCGTCTGATACTCTCTCATGTCAAAGAAAATAGAAACATCTTTCACGAACTTCAAATCCAATCTCTCAACAAGTGCCTGCACTCTATACTCCCTAACTCCATCTTTGAAAATGATAAGGAGAGTATTGGGCACGACAATCTTCGCGAGGGCCTCGGCCTCTTCTCCAGTCGGACAGTCCGAAACTTCGGACTTGATAGCACTCCCTCAGGTCATTCGAGTCAGCTTGGCTGATGCCGTGCAGCCGAAGACGAGAGTGGTCATGAGAAGGGCCACCACCAGAGAAAACAGGTGCTTCATGCGCGTCTCCTTTTAAGAAACGCAGTCAACGAAATAGCCATCACCGCACGGGATCACAAGCTTTTTGTAGTGTAAATGATATTTTTAGGATTGTCAATTTTGCGTGAAGAGGAAAGGGCGGATACAATTTATTTATAAACATTAATGAAATGGATTCTTGCTTCCGCAGGAATGACAGTTGTCGTTGAATTTATTCGCAGTATTTTGTTGCAGTAAATTAGCGATATTTGCGATTACTCTCATATGAAACTCTACAACACCCTCACAGAAAAAAAAGAGGCTTTGCCCGTGCCCCTCGACTTGGTCGCCGGAGGCGACCGAGCTCGGGGTAAACCGCTGCGGATGTTTGTCTGCGGGCCCACGGTTTATGACGCGCCCCACATCGGCAATATGAGAACCTACGCGGCCTTTGATATTTTCGCGCGCTATTTGAAATTTCAAAAAATAAAATTTTTCTATCTGCAAAATGTGACGGATGTGGACGATAAGATTATCCGGCGCGCGCGGGAAGAAAAAATCTCGCCTTTTGATTTAGCAAAAAAAGTGGAGAAGCTTTATCACGAGGCCGAAAAATCTCTGGGTATAAAAAGTGTAACTAAATACGCCCGCGCTTCCGAATACATCCCGCAAATCATCACACAAATCAAAACTCTGATTGAGAAAGGTTTTGCGTATAAGATAGAGGGTGACCCGCCTACCGGACAGGCAGGTGGTTATTATTTTGATATTTCAAAATTTTCTGACTACGGTAAATTGGCAAAGCGGACTGTGAGCGATGCCGAGGACGGTGTCTCGCGCATAGATGAATCCATCGCCAAAAGAAATAAGGGGGATTTTGCATTGTGGAAATTACACCATGGTACCCCTTCGATAAACTCAGGGAATAAAGAGGGATTAATAAAGAACCCCATGATTATTGACGGCGAGCCGCTGTGGCACACGGAGTTCGGACTGGGGCGGCCGGGCTGGCATATCGAGGACACGGCCATCACGGAAAAATTTTTTGGGCCACAATATGATCTCCACGGCGGTGCGGTGGATCTCAAATTCCCCCATCACGAAGCCGAGATCGCCCAGCAAGAAGCCGCCTCCGGCAAAAAACCACTAGTGAAACTTTGGATGCATACTGGTTTTCTTCTCGCCGATGGCAAAAAAATGTCCAAAAGTCTGGGTAATTTCATCACCATCTCGGCGTTTCTCCAAAAATATTCGGCGGAAGTTTTTCGCCACATCGTCGCTTCGCATCATTATCGCTCCCCTCTTAATTACACCGATGATTTGGCGGAGCAATCAAAAAACGCGCTTAGCGGCCTACAAGAGTTCGCGGCAAAGTTGGATTTGATTTCTAAAAAAGGCGGGGCTGTTTCTAAGGTAGTCCCGTGCCTACCGGCAGACAGGCTTCGACAAGCTCGAGAAATAATGCGTCAAAATTTCATAAAAGCGATGGACGATGACCTAAATACGCCGGGGGCTTTGGCAGTAATTTTCGTATTCATCAATGCCAATCAAAAAGATATCTGGAACGCGCCAAAATCCGAGGCCAAAGAAATCAAAAAAATCCTCGCCGAATTATTGGATGTTTTGGGAATATCATTTGAGGCCGAAGGTTTGCCGAGCGCGATGAAAAAACTGTTATCCGAAAGAGAGAAAAAACGCGCCAACAAGGATTTCGCCGGAGCCGATCATTTGCGAACCGAAATTGAAAGGGCTGGCTATAAGGTCGAAGATACGTCGCTGGGTCCGCTAGTAATCCGAATGTAAAAAATTAAAAATCGAGATACAAAATGACAATGTAAAATTTAAAATTATTTGGCGAGCATTCTCGTTTAATTATTTATTTTTATTCGCCATTTTGATTTTTGAATTTTACATTTTAAATTATGGTTAAGGTTCCTCCCCACAATATCGAGGCCGAGCAATCAGTCTTGGGTGCCTTGATGATAGACAGGGACGCGATTATACAGGTCGCGGATATTTTGACTACCCATGATTTTTATAAACCCACGCACTCTAAAATTTTTGAGACCATTCTCAGCCTTTACGAAAAACATGAACCCATCGACATAGTGTGCGTTACTTCCAAGCTCCGCGTCGACGGCACCTTTGAAGATGTCGGCGGGACCGCCTACTTGACCGAACTCATCAACTTGGTGCCTACCGCTGCTCATGTCGAACACTACGCGAACATTGTCCACGAGAAACGCGTCCTCCGAAATCTCATCAGCGCGGCCGGAGAAATCACGGAAGCGGCCTTTGATCCCGGCGACGATCTCGAGCATCTTCTAAATAATGTCGAGCAAAAAATATTCTCGATCGCCCAGCATTCCAAATCCCAGAGATTTATAAGTGTCAAAACCGAACTCGCCGGAGCTTATGAGAGGATAGAAACTATTCATCGCAATCCCGGATCTCTGCGCGGCATCACCACCGGCTTCCCCGATCTCGACGGCTATCTTTCCGGACTGCACCCCTCGGATCTCATCATCCTCGGCGCCCGCCCGTCACTCGGTAAGACTTCCCTCGCGCTCGATATCGCCCGCAATGTCGCTATAAAAGAGAAGAAAACCGTCGGCATCTTCTCGCTCGAAATGTCCAAGGAACAAGTCATCGACCGTATCATCGCGGCAGAGGCGCGGGTGTCTCTATGGAACCTTCGCACCGGCCGCCTAAAAAACGAAGTGGATTTTCAGCTGATACAAGCGGCGCTCGACTCGCTGTCGCAGACAAAAATGTTTATCGACGACACGCCGAGCCCGACCATCCTCCAGATGCGCTCCGTTGCCCGCCGTCTCCAGGCCGAACACGGCCTCGACCTCATCGTCGTCGACTATCTCCAGCTCATCACGCCGCGTCTCAAGGGTAGTGATAATACCGTCGCTCAAGTCACCGAAATCTCGCGCGGATTGAAAATATTGGCGCGCGAACTGAATATACCGGTCTTGGCCTTGTCCCAGCTCTCCCGCGGCGTCGACCAGCGCGACCAAAAAGTCCCCCGCCTTTCTGACCTTCGCGATTCCGGCTCCATCGAACAAGATGCCGATGTCGTGCTGTTTATTTATCGCAAAGACCGGGACAAGCAAAGTCCGGATATCGAAGAAATAAATTCCGCCGAAATTATCGTCGCCAAGCACCGTAACGGACCAACCGGCTCCGTGAAGCTCAGATTCGATCCCGAACGGGCCAGCTTTGACACGCTGGATAGATACCATAACCCCCCAACTACGGCGGTATAGCAATATAAATGATTCCTCCACCCATTAAAAATTTGGCCGACAAATTATCCGAACTTCCTTCCATCGGGCCGAGGCAGGCTATCCGGCTGGCTTTTCACATCGCCTCTTGGGAAAGTGACGCCGTCTCCGTCTTCGCTCGAACCCTGCTCGATCTTCAAAATATCAAGCCGTGCCGACAATGCTTCCTAAATCACCAAAATGAAGGCGAGTTATGCGGTATTTGTAGTAATGAAAAAAGGCGGGCCGATCTTTTAGCAATAGTGGAAAAAGAGACCGATCTGATGTCGCTCGAAAAATCCGGCGCTTTTGGCGGCCGCTATTTTATTATCGGCGATTTGAAGAGAGGCGGAGTCTTGGACGAATACCAAAAGACCCGGCTCATAGCCTTGAAAACCGGCATAAAAAAAATGCCCTCGGGTATCTGTGAGGAAATTATTTTAGCCATCAATCCGACCACCTATGGCGATCTTAGTTCAGCGATTATCGCGCGCGAACTATCCGGCTATACCAAAAAAATCAGTCGTCTCGGGCGAGGTATTCCGACAGGCGGGGAAATTGAGTTTGCCGACGAGGAAACTATGAAGCAAGCGATTGAGAGAAGAACTTGAAATCTTTCGTCACTATGAATCACAAAACTCACTACTCTGTCATCCCAAACGGCTTCTTAGCCGACCTGCCTACCGGCAGGCAGGTTTGGGATCCAATACTTATGAATAAAGATAAAAAAAATATATTTATCTGTAATGGATTCCCGCCTCCCCTGCCTGCCGGCAGGCAGGGCTACGCAAAGGCGATGCAGGCAGGAATCTCACATTTAATTAATAACGAAAAATCCCCAATTCAGAAATTGAATTGAGGATAATTATTTGCTTACTTGCCAGTCTCTGGCACACTGCCCTTGACGCAAAATTCGCTCTTGATGTATTCCTCGAGCGTAGTCGGATCAAACCAGGCAATCAACCAGTAGTTAGCACCGTCGTATCCGACCACAAGTGGATCTCTCTGTGGACTCGGGGATGTCAGCGCAAGATCCCAATGAGGCGCTTCGGCGATGATGAAGATTTCTTTAAACTGCCCACGAACTTGAGCGATCTTATCTTTGACGGACTTAGGTATAAGCATACCGAATTGCGCGCGTAGACGGATTGTCTTCTGAGTCTGCCGTGCAATCTCGGAAAGCTTGCCAAAGATATCCCCGTAGCAGTTCATCATATCTTTAGGAATCCGTGGGTTGATTTTCTTGCTCCACGCAATACGACCATCTCGCCGCCTACCGATAACCGCTAACTCGAAACTGGGCGATTCAATACTAAAAACTGCGAGACGAGGGAAACCATCCCCATCTCGCCAGGTAAGCGACTCGAGGCTGAATAGACTATATTGATTCAACTTTCCAAAGGAATCAAGTTTCTTGATGCGATTAGCAATCTCAGTCATCTTCGCATTAACTATCGGAAGAATACTCTTCTCTACCGGCAGTAAACTCGATCGAAGTTGATCGATTTTACTCAAGTCCGCAACAGCCAATTCTCGCTCGGGAGCGATACTCTTGATCTCGTCCTCGCTTAATCGTCTCGAAAGACTAAGAGCGACCTTGACAGGATTACTAACCACCTCCACCGCAGAAACAGCCGTATTCATTGACTTACCCTTTCTTTTATAAAAGAACTGATTCTGGAGGACGAGTGGGCGAAATACCCAACTCTGCGACCCTCCAGATACTTTTATTATATTATATTTTTATTCACTGTGTGTCAATGATAAAAAAACAAAACCAACCTCGCGAGAGGTTGTTTTAAATCTTTGTGATTTCTACTTCGGTAAACGGCTGGCGGTGGCCTTTCTTTTTGCGATAGCGAGTCTTGGAGTGATATTTGAAAACGATGACCTTATCCGCTCTGCCCTGCCCCAAAATCTTGCCCTCGACTTTAGCGCCCTCAAGATATGGCGCGCCGACTTCGGTCTTGTCACCATCGGTGGTCAACAAAACCTTGTCAAACACAATCGAGCCGCCGGACGCGCCTTCGATTTTTTCTATCTTAAGTTTTGTGCCGGCTGAAACTTTGTATTGTTTACCGCCGGTCTCGATGATCGCGAATAACATATTAAAATAGTTGCAACTCTCGCTAATTAACAATTATATAAGATAATACACGATTGGCCAACAAAACGCAAGAGGGGGGGTGTTGCGCTAGTTATTTAAAATGATAACTACGATTGCAACCAACATCAGAAAAGCCAAAACGACATTTACTAGAGCCAGTCCCCATGCCAAAAACTGATCGCGGCTGAAAAGCATTCTAGAGAGTAGTCCGTTTATGACTGCTATCGAAAAACCTATCAGCCATACTCCTAAAATATCGTATTTAGTCCCCAAAAAATCAATGCCCTTGATAGCGTCGAAATGAACGATAATAATATGGTCTACATTATAAAAAGCCGCGAAAGCCGTGATGAACGCCGATACGATAAATAATCCGCTTAGATAAAAAGTTAGGTTGAGTCGTTTCATTATAATCGTGTCAAATGATTTAACTATGACACCGAAACGGTATCGGTTGAATGATGTATTTTGACACCGTAGGGCACCGATGATTTTCTAATTTTCGGGCTTGCTTCGACGGGCAAGCCATTTTTCTTTTGGTATGCGCGGTAGA
>ORMF012662061.1_pt1 | contig 16803 bp, 15 predicted proteins | sample 1779871 | NCBI WGS metagenome assembly ORMF01 (sample SAMEA104232316, study PRJEB22302) | groundwater metagenome | biome: forest; feature: aquifer; material: groundwater | place: USA | collected 2011-08-07 | depth 5.4 m
AACAGCGGCCGCAAGCAGCGACAACGAGTTTGCCCAGATTGTTCAGCAACAGAAGCGACTACTGTTTCAAAGTTTTAAGCATTAACACTTCCAGCGCGGCGATTGTATTTCAGTATCATCTCTTGATTAGAATATACTATTTGGAGTAGAGTTCGGGTAAACCAAATATCTTAGGAGGATGCGATGAAAACTCAAACTGTTTTGATTCTAAGCGGAGTTGCTAGCTACTTACTGGGCGCTGCAACAATTGGAAGAATAATGGCAAAGGACGCCTGGGTGACTTGGAGAGTCGGAAGTTTTTCGTCTTTTCTTCACGGATTTTTCCACTTCCCCATCAGTTATTGGTTCGGCGGTATTGGACACCGCAACGGGACCATGCCCCCGCCCGTGGCACAGTACATAGATATGTGGTTATGTCTAGTACCACTCGACGAATACCGATTTACGAGAGCGCGCCGAAAAATTTACAATCGGTATATCCTTATTGTCTCGACCTTCTGGTTGCCACGACTTGCGCTCAACGCTGTTTTGATGCTGTTTGCGGTATTTATGCTTGGCGTATCGTACGTAGGGACGCGGGCAGCAGGTTGGAAAGCATAATAGTAGAATCGAAAGCGAGGCATCGTAATTGATGCCTCGCTGTTATTTTATATATCCAAATTTTTAACGTTTTTGGCGTGAGTGGTAATAAAACGCTTTCTGGGCGGGACTTCGTCGCCCATGAGAGTTTCAAAGACTTCGCTAATTTTTTCCGCGTCGGCAATATGCACTTTTAACATGACCCGATTTTCAGGATCCATGGTTGTTTCCCAGAGTTGAGGCGGGTTCATTTCTCCTAAACCTTTGTAGCGCTGAATGCTATATTTCGCTCCGGCTTCAGTGGTAATAGTTTCTGTACTGGCTGCTTCTGCCTCGTCTGTTTCTTGCTCTAGGTTTTGTTCCTCCGACGGCAAACGGCGGAGCCCCGACCCTTTAGGGCGTCGGGGTTGATTCTTACTTCTCTTATCCTTAGCTTCGGCAAGTAAATCTTTTAAAATTTCGTCTCGTTCATGTTCGGAAAAAGCGTATTGGGCAACTTTACCAACTTGCACGCGGAATAGGGGCGGCTGGGCAATGTAGAGATGGCCGTTTTTAATTATGTCAGGAAAGTAGCGGTAAAATAGGGTAAGTAGTAGAGTGCGAATGTGCGAGCCGTCCACGTCGGCATCGGTCATTATAATAATGCGGTGATAACGAAGTTTGGACAGGTCAAACATGTCCCCTATTCCTGTACCAAACGCAATAATTAAATTTTTTATTTCTTGCGAAGATAAAGTCCTGTCCAAGCGCGCCCGTTCCACATTTAAAATTTTGCCGCGCAAAGGCAGTATTGCCTGAAATTTCCTGTCGCGGCCTTGTTTGGCGCTGCCCCCAGCGCTCTCACCCTCTACAATGTAAAGTTCGCATTTGGCCGGGTCGCTCTCACTACAGTCAGCAAGCTTTCCTGGCAGCGCTAAGCCTTCCAAAACGCCTTTGCGAATAACGCTGTCCCGCGCCGCTCGCGCGGCTAGTCTGGCCTTAGCGGCCAGTAAGGTTTTTTCTACAATTTTTCCGGCGTCGCCCGGGTGTTCTTCCAAGTAATTTTCCAGGCCCTCGCCCACAATAGCTTCCACTGCCGTCCTGACTTCCGGGTTGCCCAGCTTGGCTTTGGTTTGGCCTTCAAATTGGGGGTTTGGCAGTTTTACGGAAATAACTGCGGTTAGCCCTTCACGCACGTCTTCTCCCGTGAGTTTTTCCGCTTCTTTTATGTAATTATTTTTTAAAGCGTAATTATTCAAACTTCTGGTTAAGGCGGCGCGAAAACCGGTTACATGCATGCCTCCCTCGGGATTGTATTCATTGTTGGCGTAAGCCAAAAGCAGCTCGTCAAATTCTTCAGTGTATTGAATAGTAACTTCTACCAAAACATCGCCCGCATGAGTTTTACTTATATAAATAGGCGCGTGTTTAACTTTTTTGTTTCTGTTGAGCTGTTTTATATAGCTCGTAATGCCGCCTTCAAAATAGTATTGATAAGTTAGTCCGACTCGCTCGTCTGCAATGAAAAAGTGCAAGCCCTTGGTCAAATAGGCCTGACTGCGTAAGTGGTCCAAAATGGTTTTAAAGTTGAACTCGACAGCTTCAAAAATAGATTTGTCCGGATAAAAAGTAATAGTGGTGCCGGTTTGGAGCGCGTCGTCTTTGTTTACTTTACCAACAATTTTTATGCCGTTTTGCGCCTTACCAATTTTATATTTTTGCTGGTAAATTTTTCCGTCCCGGCGGACTTCTGCGGTTAAATCTGTAGACAAAGCATTTACTACGGACACACCCACGCCATGCAGTCCGCCGGAGACTTTGTAGCCGCTGGCTTCTCCGCCAAACTTGCCGCCAGCATGCAAAACTGTAAGCACAGTTTCCAGAGCGGATTTTTTTGTGGTCTTGTGTACGTCCACCGGAATGCCGCGGCCGTTGTCCGTAACTCTGACTCCCCCGTCTTTTTGCAAAGTCACTTCAACCTTGGAAGCGTGTCCGGCCATGGCTTCGTCCACGGCGTTGTCTACCACTTCCCAAACGAGGTGATGCAAGCCGCTTTCGCCGGTGGAGCCAACATACATGCCTGGGCGCTTCCGCACCGGTTCCAAGCCTTGCAGAACGGTAATTTGTTCAGCGGAGTAGCTCTGTGTTTTCTTCAATTTTTGATCGTCTTTCGACATGATTATTTATTCTTTGTCTTCTGCCTCTTTCATTAATTGAACGATTCTTTCAAATATCGGTATGAATATTTCCTGTCTTATCGCCGGGTTATCGGCCCACATAGCGGAATATTTTCCAATGCGATGTATGAGGATTGAAAAATATCTTTGGGGATATTTAGCTTTTATCTGGTCAATAAACTCCATAATCTGATCAAGCTTTGCCGATATTTGGATTGCTGCGTCTGATGAAAGCTCTGGCTCGGGCATGCCTAAATTAGCAAGGAGGGTCTCAAAAGCATCTACCATTTGATCCTTATCCTCATTAGGTTCGTGGTCAACGCGAGCGTCAACTTCTCTTACCATAAAGCAATTTTAAGCCGCTGATTATAGGAGTTTATCTACTTAAATTTTAGCATAATTTAGCGAAAAATTCCAGTCTAAAAATAAAGAAAATCCGTCTTATTTAAGCGGATTTTCTTTGTTTTTATGGTCGTATATTATTTTTGTGTTTTGTCCTGTGGACAATCTGAAAATATTTTTATATCTTTGTTTTTCTTCCTTTTCATGCCTGTGCGTGATCTTGGCACTTGAATGTTAAAAATTAGCAAAAAAGATACAATTGTATTAAATTTGCTAAAATACAATTAATTAGTTTATTTTATTTTCCTATCTTAATTCGGCATGGAATTGCTTCGCTGTTTCTTGGTAAAGCTTGTTTTGTAGAGGCTCTACTTCTTCGGTTTTAAGTGTTCTGTCGGCACTTCTATAAACAACTCGATAGGTATAACTAATTTTATCTGGTCCAAATTTGTTTTCGTCCTCGTATTTATCAAGCAACTTCACTTCTTCCACTAAATCGCCGCCAATGTCGCGGATTAAATCAAAATAATTGTTTGGTATAAAATCTTTATTGACTACGAAAGAAATATCTCTGGTAATGGGTGGAAACTTGCTGACTTCCACGTATTTATTTCCTAAATGAAGTTGTTTTTTTACTCTCGGGTCCCCTGACCACAGCAGACGGATGTCGGGTAACTCCATGCTTATCATGGCAAGGCGTTCAAGTCCGGGCCCGCATGCCCAGCCATTGTATTTTGATGAGTCAACCCCGAGCTTATCAAGTACGCTACCCTTCACTACTCCTGAACCAAGTATCTCCAGCCATTTACCGTCACCTTTATCCATTTCCATGTCCAGGCTCGGATTGGTGTATGGATACTTGTCGGGATTGAACCGGAATTTAATTTGATCACCAAGTAATGCTTTCGCAATGTTAGCGAGAACATTCTGCAGATCTTCTAAGCCAATTATTTTTTGTTTTTTCGGACATAGAAACCAGATGTCCATATTATGGAACACATTCATATGTCGGCGGTCAATTTCGTCCTTCCGGTAAACTTTCCCGAAGCAGAAAGACCCTACAGCCTCCCCCCGAGCAATGCGCGCTTTAATTTCCGGTTGCATCAAGTAGTAGTACCACATAACTGTGGTGTGAGTTCGTAAGATGTTTTTGTCGTTCACGTAATAGGTATCCGATTTACTTCGAACGGGGTGATCAGGAGGAAAATCAAATAAATCAAAGCTAACGTCCGCAGGGACAATTTCTGGCACTTGAATGGTGTCGAATTCACTGAACTCAGGAATCCCCAATATGCGTTTGACCATTTCGGGCAACGGTCCTTCAGACTGTCGCGATAAATCAGGCATGGCTAAATAGCGTTTCATCCGGTTGCTTTCGGCATCGTGCCTGTTTTCTAGTTCTTGCCGAAGTTTGGTTTCTTCGTCTGTTGAAATTATTATTTCCGCCATAAATTTATCCTAATATTGTACCGGGAGAGATTGAATTCGGCAAGACCATAATTTCCGGCTTTGTTTCCGGCGTTTTGCGCAGACCCAATTCAAAAGCGCTGCATATCATGCCTTGGCTTTCTAGGCCGCGAATTTTTGCCTTATTTAAAGTAAATGGCTCATGCTGGGCGCTGTGAATGTTTTGAGCAATTTGTGCTCCCGGCAGAGCCAAAACCACTATATCCCCTGCTACAAAATTAAAAGCGCCGCAGACCACGGGCCCGATTCTGTTTTGGCCGTCCCACAATTCTACCACTTGCAAGCGGTCAGCATTGGGGTGCTTTTCTATTTTACTGACGTGGGCAGCAATTATTAGCCCCGTCGGATTTGGGACAAACGGGATTTTAAATTTTTTGCGCTGAAAAAAATTTCTTAAAAACTTCATAGTAATTCTACGAATACGAATCGTACGGATATACGTATATTCGAAAAAATTTGTATTCGTAGGAGATTAGTAGTTGCGGCATTCTTCCTGATTGCAAAGGTATCCAGTCGTTCCCGCAGGAGGGTTTTCTAAAAGGGCCTTCAGGGTGAAGCTATCAAACTTGTCGGAGACTTTGTATTCGTAATCTTTTTTGGTTTTTGGATCTGTCGGCAACGTGGCCAAGTATTTTGGAACTAATTCGGACTTGTATTTATCTAGCGCGGGAAAAACATATTGCTGGTTGCTGTTTGAGTCAGTTTTGCCGCTGGAATAAATTAGTAAAGCTTGTTTTATGGTTTCCAGATCGCGGACTCGTTGGTCGTCGTTGACATTGGCGCTTTCTAAAGTGGAGTCTTTTTTGGCGTCTGCCGCATTGTATTTAATAACCTGGTTTTGAGTTTCACTGTAGTAGGTTAAAACAAAATCAGTATCTTTGTTTTGACTCTGGTAAGTATAAACATATTTGCCTTGGTTAATTGGGTCAGCGTAGTTGGTTGCCACCGTTGTGTAAGGTTTTATTTTAGTCCCCATTTCCGAGAAATCTGTGGTAGCTGGAAAAGTTTTAAAATCAACTTGGTATTTTAACAAAGCACTGCCAATTTTTCTAATAGTCGCTAACCGCTGGGTGTCGCGATCTAATTTCGCTTCCGGTCGCAAGTCTATAGTCTTACTTAAATTGTCAGGATTAGTCTCGGGGTTGACAAAGCCGTAAGTTTGCAGGGCCGCGTCTCCCAGGGTCGTAATAGTCGGTTGATGAAGTCCAAAATTTTGAATTTTGCTCTTAATTTCTTCCACTTGAGCGTTGGTTAGTTTGTTGTTAGTAACAATGTCAAAACCGCCTTTGGCGTAGTCGTTGTCGTTAAAGGAGAAATTTTGGTTAGTGCGAATTTTTGTCGGGTCGCTGCTAAAAACGTGGACTTCGTCGCCGTCGGCCAAGCCGTCGCTGTCGCTGTCCGGATTGTTTGGGTCGGTATGCAGCTTGTATTCTTCCAAATTTGTTAGACCGTCATGGTCTGGGTCCGCGGCTTCTCCGCAAATTGCCGGTTCACTGCAAATTTCGTTGCCAAAAAACTGTTTGCGCCATTCCGCTGGTATGGAGTCGGTGGCTACAGGAGCTTGTTGCTGAACGGCAGTATTGTTTTGCAACAGGAGGTTGGTGTTTATATTTTTTGGCTTTGTCATTATTTGGACTATAAAATAGGCGGCAATACCTAAAATGACTACGCCAACTGCGCCCAGTATGAGCCATTTGTAGTTTAAAATTGCCGACCAAAATTTATTCGGAACTTTAGGCGCTGCCGCAGTAGCGATGTCGCCTGTGTTGGTTTTAACTGAGCCCACGGTTTTATTTTTTGGCATTACGTTATAAAAAAGCACTTCAGCGCCTTCCGGGTTAATTTGCGGGCGAACGTTCGGATTGTCCATTTGTTATGTATGTAGTTAAGTTATTAAAGGCTTAAGAAAATTTCCAAAACGATTATAAATAAAACAAAGCTTAGTAAAACCCACCAGAATAAGAAGCCGCGAGCCAGCAAAAACAGCGAACCAGTAATTAGGAAGGACAGAAATATTGCCTGTCTAAGGCTGTGGGTGAGGCGCGTTATGTAAAGGGTCTCGCCCATCTTACTTCTCATATAAAGTTCAACAAGCGTGAATAAGCCAAGGACAAATAAAAATAAACTTAGGTAAAAAAAGAAATGAATAAAAGCGCCGGAACTATTGGGATCTGTAAAAATTAATATGGAGCCTAGAGAAAAGGCTGATAATACTGTTCCTAGGACGATAAAAATGTTGTATGCTTTAGCCTTTTCTAACATTGGAGTGGCTAAATTATAACATAAATTCTTTAGAAATGGAATTTTTTGAATTTAGGCAACTCATAATTATGATAATTCAGCAAAATTACAGAAGTGCTGTTTGGCTTTTTTGTGTTCTTCTTCAAATAAGTTGTATTTAATGGTATGGACAATAAGCTCAATTTTTTCTGAAAGTTTGGCTTGCAAGTTTTTTAACTCCTGCCTGGAAGCCTTTGCCTCTTCTATTTTTTGGTTGCTTTCTAAGTACCAATAGCAAAGCATGTTCACTTTTTCTTGGAAATCTTCTTCCACTGCCCATTGGTAAATGCGAAGCTGATCAAGGTTGCCGCTGCCTTTTTGCGGCAATTTGCCGGTTTTGTAGTCTAAAATAATTAATCCCTCCCCTGTCTCGTCGGCGCGGTCTATTTTTCCGACAAATTCGTATTTTCCCAGGGTCATGCGGAAAAATTTTTCAATATACTTTGGCTTGGGCAGCGTATTTTTTGTGTCCCCATAAAATGTTTTTAAAAGCTTTTTGCCCAGCTCAAAGTATTCCTGTTTTTGTTTTTTATCGGTATACCATTCGTCTATCCAGTTGGCTTGGTAAATTTCTTCCAGTCGGGTGAACTCCGGCAGAGTTATGACGCTGTTTTTATTAAACAAATCTTGCTGCGGTAAACTCTGTTTATTTTTATATTCTTCCATAAATTTTTGTAAAGTCTTATGAATGCTTATGCCAAAACTTTGGTAAGCTGTTCCTGGCAAGGGCAGCTTTAAGTAGCTGCGGTATTTATATTGCAGGGGGCAGCGGCTAAAAGTTTCCAGGTCTGTATAAGAAAAAGATTTCGGGAGGGTTTTATAGAGCTGCTTTTTTGGCTTGTCTTTAGTCTTGTCAAAAACCACTTTGCCGGTTGCTAAATTTATTTTTTCGCTTGGCACCAGGCCGGTTTCTGTTAGGAACAGCGAGGGTTTTTTTAATTTTGCGCCGCCGTAATCTTTAGCCCAGGATAAGTAGAGGTGCGTTTTAGCGCGGGTTAAGGCAACGTAAAATAAGCGGCGCTCCTCTTGCAGATGAAAATCCCCTTCCGGCAAAATGTCTTTTATTAACTGAAGCGGTAAAGCAATCGCCTCACCTCGAGCGCGGGTGGGAAATCTTTGGTCAACCAAATTTACAATAAACACAAACTGAAATTCCAGTCCTTTGGCGGAATGTATAGTTAGCAGTTTTAATGACTCTGGGCCTAAATTTGGGTCAAATTTTATTGCTCCCTCGTTGCCTGCTTTCATTTCCAAATTCAGGTGTTCAACAAAACCGCGCAAAGTCTTATTTTCTGCCCCGACTTCAAATTCTTCCACATGTTTGTAAAATTGTTCCACCAATTCTCGGTTTTGCGCCGCTTCCCAGGTATCGGCCGTTAAAAAATCTTTTAGGCCAAGGTCAGCCACTATGCCTATAAACAACTCCACAGCGGTTTGTTTGCTGGCTTCCTCGCTGTGTTTAGAAATTAATAAAAGCAGCTGGTCAAGTTTTTTTATGGAACTCGCCGAAAGTTTCAAGAGGGCCTCTGGGTTGGTTAAAGCCTCATAAAGCGAAATAGTCTTTTTGTGAGTAAATTGCGTTAGATGGGCCAATTCTTCAGAACTAATTTGAAATTTGGGGAATTGCATTATGCGATATAAACTGGCAGATTCATGGTAGTTGTCCAATAGTTTTAAATAAGCGATTAAATCGCTAATTAAGGGTTTTTTGTACAGTCCTTTATTTGCTAAGTATTGATAAGGAATGTTGGCGCTATCGAGCTTGGGCAATATTTCTTCTGCCGCGGAGTTAGCGCGAATTAATATGGCAAAATCGTTCCAGGTAGTTTCTGAATGTTCATGTTTGAGTCCCAAGATTTTTTTTATTATCAAGTCTATTTCCTGAGACAAGTCTTTGCCTTCCAGCACCAGAACTTCACTTTTTTGTTTTGTATTGCTATGCAGGCGTTTGTCTATGTTTAGTTTTGTTTCCAGCCGGTTCGGGTTATTATTTTGAATGAATTTGTAAGCCAAGTCTAAAATTTCCTTGGAGCTGCGGTAATTTTCTACCAAAGTTATTTGTTTAAATGTTTTAAAATCTTCTTTGAATTTTAAAATGTTGGAAACAGAAGCTCCGCGGAATTTATAAATAGATTGGTCATCGTCTCCGACTACGACTAGGTTGTGTCTATGGTTATTGTCATTCCGAGCGGAGGCACCAGCCGGAGCCGAGGAATCCCTCTTCTTCGATGAAAGGGATCCCTCCACGTAGTTTACCCTGAGCGAAGTCGAAGGGGTCGGGATGACAGAGGCAGCATTCCCGGCAAGCATTTTTATCAGCTCGTACTGGGCATAGTTGGTGTCCTGAAATTCATCCAAGAGAATGAATTTGAATTTTTCCTGGTAAAACTTCAAAATGTCGGGCCGCTTGCGCAGGAGTTCCAAAGTGTAGTTAATAAGATCGCCAAAATCCAAGCTACCGTTGTCCAGAAGCAGTTTTTGGTAAGTGTGGTAAGCACCGGCAATTTCTTGCGCGCGCTTAATTTCACTAATTTGATCAGATTCTGTCCCAATGTCATTCCTGCGCAGGCGGGAATCTATTTCATTTTCCCTGGATCCTCGCTTTCGCGGGGATGACACAAAGTCAGGATTGTCGAGACTAAGCCTTAACCCTTCAGCGTAGGTTAAATAATCACTTGGACTGATAATTTCGTCTTTACATTTACTGAAGTGATCCAGCAAAGCATCTATAAATTTATTCGGGCTGCCTAGCGGCCGGTAGTAGTTTAGCTTGAATTTATCAAAATTTTTGTAAATTAAAATCCACTGCCCAACGTCATCCAGCAGTTTGAAGTCATTTGGCAAACCAATGTCCAGGCCGTGCTGTTTGAGCAGACGTTCGCAAAAGCTGTGAAAGGTGGAAATCCAAGCGTCAAAACTCCCCATGGGCATGAGCTTGTCCACTCGTTCCTCCATTTCCGTGGCAGCTTTGTCGGTGAAGGTTAAGGCTAAAATTTCATCGGGTTTGGCCAATTTTTGGCCAATTAAGTAGGCAATGCGGCGGGTAATAACCGTAGTTTTCCCCGTGCCGGCCCCGGCAACTATCAACAACGGCCCCTCAACATGAGTGACCGCTTGAAGCTGTTCTGTATTGAGGTTTTCCAAAAGCTGATTCATAGCTCTTATTTTATTATTTCATAAGTTTGGGGATTAAAGTATATCCGATCATATATTTCAAACGGCGTACCGACAACACCTTTTTCTCCTTCTGGGGAGCCTTCGAGATTCCAGTTATCATAGTAAGAAATATAATCCCCTTTTTCATCATGTCCTCGCGACAGCTTATACTCTCCCATGACCCCTGCTGCGTCGTCTATGGAGTTAAAAATATTGGCAGACCGAGCTTCAGGATCGTTTCTCATTTCTTCCGCCGTTGCGATTTCGGTTAGCATTTGTTTGATGGGGTTTGCATCAACGTAAGTGTCATAAATAGAAGACTGGGTTGCTATGCCGTCCGTCCCTATGTTGTATGCATTATTTGGTTTACCTACTTGGTTCCCGTATGTTTTTTGCCACTTATCGTGGGATTGTTGACAATAGGCCGTGTAATCCTCAAAAAAGTTATTGATTTTATAATAGTACTTTTCTTCGTGGCTCTGTCCGGGCCTGAATTCGGATATACCAAATGTGTTATTGACCTGAGGCATTCCTAAGTACATCCGCCAAGCGTCATCTCTCTGTGGATTATTCCCAAAGTGTTCTTTTCGACCAAAGACCAGATTGGGCACGAACTCTTTAGCCTTACTATAGTTATAGCCGTATCCATGAGGTTCGATAGACCGATAAAGCATTTCGCTCATTCCGGGCACATAGCGTTTTTGCTGCGCACTCGTTATGCCATACTGAGCAAGTTCCCTTTGCGCGTTTTTTTTAGTTCCAAATGTGCTTTCGCCGCCGGCATTTTGCAAAAACAAAGTAAGCAAAAGGGGCAAAAATTGCTTCGTCCGTTTCATAAAATTATTTTTCGCTACTGCTTCTTCTTGTTCCAGGGGTTTTAGCGCTTCATTTATCTCCGTAACTGCGCCAGGGTCCTCTCGGTCTTCTATTTGCCGTAGTGATTCCGAGATAGAGTCCGTGGAAAAAGATTTTGCATCACCTGTTTGCGGCCGCTCGAAAATCTTTCCTGTTTGCTCTAAAAATTCCTTTTCGTTAGCAAATTCACCCGATCGCTCCGCGCTTTGGGGCTGGGCTTCATTTTCCGGTAGGAAAAAGGTGGGTATTTCCTTTGTGTTACTCATCTTTATGGAGGCGTTTAGTAATTGTTTTTATTTGTGTTGCCGTTTTGACACTTAGCATTTTTTTTATAATAGTATGTTTCTTTGTTTGAATTTTTTTTATCTCCTGAATATATTCAAAATAAGCATCACGGATTCCCCGCCAGGCTTTTATGGCTTCTGTTTTTTGTTGAGGAGTTGACCACATATATTCACTGATTATTTTTTTGAACGAATTCAGACCACTGTTTCCATAAATCCTGCCCCTCGTCTTTATACTTAGTCCAAAATTCTATGGGAGTGACTATTTCTACCGCCTGATATTCTTTTATGCTTAACAAGGAATTATCTTTGGTTATTAGGTAGTCCGCTTTTGCTTCCACAGCGCTTTCCAAAATTTTGTTGTCTTCGGGGTCAGACACAACGCTAATTTGCCTCCGATTTTGGACCGGATTGACTTGGCCGAAAAAGTCTCTCATTGTTTGTTCGTAGTCCGCACTGCTAATGAGCTGATTGAGAATGAGCTTGTTTTCGCGCAGAGTTTGATTATTGGCAAAGGCCTCTAGGGAGCCGTTTATAACTTCGTCAATAATTCGTTTTTCGTAGGAGTATTCGTCCCGGAAAGCGTCTATTAAAACATTGGTGTCAAGTACGATTCTCATGCTGATAAATATTTTTTCACTACTCGATATTTTTGCTTATTTTTCTCGTCTATTCGTTCCAAAAACCCTTTCTCAAATAGACTGATTATTATTGTAGCCTTTACGTCGTGATTTAATTTTTTATTTGCATAGACAGAGGGTAAGAATTCCCTAATACTAAACGGCCGGTTTGCATATTCTGAGCACATCGACTGGAAAAAAGCGTTTTCCGTAGGAGTGAGCTCTGAAAACCTTCGTTCTAGCCGGATTTCTTGCCAGGGCAGGTTTTCGCCTACTTCAGCCGAACCAACCCGCGCATCCACTTTTCTTTTCTCTGAAAGTGTTTTCTGTACCCCAAGATCATGCAGGCTTAAAAGCTGCCAGTGATTTTCGTCAAGCTCTTTCCAAACACCTAAATTGTTGAGAATATCCAAAAGGCCATCCTTTATTCTGATATCAAAAATGGATTCTAAGTCCTGTTCTTCAGGTTCGCTTTCAGTCGAAGATAAAGAGTAAATGATTCCGGGTCGGAGCAGTTCTCTAGCAGTCACACCGGCTTTGCGCTCGCGCCCGGTTAAACGTTTTAGGGAGTCGGTATCATCCGGTTCTTGTTTTTTGTCTTCAATTTGTTGTTCAAAATCTTCAGGGTATTCGGGCATAATTTAGCGCCGCGCATTTTTGATCGGCATTAAGAATTTTTTTGGATTTTCGTCTAAGTCTATAAAATTGTCGGTGAGTTCTTTAATTTTACCGCTGCAGGATTTGCCAAATGCCACTGTTTCAGTGAGCTGCCCAGTCATTTGTAAGTATTCCAGGAGCGGGACAAAGTCACCGTCGCCGCTGCAAAGAACCACAACGTCCAGCTTGTTCATGAGTTTAATAATGTCCATGGCAATACCCACGTCCCAGTCCCCTTTTTGATGCCCCCCGGCAAAGGTTTGCAGCTCTTTGCGTTTTACCTCAAAGCCGGCCTTTTCTAAAGCCTCAAAGAAGGTGTGCTCTTCCGGCATATCGGCCTGGACCACGTAAGCTACGGCGCGGATGAGCTTGCGTCCCGCTACGGCGGTTTTAAGAATTTCGTTAAAATTGACTCGGGAGTTGTAAATGTTGCGCGCAGAATAGTACAAATTCTGCACATCAACAAACACTCCTACTCGCTGGTCCGGATTTCTTATATTCATAAGTCTACTGAAATTAATAATTTTAATCTGCAAAAACCTACAGATTGTTTAAATTTAATACCCTTTTTGGTTTAATATATTTGGCCCTGAAATTAACCAAAATACCTAATTTTAAATTGGTTTGGTGCAAATATCTTTTGACTTGGTTATAATGTTCGTTAATAAGGAAAGGCTTTGTTTTAAGCTCTAAAATAACCTTCTCGTCAATAATAAAGTCCAATATGTTTCCAGAATCGCCAATTCGCACTTCTCTTTTGCACGCGATATCTCTTTCTTTGAGCTTTTGCTCAACTAAATCTCCGAACTGTTTTTCTCTTGCATAAGGACCAAGCTCTTTATGGGTTTCTATTAAAATTCCGTTTATTTTGTAAGTTAAATCACCATACAAAAATTCTTGTTTACCGACGGCTTTATTATCTGCAGTTTCCTCTAGGTTCTTGTCCGTAGTCTTCTGTAGTTTCATATTAGTTTCTGTAGTTATTCTATTAATTTTTGGGTTTCTATCGCTACATTTTCTTCAGCCTTTGCCTCTTCCAGTTGCAAAGTCGCGGCGTTACTAATACTTGTCCTTAATTTGGAAAAATCATTGTTAACCGTACCAATAGTATTGCCCGCATTTTTTATATGATTTGTTAAAACGTCCAAGTTCTTTGAGAACTTATCGCTCTCTTGTTTTATTCCAGAAACCATAGCTAAAATGGCCTCGGCCGCTTTGTTAATTTGCTGTCCCCGGAGTGATAACAAAATAATTTGTAAATGGTGGTATAAAGTATTCGGGCTAACGCAGTATACTTTTTTTTCTCTGGCGTAGGTTTGGATAGCCGTGTCGTCTATTACTTCTCCAAATACGCTTTCGCTTGGAATATACATGAGGGCGAAATCAAAGGTGTTTTCTTGAGGTAAAATGTATTTTTTGTGAATTTCGTCAATGCGTTTTTTTACGTCTTTAAGAAAAGCCTTTTTTAAAGTTTCAACTGAATCTTCGGTTTTTGCTTCTTTATAGAGTCGAAAATTTTCCATGGAAAATTTGCTGTCTATGGGAAGTAGGCGGTCTCCTACCCGAATCATTGCGTCTACCACCTCTCCATTTTTAAACTTATGCTGAATTTCGTAACTAGTTTTTGGCAGAACCTGTGAAAGCATGTTTTCAAGCATTTCTTCTCCAAAGTTTCCTCTTGTTTTTGGTGAAGCTAAGACTTCGCTTAACCGCCTAATATCGGGCCCGACCTGGGAAATGCTCCCTAGTTGCTTAGTTAAGTCAGCTATAACCTTCCCTGCATTATCTAGCCGCTCATTAATCTGTTTGTTTGTTTCATGGATATTCTTCTGCATGTTTTCTCTGGTAGACTCTGTATCCTGTTTCATTTCCTTCATCCATTCCATCATTACCTTCACGGAATCGTTATTGCCAGCTTGGTTAGCTTTGCGCCTTAAGTCAAAAACAAAGTAAAGCAAAACGCCAAAACTGCCTAAAAGTAAAGCAATAATTGTATAAAAAGCCATGTCAGTCATAATGGTATTATACCAGAGTTTTTGACCAAAAGCACTTATCTAAACTATGGTTAGTAAAAGGCGGAGCTTTTTGAGCGAGCTTCGAATGGTTTTAAAAAAGGAAGAAGCGCACGACATAACCAGCTTAGGTTAGCGTGCGCTTTTGTATAGTCCCGTCGATGCTGCCACATCCTTCACATCGCACCAGCTTCTGTCAGAGCTTGCCTTAATCGTTGGGTCAAGTGTTCCTGCACTTCGTGTTCCCTGTTAGAGTGTCCATGAACACGAAGAACCTTGAAATCCACGCCGCCTTTGCGAGGATTGACCCGAATCAAATATGGCGGGAGCAAGTGGGACGAAACATGAACGTACCATTCATGCCGTTTGTTCAGACAATAGGCCTTAATGAGCCCGAAAACATCGTCGACGTCCAAATGGGTAACGATATTACCTTCTCTGGACTCCCGCAGCGTTACCTGGATGAAATAGTCCACTGTCCTTGCGGCTAGAGCGGCTTTGTCGATGCCGGCTTTTAATGTTAAAGGCATTTACTCCTCCTAACTACCAGATTTTCGTAACTCCATCTGGATTATAGCATTGATAAAATTGACTGCAAATCGGTCCCATTAACAAGGGTAAAATGAGACATATAATAATAAGAGCAACGCGTTGATTTTTTTTGTGAATTATTCTATACTACATACGTTAATATCGCGGGATAGAGCAATTGGCAGCTCGCAAGGCTCATAACCTTGAGGTTCCCGGTTCGAATCCGGGTCCCGCAACCACGGGTCAGTCAACCTTTCAGTTTACGTGTCCTGGAGTATCCAGGCCACTCCAACTTACAGGTCGGCGCCCCTTTAAACTTTTTACTTAACCTTAGCTCGCGATGCTCTGGTTTTGCTAGAGCAAGCTCGTGTCGGCCCAAGTAGAAAGTTTGTATGACCAGATTGATTGACTCGTGGTTGAAAACCAGAAAATATTAATGCATAGTTTCAAATTAAAATATGCAAACAGAAGAAGCCTTGCTTCGTGACCGAGAAATAGATTCATACACTGCCTTAGAGGAGCTGAGAGTTCTTCTAATAAAAAATGGGAGCGATCCTAATATTTTGGGCGCTGATGAAGAGCAAGTAAGAGATGCAATCAACGCAGCTGACGAAGAGTTAAGAACTAATAATTCTTTATCCCAAGAAACGATAGAAATACTCGATGAGCTTTATAGACCATACGAAGACTAAGTACAGTAACTTACAATAAGAAAATCGTGACAGATTTTGCCTCTCTGTCCGAGAGGTTTAATTTTTAATGCGGCGGAGTAGCTCAGTTAGTTAGAGCGTGGGACTCATAAGCCCAAGGTCGGTGGTGCAATTCCACCCTCCGCTACCAAAAATATCGCGGGGGCGTAGCTCAGTTGGTTAGAGCGTCCGCCTGTCACGCGGAAGGTCACGGGTTCGAGTCCCGCCGTCCCCGCCATGAAAAAATGGATCAGCCTTGTGTTGGTCCATTTTTTCATTGAGGCAGAGAGGCGGGACGAGAAAAAGAGCGGGTTTACGAAGTAAAAATTTGTTGCAACTATTTGGAGCAACAAATAGCGGCAGGGGCCGCCGTAGCGTAGTGCGATGCGATCCGCCCCAGGCGGAGAGCGGAGCGCAGCGTGAGGTGACCGAGTCCCGCCGTCCCCGCCAGAATATATTTAAAACGACCCCGACGTAACGTCGGGGTTGTTTTGTCAAAAACATAACCACCCTTTACTTTTGAGGGTGGTTATGAAGCTTTCATTAAAGCCGTAGAACTAGCGGCGACGTCTCTTCGCTGCTTTTCTCTTAGCCGGCTTTTTTGCGGCTTTTTTTCTCTTTGCTGCCATTTTGGCTAGTCTCCCGAAGCACTTAATTTTGAGTGCTTCTTAATTTTCTACTTCCCGATAAATCGGGATGAGTAGCTAAGTAGGAAATACTTTCTGTGTTTGTCTGTCTTGATTTTCGTTTCTTTAAGAGTTATCTGCAATAAAAATGCAAAGATTTCAAAGAATCAACACTAATTTAATTATATCTTAGTGTGCGCAGGAAAGTCAAGTGTTTCGTTGTTGATAAGTTTAACTAAGCTTAACTGCAATTTTTTTGTCGTGAGCTTTAAAATTTCTTTTTCCATTCTGGTTTTACTAAGTTTTCTAATTTCCGAAAAATATTTTGTTATTGCTGACCTAGTATTTTTTTCTAAGCGAAAATTTAATTGTAAACTGAAACGCAAAGCACGTACAATACGCAACGGGTCTTGTGTTATCCGGGCGGCCGGATTGCCAATAAATTTAATTTGTTTTGTCAGCAAATCCCGTAATCCATTATGAAAGTCTAAGATTCTTCCGTTTTTTTGGCTTAAATATAAGGCATTTATGGTGAAATCACGCCTCTTA
>ORMF011377743.1_pt1 | contig 16800 bp, 12 predicted proteins | sample 1779871 | NCBI WGS metagenome assembly ORMF01 (sample SAMEA104232316, study PRJEB22302) | groundwater metagenome | biome: forest; feature: aquifer; material: groundwater | place: USA | collected 2011-08-07 | depth 5.4 m
CCGCGCCCATCGGTGTCGACGAGCGCATGGCGCTTGCGTCGGTTGATCTTCTTGCCCGCGTCGTAGCCGCGCGGTCCGCCAGCCTCGGTCGTCTTGACGCTCTGGCTATCGATGATAGCTCCCGTAGGCTGGCGTGGCGTCCGACCCGTTCGCGGTCGAGCATGACCAGGGCGTGATTGATCTTCTCGAAGCGGCTTCGTCGCGGAACTTCGCAAACCAGCGATAAATTGTACCCCACGGTGGCAAATCGCTCGGCAGCAGACGCCAAGGACAGCCAGATCGCATCACATAGAAGATGCCGTTGACGATCTCGCGCATCGGCCAAGCACGCGGCCGGCCGGTGCTGTTCGCCGCAGGTAGGTGAGGCTCGATCACGCACCATTCCTTATCGGCCACATCGGTTTGGTATCGGTCGGTCTCGCGGCTATGCTGCTTGCGGGTGGTTGGGTCCACATGGCAACTCCGGGATTGGTCTCGCAACCCCCTGGAATCACCTCGATCCCGATCACTCAACTCCTTTCGAAACGGCCTCTGAGACAAACGACGTTTCAACTGTGCAAGACTCACCGTCAATAATACTGACGTTCATAATCGCGAATTTCGCCTATAGCACCGAAAAACGGGCGCGTAGCAGTTATTAAACGGTCCTTCAATTGCTCTCCACTGTTGCAGGCGCCCACGACCTTCCCACTATTGTCACGCTCAAAAAGTATTGCTGACAGCCACATAATCTCTGCGAGCATCCGAAGGGGTTCAAGTGGACGTTTTCCTTTTGGCAGATTTTCATCCATCGACCGAAGAATCGATTGTGTCCAAGGCTGAAGCGTCGCTGTTTCGGGGAGCAACAAAGTGCTTCGTACTGGTGAGCAGCCAGCCTGCGCCTGAAAGTCCTTTTGCCAAGCGTAGTGCAAGGTACCAAGTAGAAGTCGGATGAGCGCGTCTACGTGTTTGGCGCCACCTTGCCGCTTGAGGACGTTCCCCCTTCTTGGCAAAACGAATACCCAACCCTCAACAGGTTGCTTGATTGTGCCATTCAAGGAAAGAAGATCGCACCCAAAATGTTTGCCCGCGTCTGAGCGAAAGATCGTTGCGGCCCAATCTGTCCATCCTATGTATCCCGCATACTTTTTGTTTGCCTCGAAATACGCGCCCGCCGTTCGAAAATTGTATTTTCCAATGTCCGACTTCTCCTGCGCATCCAAAATCAGTGCATAGGTTCGTATGCCTTTTGCTATCGGGCTTTCTGGGCTGACTTCACCATTGGCGAGTTCTCGAAGTGCATGAGATGGCCAAGGCTCATCCTCCCCTCTTCCACGAAGGGCTGTTCGGCCGTTTACCGCAGCAAGCACGTGCTGCCATTCGTACCAGAGGGAAATGGAGCAATCCTCAGACTCAGTAAGAATGGGATTCTCGCGCAAGACTTCGCCGTCGGACTCGGAGGCTGATTTTAGTGCGTCGCGAGCCTTAGGCGACCGATGAAAGAGCATCCTGGCGATGATTGAAAACGGCACAGCGTACCACCGTCCGTCATATGTACAGGTTTCCCTAAAGCCGATGATGGAATGTTCAAGGAATGGACGGCACTTCTCAAATTCGGGCAGTGAAGACAGCAGCTCTCCTAAGTCATATATCCCTCGGTCAACAGCATATCCGAGCAGGTAATGCGGGATAGCGAGTATGTCGTTCGACCATGTGTCTGCAATCGCCGCGCTAGTGTCCTTTGTTGACTCTATCATCTTAAGCAGCAGATCGCGAACATTCCATTCTTTCGGTAAGCTCTCCACCAGCTTCTGAAGAGAGTCCTTTACAGTAAGATTTCTCAATAACAAATCATGGCACACGAGCCGGAAGAGGTCCCCTGCGTCATAGGATGGCGTAGCGATCTTTCCATGCGCCGAATTGTCCGATACCGTTTTGACCATGCGCCTGAAATGATCTTCAAAAATTGGGATATTTTCCCCGGCGATCTTGATGTCACCGTCAAAGTAGGAAAGAGCGGGGGCGACGTCGGGCCAATTCGGCGGAAACAACGTGTTGTGAAATTCGATTTGCAGCCACCGTCTGAAGGCTGGAGACGTGATCGTTATAGTTTCGACAAACTCGTCATTTCCCGAGCTACCAACATAGTGTCCTTCCAGCAGTTGATGCTTGATTGCGTCTAATTGTTTCTGCTCTAAATGCATCAGCTCACTGAGCTGACTTAGCGTCATGCCGTCCGCATAGCCTGCTGCCAACTTAATCAACACTAGCCTTGCTTCTTCTGGAAGTCGGTCAAAATCTGCTCGGTAGTAGCTATCACCTATCTTTCTGGCCGCTTCGACACGCGCAGCCTCAACGTGACGTTCTTCGAGTTTCAAAGGCTCCGTCTTTTTCTCCCGCTCTTCGCTGAATTTCTTGAGAGTGCTTGATCCGTACTGGCGTAGCCAATGAGGATATCCCTCACTAGCAGCGGCCAATAGCTTTGGCACCGCGTCAGTATACCCCGCGTCCAATACAATTGCCTCGTCAAGGCAGCTCTTAGCTAGCGGTTCGAGCTCTTCCGGCTTCAGACGCTCAAGTTCGATAGTTTCGAATGCCCGCCATGCAGATATGTGAGTAGAAAGGATATTACTTCTGATCGCAGGTAGACCAGCCAATCCGATGGCGATGTTACCGCATCCAGCGTGCTGAAAAATTTCAGAAAACGCTTTGAGGATCGTTCCAATATTGAGTATTTCGACATTTGCTGTATCGGCCTCATCAATAAGCAAAATAATTCCCGTCGGGCCATCGTACTTTCCACTTTCTTTTTTCTTCTGTAAGTCCCTGGCGGTTTCGACGAATATTGTCGCGAACCTATCAATAAGTATTGCTACGGAATTTGCCGAAGTCTTAGCCCCAAGCTTTACGCCACCGGGGCCGACTCCGATTTCTCTGTTTGGCAAATCTGATAAGAAATCTTTCGCAGACTCGAAATAGCTTTTTACTCGCTTTTTGAATTCATCATTGGCGTTCGTTAACTTCTGGAAAAAGCGCGAATCATCTGTAGCATCGTCGATCGATATAACCATCGTCTCAAAATTCAGCTGTCCGTCATTGAATTTGATGTGAAATTTGTCATAAAAGTTGTCAAAAATTCTCTTGTAATGAGGAAGTGCCAATAGCTTTTTTCGACGCGCTGGCGAGCAAAGTGCTGCAGTGAACTTGAGAAGTGATGATTTTCCAAGTCCTCGCTCGCCCATAATCAAGAAGTTCGTCCCGCAATTCTGTTCCAAATCGTACAGAATACGAAGGACCCGGAATATTTCTTCTTGTCTTCCCACATAACTCGCCGGATCGGCCAGCGTTGTGGGACGAAATGGATCGGCTAGCTTGGCCATGTGAGGACCGGTCAAGGGCTTCCCAGAGCGGGACCCATGCTTGAATAGCATATAGCAAGTTGTACGACCAGTTGGTTCGATTTATGAGCCGGCGCGGCCGAATGGCGCTGAACAACATGGTTCGACAATGCCGGCCTAACAAGTTGGATCGGCTCCAATTGCCGTTGTGCTGGTGAACAGTTCGCAGCACGCTCCAATCAGGGGCAGCACTTCGGTCTCATAGAAGGCTTGGCATACAAATGGATTGCTTCATCAGTTTCTCCGGACACGATGTGGAGGTTGCCAGACGCCTTGAAGAGCGGTTGGCCCGCAAGGGGGTTAGGGTCTTTTTTTCTGAGAAATCGATCCCACCCGGAGCGGCTTGGCGCGAGGTGATTCGAACCGAGGCGAGGCGTTGTGAAATCGTAGTTCTTATCGACAGTCCTTCCTCACGACAGTCCGAGTGGGTCCAGCAAGAAGCAGGAATTGCCCTTGGATCTGGAAGTCTTTTGATACCTGTGTGCTTGGACGTGAAGCCAGACAAACTCCCGGGTTGGCTGAATGGACTTCAAGCCATCGTGGTCAACCGAGACGCATCTTTAGACGATTCGCTTGATCTCGTGGCTGAACATGTGTGCAACCAAATCGGCGCTTGGTGGACTGCGCTCCCTCCCGAACTGCGGGAACCGAGGTCGGTTAGCTCTGCCGTGCTAAGGGCAGTAATTCTCGATCAATTTTCGGAGCCAGCGAGACGCGTGGGAGCTTGGTCACGTCAGTACGACCGGTATCGAAGGCATTATTACGGCGATAGGTCAGAACCAGCGGGCGTAGCACAAAGTGTGAGCCTTACCTTTACTGGAATGATTGTTGAACGCCTATCGGCTTTTGCAGCAGGTTCGAAAGGAGCTGTCTCGATATCCGTGAACTCTGCCTTACGGCTAGCTGAAGCATTCGTGCTGTCATCGCAAGACCCTGATGAGGGTGGATTTGGTCGACACTCGTCGCATAATCGAACGCGACCGGAGCGAGCCATTTTAGAGCTAGACTTGCGGCATACCTGCTGGGGTATCCGGGCCCTGCTAAGCATAAACAGGACAAAATTTAGTCAACAAATCAATCTTGCGTTGGTTTGGCTTGTGAGGAATGCACATAAACGCGATGAGACAATATGGACTCCCGCATCGCTGCTCGCCGTAATAAATGATCCCCGTTTGTTAGAAACGAGTAATTGGCGAAGCGAGTTCGCTATTCTAAGCCAAGCCATCCAAGAGGAACTCGCCAAGAGCTTTGACAGTCGTTGGCACTCATGGATCAAAGGGGAAGAAGAGGATAAGAAAGGGTGGATTTCAATCGATAATGCACTCTATGTTCTGTACTGCCTAAAGCATTGTGAGCGTCTATCAACCCTTCTCGAAGACCAAAGGGACGCAGCAATCGAGCATCTGTTGAGACGGTGTTGGCCGTCGCGGCAAGGGGTCGGACTTCCGCTATTCCACTCTGACCGACCAGAAGTAGGACCGACAGCGCAATTGCTGGAATTTTTGGACGCCCGGAAATTTCGTAGCCAATCGACCGAGCTCTCCAGATTCGTGGCGACGCGTCTGGCAGATCGACGCACTATGCCGTCAACTTTCGCATGGCACCTGATAGCTGCATTAGCAGTTCCTGACTTGCGTGATCAATCGCTGCCCGAGCAGGAAGATTAGTAACTCATGCTGTGGTAGGCATGAATGCGCGAGCTAGAGCGAATGTGAGTGCAACTATTCGAAGTCCTGCGAGAGAACGTTGGAATACAGTTCCTCCCTCTCCGGTAAGCGGCAGAATTGGCGCATCCATCCCAGAATCGACGAATAGCGCGTGGCTGCTGGCAATCTGTTCGTCATTCGCCTCCCGTGCAGTGAGGTGTATTCGGTTGAAATGGCTCGCGAAAATATATTTTCGCACGGCAGGTCGTACGGAGGCCGCATGGTCGCGTTTTTTGTGGGCCGATGAGCGGTTTTGATAGTAATCGGAGTGTCGGAATCGCCGATTGCGCCTTTGATCGACAATTGCCGGTTCTGTTCCAGAGGCTTGTCTCGACTTGCTATGAATCCAGCAAGCGTCACGGCACCATGACGATTTTGCCGAAATGCGTATTCGTGCGCATGTGAGTTTGCGCCGCCTCCGCGTCGTCGAGCTTGAAGACACGGTCGATCGGCAGCGAAAGTTTTCCGGCCGTCACGGCGTCCCATAAATCGGCCTGCATGTTGCTCACTTCAGCGCGCAGTTCATCGATTGAGCGCGTGCGGTGGGTGACACCGATATAGGCGATGCGTTTGCCGGCGTGGAGGTTGAAGTCGAAGTCGGCGTGACCGCCGCCCAGACGCCCGACATTGACGATGCGTCCCAGCACCGCGGCCGCTTTCATGTTCTCGTTCGCCACGGTTCCCGAAATCATATCGATGATAACCTCGGCGCCCTTGCCATTGGTCGCTTTCAGCACCTCCTCGGACCAGTTGGCCTTGCCCGGATCGATGACGAGGTCGGCGCCGAATTCCTTGAGCCGTGCGCGTCGCGCGTCATTGGTCGAGGTCCCGATGACCAGCCTCGCGCCCCGGAGCTTGGCGATCTGCAAGCCCATCAGGCCGACGCCGGAGCTCGCGCCTTGGATGATGACGGTTTCGCCGGGTTGCAGCCTGCCGTTGGTCACGATGGCGTCATGCATGGTGCCGAGCGCGACCGGATAGGTCGCGGCCTGCTCCCAGCTCATGTTGTTCGCCGGAATTCGCGTGGTCCGGCCGTAATCGGCGACCGCATATTCGGCGTAGCCACTTTGGCCGACGCACATCACCCGGTCGCCCGGCTTGAGGCCTTTGACCTCAGCCCCGCATTCGACTACCTCGCCCGAGTATTCGATGCCGGGAATACTGCCCGTGGCGCGGGCGTGTCCCGAACCGTACGAGCCCGGCAGCTCGGCGCGGTTCATCCCGATCGCGCGCACCTTGACCAGTACTTCGGTGGGCTTGGGCTGCGGTTGCTTCACCTCGCGAATTTCGATCCCGTTTTCGCCGACCACGGCTGCCTTCATGTTATCCTCCCCTAGTCGAGTGACCCGTCGCACCATCGTCGTGGTGAGATTGACTTTCTCCTCAAGCGAAGTCGATGGCTGATATTCGGCTGAGAGGCGATTGTCCCTCATGAGTCATGAGGTGGACAGCTTTGAAATGCTTGCCAGAACGCTCGATTCGCACGCCGACCCGTACGCAGGGAGCGACCTTCGGCACCAAGGCCATGTTGATGATGCATTAACTACGTCCTCTGCACGGAATTGCAACGCACGCACCGGTATCCTGCGCCTCAAATCTTGTTGTGAGGCGATATGGCCCAAGACGAATACGATTTGGAAACGCATGACCGCGAACTAGCGAAAAAGTTTGGTGCGCGCGCGCGGCGATTGCGCAAGCAGCGCGAAACGTGGCTCAACGAGATTGCCGAACGGCTGGCTACCAAACACAAGATTAGCGCTATCGACGCACATCGGGCATTGTTAAGCGATCTGCTAGGAACACGTGTGGAGATACTGTCCGGCACGAACCTTGATCCAAAAGACTGGAAGGTTCCGCGCGATCTTACTCCCTGGAAGGATGCACGCGCTCAGTTGATGTATCTCGCCAAACAGCTCGGGGCGGCGACCGAAATTTTGAAGCGACATGACCAGGTCGTGTCCGATGCGCTCCAATATGCAGCGATGAATCTGCCGCACCGCGGGCTGCCAGATCTGGTGGCTGCAATATTTGAATTCGAGCAAGTCGCTGTGGTGGCTGCTTCAATCGAAGGCAAGAGCGGTAACCGACCGCATCCCCCATGGATGCGCGACGCTACGGAGCTTTGTCGGCAGTTTTGGCGCCAGCACATGGCCGGCGAACCCGCGGGATATTTCAATGCAGAAAAGAAGCCGAAGCCAGGACAGCGGGCTCGGAACCGTACTACTGAGCCGGCCAATGCATTCTCGCGCTGGTTTTGCGATGTCATGTATGACATCGCGGGGCTAACCCCAAGTCAGTGCGACACGCTGCTCCGACATTAATAGGCGTCTGACAGATGCCGAATACGGCTCGTTGCTGTGGCCGCATGTTGGCTTGCACATTGCTGTGGCTTGCCTGCGAGGATTGTCGGAACCCAGCAAGATTTTGAGCTGAGCCGTCCAAGAACAGTTCGCTGCAGAACCTTGTCAGCAAGCGGCAATCGGTCCTCCGTCGAGACCAAATAGCGTTCGTTTGCGGAGCGCCTTCTTGAACTAGCATGAACGGGTATCAGAGCGGCGCGCGTGCGTGCGCCGCGAACGGTGGAGGTATGCCTGTGACCCTAATTTTATACGCCCGTAAGCGCGCTCGCGCTTGTAGACGCTGCAGGGAAACCGGTGAGCGCAACTGCGCCGCGGTCAAACTCGATCTGGAGCCTTGTGTCGGAACCTGCCGAGGCAAGGACGTGCCGCTTGTCGGCGCCGAGACTTTGCAGCAGCGAGAGTATCTGACTCGCCATTTGCGACCTAAGTCGCGGCAACGGCCAGGGGAAACGTTCAGGTTGCCGTATCGAGCTAGCCGCCCGCGTCGGTGCCGTTTGGCTGACAAGAAGAAAGAAATTCGAAAATGCCGGGCGTCGATTCCGTGTCCCCACGGGCGCTGTTGCGCAGGGTATCTGGAGACATTGACGGAACCGAGGCTGCACGAATTTGCGCAGCATCACGGGCCTGAAGGCGCTGGGAATTTCTGGGAGCTGGGTGCGCTTCTGCAGGTAGGTGAGCGCCCAAATCCTGGCCGGCTCGATGATCGAGAGCAAAAGGCGCGCTCTGCGCGTCGATCGCCCGCGAGCAAGTGACGTTGGCTCGCACGACCACATGGAATGCTGCAGTGAATTCGTTCGGCAACATCTGTGACCAAGAACTGGATCGATGCATCGAGCGAAAGCTGCGGGCGCTTGGCCTGCTCGTGCCGGACTCCTGGATGACGCCCGCTGAAGCGGCAGCGTATGCGCGCATGAGTAAGTGGCATTTCCAGAGACTGTGCCGGCAAGGACGCGGGCCTGAGTGCGTTGGCGCGGGCAAGCTGATGAGGTTTAGACGAAGCGCCGTGGACTCATGGCTAGACGCAAAGAGTTAGAGGCGTGATGCGCATGAAATGCTGGACCGCGCCCTCGGGCGCCAACTTGGGAGAATGAGATGATGAAGATTGGCACGAAACTGAAGAAGCGCTTGACGGCAGCCAGACCTAAGCAAGTCATGAACGTGAGGCAAAAGGAGCCACTTGCTGAACGACATCCCGCTCCCAAGGCATTGTGTCGTCACTACACCTACTGCGTTCGAGAGGGGAGCGAGATGGTTGAATGCAGCATCGACGTTCCAACTGACATGTTTACCCGTAGGGACATGCTGAATGAATACGACGCATATGAAAGGTTCGCGCGTAAGCATCGAGCAATCGCGGAACGCCGAAAGCACAGCAAGATCACCTATCTTCTGGCCCGAGTTAGTGATGGTCGGATGGTTGGGTCCGGCGCTTACCATGCTGGCGAGACGCCCGACGCCGTCGCTCGCCTCAAATGCTCCCTCCTGGAGAAGGGCCTTTGGGTCTGGTCGACGTCTTCGGAAGACGGGTCTCCGTGAGATCTGCCTGATGAAGACGTGAGGGCTGCACGTTCCTCAATAACGTGGGTCGCTCTGCGACGGCGGATCACCCAGAGGGGCAAGAGGTGTGCACCGACGGCCGCTCGTTCTAGAGCGAATCGAGAAACAAAATCGATAGCAACAAGGGAGCTGAAAATGACGACACCCGAGATACTCGCGATCGCCGAGCAAAAGGGAATGTGGGCCAAAGACCGAATCCTCCACGACATTCGTGCCCAGATCCTAGGAGCGGTTCCCGCCCGTTGGATTCTTAAAGATATCGCTGCGCAGGAATTTGCAGCGATCAATGGCTGGCGTGCTTGTGACCTGTTTCCGCTCAGCCGTTTGGCTAAGCAACGCAGTGGCCGAACCCCTTTGCAGTGGCCTTGCGATCACGCGCTCGCTTTTAAGGAGGGACGACGAGCAGTGGCGTTCGTGACGCAACCCTATGCTGGTCACGATGCTCAAAAGATTATCACGGAGGTGCGCACGGTAGCCGATATTCATGGGCTCGCGCTGCACCTCCCGCCGGGCGGAGTGCACGCGAGCATTCATTTTCCAGGACGAACGCTGTTCCTCGTGATGACCAGACCCGGCGTCGTGGTGCGATGGCTGCCTGAGCAGCAGACATCGCGGGATGCTCATCACAAGTAACCGTGCAGCATGTCTGACTCCTCACAATCCTCTGCTGAGATACGGATTGGCACTTATGCCGACGCGAAATAATGCGAATCTGATTGGAGCGTAAAATGGCTAACGCGAACGAAGTGAGACCTACAGAGACGAGCCGCGCTGTCACTTCTGATGCGTCCGCGCCAGAAATGTGTACGCCGCACGCTCTAGTCACGGCTCCAATGAAGCCCCTTGTGGAGTCAGAAATTGTTCTGCCCTCCAGCAAAGCTGCCGATGGCGCAGCTGCCGCGGTGGATGTTGAACGGAGTATCGCAACACCAGACCTTGGGATGGATGCCGAAGAGCGTGCGGCCTCGGATCATATGCTCCAACAATCAGGACCCGGTGCCGTGGATCTGCTTCGCATGCTCGCGCCGGATGGACCATGGAACGTCCGCACGATCTCTTCGCTCAACGGAGGCGGCCCGCAACTCCCGAAGAAGCTTGGATATCATGTCGGTTCAAAGAACGCGGACGATCGCCAAAACGGGATCATGGGTTGGATCTGCACTGCTGAGGCCGGCCTTCACAACTGCTATCTCCACGTTGTTATAGGGCCCGAGGAAAAACAGAAGCTCGGCAAATCTGATGTCATCGGCTCCCGCGCGGTTTGGGTGGACATCGACCCGGACCCCAAGCGATTCGAAAAATCGCGCGCCGAGATTCTCACGGCCATGCGAGCAGAGGATCCACCGTTTTCTTGCATTGTGGATTCCGGCAATGGCTTTCAAGGCTACAAATTCATCGAACCCTATCGAATGAATGGAGATACGGCGCTCATCGCCGAATTGGAGAAGCGCAATTATGCGATCTCCGAAAGCATGAGGAAGCGGCTTAAAGGCACGGGGGTCAAAGTTGATAGTTGTCATTCGGCCGAGCATTTGATGCGGCTGCCAGACACCACGAACTTTATGACGGCGGCAAAACGGAAGAAGGGCTATCCCGAAGGCAACCGGCCCGCGCACATCGTCGAGTGGCACCCCGAGCGTGTTCATAGGCTGATTGACCTTCCAGCATGCCCGCTTCCTGATGAGAACCGCCCGCAAGCCGATAGTGAATCGCCGCAGGGCAAATCAACTGAGCCTGCTGTATTCGACATTTGGAAGGACCCGAGACTCGCGAAGGTCTCCGATCGTACCAAGCGCATTATCGAACTGGGTTTTGACCCAGAAGAGCCGAAACCGGAAAAGGGCGACACCAGCCGTTCGGGATGGTTGCAAACTGCGCTCTGCGGCCTGTTCGGTGCTGAGTGCAACGAAGCGCTGGCGCGCGTCGTTATTGGCGACCCTCGCTGGAGGATTTCCGATTCCGTTTTAGAAAAGAGGGGCAATGCGCGCGAGCGCGCTATTAGCCGGACGATTAGTCACGCGCGATTGTGGATCGCGGAGCAACAGGAGAACGAGAAAGCAAGATTGCTCGCGCGCTACGACGAGCTCAACGCTAGTTACTTTGTGATTGGCAGCATTGGCGGGCATTGCCGGGTTGGTGAATTCATCGAGCTGCACGGCCGCGAGCGCCTCAATCTGATGTCGTTCTCGGATTTCGCCAATCGCGAGCCGCAGCCGTTTGTTAAATGCGAATACGCCAGTAGGAAGCGGCCATTTGGTGAGGTCTGGGCCAGGAGCCAGAATCGCCGATATTACGATCGCGTGACCTTCAAGCCCGACGGACCGCGCGTTCTTGCCGGCAATGTGCTCAACCTCTGGCAGGGGTTTGCGGTTGAACCGACGAAGGGGACTTGGGCGCGTCTGCGGCGACACATTTGGAAGGTCTTGGCCAATCGAGATCCCAAAGCCTTCAAGTACATCATCCGCTGGACCGCCTGGGCTCTGCAAAACCCTGATAAGGTCGCGGGCGTGGCGCTCGCGTTCCGTGGCGGGCAGGGCGCTGGCAAGGGCGTATTTGCTCGGACTGTCAAGAATATCTTTGGACAACACGGAGCCCACACGTCATCGCTCGAAAAGGTGACCGGCCGCTTCAACGCGGTGCTGCAGGATTGCTGCTTGCTCTTCTTGGACGAAGTCCACCTGCCGCGCGGCAGCGACGCGCTTGGAAACTTCAAGCGCATGATTACGGAGCCGAGCCTACAAATTGAGCGCAAGGGCGTGGATGTCGACAACGATTGGCCGAATTGCCTGCACATCATCATGGTCGGCAACGGCGAGCAGATTGCCCCTGTCGAGAGCGACGATCGCCGGTTTGCGGTGTTTGATGTGAGCGATGAATGTAAGGACCAGGGAGAGTACTTCGACGCGCTCTACGCTGAGATTGAAAATGGCGGTGCCGCCGCCATGTTGTACGATCTGCTCAACATGAAGCTCGGCGATTGGCGCCCGTTTCCCGCCTACCGCAACGCGGCGCATCGCAAGCAGAAGGCCCTCAACCTGTCGCCGGTGCAGGCGTTCGTTGAGCGGCTGTTGCATGACCAGCGGCTGCCCGGTGCGCCGGCTGATCGGCTGAATTGGTGCCCGTCGCACAGTGCAGATGGGACAGGTCTGTTCGACAAGCCGTTCAAGGAGTCGTGCGACCGCCGGTGTGTGGACTTGGCACCTGCCGCTTTCCGCCAAACCCTCAAAGATTGCGGTGCCAAGTCGGCACTTTCCCGTGACCGAAAACACCGGGGTTGGGAATTCAAATCTCCAGGCGAATGCCGCTCGCTATGGGAAAAGCGGTTTGGGTCATGGGACTGGGATTCCGCCACCACAACGGCCTGGGGCCTGCCGCCGGCGACCGATCACCAGGAGGAATTGGCTCAAGCCGAGGCCGAGATGCGGCGGGCACAGACGCGCTTGGAAGCCGTCAAGGCGAAGCGCGAGATTACTGACGAAATTCCATTTTAACACTGCTGCGGATGCGGCTTGGACGCTTATCCAGGCAAGCGTCTTGCGCAAATGCCCGGAGGCTTCGGACAACCGGCGCTTCGGACGCTTCGGGCGCCTCGGTTCACTCCACCACGCACACGTACTTCAGCCAACACCTATTGCAGACATCGCCTAGCTTGGTGTTCTCAATTGTAATTCTAAGCGTCTGATGTGTCCGAAGAGTCCAGTACACCGTGGACGCCGCTGTTTTGGCCCAGCCGCTTGTCGGACGGTTTGGACGTCTCTCGCACCATGGTCGCAGCGCCGGCGTGATTGTGATGGCCCTCCTGTCGTACGCCCCCGGGGCACCCGCCTGTGACCAATGGCGACCCAACGTCGGCATCCGGCGCGGGCGCGCACTGCGAGGCTGAACTAAGCAAGATCAAGGGCATGTGCCGGGCGTCGGCCCGGCGGGGGCGCCGGGTGTGCGCTCCGGGCGCGGGTGTGTCTCGGCAAAAAAGCTATTGCTCGAGCGGGCACGCGCCAAGGCGCGCCTCCTATGAGGGCCTGAGGAGATATCGCGGAGATGATTAGAGAACTCGCGTTACTCGCACGGCGACGCCGCACGGCCGCACCATCCCCGGCAGGACCCCGGCCGGCCGATCGATACCGTGCGCAGGAAGACCGTGCCACCGGGCCGTTTGGGAGGCATTCACGGCCATTAAAGCGGCCCAGAACCCCACCCCCTACCAGGGAAAATGGCCGGCTCGACAGACCCCGCCGCCGTTTCCACCACGTCGTGTCTTGGCACAAACGGGCGGGCTCCTTTTCGAAAAAAAATTGCAAAAAGGACCCATAGTGCTTCTGCTAGCCGTCCAGCACCTCACAACGGCGCCACAGCAGGGCCACAAAAGCCCGAACACGCGAACGGCTCGCCGTGCTCTAAGGGCAACGTGCTTTTGGTGTTCTTAGGCGCACACGCCGCCCTTCAAGCCTTATTTCGCCTCGTCCTCCCATCCGATCTCATGAAGTTGAAATGCGGGCTAGCGAGCTGCCCAAATGCCCGATCCTAAGCCCGCCACAGAACAAAACAGATTGTCTACTGGGGGCCGCCGCAGCCGCTGAAAAACGCGAGATTGCTCATTGTGGCTGTTGAAGGCGCTCTGTACTGCGCTCGCGAAATGTGTGGGAATATTAAACCCGGCGTGCTCGCGAAGTTCGCGAACTCGGTTGATGGTTTCGATCCTGGAAAGTCCCTGATCTCGATAGGGTCGCAGCACTGCGAGTAAATGCCTTACATAGACGCTTTCGCTAGGTACGAGGGTAGGTTCAGTGGCGACAACGACACCTTGGTTGGACGTCGCGCGCTTCGTCTGCTTGCCGGAAACATGGGTCTGCATACTACTCTCCGTTTTTCATAGCCAGCTGTAGGTTGGCCGGTACAGGAGGTGAAGCAACGCAGATGCCAACTCGTACAAGCTCTGAGTCCCCTCTAAAAAAATTGGCCATGTAGGGGGATACCTAGGATTGGCCGGGCTGATGCCGCGATCGAGACCAAAATGCGACAGGTGTGTCGCGGTGAAACAAATTGGTGTTTAATAAACGGCGTCACCCGGAGCACATTAACTCAGCCGAACTTCTCTCGTAAGCCACCAAAAGATCCGCGATAGCTGCGGTCCAAATCTCGAAACGAGAAACCGTCTTCCTCCCGTCGCTCGCTCCTCCTTATCGATCGTTGTTGATGTAGCGGCCGGCGCAGCGGCGAAAGGCTTTACCAGTCTTTGCTATCTCACGGCGATGTAATCGGGCAGAAGCCTGCTTTCGGAGTACGCTCCTAAGGATAAGCACACTTGCAGTTCGAATCTCTCCCGGCCCGCCAGTCCTTCTGAGACCAACATTCTCCGCCGGGTTTGGCGCGGTGAAATCGCCAATAACCACAGGCTTGGCGCACAAACCTCCGCACTGCGCGGCACCGGTCGAGGCTCGAAATTCTCTCTCTTGGCCCGTTTGTCTCCAAGCCTCCGCACTTCGCGGATTTAGTGTGGTTCTCATAAGCAACTGATTTCGAATCTCTTTTCGTGATGCCGACCTCTCCGCACTTTGCAGAATTATCGCGGGGTAGCGGGAGCAACCGGGAGCGAACGCGACGTTGATGGCGCAGAGGTTTTTTTATTCTCTCAGTATGACGTTGATAATCCGTTCGCCGCTTTCCGTGGGGCGCAGACTTGTGCTGAGTAAATTCAGATCCGACGAACACTGCCGTCGGAGTGGATCTCCAAGACCGGCTCCACAAGCTCGAAATCGGAGGCATCTCTTGCAAAAGCAGTAAGCCTCGCCTGCGATAGCACAACGCTCATCAGGTGCATGTCCGTTGTTTGATGCCCGCCTTCGGCCGAAAATCCTGCATCGATGCTAACACCGCCACGTTCCGTTAGCAGGTAGCGGGCGTGGAAATCGGCACCGCCGTTCTTCTGCCGCCAGCAATAGACTGAAACGGCCAGGCCCTCTGGGATCACTCCATTGAAAAGATTCGCCGCCTCTCTCTCCAGTTCGATATTGGTGGGTTTGTTGTTGTGGTAACGGTAGTGGATTTCGCAGGCTGCGCCCGGGTTATCCGCTTTAACGACTGCGAGGCACGCCCGAAGCGAGCTTTTGTAGCGCGCGTTGTAGGGGTCGAAAAATGGATCGACGAACAGAATGCGAGTGCTGACGCGAAGAAAGCCACTCAGGGCCCCTGCAATGGAATCGGCCTCGCGGGATACCGCGCGGTCTTGTGCCACTGCCATGAGCGGCTGGTGCTCGTCGACATCGGCCACAGGTAATACGGCAGCGTTCCCACCGGGATTTTGTTGAGCAATGATGGCGTGGAATGGCGCGCGCTGGTGCTCGGTTAACGCGTTATCGATCCAGGACGCCTCGGAGTTGTAGGGCCGCCCATAATCGACCACCGCCAGTTTGGCGTTTCGTAGGCGCTCGACAATGCTTGCCATCCGAATGTCCGGCACGCCCGCCTCTTTCGCGGCCTGTATGACCTTTTTCTCCCACTTGCCCGGCAATCGCGAAATCAACCGGCCGCGATCAAAGCCGAACTTTTCGATCAGGTACAGGAACGTCTGCCAGCTTGAGCCCATGGCTTGCGGCTCAACCGCGTACTCGAAGAGCATCAGAACAGCTCCTCGGCGCGCTCTTCGAAGAAGCCCTTCGGCCAACGGTCGATGAATTCGCCCTCTCGATCGACGCGCAGCGGGCGGAAGCGCACGCCGTCATCGCCGCTTTCAACGTAGATCACCGACAAGTCATCAGGCGAAAGACCGATCGCGCCAGGCGGAACTTCATTCTCCGTCGTCTCCCGGATGCGCCGAAGCAGGCGCAGCATGATGTGCTCGCTGTGGGTTTCGACAAGCAGGGTCTTGCCCGCGCCGACGATGCTCTCGCGCGTCTGAATTGCCTGAATGAATAGGTCGCCCAGGCCAACCTGAATGGCGGGATGGACGTGCAGCTCAGGCTGCTCGATCGCAAGAATGCCCTGCTGGCCTCGAAGGCAACCGACGATGGCCGGGATCATCTGCGATATGCCGACGCCAACGTCGCTCGGCGCAACGATGATGCCCTTCTCAAAGTCACGCAGTGCGATTTCGGAACGGCCGCCGAGCGTGGCGTAAAGGTCTTGCAACTCGCCAAGATCGTCTTCGGAAAGCCCGCGCTCAAACAGTTGATGGAACCGCCCGGGAACCGGAACCTCCTTGAACTGGAACTTCTCCAGCCGATAGCCGGTCTTCAAACGCTCCTCTCCGCCGAGCCAGGCATTGACCTCATCCAGCAGCTTGCCTGCGGGGTCGGTATAAAGCAGGTCCCAGGCGGCGAGGCCCTGCGCCCAGCGTGACTCATCAGGGGACAGGCGCGGGCGATATTTTCGGCTTGGGATTTCGCGCAGCGGGCCGATATAGGTCATCTCGGCGAGATAGTCGCGCACCAGCCGCAGCGGGCCGACAATCAATTCATCCAGAAGAGCGTTCAGACCGCGAACCCGAGGGGTTCTGCTCTCCAGCTCGAACTTCTTGATCTCTGGATCGCGAAGATCGCTGACCATCGGCCGACTGAGGTCCGGGAGCGCCCCAAGGAAGGTTTGTACGCCAACGCGATAGTCGTGCAGTTGCAGATCGTTGCTTCTGGACATCTGTCGAGACAGATCGAGGATTTCATCCGCAAGCGGATACGGTGACAGTTCCTCTTCTGGTTCCGGCGGCTCATCGGCGTCGCGAAAACGACGGAACAGTTGATGATCGAAGTTAAGCTTTGACAGTATTGCCTGCCCTGACTGTGCCGGCGACGTAATCGTGCCGATATC
>ORMF010644155.1_pt1 | contig 16792 bp, 18 predicted proteins | sample 1779871 | NCBI WGS metagenome assembly ORMF01 (sample SAMEA104232316, study PRJEB22302) | groundwater metagenome | biome: forest; feature: aquifer; material: groundwater | place: USA | collected 2011-08-07 | depth 5.4 m
GCCTGCTCCAGGCTCATGACCTGGCGCTCGCGCACCCAGAGTCCGAGCAGGATCGTGCCGTAGCCGAAGTCGGCGCCGAACTGCACATGGGCGCCGGCGTCCGAAGTGCCCACCAGCACGTAAGGACTGCGCAGGATTTCGCCCATCGCGTTCCAGTCGCCGCCGTTGTTGGCATTCCAGAAAACCGTGCCGAGATCTTCATCCAGTGAGAGATCCAAAAAGGCATCCAGAGGATCCTGACCGCGCAGTGCGCCCAATTCCGCGATGCTCTTGCCGGCGTACTTTTGGTTTTCCGGCTTGATCACCTTCTCCACCCGCGGAATGTCCCAGCGGCGGTGAAAATTCGTCGGCCGCGGGTCGGCCAGATCGGCGCGCAATTTTTCCCGCGTGGTCAGGTCCGCGAAGGCCTGCTTGCGTGCTTCCACGGGCAGGAACATGAGATTCTTCCAGGTCGGGAATTCGTCGAACACCTGGCATTCCTTCAGCGTAAAATGACGCACCAGCGGCACAGTGTGGGATAGGCCGTAGGCTTGATACCCGGCGCGGAAGATCGGCTCCACGGCGTCGAGCTGCTCGCGCCACAGATTGGGCTCTGCCCAGCGGTGCTGCAAGCTCTGCCAGAGCACGGGTCTCTGGGTGCGTTTGGCAAGCTCATGGTAGAAATCGAAGTGCTCGATCTTATTGCGCCCTAAAATCGTTTCGATGACGCCGCCGTTGCGCTCCGCCAACACATCGCAAAGAGCGAAGAGCTCCTCGTCGTCGGCCAGGCGGCTGGCCACCGGCTTGCCGTCTTCGCGCATGTGGCGCTCGTTGCGATTGGTAGAGATGCCGAGCGCGCCGCCTTCCATCGCTTCCAGCACCAGGGCGCGCATCTGCTGAATCTCTTTGGCTGTAGCCCTGCGCTCAACGGCATCTTCTCCCATCGCGTGATGGCGCACGGCGATGTGGCCCACCAGACCACCGACATTGATGCCGATTTTCCCTTCTAAATTGTCTAGATATTCGCCGTAGCTATGCCAGTTCCACTTGACTCCCTGCTCCAAGGCATGGCGCGGGATCGCCTCGACGCGCACAAAGCTTTTCACGATCGCGTCCTCGATGCCGGATTTTACCGGCGCCAGCGAGAGACCGCAGTTGCCCATCACCACCGTGGTAATGCCGTGCTGCGGCTCACAGGTGCCGTAGGGGTCCCAGAGCATCTGCGCGTCGAGGTGGGTGTGATGGTCGATGAAGCCCGGCGCCACCGCCAAGCCGTCGGCGTCGATGGTCTTCTCCGCGTTTCCCCTCAACCTTCCTACTTCGGCGATTTTCCCGTCTTTGACCCCGACGTCCGCCATAAAGGAGGGAAGTCCGGAGCCATCCACCACCCGGCCGCGGCGCACTAAAAGATCAAAATCCATTTTGCATCCTCCTCGGTCGGCGAGCTAACAATCCTTCGCGCTCGCCATTTTTCGCACCATACGCAATGGCAAGCACGCGGTCAACCTGGATGCTCGAACGAAAGGAAACGTTGTGGGAAAGGTGACAGTTTAGAAAGTTCCGGCTGTGCTGCGGTCCACGAGCGATCGCAGCCCGGTCACAGCGTTGTCATTCGATATCGGCAAGCTTGCGTATGCCGTCACCCCAGTCTTCGATCTTGAAGTCCTTGAGAGCGATCGTGATCGGCTCCTTCTCTTCGATGGAGATCATCCGCTTGCGGTACTCGATGAGAAAGGAAATTTTCAGCAACAGGGAATCGTCGCGAACTTCCAGCAGCGAGACCTTTTCCTCGAGATATGAGTATTCCTTATTGCGCAGAATCTCCTTGACTCGTTCTCTGGTCAGAACCTCTTTGGCGCCCAAGAACCCAACCATATGTCCTCCCATCGGGCCCGTGACTTTTTTTGTCGGCCCACCCCGATTCGGCGGTGAATATGAGCTGCCGCAAACTGTTGTACGGCTTCGCTTCCGGTTTAACGGTTCTCCCGGCGAGCCTTCCTTGCCCTATCCCTCCTCCTGCAGCCGGTTAAGAAAACAGCGCAGCACGTCCACATAGGTCACTATCCCCACCAACCCTTCTGTTGCATCGACCACCGGAATTCCCCCGACCTTCTCCTCGATCAATAGCTCCAGCACCTCCTCTAGCTCGTCGTCCGGGCAGACCGTGATCGGCTCGCTGGTCATGATCTCCCGGACCCGGGTTTTGAGCGCCGTTTCCCGCTGTTCGGGACTGGCCAGTAACGACCCGCCCAAGAAGGAGCGGATATCGCGATCAGTGACGATACCGACCAGTTCTTTGCCCTTGACTACGGGAAGCTGGCGGATTTTGTTTTGCGACATCAGATCATCAGCCTCACCGATGGTCTCCGTCACGGTCACCGTCAAAGGCTCCCGGGTCATCAGGTCCACCACTCTCAACCGACTATTTCGCCCTGTCGCCTTTGTCATCACCATGGCTGATTCCCCCTAACTGCGAATTGTCATTCAACACCGCAAAACATTTATCATATTTTTCTCTTAAGGAGTAACCTGAGCAGAGTCCATGCCAAGGCTTGGACAGCGATTCGACCCCGAAATCACCGGGTTGGCCGTCATGCTGTCAGCAGGCCTCTCATCACTGCGAAAAGCATTTTATTTTTCCCCAACTGTGCGAAATCCGCAGCAAAGCACTGCGAAAGTAATCGGGAAACGGAAGGCACAATTATTGCGCAAGAATCTTAGGTGGTAGGGCAAGTCGCATAAAGAAAAAAAGGAGGTCCCTATGAAAAAGATCACCAGGATACTAGCACCGACGGATCTATCAGATCTCTCCTGCTTGGGCATACGCTATGCCCTGGAGTTGGCCCGTGAGCAAAGCGCCGAGATCGTCGTGCTGCACGTCATTCCGATCGGCGAAGACTGGCTATCCACCCGAGAAGATTCTACACCGGTGCGCGACCTGATGGCCAACGAGCGTGCCGCTCTCGATCAGTTTTTGCAAAAGAAGTTCTCTGAATTCCTTAATTTGGTCGAACTTCGGCAGAAGGTCGAGGTCGGCGCGCCGCCCGCGAACATTGTCGATCTGGCGGAGCGTGAAGGCGCCGACTTGATCGTTATGTCGACCCACGGCAGAACCGGCCTGGATCACATGTTGATGGGAAGCGTCACCGAAAAAGTGGTCGCCCGCGCTGTTTGCCCGGTGCTGTCGATACCGGCGATGAGCCGGAGAAAAGAATCGGCGAAGGCGGCATGAGAGCCGCGCGCCCCGCGGTTTTCCTAAGTCGTGTTCGTGGCTCGCTGAGCATCCGTTTTAAACCTCAGCCCCTGCGCGCGCAGGCCGGCGCATAGCGGCTCTATGTGTGCGGGGCCGGTGGTCTTCTTTATCAGTTCGACTTCAGTCTCAACGCTGGCCATCTCGCCGAAGCCGGCTGCGCCCCGCAAAAATGTCCTCCCTTTCCGGGGATAACAGAAGATAAGGAGTATCGACTTCGAGTCGAAGTTTTTCGCTCTTCACGCTTCTGTGTGGGTAATCTGGCCCCATTACCTTGATTCCGTTCACCACGAAGCTCCCAGCGCGGCTAAGCCGCAACCGAACGAGAAAGGCTTATTTTTACCACGAAGGTCACGAAGAGCACGAAGTTAAGAAGTTTTAAAATATTAATGTCCGAAACCTTCGTGTCCTTCGTGCCTTCGTGGTGAGTTAGTTTTTAAAACTCCTCAACTTGGAACCGAGGGTCATTTCGTTTTGCGGTGCGTTATCGGAAATGATATAAGGCCGCTTACTAACTTTGCGGAGGTGAGCGAAATGGCAAACAGCGTTACCGTCTACACCCAGCCCGGCTGAGGCCCATGTCACAAAGAGGTAGAGTTTCTATCTCAGAAAGGCGTTCAATTCGTAGAGAAAAATGTGCGCGCCGACCAGGCGGCATTGAAAGAGCTGACCGACCTGGGTTATCAAAGCACGCCGGTGACGCTCATCGACGGCGAAGCGATCGTTGGCTTCGATCAAACCAAGATCGCGGAGATTTTAGGAATATAGATCAGCAGAGGAGACTATGATGAAACCATGGATGGAGAGACAAAGTAAAGTTTCTAGCCGCCGCGCGGCAAAAAGTCTGTTTTTGGCCTGCCTGGTTGTCGCTATTGCGGCGGGCTATTCGTTCGGCCAGTCAAAGACGATCATCGACGAGTGGGGCTCGGTGCAGGCCCCAAAGCCTCCGGAGTTGAAACCCGTAACGCTCGACCCAAAGACTTCGGCTCTTCTTGTCTTGGACATCGTGAAACAGACCTGCAACAGCGAAAGGCGCCCGCGCTGCCTGGATACGATCCCCAAGATTCAAGCTTTGTTGAAGCAAGCCAGAGCCAAGGGAATAGCCGTCGTCCACAGCATAACTTCCTCGGCGACTCCGGCCGACATTGCTAAGGAATTAACTCCACTGGATGGGGAACCGATAGTCAAAACGTCGGCGGATAAGTTTTTCAAGACCGATTTGGAAAAGATTTTGACCGACAAGGGCATCAAAGAGGTGGTGGTCGTAGGAACGGCGGCTCAAGGGGCCGTGCTCAATACGGCAAGTCAGGCCGCGTTTCGAGGGCTTAAAGTCATTATCCCCGTAGACGGGATGTCGGCTGAAAACACCTACTTTGAGCAATACACCGTGTATCATCTCGCGAATGCCCCGGGGGTCGGGCAACAGGTGACGTTGACGAAGTTCGATATGATTAAATGACGGGGAAAAATACCAGGAGGAAAAAATGTCAAAGGAAAACAGCAAAGCAAGCAACGTGGGCGACGACGGCGCGATCAGCCGTCGTGAGTTCATCCAAAAAAGCGCGGTCCTGACCGCCAGTCTCGCGGCAGGGACGACTTTGGTCGATGCGTTCGGACCGGCAGCCAGCCACGCGAACCAGGTCGATCCGAACGACCCGGCACTTGTCTCGACCGATGTTAAATTTACCTCGGCCGACGGCGCGTCCATCGGTGCCTATGTCACCCGTCCTAAAGGGGAAGCGAAACGGCCAGCGGTAATCGTCATCCACGACAACGCCGCGCTCGATGACCATAACCGGGATATCGGCAGGAGATTGGCGAAAGCGGGCTACGTTGCGATCGTGCCGGATCTAATATCACGCCAGGGCGGCACACGTTCATTTCCGAATCCGGCCGCCGTTGCCCAGGCCATTTCCAAGACCGACCAGGAAGAAGTCATCAAAGATCTCACCGCCGCCGCGAACTACGTGAAAGGGCAAAGCTTTGCGCAAGCCAGCAAGGTCGGCGTGGTCGGCTTCTGCTGGGGCGGCGCCAATTCGTTACTATTCACGACGCGCAACAAGGATCTAGCGGCGGCGGTCGTCTACTATGGGCGCAACCCGCGCAATCTCGACGACGTGCAAAATATTACCGCCCCCCTGCTGGCTCACTACGGCGAACTGGATAAACCCATCACTTCGGAGGTGCCTAAGCTCGAAGAGGCGATGAAGAAATACGGCAAGTCTTTTGAATACAAGATTTACGCTGATTCCCCCCACGCATTTAACAGCGACACCCGACCGGACCGTTATCGGCCGGAGGCCGCCAAAGAAGCCTGGGGCCGGACTTTGGAATTCTTCAAGAAGCATCTCCAGAGTTAAGTGAATCAGCCATAAAACTGATAATCGAAGATGGAGGATCGAGGATCGCAGCACGCGATCGTCGCTCTTCGATCCGCTATCCTCCATCCTCCATCCTCTATCCTCGGTTCTTTCCACCCTCCTGCCGCCAGCCGGATGAGCTTAGCATTTTGCCGGTGATCCCCTTGGCTTGGTCCGAAGCGAGATAAACGAAAACTTCCGTGACCGATTCCGGTTTGCTGCCGCTGTAGCCTGTGAGCTTGGTCGCCACGACACCGGGGTCCACGGAGTTGACTCGAATGCCGGACGAGCGAACTTCCGCAGCCAATGTTTGAGTGAATCCTTCCAACCCCCACTTCGAGGTCGCGTAGGCGATGAAGTTGGCGTAGGCGCCGCGGCCGATCATCGATGAGACATTGATAATCGAGCCGCTTCGCTGTTTCATCATCAGCGGCAGCAGAGCTTGGGTGACAAGAAATGGGCCGCGCAGGTTGACGGCGATCGTATAATCCCACTTTCTCACTTCGAGTTCGGTTATCGGCGTCGGGCGGGTCATGACGCCGGCGTTGTTGACGAGAATATCGATACGGCCGAATTCTTTGCTTGCCGCCGCGACGAATTCTTTAACCGACTCTTCGACCGAGACGTCGCAGGTCCAACCACGGCACTCGGCTTTAAGAGCGCCGATATCCTGCGCGGCCTGGTCGATCTCTGAATCCGTCCGCGCGCAGAAAGCGATCTTGGCCCCTTCGCGAGCGTAGGCCAGCGCCACTGCTTTGCCGATGCCTCTGCCACCGCCGGTGATGAGAGCGACTTTGTCTTGAAGCTTCATGGGAGAATCCTTGGGGTCATGGAGTGATGGAGCGTTGCCATGCTTCATTTTTTAGCTTCTTCGGGGTTTCCCGTGAAGAAATATTCACCACAGAGACACAGAGTTCACGGAGGTTTTCTTCAAGTTGCTTTTTTAGGCGATTTTCTCTGCGCCCTCTGCGCCTCGGCGGTGCAAATTCCGATCCCTGCTTCATAGAAAAGCATGAACAACCTTTATCTACATCGATTCGCCCGCCAATCCAATATGGGCTTGAGCGGGAATGCGCGAGGGGATAGAAGAGAAAGTCACGGAGGACGATCCTATGGACCTGCTTAGCACTACGGGTTACAACCGCCGGCCGCCCCACCTGGTGGCTGAGTTCAAGGGCTTTTTCGCCAAAGAAGGACTGGAAGTAAAATACCACGAAACCACTTTTGCGCCGGACCATAATCGCGGCATGGCGGAGGGGCGATGGGATTTTACCTTGAGCAGCGCCGACACGATGATCGCGCGCGCGACCACCGAGGGCGTGGATTACATGCTCTTCATGCAGGCCGAAGAAGGGCTCACCGCCTCTTTGGTCGGCCAACCGGGCGTGAAGTCCATTAATGATCTGCGCGGCGAACTTCTGGCCGGCGACCCGGGCGATTCCAATCTCGATCTGATCCGGAAAAAAATCCTCCGTACTCACGGTATGGACGACACAGAGTATAAGATCGAAATCATCGGCAGCTCGCCAAAACGCTTCGACGCGTTCATGGAGCGGCGCGTCCTGGCCGCGATGCTGACGCCGCCGTGGTCCGACAAAGCGCTCGCCTCAGGCGCTGTTCTCCTGGCCGACGCGGCCGCTTACGTGCCCAACTGGCCGTTGACTTGCGGCTGGGCGCTCAGGCCGTGGCTGGAGGGTCATCGGGAAGTCGTCGTGCGCTTCATTCGCGCCTGGGCTGCCGCGACGGACTGGCTCGCCCTGCCGGCGAATAAAGAAGAATGTCTGCAACTCGTCATGGAAAAGGAAGGTTTGAATCGCGCCTCCGCCGAGCGCGCCTATGCGAAGGTGGTGCCCAAAGCGCGTATCAATCCCGCGGCATTAAAGACCGTCATCGAGCTGAGGAAGGAGATGGGGGTTTACCAGCCGCCTTTCGATCCACCGGAAAGATTTTATGACGCGAGCTACTGGCGCGAGGCGACGGGACTGGCCGGTTAGATATTTACCTTGGAAATGTTGGACAGAACGACTCCAGGAAAATTTATCCCGCCAAGGCGCCAAGGCGCAAAGTGCCACTCGGTGTCATTTCGACCGAAGGGAGAAATCTTTCTTAGATCCCTCGCATTCACTCGGGATGACGAACCTCGATCCGTCACCTCGCGTCTTTGCGTCCCTTCGACGCTGCTCAGGGCATGCTTTGCGGGAGACATGGTTTTTCCGATCTCTTCTTCGTTTCCGAATTTCAGATACTTTTGGCTAGTCATTCGACAAAAGACTTCTTAGCGCCATGCTGATCAGACTCAGCGCGATGGCGCCAAAGAATGCCGACCAAAAGCCGGCGACGAAAAAGCCGGGCACGAAAGCGGCCGCCAACTGCAACATGAAGGCGTTGATAACGAGAAAGAAAAGCCCGAAGGTAAGCAGGCTGAGAGGGAAGGTCAAGATCTTGAGCACCAATCCCAGGGTTGCGTTGGCAAGACCCATGACGACGGAGGCGATCAGCGCCGCGACGACCCCCTCGACATGAATGCCAGGGATGAGATAAGCAACGATCAGCAGGCTCACGGCGCTGATCAACCAATGGAGTAGCAATGGGCGCATGGCTATTTGATAACAGACCGGGTCGGCGCGAACAATCGCCCTTGCCACCGGCGGTGCAGAATGTAAAATGGGTCTGTCGATAAACCAAAGGAGGCTTAACGCCATGTCAAAGCAAGAATTGGAAACTGTCGCCCAGGCCATGGTGGCGAAAGGCAAGGGCATCCTCGCCGCCGATGAAAGCGCCGGCACGATCAAGCGGCGCTTCGATGGCATCAAGATCGAGTCGAACGAGAAAAATCGCCAAGCCTACCGTGACATGCTGCTCACGACGAGAGGCATCGAAGAAGCGATCAGCGGCGTCATCCTGTTCGATGAAACCATCCGCACAAGCGCGCTGGACGGCACGCCGTTTCCCCAGCTGCTCACCAAAAAAGGGGTTCTGCCGGGAATCAAAGTCGACAAAGGGCCGGTGGAAATCCCCGGCTTTCCCGGCGAGACGGTGACCGAAGGGCTGGACGGGCTGTGTGCCCGGGTGAAGGAATATATAGAGCTCGGCGCAAAATTCGCCAAGTGGCGCGCCGTGATCACTATCGGCGACGGCACACCGACCTACACTTGCCTGGAAGCTAACGCCCATGCGTTAGCCCGCTACGCGGCGCTTTGTCAGGAAGGCGGCATCGTGCCCATCGTCGAACCGGAAGTCCTGCTCGACGGCAACCATACCGTGGAACGTTGCCATGAGGTGACCGAGCAAGCCCTCAAGGTCACGTTTACGGCTCTGTTCTTGCACCGCGTGCATCTGGAGGGGATGATCCTCAAGCCGAGCATGGTCGTTTCCGGCAAAGGCTGTCCGCAGCAAGCGGGAGTCGAAGAGGTCGCCGAACGCACGATTCGTTGCTTGAAGCGGACGGTTCCAGGCGCGGTTCCGGGCATCGCGTTTCTCTCCGGCGGCCAGAGCGCGGAACGCGCCACCGAGCATCTTAACGCCATGAATTGCATGGGGCCGCACCCGTGGGAGGTGGCCTTCTCCTACGCCCGCGCGCTGCAAGACCCGGCGCTGAAGGCATGGAAAGGCGAAGCGGCGAATGTCGCCGCGGCACAGAAGATTTTCTACCACCGCGCCAAGATGAATAGCGCCGCCCGCACCGGCAAGTACACCAAGCAGATGGAAGCAGCGGCGTGAGCGCCGCTTGGGCTTCAAGCTGAGCGCCGGCAACCCCGACGCTCAGCTTCTGCCGCGGCCTACGCCGCGACCTCCCACCCCAACAGTTCTACTTGCTCCAACACCGTCGCGGTCGCCTTCTCCTGCTTGTCCGGCGGGTAGCCGTACTTGCGAAGGATTCGCTTGATGATCACGCGGAGCTGAGCGCGTACGTTTTCCCGCAGCGTCCAGTCGATGGTCACGTTCTTTCGCACGGCATCAGTGACTTCCCGTGCTATAGTGCGCAATGTTTCGTCGCCGAGAACCTGGACGGCGCTATCGTTGGTTTCAAGCGCGTCGTAGAAAGCCAGCTCCTCTTCATTAAGCTTGAGCGCCGTACCGCGCTCGTTGGCCCGGCGCAGGTCCTTGGCTAACGCGAGCATCCCTTCGATGACCTGCGCGGCTTCGATGGCTCGGTTTTGGTATTTTCGAATCGCCTGCTCCAACATTTCCGCGAACGACTTCGCCTGCACGATGTTCTTTCGCCGCCGCGTCTGAATCTCTCCCGAGAGAAGCTTGCGCAGTAGCTCCACGGCGAGATTTCGATGGGGCATCGCGCGCACCTCGGCGAGAAACTCGTCAGACAAGATCGAGATGTCCGGCTTTTTCAGTCCCGCCGCCGCGAAGATGTCCACCACGCCTTCCGGCGCGACCGCGCGGGAGACGATTTGCCGGACGGCGAAATCCAACTCCTCCTGAGTTTTCCTTTCGCCGGGCGCATGTTTTGTCAGCACCGCGCGCACCGCCTGGAAGAACGCGACATCGTCGCGGATGCGCAACGCTTCCTCGTGCGGCACGGCGAGCGCAAATGCGCGTGAAAGGTCTCTCACCACGTCCAACAGCCGTTGTTTCCCGTTCTCCAGCGCCGGTCTCAAGATATGTTCCTGCGCGGCGGGGAGAATCGCGAGGCGCTCTTCGGCCTTCGGCGACTTCCATTTGGACCAATCGAAGCCATGAAACAGTCCGCAACAGATTTCGTATTTCTCCAGCATGACCGCCACGGCCTCTTCTTGATCGATGGCAGTTTCGCCGGTTCCCCCGCTTTCCGTGTAAGTCGCGAGCGCCTGCTTCAGCTCATGCGCGAGGCCGAGATAGTCCACGACCAGGCCGCCTGGTTTCTCGCGAAACACGCGATTGACCCGCGCGACCGCTTGCATGAGTCCGTGCCCGCGCATGGGTTTGTCCACGTACATCGTATGCAGAGACGGCGCGTCGAAGCCGGTGAGCCACATATCGCGGACGAGGACGACCTTGAACGGGTCAGCAGGATCGCGAAAGCGTTTGGCCAGTTCCTCCCGCCTTGGCTTGTTGCGAATATGCATTTGCCAGTCCGGCGGGTCCGACGCGGAACCGGTCATCACCACTTTGATCAAGCCCTTCTCGTCCCCCTCCTCATGCCAATTGAGCCTGAGCTTTACGATCTCCCGGTAAAGCTCGACGCAGATGCGCCGGCTCATGCAGACGATCATCGCCTTGCCTTCGTCCTGGGTCTGGCGCAGCATGGCCTCGGCGCGCTTCTCGAAGTGATCGACGATGTCCTGAGCGATGAGCTTCAAGCGCTTCTCCGCTCCGACCACGGCTTCGAGCTGCGCCCACTTCGACTTGAGCTTCTCTTTCCGCTCCACCTCTTCGCCTTCGGTCGCCTCCTCGAAGTCCGGGTCGATCTTCGGGCGCTCCGCCTCGTTCAGATCGAGCTTTGCTAAACGGCTCTCGTAATAAATCGGCACGGTCGCCTTATCCTCGACGGCGCGCTGAATATCGTAGATGCTGATGTAGTCGCCGAAAACGGCGCGGGTGTTCTTGTCGGTGAGTTCAATGGGTGTTCCGGTGAAGCCGATAAAAGAGGCGTTCGGCAAGGCGTCGCGCATGTGGCAGGCGAAGCCGTCGATGAAGTCGTATTGGCTGCGATGCGCTTCGTCGGCGATGACGACGATGTTGAGCCGGTCGGACAACAGCGGATGCTGGTGGCCCTTTTCTTCCGGCAGGAACTTTTGGATCGTCGTGAAAATGACACCCCCCGCGTCAACTTTAAGTTTCGCGCGCAGATCGGCGCGATTCTCCGCCTGCACCGGCGGCTGCCTGAGCAATTCCTGGCAGCGTGAGAAGGTGCCGAAGAGCTGGTCGTCTAAATCGTTTCGGTCCGTGAGAACCACCAGCGTCGGATTTGCCATTTGCGGCTCTAAGATTACCCGCCCGGCGTAGAAGGCCATGGTCAAACTCTTTCCCGAACCTTGCGTGTGCCAAACCACGCCTGCCCGCCGATCGCCCGGCTGGCCCCCTGGCTGTCGCGCTGCCCGATAGCCCCCGCCGGGCTCACGGACTTCCCCAGTTTCCCCACGCATGCGCGTCGCGCGCAATGTTTCTTGCACGGCCACATTAACCGCGTGGAACTGGTGATAGCCAGCCATCTTCTTAGCAACCGCTCCACCCCCGAAATCCTCGAAGACGACGAAGTAGCGAACGAGATCGAGAAAGCGCCGCTTATCGAAGACGCCTTGAATCATGACTTGGAGTTCTGGAAGGTGGGCGTCTGCGAGAGTTTCGCCGGAGATCGTGCGCCACGGCTTAAACCATTCCCGGCCCGCACCAACCGAGCCGATGCGCGCTTGGACTCCGTCGGAAATCAGCAGCGTCTCGTTGTAGGCAAACAGCGACTGAATCTCCACCTGGTAGGTCTGTAATTGTTGATAGGCGTCCCAGATCGTCGCGTCCTCGTCAGCGGCGTTCTTCAACTCGACGACCGCCAGCGGCAGCCCGTTTACGAAGATAACGACATCCGGCCGTCGGTTATGCTTGTTCTCCACGACCGTGAATTGATTGATCGCAAGCCAGTCTTGTTTTCGGGATCATCGAAGTCAAGCAGCCGCGCCTGCGCGCCGCGAATGGAACCATCTGTCCGATACTCGACCGTGACGCCGTCGACGAGCAGCCGATGGAATGCACGATTTCTGGTATCAAGAGTCGCCCCATCGAGCCGGATCACCTTCCGGAACGCGTCTTCAATCGCTTCAGCGGGCAAAGTCGGATTCAGTCGCACCAACGCCTGGCGCAGACGCTCGGACAAGACAGTCTGACCGTAATCCGCCCGTTCAGCGAAAACTTCTCCCGGCGCGATCTCCGGCCCATGCTTGACCGCATAGCCAAGACTCTCCAGCCACGCGAGCGCGGCGTCTTCGACGACGGATTCCGTGAAGCCTGGCATGACCGACCTTAAATTTTACCTTTCGTTACATCTCCCCGCGCATTGTGCTATGATTAATACAAATGAGTAAGCCCCTAATCGAAACCAATCCTTACTTAGTAAACCCTCAGCAGCGGGAAAAATTACTTTACACCTCGGTCTGTACCTCGACTGCTATTGAAGGCGTAAAGGTTACCTTTGTGCAACCGAAGCCCTTCACCGAAGATCCCGGCCAGACTCCGCTCGTAAAGCAGCCCGACGCGTCCTACGGACCGCGTCGCTAAAGATCCGTTCCATCGGTTCATAATCTCTGCCGAGGCCGGCACGCACCGCGGCAAAATATTGCTGCCTTTTCTTCCCTTTGATCCCGCTGAAATCCAGCGGCGGCAGCTTGGCCTGCAGGCCCATCAAGATCGCCAGCAGCCGACCGGCCCGGCCATTCCCTTCGCGAAAAGGATGTATCAACATCAGCTCCGTGTGGACGGCGGCCAGAGCTTTGACCACCAGCTCGTCGGAACCGGAGCGGCAAGGTGTAAACTGGCGAAGCGGTCCACTTTCCAGCTCGGCCATGAGCTTCGGTATCTCCCGCGCCGCCGCAAATGGAAAATCGTCCTTACTTACGTTGACCTGTCGGTATTCTCCGGCCCAGGAATAAATGGGGCCTAACCAGGTCCGATGAATCTTGCATACGTCAGCGGCGGTGAAAACATGAGCTTCGTCATAAACGGCGATGAGCTCCCGCAGGGCGCGCAACTGTTCGCGCGCTTCTGCTTCGTCCATCTCCCGTTTCCGCCGGATGCCGAGCAAGTTCTTCAATACCTTGCCGCGAGAACCCGGCTCGAACTGCGCCTCGGGCAAATGCGTTGCGACGTAACGTCCGCCTTTCTTTATTTCCACCACGTCCGTCGTTGCTCCTTATTGATCCGGCAGCGATAGTCGCCCAGGGCAGTTATCCGGAAATTCCGGATAACCGAAGAATCGTCCAACTCCTTCTCTTTGAAGATATTTCTGATGTGCTCTGAGACCGTGCGGACGTTTTTGCCGAACAGCTCCGCCATTTGCGCCTGGGTCAGCCAGACGGTGTCCTGCTCCAAGCGGACATCCAGACGAATTTCACCATCCGGCGCCTCGTAGAGAACGACTTCCCCACCGCCGTTTATCGAGCTGTGCATAGGTGCCGAAGGTTTCTCCGTTGAGCGGAGATTCCTCGGCCTTTTACGTCGAGCCACGCGTGACTTGGCCTCCCTTTGAACCACCGAGTAATCCTCGATAGTTGCTCGCCTTTTCGCTGTTTAACCGCACCGGCAGCTCAGCGTCCAACTATTTCCCACTCGGAAACAGTTCCCTGGCCCCAATTTGTTCAACCGAACTGTTGCATTTATCGCAACAACTGCCGCCAGCGGCGTCTTCGACCACCGATTCGTTCAGGCCAGCCATGCCTCCTCCGGTTCCGGCGTGGTCGCCGTCGGATTCTCACGATCGAAAACCCAACGTCCAGGATTGTCGAGAATATATTGTCGAATCCGATTCAGAGATTCGTCGTCGCGGATGACGTGTTCGTAGTAGTTGCGTTGCCACGCGAAGTCTGGGTTTGCCGAGCGGCGGATCAGGCGGGTCGACACAGCCTTAAATGTCCGCACGATTTCTCCCAACGTAGGGGCGCGATTCATCGCGCCCTGATCGATCGTGGCCGTACCGAAACCATCCGAGGGCGCAATAAATTGCGCCCCTACAATGATGATGCCGTGAACGTGATTGGGCATGACAACGAACGTATCCAACCGCACATCTGGAAACCGGGCGGGCAATTCGTCCCACGACGCCTGCGCCACCCGCCCGGCGTCGTTCAATCGCATTTCACCGTCCGCTAGTACGCCGAACCAACAGGTCCGATTCTGCGTGCAGATGGTCACGAAATACGCCCCCGCGCTGCCGTAATCGTAGCCCTTCAGCCGGATCGAGCGGCGGTGGTGATTGTCCGAGTTGTAAGCGCTCAAACGTGTCTCCCAACGAATCGCTCCGCCTCCTTCACTCGCAGCTCGCCGGAGATCAGTTTGGGCAGCAGCACGTCGCGCAGGGCGGCGAGCGTTTGATTTTCTTCGGTATTGCCCAGGATTCGGTGAAACATTGGAGCGACCCTTCGATCGAATGCTTTCAGCACCGGCACTGGCGGGAGAACAATCTTCGAATTAGCGAACGTACTCGTGGTAATTGTATCAAACACAGAGCCATGCGCTGCGTGAACCAAGGTTTCCATCTCGTGCCGGAGGAGACAATAGAGAAAGAATGGCGTATCAGTTGTGCTGGCCAATCCATAGCACGTTTGATTCATAGCCATCTGGCTTCCGAACATCACCAAGCGACCTGTCGTTGCTCCCCGCGCAACAACAACCGTGCAAAAATGAGGGATAACCTGGGTAGCGCTTTCGTGTAGTCCCTCCTGTGTGATAGTACGCTCTGTGGTTATGAGGAAAGTTTGGCCACATTGGGAGACATCCTTTGCGCTGGCCCAAAGAATCGGTCCGCCCCAATACTCTTGATGATCTGTCTTTGGAGTCCCACCGCTAAGCAGATTGGCTCTGCTGAGAACTGGACCAACCTCCCACCCCTTCGGGATCTCCCCCATCTCCGAGTCGTCAAAGGAATCTGGGAACAGTTCGGCGATATGTTTGGGCAAGCCGGGGTCTCGGCCTTCGGCTTTGGCGCGGATAGGCTCAAAGTCCACGAACCACGACTTGAAAATCGCCCGCGCCATCGCCTCCAACGTCTCGTTCATCCACCGGTTCAGCTCGATCTTGTCGTCCAGCGTGCCGAGGATGTGAGCGATGGCGCGTTGCTCGGGGTGCGGTGGGAGCGCGACGTCGAGTGCCTTCAACTCGTCGCTGTTGAGCCGGCCCGTTCCATGACCGGCGAGATCGACGAGTGAGAGAAGGCGGTCCTTGTTCCCGAGAAGAAGATACGGGAGATAGTCGCTGCGGACGTGCGGCTTGGGCCGAAGCGCCTTCACGTCTTGATTGAACGTCATCGGCCGACTAATCACGCAGATCGGTAGGTCATTCAGCAGCGTCATGCCGCGGGCGAGGAGCAGGACGGCGCCTGATGGAACGAGCTTGGTGCCGTTCGCGACGCCGTCGTCGGAGACATGATCCTCGGTATCGTCGAGACGAAACCGCTTCATGTCCTTTGCTGAGACCCAGGGGACCGAACCGGCCCAGTAGTCGGGTCGGTCCTTCGATGACGTTCCACCTGATAGGAAGTCCGTCACTTCGCCCAGCGTGGTCTCGCGCCACTCACCCGCCATACCCAAGCTCCTTCAGGTTGGCGGTGATGGCAGCGTCCAGAGTCGCGCCCTCAGCCTGCTGCTCGCACAACGTCGCCGCGAGCCGCTTCATCTTCTCCTCGAATGGTTCGCCGTCGTCTTCTTGCGCCTCGGCGCCCACGTAGCGGCCAGGAGTAAGCATGTGCCCGTGCTTGCGAATCTCGTCGAGTGTCGCGCTTTTGCAGAAGCCAGGAATGTCTTCGTATTCGGGTAGGGGCGCAATTAATTGCGCCCCTACGTTACCCCGCCATGCGTGATACGTATCTGCGATTCTACGAATCTCGTCGTCGGTCAGCTCGCGATGGGTACGGTCCACCATCACGCCCAGCTTGCGCGCGTCGATAAAGAGCACTTCGGCGCGGCGGTCACGGAATTTGTGATTCTTCTTGTCGCGGGCGAGAAACCACAGGCAGGCGGGAATTTGCGTCGAATAAAAGAGCTGGCCGGGGAGGGCGATCATACAGTCCACGAGGTCGGCTTCGACGATGTTCTTTCTGATCTCGCCTTCGCCGGATTGGTTCGACGACATCGAGCCGTTCGCGAGGACAAAGCCCGCGAGGCCCATGGGAGCGAGATGATAAATGATGTGTTGAACCCAGGCGAAGTTGGCGTTGCCGGCTGGCGGCTTGCCGAACTGCCAGCGTTTGTCGTCGCGCAGACGGTCGCCGCCCCAGTCGGAGATGTTGAATGGCGGATTGGCGAGGATGAAGTCGGCTTTGAGATCGGGATGACGGTCGTTGTGAAAAGTATCGCCGTGGCCGATCTGGCCGTCGATGCCACGCAACGCGAGATTCATTTTCGCTAAGCGCCAGGTGGTGTAATTACTTTCTTGACCGTAGATGCTGATGTCGCTCTTAGCTTTTCCGCCATTGCCATTACCGCTTTTGTGAGCATGGATGAACTCGACCGACTGCACGAACATGCCGGAGGAGCCGCAGCAAGGGTCGTAGACGCGCCCGTTGTAC
>ORMF011414862.1_pt1 | contig 16790 bp, 16 predicted proteins | sample 1779871 | NCBI WGS metagenome assembly ORMF01 (sample SAMEA104232316, study PRJEB22302) | groundwater metagenome | biome: forest; feature: aquifer; material: groundwater | place: USA | collected 2011-08-07 | depth 5.4 m
GGAAAATCCCGCCCGCCTCGCCTTGAACCGGAACGGAAAGGACGATTTCAAGTTTTTCTTTGGCGGAAAATTCTTTTGTCAAGAATTTTCCAAAACATCCTTTACCGATTTTTCCCCAAGCTGTTCGGCAAGGGCAACCATGATTCCTTCAGGGCCACGAAGATAGCAGAGCAAATATATATCCTCATAGTTCACCACCTCTCCAATAAGTTCTGCTCCATGTTTTTTGAGGCGGGCAATGGTGTCATTGATATCAGTGACGGCGAACATCACCCGTAGGTATCCAAGAGCGTTCACTGGGGCGTTCCGGTGATCAGCAACTACGGATGGGCTGAGAAATCGCGATATTTCAAGCCGACTGTGGCCATCGGGGGTGACCATCATGGCAATTTCGACGGATTGGTTGCCCAGTCCGGTCACGCGCCCGGCCCATTCTCCTTCGACTGTGGCTCGACCTTCAAGTTTCAGACCAAGCTCGACAAAAAAGATATAGCTTCATCGAGCGATTCTACAACGATACCAACGTTATCCATCCGTAGCAATTTACTTTTTTTGGTCATATATTTTCCTAGTTATACATTAATAATTATTTCTCTTCCCAACTGCTTTTTTAACATTTCCATTAGTTGCTTTTGTCCATCCTCTGCGCCTTTGGCTTTTTCATCAGAGGTATAGGTCTGCAAAAATGTGACGTGAGTAGTGTTCGCGTCTACTTCATCCAATACATAACTTTCTTTTTCTATACCTGCTACTTTTTCAGGATACGAATAGGCTATTTCCTTGTTCTCATCTTTGACTTCAATTATTCCGTTGAAAATCATTTTTTCGCCGTTGTATTCCACAACCTCACCTTTATCGAGAAAGCCGATATTGAGCAAGAAATCAGAGATTTTGAACAAAAGGGAAATAATTGGCTCGAACCGATGCGAGAAGTCATTTTATTGAGTAGCCAAGCCAAAATTCTTTTGTCGCAGGGCGACAAAACGCAAATCCGCGCATTTCTCAAAAATGTCGGCTCGAACTTTATGCTGAATTCAAAACGGCTTGAAATTTCCCCCAAAAAAGGGGGGGGGGGGCGCCCGGGGGGGGGGGGAGCCAATGACTTCATTTCCCAACTGGCGGAGCGGATGGGATTCGAACCCACGACCTTTCGGGTGACAACCGACTGCTCTCCCGCTGAGCTACCGTCCCATGTGAGATTTAGTATATACCACATAATACATAGTTACTATAAACGCTACTCCTCAGACTAATCATCGGAGAAGTGCAGAGTATCTGAGACTGAATAGTTAATAATCGGTTATTATCCTTAATGGGTATGGTAGGCTTACTGTTACTAATGGCTATATCAAGGGGTTCCGTCGTCTTTTAGTCCGAGTTTTCTCGCATAACATTTCCTTCTACTCCCGTAAAGTTGTTAGCGCCCCTGCCCGACACACCAATCCGGAGCCACATCCCTGGTTGAATTGCTCGTGAGCGGACGCTGGCCTGAGCCGTCAGGGTTCATTACGTATATATCCTCGTCTCCGTCGCGGTCGGACCAAAAGATAATTTTGGCGCCATCAGGAGACCAAGAAGCATTACCCTCTCTCGCCATGTTGTTGGTAAGTCGGCTCTCGTTGGCGCCATCTACACTCATCACGTAAATCTCCATGTTACCGTCGCGGTCCGACCAGAATACTATCTTCTGACCATCGGGCGACCAGAACGGGTTGAAATCACGAGCGGGGTTATTGGTCAGGCGAACTTGATTGGAGCCATCCGCATTCATTACATATATTTCTGGGTTGCGGTCTCGGTTTGAAACGAAAGCGATCTTTCTTCCATCCGGAGACCAAGAAGGCAACTGATCGCTGGCTGGATCATTAGTCAAGCTGGTTTGCGCTGAGCCATCCGAATTCATTACATACACTTCGTTATTCCCATCACGGTCAGACCAAAAGGCTATCTTTCTTGCATCCGGAGACCATGCAGCGTTCTGATCCGTTCCGGAATTGGCAGTGAGCCGCGTCTGATTAGAGCCGTCGGCATTCATTATGTATATCTCGTTGTTTCCATCACGGTTGGAGTGGAACGCAATTCTATTGCAGTCTGGAGACCATGAAGGATTTGCATCTGTAGCGGGATTATTTGTAACTCGCGTCTGATTAGATCCCTCAGCATCCATGACATATATCTCAGGGTTGCCGTCAGCATAGGACTCAAACGCGATACTGCTTGTTCGCTGTATTGGAACAGGCGTAGGGCTTGTGGGCACCTCTGTAGCTGCTAAAGGGCCAGATTTTTCAGGCCCGCCGCACGCTATTAAGAGAAACGCCGCCAACGTGACAAGCGGAGCTAGCAATCTATGACTCATAATTCTATACTTTTCCATATTAGCTCTAATATTAAGGGGACCTCAGTAGAAAGTCTATTGGATAACCAGCGAACATCGCTAGCATAGAGGAGTCAGACCATGACTATAAACACTAACTCTGTAATGCCGCTGTATAAAGGATGGGATGACTATCAGATCAGCTTGGTACGTACTGTTGGCCGCCTGTCGCCGGAGCAACTGGGATGGCGCCCTGCGCCAAACATGCGCTCAGTGGGTGAGATCGTGGCTCACATCATCGGCGGGCGGATACAGTGGTTCCATCATACACTTGGTGAGGGAAGTGCGGAGTTTGCTAACGATGTTGCTGCCTGGAGCCCTGAGGAGAAAACAGAGGAAAATCCGGATGATCTGGTCCGCTGGCTGGAGGCCACCTGGGGCATGATGGAAGAGGCGCTCAATCGCTGGACCGCCTCCGATATGGCTCAAGTATATGACCTTCCTCCTTATCAGGGAAAGAAGTATGTGCTTACGCGCCAGTGGATCATGTGGCGCGTTCTCTCCCACGACATTCATCACGGCGGCGAGTTGGCTGTTATGCTTGGTATGCAGGGCATCTCAATTCCGGAGCTTGGCGACGAGGGCGGACATCTGGCCGAACGCGCGCCTTTGGCTGAGGAGCAGTGAAAGTGCAGAGTGCTTTGATGGAATTATCCTTCGACAGGCTCAGGATGAGCGGTCTAATATCTGCGGATTTTCAGAAGAACAAAAAAGTTATCTTGATAGGGACGAAGTCTTGAGCAAGTAACCTTCATACGCTGTAGGGTAAAGTTTTTTCAGGGCAAGGGTGCGCCCTACCTGAATAGCTGTGAAGCCGTATCGCTTCCTGATCTTGTCTACAGCAGTGTTGAGGCGTCCCTGCTTTTCCCCAGGAGATGGTAATAGACTAAGCTGGTGTTCTCTACCGGTTAGCTCTGATACTCCTATACCCACAAGTCTTACCAACTGCCGGCTTTCCTCCAGCGCTGTGTCCATGAGCTTCCAGCCAGCCTTAAACAGGTCCTGGTCTAAATCTGTTGAGTTCTTGATGGTGTAATTTCTCGTAATAGTGGTGAAGTCTGCAAATCGAAGCTTCAATGTCACGCAACGCGCCCTCATGCCATGTTCCCTGAGTTGCGCTCCAACCCGTTCTGACAGGTAGTGGAGCAGTGCGGCTAAGACGGAGCGGTCCAGGGTATCTACGTTCAGCGTTGTGGAGCGGCTGATAGACTTGGGAGGCTGGTCGATCTGAGCAACCGGAGAGCTATCTTGCCCGTGAGACCAGTAGTACAGCACCTCGCCATGGACTCCAAAGATGGCTTTTAATGCCTCTATGCTCTGGGCTGCAAGCCCTCCAATGGTGTTTATACCGAGACTTCTTAGAATATTCTCAGTCTTATGTCCAACCATCGGAAGGTCCCTTACTGGCAAGGGCGCCAGGAACTCAGCCTCTTTTCCTTGCTCTATCTCTAGTAGACCATCTGGCTTGCTGGCATCAGAAGCAACTTTGGCTACTACTTTGTTAGAGGCGATACCTATAGAGGCGTTTATCCCCAGCTCTATCTTTATACCCTCCTTGATGCCCATAGCTGCGGTGGAGGCAGGGCCATAGAAGGTATCGAAGCCAGTGAGGTCTATAAAAGCCTCGTCTATACCCATAGGCTCTATCTGTGGACTAAATCGCTTCAATATCTCCATGAAGCGAAGCGAGAAGTCCTGGTAGTGTTTGTACCTGCCAGGCAGATAGATTCCATGAGGGCATAGTCTATACGCGATTGAAAGAGGCATGCCAGAGCGCAGGCCGTAGACTCTGGCTTCATATGAGGCGGCGGCAACTACTCCCCGCGATCGAGGGTGGCCTCCAACTATAACGGGCCTACCTTTGAGCTCTGGGTCTAGCGCCTGCTCCACCGAGGCAAAGAAGGCGTCTAGATCGACATGCAGGATACGCCTCACCAAGTAGCCACCTCTAACAGAATACATGTTCTACTAATGATTGTATGGCGGCTTTTTCTAGTGCGTCAAGGGCAGGATGTCACTTTGGGGGTACTGACCGGCCTGTGAGCGCGTGGGGAGTTCTAATATCCTAAGACGCTTCGTCTAGCCCAACGAGGTGGTCGGTCCGTCCGACACATAGCAATAGCCATGGCTCGAAATCGGTCGGCTCCTGATAGCGTACATGTGTTATGCTCGTCAACGGTGGTAGTACAGCACAGCGGACCCACGGGCCGACGTTATAGATTGTAGCCAGCAGAGCATCGATCGTTCCACTATGTCCTACGGCGATGACCGTTTGCTTATCATGGCGCTGAATCGCTTCCCTTAAGAACAGGGCGACGCGCCTTCGCAGGTCCATGTAAGACTCTCCCTGCGGTCCTTGTGTGACCGCTGCGAAAGGGTCTTGAGCAGTCACAATTCCGCCTCTCGACGGCAGCGCGTCGTTAGGGAAGGGCGCTCCGTTTGCGCGATTGCCACCAAAATCGCGCAAACGCTCGTCAGGGATGGCTTCGCACTTGTAGGCTTCGGCTATCATTGCGGCGGTCTCCGCGGCGCGGCGCATAGTGCTGGTATATAAGGCATCGATTTGTGTAATGTGGCGTGGCAACCATCTTGCCAGCTCCTCCACCTCACGGCGACCGCGCACGCTCAGGCCGGAATCCGGCCGCCGGTGCGGCCCAGTTTTACCGTCCGGCTCCTTGCTCTCACTGTGTCCGTGGCGAATAAGATACAGGTCCATAGCGGCTTTCCTTTCTGGGAATCTTACTCCATACCTCGTCGTGAAAAAGACCATGACGCCAGGAATATCATTAGCAGTCCAAAGGCTCCCACTATACCAGCGTCCATCCAGACCGATATGGGCTGGCCGAAGGCGGTAAGCTTCAAGTAGCTGTCATCGGGTATGCCGTTCTGCGCAAAGGCTATCTGGCGAATGCCATCGGCGCTGTAGGTGACGAAGTTGAGCCTTGCTATAGCGCCGAGCCATAAGGGGACTCTATCAACAGGAAAGAAGGCTCCGGAGAGAAAGATCATTGGCAGAAGCAGTAGCTCACTTATTACGTGAAAGCCCTGCATAGAGCGCATTTTGGAGCCGATGAAGGTCCCAAGTCCTGCAATGGCTATCGCGGTCAGGCTAAGCATGCCTAGAGACTTTATAGCTGTAAGCAGAGAGAATTGTATACCCAAAAGCGGCGCTAAAAGGATCAGGACTATCGCCTGAATTAGGGCCACGGTGGCGCTGCCCATGATCTTTCCCAGCGCTATGCTCACTCTGCTGACGGGCGCTACCAGCATCACCTTTAGAAACCCGAACTCTCGCTCCCAGACCACAGACATGCCCGCAGCGAAGGCTGTCATGAAAAGGCTCATAATCATAACGCCCGGAAAGATGAAGTCCATAAAGTCCACGTTGGGGGCCGGATTGATTACTACCTCTTTCAGACCATTACCCAGAAGGATGAGGAAAAGAATTGGCAGCAAAAGCGCTGATACCGTCCTGCTCCGTTCCCTAAAGAAGCGGAGCATCTCTCGTCTCCATATTACGGTAAACCCTCTAAAAAAAGCTCTCATATCCTGGAGCCTCTTCTGTACCTTGATCGGGCCAGCAGCTCATCTCTCGCCTCTGCCTCCTCATCTCGAATAGCATGGCCAGTATATTGCAGGAACACGTCTTCCAGGGTAGGGCGGTGAAGGCCGACTGATACAACGGACTCGCCCAGGTTGTGCAACAGCTCAGGTATGAATCTCCCACCATTCTGCACTTTGAACTCAACACTTCCCTCAACCTGTTGTGCATCCAGTCCATAGCGATCTCTTATCAATGTCATTGCTGACTCATTATCTCTTGTCTGAAGGGTTACGACATCTCCACCAACATGACTCTTCAACTGCTCCGGGGTATCCAGGGCTACAATACGTCCGTGGTCTATAATAGCCACGCGGTCGCACCCTTCGGCCTCCTCCAGATAGTGAGTGGTGAGAAATATGGTCAGCTCGCTTGTCTGTCGTAGTTCTCTGATGTACTCCCATATCGTTCTTCTGGTATGAGGGTCGAGACCTATGGTAGGCTCGTCCAAAAATAGCACTGTTGGCGTATGCATAAGGCCCCGTGCCAGCTCTAGTCGACGCTTCATGCCTCCTGAGAATGTCCTGACCAGGGAGTCTTTCCTATCCCAAAGCTCTACCATCCTCAGCAGCTCTTCCATCCGCCCTTTGACTATTTTTGAGTCCATGTCATAGCAGATAGCATGGAACTCCAGGTTCTCTTTGGCCGTTAGGTAGTCATCCAGACTTTGGTCCTGGAAGACCAGACCTATGTTCTGTCTTACCTGAAAGGATTGAGAGGCCACATCGAAGCCGGCCACGGTTGCTGTGCCAGAGGTTGGAGTTAGAAGGGTGCATAGAATGTTGATTGCGGTAGTCTTTCCAGCGCCATTGGGCCCTACAAAGCCAAATAGCTCCCCGGCATATACGGCGAAGTCTACCCCCGCAAGGGCCGCTACATCTTTGAACCGCTTTACCAGTCCGCGCGCTTCAATCGAAGATACTCGATTTATCGGTATGGCTTGGTCCATGTATCTCTACTTTAGCCAGTCGAGATTACGACCTATCAGTAACTCTGTCATTTTAGTGTTATGAGTATTTTTCATCGCTATGACTCTTGTATTAAACTCGTATGTTCTTGCCATTTCTATGACTTCTTCGGCGTTGTCGTAGGTCATTAAAAAATTCCCTTTAAGTGTGCTAGCTATCTTAAATAGTTCTTCGTGGTCAATTTCAGAGTATTTATAAAGCCTAGTTCCAGCTTTTTTACCTGATGCTGTATAGGGAGGATCGATAAAGAATACAACATCGGTACGTTCAGAGTTTTCTTTTAATAATTGGATTCCATCGCCTTCAAGGAAAGTTAATCTCTCTTTTATCGATATGATGTTTAAGATTCGACGTTTCAGTGTCGTAGGGTACCACCGAGACAGTATGCCCTTCCCGTTCTCTCCATATTTGACGAGTCCAGATCCTGGTGCAAGTATGCCTCCATGGTTGACTCGATTTCTTAGGATTGTTCTGAAAGCCTTTTCTTTCGATGTTTGAGCATTGGCTGATAAAATGTTTTCTAGGTTGTCGCTAGTGCAATCAAATGTCGCGATCTGATCTGCTAGCCATATGCCATCTCCATAGATTATAGTTCTCCATACGGCAGCTACCTCATCATCTAGTTCTACCATCGTCACGTGTCGTGATAGATTCTCGAAAGCTACGGTGAGGCTTATAATTCCTCCACCTGCAAAAGGCTCAATGAATTCGTTTGATAACTCAGGCAGACTTTTAAGCCACTGCCGTATTCGAGGAACTAACCAAGTCTTACCACCTGGGTAACGGAACGGACTGCGCTGAGGGACAGACGCTACGTTTACTATCTGACCCGGCTCTGTAGTTCCGAAAATCGACAGTTGCATATTAATGCTCTTGTATCTATTTAACAGGTATGTCTAGGTATCAGATTGACTACTCTAACCATTCTGAAGCCTGTCTTCTAGTTTCTTCTGAAGTTTTCCTACGAAGTCTGATATAGGGCCGGAGTCTGCAGTTGTGATTTTCTGCAATGCAGTATGAAACTTGGTATAAATTGTTCGCTTGTGAACAAGATTATAGACTCTTTCTGCTTCATTATACTCTAGATCATAAAGCATCCATGCCAAGTCTGCTTCTTGCCGGCTTACTTCTGGTAGAGCCGGTAAAGTATTGTAAAGACTCGCATGCACAACAACAGCCAACTTTTTGCCCCATTCATTGAGAATCCCACCCTTATATACCAACTGGGGAGCTAAGCGCTTTCTTGAAGATGATAAGTAATCGGCGCGAGGATAATTTTTCCTAATAGTCCAGTCTAGGTCATATCTGGCGCTAGGGTCAGCCATATAGTGCTCAAATACTTTTCTTATATTTCCACTAATATATACTGCTTGTATTTCTATTGCCCCAAAGTCAGTAATAGTGCCTTTTTCATCATGAGAAGCGAGAACAATATCAATGTTACCTGCGGATTTACCTTGTGCATCGTTTAGTCTAGTCGCACCCAGAGATGTCCAAGATGCTCCTGCCGGAAAGAAAAAATTTGCGGCATCTTCTGCAATCAACCATTTTTCTCGAAATCGGACAGGACAGATAACGGTTGGTTCGCCCTGGCTATTATATAAGCTACATACGCCAAGAGGGTCGTTGAATTTATCCTTAGTACAATTTGGCACTCGATTATTGAAGGGGCATAGTCGATCGTTACGGTGATGGTGTGCCTCTGATGAAAAGTTATCTATTGGAAATCCAAAGACCTCGGCTAGAGGATGGTTTGGCATATATCGACACTCCTTATTAAAACAGCTTGCTTACAGTTTCCGATCTGCCATAATTACAGCAAAGGGAACTCTCCTCCGCTATTGATAGAGAGTTAGGAATTATGGCCGAGAGCCGAAAGAAGTTTTTGATAAGCAGTAGACTCGCCCTCGAATACATAGTTGGGTGAAGTAACCGTTATGCCATTGCCACCCAGACAGCGGAGCTGCTCAACAGCGCTAAGAAGTGATGCTATTGGTACAACAACGGTAACCGCGTACCAATTGGCGTCCTCGCCTAGTCTGCTATAAACAGAGGATATGGTCGGGCCTTGAAGTCCTGCGACGTCTGAGAAGCTTATCAATTGTTGGGCTACGTCCTCTTTGGAATGTCCTCTAATGTTGGCAGTAATACTGTAGTAGCGCTTCGCTCGCAGTCTGGCCTCCATAAGATCAAGCATCATCTTGGTAGACTTGAGTTTGCTCTCATCCTCTCCCAGCCGGTCCAGGTTGCCTATAAGGCATGCCTGAGATCGGAGCACAGTGCCTCCAGCCAGCACACGCAGGCCGTTGTCTCTGAGGGTCTGGCCGCTCGATGTTAGGTCGGCCACCAGGTCGGCGAAGCCCATTGCGGGGCTGATTTCGATAGCGCCGGTAGATGCTACGAGGGTGAAATAATTGATCCCGTTCTCCAATAGGAAGCGCTGTACCAATTTGGGATATTTAGTAGCGACCCTAAGCTCACTGCCTTTTCCCCTCATCTCCGCCGCCAGCTCCGCCAGGTCTACCATGTGGGTGACATCGATCCATACATCGGGCACCGCTACGACGAGATCACAGTCGCCATAGTCCAGGTCCTCCAAAAGCACAGAGCAGGGGCCATCATCCCATACGCCTTCGCGCACCACGTCAAGCCCGGTTATGCCCAGGTCTGCGCTGCCTTCCTGCACCTTAAAGGGTATATCCGCAGCCCTCTGGAATATAATAGAGACGTCTTTTTGGGAGCCGATCTCTCCCATATAGCTCCTGGAGCTGGAACGTCCTACCGAAAGGCCACAGGACCTCAGGAAGGAGAGCGTAGGCTCCTCAAGCTCACCTTTGCTAGGAAGGGCTATACGCAACATTTAGTTCGAGAACCTCACTACAAGTGACCATCCATTTACTGTCATTAAATGCTCACTTTCGACTCCGGCCTCACCCACCACAAGGACCTTCTTAATACCAGAGGCGGCAGCATAGTTTAAGCTATCCTCCACCGTGCGCTCCACTACCTCTACCCTTACTTTCTGATCCCCAGCCCTTCTTCTTTGGGCCTCTGCAACGGCAGTGGAGTAATAGTCTTTTGACGCAGGTACTATAAGCACCAGGTCATTGTCCTGGAAACCGTTTTGGGTAGAGCCATCTACCGATAGATCGAGTATCTGCGATTTTGTCTCCATCACATCTTTAAGGTTTTCTATATAATAAGCGAATCCGAGGGCTGGGACATCGTCCCCACCTAAGGCTCGCACTAGACCATCATAGCGGCCACCGCCGCAGACGGCTTCGAAGCCGAGGCTAGTATCTACACGTACCTCAAAAATAGGACCCGTATAATACGCTAGCCCTCTTACTAGCCCCAAGTCAAGCTTAATAGAGGTGAGGGCATAGGCGCGCTCCAAAAGCTCCAGGACTCCCTCCAAACGGTCCATCGAAGATGCTCGACCTGTCGGCAGGGATGTATCCCTAAGTCCGTATCTACCTATGATGCTTCTGGCTGCTCTAAGGGCAGGGACTCTATCTCCTTGAACAACCGCCAGCTCTGCTACAAGAGATATAGCCTTGTCCAGGTCCTCATATCGCTCTGCCGTAAGCTTTTCGCTAAACCTATTCATGATCTCCTCGACGCTGCGAGAGCCAGTGTAACCCGCAGCGCCGCCGCTAAGGAGCTTTCTAAACACAGCCAGAGTGCCCTCGTCAGTGATTACATTTTCGCCGTTGAGGTTATCTAATTGACCGCCTGGCGAGTGGCCGATTAGGACCTTGAGCCTATCGACACCCTCCGGGCTATCTTGTAGGCTTTGAATGTTAGCCAATATCAGGTTCTTGGAGCGCTGCGACAGACGAAGCTCATCCAAAAGGCTTGGCAGCAAGCCGGCATGGCCGACTACTACTTCATATTCGTTAATTCCAAAACCTTCAAGTCCCTTGCAGGCCGCGGCTATAACTTCGGCGTCTGCCAGGGGGCTGGAGGCGCCGATAAGCTCAGCCCCAACCTGGTGAGACTGACCAAAGGGGCCGTAGCGACTTCCATACCTGAACACAGGACCGCTGTACTGCCAGCGTATCGGTAGAGGAGCAGAGGGGTAGTCCTTGACATAAGTCTTTATCACTGAGGCTGTGAACTCCGGCCTAAGGCTAAGCTGCCTACCGCCTGGATCGGTCAGGGAATAAAGCCGGGTGATTACCTCACTGCCGGACTTCCTCAGATATAGCTCTGTCTCCTCCAGCATTGGAGTATCTATGGGGGCATATCCCCACAAGGAGAGATGGTTCTGGAGTACCTCCAGGTACTCTGATAGATCAGACATTAAGATAAGAACCTTTACTCTAATGTTGTGAATTACGTAATCTAACCGCTAAATTGTACACCAAGGAGATAGGGAGCTTCAACCGCGCCTGTTGTTATGCGAATACGTGTAGCGTTACACATAGAAGGCGTGGACTGCCGACAACATAGACCCTAAAATCAAGTATTATATACCCGTTAAACATATCGTTACGCAGCACCGGACGTCCCTATTCGGTGGGATTGCGGATGAGGAAATGCGATTGAATAATGCTGGGTGGATGGTAGAGGCATGGTGGGAAGAATTAGGACGAAAATTCGAACGCTATCTCCGACACGCACATCGTTATGCCCAGTCATTTCCACGGCATTATCATGGTAGGGGCTGACCCTTCGAGAGCCTAAGGGCAGGCTCTGGGTGTCCGCCCTGGTGCTGGTGTAGGCGGCACGGATCCAGGTACTACCGAGGGGCGCACACCCAGGTGCGCCCCTACCAGTGGTTGTTCAATGGTTCAAGACGATGACAACGAATGCGTATATCCACGGTGTTAAGACCGCGGATTGGCCGGCATTTAACGGTCGGGTATGGCAACGAAATTACTACGAACATATAATTCGTGATGAAATATCCCTACAACGCATCCGAGAATACATCTTGTACAATCCTCCTCAATGGGCGATAGATCTAGAAAATCCGATAGTCGATGGCAAGATGTCTAGAGCGAGAGAAGGCTGGGAGAGGTGAATGCCTTTCGCGAGAGGAGCACTGACCTTGTCACAGAATCGGCTACCCCCTGCTTCTACCCTATGCCAAGGGCACACATAGATGAGCAAACGATCAACAACTTGTAGGGGCTGACCGTCTGTACCCACTGTGCCGAGGTCTGGTGGGTAGGCTGACCTGTGTGTGTAGGGGCTGACCTGTGCGTGTAGGGGCTGACCTGTGTGTGTAGGGGCTGACCTGTGTGTCAGCCCTGACGCCGGCAGACATAGCACAGACGTAGGTACCCACCGAGGGCGCACAGGAAAGCCACCGCTTTCAAGTCTCTAGTTGCAAGTTACAGTCTCAAAAAGAATGAGTCTCCAGTTACAAATCGCAGGTTTCAAAGACCTTGCTACTTGCGACTTGGCCTTAGTCTCTAGTTGTAAGTTACAAGTCTCAAGGAACGAGTCTCTATCTACAAATCGCAGGTTTCTACGACCTTGCTACTTGCGACTTGGCCCTTGCTACTTGACCCCTTGCGACTTGAACCTTGCTACTTGTTACGCCTTGAGAAACTCCCGCCGCGACAGTACCTGCTCCATGAGCGGGCGCATGCCCAGCTCCTGGGAGATCTTTAGCGACTCGTCCAGCAGCGACATGGCCTTGGCGTGATCGCCGGGACCGTCGCGTTTGAGAAGGGTGTCTGCGTAGTCCAGGTATGTCCAGGCCAGCTCCGGCCGGTAGCCGGCGCGACTGCAAAAGGCGGCGGCGTCCTCGAAGTGGGCAACGGCGTCCTCACCCCGGCCTACGGTATTGGACAGAAGACCGAGGATCCGGTCGGAGCATATATACCCGTCGGTAAGCATGGTGCCCCGCTGAGGCAGGATTAAGGTATAGAGCCCCTCCGATTCGGGGATGTCACCGATTTGCACCGCCATCAGGGACAGCCCAACCCGAACGATCAGGGCGTCATAAGGGGTATGTCTGTTTGACAGCACAACCTCTGCCGCCACCCGAGCGAGGGCGAATCTCCCGGTATCTCCGGTGACGCGGGCGATTATAGGAATCGCTATAGCGGGCGAGACGTACTCATTAATAGCCCCGGGCTGGGTAACGCGCATCAACTCAAGCAGCCGCTCCAGGTAGGACTCTCCAGCTTCAAATTCCCCAAGCTGGGACTCTATCATGGCCCTCAACGCCAGCAATAGAGGGTGTGTTGCTCGCGCCTCAAGACCCCGGTCGTTGTGCTCCCGAGCGGCCTTCCATTCCCCCGCAAGATGGCAGACAGTGACCATGTTACGAAAGGCGGTGCTGATGGCTCCGCGGTTCCGGGTCCGTTCGACCACGGTAAGATTAAGAACAGCGTTTCGGCGTGCCTCTTCCAGCCGTCCTAAAGCAATAAGTGAGGCCCAGACCCAACTGCTACCAACCACCCTGCTGCTGCCGGCCAGATCTATAGCCCGTTCGCCGCTCTTCAAGCTCTCCTCTATTTTGAGATGCTCCCCGTTTATCGCCGAGAAACGTTGCATGGTATCGGCCTCCAAGGCCACGTCTTTTTCGCGTTGCGCGATGGCTAAGGCCCGGCTCAGAGCGTTTTCGGCGGCGTCGTAGTCCCCTTCCGCAACTCCCAGGAACGCGCCGTAGAGGGCCAGAATGCGCCCGGCCTCATGGGAATCGGCGGGTGCTAACTCCAACGCTCTTCCCAGAAACTCGGTGTTACCAGGAATGCGGTTATTGGGGAGAATCAGGCGGTATGCGGCAACGGCCAGAGCGTGGGATATATCGCCAATACCTGCGTAGCAGTCAAAGGCTCGGACCAGATTAGCAAATGCCTCCTCCATTTGCGGCCTCTCGGAGGCTAAAGCGCCCTGGGCCTTCGCCATCCCGAAGAGGAGCGCCGCTGCTTCAGTGTCTTCTGGCCCTCCGTCTCTTGCTGCCAGCGCCCGCTGAAAGTGGGCCAGCGCTTCCTCCCAGGCGTAGGCGGCGATTGCCCGCTCGCCGGCGATCAGGGAGTAGTACACTAGCTTTTGGTTGCCCAATACCGCCTCCGCCTCGGCGTAATGGTGGGCCAGCTCTGCGGCGTGGGCGTCGGCCTCAGGGCCGTATAAACTTTCTAGAGCTTCAGCGATGCGGGCGTGCAGGCGGACTCTTCTGGTGGTGGATAGCTCCTCCGCCAGGGTCTGCTGAATGAGGGCGTGGCTGAACTGATAGCGGCCCACGCTCCTGGGCAGCTCTTCGATTACGCGCGCGGCCTGGGCCTCTTCCACTAGCTCCAAAAGTCTATCTTCGGACAGCCGCCCTTCAGGGCCCGCTGAGGGGTCGTCCGCTATAGAAAGCAACTGCCTGAGGTCGAACTCTCTTCCGATGACGGCGGCGACCGTCAGGGTCTGGTTGCACCGCTCAGATAGATGGTCGAGGCGCCGGCCAACGACCTCCTTTACCCCCTCGGGAATGCGGAGCGTCCAGGTCTCGGCACTGCCTGGCCCACGCGCTCCTCCGGAGGCGCGGGTGAGCTCTCCCTCTTGCACCAGCAAGCGCACCACCTCAGAGACAAAGAAGGGGTTGCCTTCAGTCTGAGTGTGTATGGCCTGAGCCAGCCCCGAAGGAGGCGTAATGCCGGCGGCGACCTCTATGAATCGTCGCACATCGTCGAGACTGAGTCCTCGCAGCAATACCCTCTGAAACAGGCGCTCCCGCGCCAGCTCACCCAGGGTCTGAGCGAGAGGATGCTGGCGCGAAAGCTCCACGTCTCTATATGTCCCCACCAGGAGCAGCCGCGCCCCGGCAAGCTCCTTCGCCACAAACTCCAGCAGGGCCAGAGATGGTTTATCGGCCCAGTGCAGGTCGTCAAGGATGATTACTAATGGCTGTGTCTTCGACGCGCTTCTAAGGAAGGTGGCGATGGCATCGAATAAGCGAAAGCGGGCGGCGTCAGGCTCTTCCTGCGGCGGCGGCTGAAGGCCCGGCAGACGCTCACGCACTTCAGAAACGATCTCAGCGATGTCCGCGGCCCCGGAGCCCATCTCGGAGCGGAGCGCATCGGGCTCTCGCTCCCTCACATAGGAGCGAATGGCCTGGACCCAGGGCCAGTACGGCGGCACTCCCTGGGCCTCGTAGCAGCGGCCCCAAAGCACCTGCGCGCCGCGCAGGGTGGCATAGGTCGCCAGCTCCTGAGCGGTGCGAGTCTTGCCGATGCCCGGCTCACCAACCAGAGTCACCAGGCGGCCACGACCCGAAAGGGACTCCTCCAAGGCTGCCCTCAGCTCTCCCATCTCCCGGCCCCGTCCCACGAACACTCCTCCGGCCAGGCTGTCTAGTGCTTGGGAGTCCTCTCTCACAGGTTGCTCTACAGAAGTGGTTAAATCGAGGGACTCCAGGGCTTTTAGCACGTCTGAAGCTGACTCAGGACGCTGAGTGGGGTTCTTGGCGAGGAGACGCATGATAAGCGCCTCCAGCGGACGGGAGCAAAGGGAGTTGTGCCATGATGGTGCGACCGGTGGCGTGTTGATGTGCTGGCTTATGATCCCTATGTTGTCATCCCCCACAAAGGGTGGCCTTCCCGTTACCATCTCGTAGAGCATAGCGCCAAGAGAGTAGAGGTCACTTCCAAAGACTGGCTCTCCCCCCATGGCCTGCTCTGGGGGCATATACGATACTGTGCCGATCATCATCCCAGTCTGGGTGAGCCTGCTGCGGTCCATCGCCACAGAAAGGCCGAAGTCCCCGATTTTGGTTACCCCGTCTGCTGTGAGCCATACGTTGCCAGGCTTAAGGTCTCGATGAATAATAACTTTGGAGTGAGCGTGCTCCAGACCACTGCATACCTCTCTGACTATCTTAAGGCTTCGCTCTACAGGCAATTTGTGGTCCTGGGCCTTTTCGATGAGGGCCTCTACGTCACCGCCAGCCATGAATTGAGAGATTATGTACGGCTGGCCGTTTTCTTCTCCAATTTCATAAACGGTAACTATATTGGGATGGTCTCCCAGCCTGCCCATAGCCTGGGCCTCTCTAAGGATACGCGCTCTAGCGGTAGCGTCCAGTCCCTCCATCTTAATGAGGGCGAAAGCCACGTCTCTATCCAGCATGATGTCGTGGGCAAGATACACCTTCTTCTTGCCGCCTTCGCCAAGAAACCGTATTACTACATAGCGACCGTGAACAAAAGAGGTGGGATGGGAGTGACTGATGGCGGGTGTGGTTGTGGGAGACGGGGAAGATGACGCAGGAGTGGGACTCGTAGAAGTCAGAGCCGCGCCGCAGCCGTGACAGAACCTTGTGCCCTGTGGATTCTGGCGACCGCAATTAGGACAGTCAATGTCCTTCGCTGCGAGCGACGAGCCGCACTGACCGCAAAAGATCGCGTCCGCAGGGCTCTCGGCCCCACATGCCTGACATTTCATACTCGCCCCCTCACTTAAAATTATAGTAGCCAGATGAACAGCACAATAATGGGGTAAAGGGACACAGGTTGTCAAATGCGGTCTAGAGCTTCTGATCCGGGATTCAGTCATGCCTCACTCGTGAGGTTAGCCTTGCCCTTGTGGTCTGACCAGTTGTTATTAGAATTTCAGAGAGAGCAGATAAACCGATGTAGGGGCGGTGGCTTGCAGCCTGTCTCAGAAATAAGGGATCGTGAAAAGCGAGGGAAGCAAGTATACTAGGGGAGATATTAAGGTGAGGTGATAAGAGATGCCACTGCGACCGTTTGAGCGAGATCAAGCCTGGCTACTTCCTCCTACCCTTGATGAACTTATCGCAGCAAATCATGTTGCCCGCTTTGTGGCGGTCTTTGTGGATGCGCTTGAGAGTGCAGCATGGACCGAGCTAGGTATAATGCCAGATGGGGAACTGCTGGGA
>ORMF011872415.1_pt1 | contig 16784 bp, 15 predicted proteins | sample 1779871 | NCBI WGS metagenome assembly ORMF01 (sample SAMEA104232316, study PRJEB22302) | groundwater metagenome | biome: forest; feature: aquifer; material: groundwater | place: USA | collected 2011-08-07 | depth 5.4 m
ACCCGATCGAGATGGTCGAGTCGGCGTTCAACCAGATGCAGGTGCAGCACGGCATCGAACTCGGCTTCGCCGGCGGGTTGCGGGCGCTGATGCGCCAGGATCCGGACATTATCATGGTGGGCGAAATCCGCGACCTCGAAACCGCCGAAATGGCGATCCAGGCGGCGCTGACCGGACACCTCGTGCTGTCCACGCTGCACACCAACGATGCGCCGTCGGCCATCACCCGCCTGCTCGACCTTGGCGTGGCACCCTACCTGGTGAATTCCACGGTTCTCGGCATCATGGCGCAGCGCCTGGTGCGCACGCTGTGCCCGCACTGCAAAAAACCGCAACCGCTGCAGGCGGATGAAGGCGAATTGTGGGATTCGCTCGTGGCACCATGGAAAGCCAACCGGCCAGCCCAACTGCAGCACCAGACGGGCTGCCTTGAATGCAGGATGACGGGTTATCTGGGCCGCATCGGCATTTATGAAATCCTGCTCATGTCACCCGAATTGCGCAAGCTTATCACCACGGCCACCGATGCCGCACTCGTCCGGGAACTTGCCAGCCGCGAAGGCATGAAACCGCTGCGAATTTCCGGGGCGATGAAGGTCGCGGCCGGAATAACAACGCTCGACGAAGTCATCAAGGTGGCGCCACCGGCAAGCCAGTTGTAGCGGCTTTGGGGATGCCTTGGCCGCAAGCGCCGGTCACACGGCACGCTGCGCGAAATCCACAACCCGGAACCACAAATAACATTACAATGTCATCGTCATCAAATTTTCCGCAGGATAATTTATGCCGCCGCGACCTGCCTACACGCCTATAGCCTGCACGAATTGCGGTATATACCAACTGTGCCATTCGGTAGGCGGGGATACCGATCTCAGCGTGCTCGATACCCTCGTAAAAAACCGCAAGACGATAAAGCGCAAAGGCTTCCTGTATCAGACAGGTGATCCATTCCGGGCTTTTTACGCTATCCGTGGCGGCTCCGTCAAAACTTCCACCATTGCTGATGATGGCCGGGTCCAGGTAACCGGCTTCCATGGCGCGGGCAAGGTGCTTGGGCTCGATGCGATTGTAACGGGTCAATACAACTGTGAAGCTGCCGCGCTGGAAACGACCGGAGTTTGCGAAGTTCCCTTTAGCCGCTTTGAGGAGCTCAGCAAGAAAATCCCCGGCCTTCAGTACAAGATGATACAAATCATGAGCCGGGAGATTCTCGATAACCGTGAATTGATAATGCTGCTGGGAAAAATGAGCGCCGAGGAGCGCCTGGCTGCTTATTTGTTGAATATCTCCAGGTGCCCTGAACACGGTTCCCCCCGTCTTGAATTCAGCATGAGCATGTCGCGTGGCGATATCGGCAACTACCTGGGAATGGCGGAAGAAACCATATGCCGCATTCTTGGCCGCTTCCAGAAGGAAGGGCTGGTTACACTCCAGCGGAGGCACGTCACATTAAACGATCTTGACCGGCTTAGAGTCATGGCCCGCCGTGAATAGCCTGCCAAGTGTTGAATCCACTGCCTCAAATTTTTCTTTCTTATTGTTGCCTGCCCCTTTAACTCCATTTTCTGATCCAAAACTTTAGTTGCACCTATGCAAATTTAGGGCAATCCGGTTGACGGGCGTCAGGGAATTTATGCCTAAACCACTTTAAGCTTAGGGGCATTACAGCGTAGAGGTTGCACTACAAATGCTGCGGCTGATTGATTCGGGACTTTTGATTCAAGAGGAGGAGATACTGTGGAAGCAACTCAAGCGGCACCCGTAAAGTACGATATGGAGGTGGTTCGATGGTTCACCATCGCGGCCGCCATCTACGCTGTGGTAGGTACGCTGCTCGGTGTATACATTGCATCGGAACTGGCGTGGCCGTTCCTGAACTTTGATATCCCTTACATCACTTTCGGGCGGCTGCGTCCGTTGCACACCAACGCGGTGATTTTTGCGTTCGGCGGCTGTGTGCTGATGGGAACCGGTTATTACATGGTGCAGCGCACCGGTGCGACCAGGTTGTGGAGCAATGGTTTGGCGTGGTTCACCTTCTGGGGCTGGAACCTGATCATCGTACTGGCGGTAATCACGCTGCCCTTGGGAATGACCCAGGGCAAGGAATATGCCGAACTGGCATGGCCGATTGATATCCTGATCGCGGTGGTCTGGTTGTCGTTCGGTCTGAATCACATCATGACCATAGCGATCCGCAAGACTACACATATCTATGTGTCAAACTGGTTCACCATGGGCATGATCGTGATGATCACTTACCTGCACGTGGTGAACAGTCTGGCCATTCCGGTCAGCCTGACCAAGTCATACTCCATCTACTCCGGCGTGCAGGATGCCATGATCCAGTGGTGGTGGGGCCACAATGCGGTGGGCTTCTTCCTGACCGGGGGCTTTCTGGGCATCATGTATTACTTCGTGCCCAAGCAGGCTGGCCGTCCGGTGTATTCCTATCGCCTGTCGGTGCTGCACTTCTGGGCATTGACCTTCGGCTATGTGTGGCTGGGTGCCCATCATCTGCAATACACCGCCTTGCCTGACTGGACGGGTTCCCTCGGTGCTGCCGTATCCCTGGCGATGATCATCCCGTCCTGGGGTGGTGCGATGAACGGCATGATGACGCTGTCCGGTGCCTGGGACAAGTTGCGTACCGACTACATCCTGCGCTTCCTGGTGGTTTCCCTGGCGTTCTACGCGATGTCCACCTTCGAAGGCCCGGTGATGTCCATCAAGACGGTGAATGCCTTGTCCCACTACACTGACTGGACGATTGGTCACGTGCATTCCGGCGCCTTGGGCTGGGTGGCGATGGTTTCCTTCGGCGCGATATATCACATGGTCAAGAAGTTGTGGAATACCGAAATGTATTCAGACAGCCTGGTGAACATGCACTTCTGGCTGGCAACCATTGGCACTGTGGTTTACATCGTGGCGATGTGGGTGTCAGGCATCATGCAGGGTCTGATGTGGCGCGATTACGATGAGTATGGCGCGCTGACTTACACCTTTGTTGAATCCGTATCCGCGATGCACCCGTACTACGCAATGCGCGCAATCGGCGGGATGATTTTCAACCTGGGTGCGTGGATAGCCCTGTACAACATCGTCATGACCGTGCGCCAGGCAAGTGCCGTGCGCGCTACCAACGCCGTTCCTGCCAACGCATAAGGGGTGAGCCATGTCTGATCACGACAAGATTTATTCGACCAAATTACAGGACAAGGCTGAGCGCAGCACCATCCTGATGTTTGTATTGACCGCCATCGCCGTGGCGGTCGGCGGGATCGTGGAAATTGTCCCGTTGTTCTATTTGCCGAATACCGCGATGAGTGGCGGGGACGGTACTTTCAACGGCACTGCTCACAAGGATGGCAAAGGCAATGTTGTTTCGATGTCCCGGATTGTCTGGAATCCTGCCACGTCCGAGCACAAAACACTGGAAGACTGGCAGCCCGGCGATGGCGTGCGCCCATACAAGCCGCTGGAGTTGGCCGGGCGTGCGATTTTCATCCGCGAAGGCTGTTTCCTGTGCCACTCACAGATGATACGCCCGTTCCGTGACGAAAAAGACCGCTACGGCCATTACTCGATTGCGGAAGAGTCCATGTACGATCACACCTTTCAATGGGGCTCCAAGCGCACCGGCCCGGATCTGGCCCGTGTTGGCGGCAAGTATTCGGACGAGTGGCATCGCCGCCATCTGAGATATCCGCGCGATGTGGTGCCCGAGTCCGTCATGCCTAATTTCTTCTGGCTGGAGAAAATGCCGGTGGATGTGGCCGAGACTGTGCAAGCCATGAAGGTCATGACCATGATGCCGTTCAATCCGGTGCCCAAGGCCATCTACACGGATGCCTATATTGACGGCGCGAAAGCGCAGTTGGAAGGCAAGACCGATATGGACGCGTTGATTGCCTTCCTGCAAGGTTTGGGCAACCACATCAAGTTCGAAGAGGGCGTGAATTACCGTGACTAAGCTGCTGGGATACCTGGGTATGGACGTTGCCGCCATGTCCGCGAATGACTGGGTCGGGGTGTTTTTTTCCCTAGTCGCATTCATCGGCATGGTGGCAGTTTATGTCATGGTATTCCGCCCAGCTAACAAGGACACGTTCGAATCCCAGCGCGGCATGGCGCTGGATGACGAAGACCATATCAATGCGGGAGAAAAGAGATGAGTGAAAAACACGATGTATCAGGCGTGCCGACAACCGGGCATGTGTGGGACAACGATCTGGCGGACTTCACCAACCAGCCGCCCAAGTGGTGGATGTTGGGTTTGACCGCCAGCGCATTGTTTGTGGTGGTGTACTGGATCTACTATCCCTCCGTCCCGTTTGCTTCAACGGGCGGTTTCTTCAAGGGCATCGGCGGCTGGACGGCGATCAAGGAAATGGAAGCAGACAAGGGTGATGTGGACGCGGTGCGCGGCAAGTTTGAAGCCAGGCTCAAGGACATGACACCGGCGGCCATTCTGGCTGATAACGAACTGAGCGAGTATGTGAAGCGTTCCGGCAAGGTATTGTTCGGTGACAACTGCGCAGCCTGTCACGGCCAGAACGGCGCCGGCACCAGGGACAAGGAAGGGCTGTTCGCGCCTATTCTGAATGATGACGATTGGCTGTACGGCGGCAAGATTGACAACATCCACGAAACCATTACCGGTGGCCGCCAGGGGATGATGGTTGCGCATAAAGACACCTTGAAAGAAGCGCAAATCATTGATGTGGCCAAATACGTCAAGGCGATGAGCGACGAGGGCAAGGATAAGGCTGATGCCGATCCCGCAGTTGCTGCCGGCAAGAAGGTGTTCATGGAAAGTGACTGCACTGCTTGCCATGGACAGGATGCCAAGGGTATGCAAGCCATGGGGTCAACTAATCTGACCGACAAGATCTGGCGTTTTGACGGTTCTGTCGAAGGTATCAAGCGCACCATTACCTACGGCGTAAACTCCGGTGATCCGCAAACCCGCGTGGCAGTGATGCCCAGTTTCAAGAAAGCCGGCAAGCTGAGCGATGCCGAAATCAAGAAACTGGCGGTGTATGTGTACAAGTTTGGCGGCGGCCAGGCTGATGCACCTGCAGCTCCTGCCGTTGAAGCAGCAACTCCGGCGGCCAAGTAATTCTGTCCGGCTGCATCGAGCGGGAGGGGGAGGGTTGAATCTCCCCCTTTTTTGTTTGGTAAAAAAGGATGTCGACGGATTAGCTCTGCATATGGGGTAAACTTTCAACCGGAGGTCGTTTGAGAGTCCGGTGAAAGACCGGATAATGCTGAATTAAACCGATGGTGAGCGAGCGTGTGAATAAGGAAGCGGAACCAAAAAAACCCGGCACAATCACCGGGATCTACCAGGAATTTGAGACCTGGCAGGTCAATACTGGCGGCAGTACCATCCATGCCAAACGCATGCCGGGGTTTTTCCGCACCGTTAAAAACTATACCCAATCACTCTGGCTGCTGTTTTTCCTTGTTCCCTATTTGCGCTGGAATGGCAAACAGGCCATCTTGTTCGATATTGCCAACAGGCAGTTCCATTTCTTCAACCTGACCATATTGCCGCAGGATATCTGGATGCTGTCGCTGCTGCTGCTGTTGCTGGCTATGGCCTTGTTCGCCGTCACCTCAGTCGCATCGCGGGTGTGGTGCGGTTATTTCTGTTTCCAGACGTCGTGGACAGACTGGTACACCTGGATAGAAGACAAAATCGAAGGGCCGCCCCATACGCGCCGCAAGCTGGACGCTGCTCCCTGGAGCCTGGAAAAGATCCGGAAGAAGGCCGTCAAGCACTTCATCTGGATGGTGATTGCACTCCTTACCGGCATCAGTTTCTCCATCTGGTTCGTGGATGCATTTGATTACTGGAACATGCTGCTGCATTTTCAGTTGCCGCTGGTCGGCTGGGTGGTGCTGATCGCATTCTTTTTTGGTACCTACATTCTGGCCGGACTGTTGCGTGAGCAGGTGTGCATGTGGCTGTGCCCCTACGCCCGGATTCAGGGAGTGATGACCGATTCGCAGACCATACTTCCGGCTTACGACTTTATTCGCGGCGAACCGCGCGGCAAGCTGCACCATAAAGCGGAAGGGAGCACGGCACAAGGCGATTGCATCGACTGCTACCAGTGCGTGCAGGTGTGCCCGACCGGTGTGGACATCCGCGATGGACAGCAATTGGGCTGCATCACCTGCGGCCTCTGTCTGGACGCCTGCGATTCCATCATGGACAAGGTCGGCAAGCCGCGCGGGTTGATACGCTACGCATCGCTGGATGAACTGGAAGGCAAGCCCGTCAAGAAGATGTACCAGCACCCGCGCACACTGGTGTACCTCGGCATCATCCTGCTTGCTTTTGGCGGCATAGTTTACGGCCTGACGCATTTGGGTTCGATGACGCTGAAAGTGATTCCGGAGCGCCAGCCATTGTTCGTAAGAATGAGTGACGGCTCTATTCAGAACAAATATGAATTCAAAGTGCTCAACAAAACGGACAAGGATCTTTTTGTGACGGTCACGGCGGAGGGGGGCGTGAAGAATCAAACAATTCTTGGCGCCGAAAAACCATTGCTGACACATCACGGCCGCGGTACTTCATTCACCATCTTCGTCAGGGCGCCCGGCGAAAATATCAAAAGGGAAGTGACGCCGATAGAATTCCGCATTCAGAGTGTTGAAGACCCGCTGATTGCCGCGGAATACGAGACCAAATTCAACGGCCCCAAGCCGTGATTGTGCATACCAGGGAGTGATGGAAATGATCTCGCAGCATAACAAAAAAGGCATACGCAACCCCTGGTTGCTCGGCATGGCAGTGCTGATTATCCTGGTGCTGGGGGTGAATGGCACCTTCATCTGGTATGCCACGCACAACCGTTCAACATTGGTAGACAGGGATTACAGCACCAAAGATCGCAAATCCAATGCTGCCGTGGTAAATGATCTGCAAGAGCAAAAGGCGCTTGCCTGGAAGGCCACCATCAAGCAGCCCAAGTCGGTGGTGATGGGCTCACCTGCCGAATACGAAATCAGCGTGGTGGATCGGGGAGGCATGCCAGTCAGCGGCACATTGGAAGTAGAGGCTTACCGCGCATCGGATGAAAGCAAGGACTTCACCACGGCTTTCAGGGAAGTATCGCCGGGCAGCTATCAGGGCTACATCAGCTTTCCGCTCAAGGGTTATTGGGAGTTGCGTATCCGCGTCAAACGCGGAGAGGATGTGTTTGAGGCCGATACCGATAAGTTCATGGTCGCGACCGCACCATAACAGGAAGGCATAAGCAGCCCTTATAGGTTGGGCTTCGCAACCTCAGCCCAACCCGCCAACTGTTTTTTCTGGGATGAATCTGAATAACGTTCACGGCACTGGCGATTGTTTTCACTGCGGCCTGCCCATCGCTGCCGGGGTGGATTATCACGCGCGGCTGGATGGCGCGGAGCGGGGATTTTGCTGCTTCGGCTGCCAGTCGGTATGCAGCGCCATTTTTGAAGCCGGGCTGCAAGGCTATTACCAGCGCACGCCGGAAGGCACTCTGCTCGCCCCCCCGCCGGAGCCTCCCAAAGACATCGAAATCTACGACTTTGACGAAGTGCAGCAGGAATTCATCACTTGCTCCGGAGATGTGCGCGACATCCACCTGCTCGTCGAAGGCATCCATTGCGCCGCCTGTGTGTGGCTGATCGAGCGCGGCTTGCAGCGCGTGCCCGGCGTGCAGTCGGCAGAGGTCAACCTGGCCGCGAGGCGGCTGCATCTGCGCTGGGACAGTCAACGCAGCAAGCTGTCCGATGTGATACGCGCGCTCGCCAGAATCGGTTACGCCGCCGTACCCTACGATCCGGAAAGCGCGGAAGGGATAATCAAGAAGGCCAACCGCGCCATGCTCTACCGGCTGTTCTTTGCCGGGTTCGCCATGATGAACATGATGTGGATTTCCATCGCGCTGTATAGCGGCGCGAACCAGGGTGAATTTCGCGGGTTCTTTCACTGGCTAGGATTGGCCTTGGCCACGCCGACTTTGCTGTATGCGGGCTATCCCTTCTATCGCGGCGCATTCGGTGGTCTGCGCGTCGGCCACCTGACCATGGATATGCCGATTGCCATCGGCTTGAGCGTCACCTACGCCTATTCGTTCTACGTCACGGCCACCGCCAGCAGGGTAGGGGAGGTGTATTTCGATACGGTCACCAATTTGATCTTCGTGATCCTGATTGGCCGCTATCTGGAAGGCATGTTCCGCCATCAGGCAATTTCCGCCACCAAGCGCCTGATGGAGTTGCAACCGCGCGTGGCCATCGTGATGCACGACGGGCAGGAGCAGATGACTCCGATACGCGGCGTAAAACCCGGCGACCGCGTATTGATCAAGCCCGGCTACAAGGTGCCGGTGGACGGTATTGTGCTGGAAGGGCACAGCGCGGTGGACGAGTCCATGCTGAGCGGAGAATCCGTGCCGGTGAGCAAATCAATCGGCGCACAGGTCTCTGCCGGGACGGTGAATACCGATGGCGCATTGCTGGTTGAGGTGCGTTCGACCATGCAGAACACCACCCTGGCAAAAATCATCCGCCTGGTTGAAGAGGCGCAATCTTCCAAGGCCCCGATCCAGCGCCTCGCTGATACCATCGTGCCGTGGTTCGTGCTGGTCACGCTGGTGTGCGCGATGTTGACTTTTTTCATCTGGAACACCGAAAACTTTGAGATCGCGTTGATGGCCGCAACTTCGGTGCTGATCATCACCTGCCCGTGCGCGCTGGGCATGGCGACGCCGATGTCGATTGCGGTGGCCTCCGGCCTGGGCGCGAAACACGGCATCCTGGTCAAGAACGGGCTGGTGCTGGAAACCTTGTCCAGGGTGAACCACTTCGTGTTCGACAAAACCGGCACCCTGACCGAAGGCAGGATGAGCATTGCGCAGATGCACATCGCGCCCGGTGCCGTGGCGCAGGAAGTATTGCGCAGCGCGGCAGCGGTGGAGCGGTACAGCGAACACAGCGTGGCCAAGGCCATCGTATCGGAAGCGGAGAAGCAGCAGTTGAATTATCGCGACATGGCCGTGGCCGGATTCCGTGCGACAGCAGGCCTGGGCGTGGAGGCGGAAGTGGCCGGGCAACCGGTGTTGCTGGGCAGCGCCGAATGGCTGATGCGGCGCGGCATTGCGCTCAATGCGGAACTACAGGCGCAGGCGCATGAACTGGAAGCGCAGGCGACGAGCTGCGTGCATATTGCAATGGGTGATGCACATGTGGCGGTATTCGCATTGGCGGACAAGCTGCGCGATGATGCGCGGAAATTGGTAAACGAGCTGCGCGCGGCGGAGATCAAAATGACCCTGCTGAGCGGGGATCGTAGGCCGGTTGCCGAGGCCATTGCGCGGCAACTGGGTGGCATGGAAGTGATTGCCGAAGTGTTGCCGCAGGACAAGGATCAGGTAATCCGGCAGTTACAACAGCGCGGTGCGGTGGTTGCCATGGTGGGCGATGGCGTCAACGACGCGCCTGCCCTGATTCGCGCCGATGTGGGCATCGCACTCGGGTCGGGGACGGATGTGTCGGTGGAAAGCGCCGACATCGTGCTGATGCACAACGAACTGGACAAGGTGCGGCTGGCTACCCTGTTGTCACGCCGCACCCTGCGCACCATCAAGCAAAACATCGGGCTGTCCTTCGTGTATAACGCCATCATGGTGCCGCTTGCGATGATGGCCAGGGTCAGCCCGCTGGTGGCCGCGATCACCATGCCGATCAGCTCCCTGGTGGTGATCGGCAATGCGGCACGCATCCGAACCTTGTTCAGGAAGTAATAGGGAATGCAGATTAAATCACCCGTTCGCCCTGATAACCAGCGACTTGGCTGTCGTCTTTTGGCAGCATAGTCGAATGGCTAGTAGTTTTATCAGCTTGTCGAAGGGTTAGTAGCACCAATTGATTGTTATGGATTTAATCCGATCATGGTTCGACAGGCTCACCACGAACGGATTAAATCGGCTTTTCCATAGAGGTTGCCATGGATGTAATCTACAGTTTGATACCCGGCATGATGATTTTCGGATTGGTGTTTTTTGTCGTGCTGATCTGGGCGGTGAGGAAGGGCCAGTACGAGGACATGGAAGGCAATGCCAACCGGATTCTGCTCGATGACGATGAAGATATGATGGACTACCCCGATAACAGCAAAAGCGGCAAAGCAAGCAAGGAAAATTCCAAACTGAAATAGTCGCGATTTGGTCTGACAACACTTGTCAGACCATCAGTATCTTAAAGTGGCTGGGCTGATTATCTGAGTATCAGCTTCGTGCCAATTAGAGATAGTCAGGGTTGAAAATTCGACGCCAGAAAGCAGGCCTTCGACATGGTCGGCATTGTGGGGCTTTGCAGCCGTTCGCCATTAGCTGCTTAATTTTGGTTTGTAAAGAAACTGAAATCGAAGTAGTGGGGCTTATCTTTTACCCATTCTTCTCCATACGCACAATTTCCCCCCATCGGGATCCCGCTCAACGGTTTTCCCCTTGCGTCCTTGAGTTCCATAACAGATCCGAATCGGACTGAATATGAATTTTTATCGAACGGAATCGCCATCCAGTAGGCTTCGGCGTCCAATTCTTTTTCCACCGCCTCAACATGCGTCTGCTTCAGGTTATACCTATTATTTAGCATACCGTTCTTCTGAAACTTATTCCTGGCTTTGACGCTTATCGCATATTTTTTACCATCCTTCTCTGCGAGAAGATCAGCAAAAGGAAAATTCCTTCTTTTTGTATCGTTAAGATGCGAAATTTTTTCAAAGCCATTATCAACAAGAGTTTTAAGTGCGACCAACTCGCCCAACTCACCTAATGCTTTCTTCCTCATAGCTTCTTTCTTGCTGTCCATTAGTGATTATCCTTTGCCTAAATTGAGTTGGCCTGATAAAAATTTACAAAGCCAATAGTAGCAAAGAACACTCGCTTCCGAGTGGCTTACCCACCGACAGCTATGCCCACCAAGGAGAAGTTTATCCTTGCGAGCTGGATGCCCCAAAGCTGCTGGCCGTCAATAATCAATATGTGTCGAAAGCAGAAGTTGAGTCAGGCACTGGCTGTCAAATCTAGCTGAGCGCTTCTCCGTTTGAGAGCAAAGGCTGCAACAGTTTATCGAAGTCCTTGGGCGGGACATATTGCAGCACAGGTTTTTCCTCGTTGCCCAGGGTGATGTCCAGTCCGTGCTGCGGGTACAACCAGTGGACTGCGCCACTTTTCTTTTCCTTGATGCGTTGTGCCGGGTGGCCGAAACGCTTGCTGATAATTTCTTCTTCCAGACGAACCGAGGGCATATAGGTCAGGCCGCTGATCGGCAGTGCGCGCACCCGAGCCACATCATCCGGTGCCAGCGTGATTTTCTTGCCGCTGCCGGTTCCGCTCATGCGCAAGCCGCGTTCGTACATGCCTTGCAGCTCCGCATCGGGAACGGCGATGTTCACGACGATTTTTGATTTCAGCCCGGCCAGGGTGACCTGCTCGAAGAACATTTCGGCGACCAATTTTCCATCAGGTGATTTGAACAGGCTGGATTTAGCCTCCTCCTGGAAGAGCTGCTCGGCCTCGTTGGTGGTAGTCTGCCCCAGTGTCAAACCGAAGATGCGTATCGTGTCCGCCGTGGGATGTTCGATGTGCCAAGGCAAACCGGTTTTCTCGACTGGTTTGCCCGGCATGAAAAACGAACTCGCAAGAATCAGAACCGAGAGGATGCCGACGCCCCAGTAGAGTTTGTGTTCCTTTATCATTTTTGAGCGGGTTATTGAGGCTTCCCTAAATCATAACATCCGATCACCCTGAGGTATCGAAGGGTGAATCTGGTCATGGCTTGGGGCTTCGATACATCCGTTATGGTTCGATACCTCACCATGAACGGATGTGCCCTGTGCTGAGCTTGTCGAAGCCTGCTCTGAGCAAGGTCGAAGGGCATCAGCCAGAACGGAATGGTTGTCGCAAATTATGGAAGCCTCAATAATTCATTGGGCAGATGCCGACCACCGCAACCGTGGCGACGAATACAAATATGTGGTTGAAAACCAGGTTGATCAGAAAAATCTCGTGCGGCCACTTGGCGCGCTTGCCCTCTTCGGGTGAGATGCTAAACTGCTGGTGCATGTTTCTCCTTCTCAACACGAACGGCCAATATGCAATTACCCTCCGGGTGCAGACTACTACGACAGGTATTGATTTGGCAAAAAACATATTTCAGGTGCATGGTGTGGATGAATGAAGTCACGCTGCCATGCGTTGCGTGGCGGCTAACTGAACGAGGAATGCAAGACTGCTATGGATGCCTATTTGTGGCTGGTTATGGTTTCGGTGTTCAGCACCGGGCTATTGAGCGGGGTGCATTGCGCGGGGATGTGCGGCGGCATCGTCGGCGCAGTATCCATGCAGCTTCCCCGCAACCGCATGCCGGTGCTTTACCATCTGGCATACAACGGCGGCAGGCTGTTGAGCTACACCACAGCCGGCGTGATCGTCGGTGCGCTCGGCAGGAGCGGCCTGATCCTGAAAGGCATTCTGCCGGTGCAGCAGACTCTGTTCGCACTCGCCAGTGTCATGCTGATCGCGATGGGATTATATCTGGCGGGAATCTGGCAAGGCGTGCGCCACATCGAGAACGCCGGCGGCATGCTGTGGAAAAAAATCCAGCCGTACAGCCGGGGCCTGCTTCCGGCAGACTCTCTGCCCAAGACATTCGGGCTGGGCGTGCTATGGGGCTGGCTGCCTTGCGGATTGGTGTACACCGTTCTGTTGAGCGCTCTGGCAATGGGTGATGCGTTGCGCGGAGGGCTGGTCATGCTGGCTTTCGGCTTGGGCACCCTGCCCAATCTGCTGGCAGTGGGATTGTTCTACAGCAGCGTAAAAAAATTTGCACAAATTCGCTTGGTGCGGCTGGTTGCCGGAGCGCTGGTGGCCGGGCTGGGCGTTTATGGATTATTCAAGCTGTGGACAACAGGGTTGGCTGGCTGGGAATTATTTTGCCACACGGCTTAGTCAAAAAATTTCCCGCAAAAGCGGGAGTTCATCTGGTACCCCGAACACGAATCGAACGTGTGACCTACCCCTTAGGAGGGGGTCGCTCTATCCACTGAGCTACCGGGGCGTGCCGCGCATTCTAACGTAAAATGGCCGCGGTAATCCAAAGCGCAAAGGGAAAATGGGCGAAATATGAGACGCAAATTGCCGCGCACGGTGGTGATACTCGGGCTGGTCAGTTTTTTCAACGACCTTGCCTCCGAGATGGTCACCCCGTTCATTCCCATCCTCATAGCTACCGTGCTGGGCGCAGGTCCGGTGATACTCGGGCTGGTGGAAGGGGTGGCGGATGCGGCGGCGAGTTTCCTCAAGCTGTGGGCAGGCCGTTATTCCGATGCCGGGCGAGGACGACGCAAACGCCTGACGGTGTCCGGTTATGCGCTGTCGAATCTGGCGCGCCCGCTGCTGGGGCTGGTATCAAGCTGGGGTGTTTTGCTGCTGTTGCGCAGCATTGACCGCGTCGGCAAGGGCATGCGCAACGCACCGCGCGACGCACTGCTGGCCGATGCGACACATCCCTCCATGCATGGACATGCCTATGGCTTCCAGCGCGCGCTGGACAATGCCGGCGCGATGGGTGGCAGCCTGCTTGCCATAGTCGCACTGAGCTGGTTGGGGTGGTCCATCAGGGAGGTGATCCTGTGGTCTTTCATACCGGGCATGGTGGTGATGGTGCTGCTGATCTGGGGTGTGCAGGAACCGCCGCGCCTGGAAGTGGAGGAGGAGAACCTGCATGCGCCGCTGGCATGGTCGGCGCTGTCGCAGCCCACGCGGCGTTACCTGCTGGTGCTGGTGCTGTTCACTTTCGCGCGCGCCTCGGAGAGTTTCATCCTGCTGCGCGGCAACGGGATGGGCATGAGCATCGTGCAGCTATTGCTGCTGTGGGCCACGCTGAACATCACCAAGGCAGCGACCTCGGCTTACGGCGGGCGCATGGCGGATGCCTTCGGCCCCGGACATCTCACCATGCTGGGCTGGCTAGGTTATGGCCTGAGTTTCTTCGCCTTCAGCCAGGTGAGCCATGTTGACGCGTTGTGGGTCAGCGTTGTCGCGTACGGCCTGGTCACCGGCCTGAGTGAAGGCTCCGAGCGCGCGCTGATCAGCGTTTATGCCAACGAGAACGAGCGCGGCACCGCGTTCGGCTGGTATCATCTCGCCGTTGGCTTGAGCGCCATTCCGGCCGGCGTGCTGTTCGGTGCGTTGTGGCATTACTGGGGGGCGGGCACTGCCTTTTTGTTCGCCGGCAGCCTGGCGCTGGCCTGTGTATTGCTGCTGCGGCTGTGCGGATTTGCCAAAGGCGAATCCTGAATAATGTTTGTGTAGCATAGTCATTTACTTTTACGGAACCCAATATCCCCAATGCCCTACCTCACGCTTGATAAGGCCGCGCTTGCATTCGGCCATGTACCGCTGCTCGACCATGTGGATTTCCAGCTCGATGAAGGCGAGCGTGTCGGCCTGATCGGCCGCAACGGCGGCGGCAAGTCCAGCATGTTGAAAGTGCTGGCCGGACAGGCCGTGCTGGATGACGGCATCGTGTGGCGCGCACCCGGTGTGCGCATCTGTTATGTGAGCCAGGAGCCGGTGCTGAATGCAGACGCGACCGTGTTCGACGAAGTGGCGCGCGGACTGGGGGATTTGTGCCGGTTGCTTACCGATTACCACCATCTGTCGCACCAGCTGGCCGAGCCGGATGCCGATTACGATGTGCTGCTCGAAGCAATGCAGCCGTTGCAAACCCAACTCGAAGCCGAGAATGGCTGGGCGGTGCAGGCGCGCATCGAGACGGCCATCCAGCGTTTGGAACTGAATGCCGATGCGATGGTGGGCTCTCTTTCCGGCGGCGTGCGCAAGCGCGTGGCGCTGGCGCAGGCGCTGGTGGCCGAGCCGGATGTGCTGATTCTGGACGAGCCGACCAACCACCTCGACTTTTCTTCCATCGAATGGCTGGAAGGCTTGCTCAACAATTTTCGCGGCAGTGTGCTGCTGGTTACCCACGACCGGCGCTTTCTCGATAACGTCGTCACCCGCATTATCGAACTGGATCGCGGCAATCTCGCCAGTTTTCCCGGCAACTTCGCGGCCTATCTGCGCGTCAAGGAACAGATGCTGCAGGACGAAACGGTGCTCAATGCCAAGTTCGACAAGGTGCTGGCGCAGGAGGAGGCGTGGATACGCCAGGGCGTCAAGGCGCGGCGCGTCCGCAACGAAGGCCGCGTGCGGCGGCTGGAGCAGTTGCGCCGCGAGCGTGCCGTGCGGCGCGAGCGCGTGGGCCGTGTCGAGATGAATCTGGAGGCGGGTGACCGCTCTGGCAAGCTGGTGGCGGAACTCACCCATGTCAGCAAGAAATTTGGCGAGCGAAAAGTCATTGATAATTTTTCCTGCCGCATCCAGCGCGGCGACAAGATCGGCCTGCTCGGGCCGAACGGGGCGGGCAAGAGCACGCTGCTCAAGATCATCCTCGGTGAATTGGCGCCGGATAGCGGTGAGGTCAAACTGGGCACCAAGCTCAGCGTGGCGTATTTCGACCAGTTGCGCGCGCAACTGAATGAAGACTCCACGCTGGCCGACACCATCAGCCAGGGCTCGGATTTCATCGAGATCGGCGGCGTGAAGAAACACATCATCAGCTATCTCGGCGATTTCCTGTTTGCGCCGGAACGCGCGCGTTGCCCGGGGAAAAGCCTGTCCGGCGGCGAGCGCAACCGTTTGTTATTGGCGCGCCTGTTCAGCCGCCCGGCCAACGTGCTGGTGCTGGACGAGCCGACAAACGACCTCGACATCGAAACGCTGGAGTTGCTGGAAGACCTGCTGGCCGAGTATGACGGCACACTTTTTCTGGTGAGCCACGACCGCGCTTTTCTCGACAATGTGGTGACCCAGGTGATCGCCTTCGAGGGCGACGGCAAGCTGATGGAATATGTCGGCGGCTATGATGACTGGGTGCGGGTGAAGAAACACGCAGCCGCGCAGCAACGCGAAGCGGCGCAACCCAAACCGGCACCACAGGCGTCCGCGCCGAAAGCCAAACCCGCCGGCAAATTGAGCTTCAAGGAAGCGCGCGAGCTGGAAGAAATTCCGCAGCGCATCCAGCAACTGGAGCGCGAGCAGGAAGAAATCGCCGCTGCATTGGGTGCTGCCAACCTCTACCGCGACAACCCCACCCACGCCAGGCAGCTACAGGAACGCACCACGGCCATCGAAGAGGAATTGCTGCTGCTGATGGCGCGTTGGGAAGAATTGGAAGGGCGCTGAGCTTGATGCTGTTGGCTGGTGAAGCAAGTTCAGCGTTTCCTTGCTTTACAAGGGGGGATTCGATAACTATAATGCGCCCTCTTTTTGGGGGTATAGCTCAGCTGGGAGAGCGCTTGCATGGCATGCAAGAGGTGAGCGGTTCGATCCCGCTTACCTCCACCAAAAAGAGTCACGTCCCCATCGTCTAGAGGCCTAGGACACCGCCCTTTCACGGCGATAACACGAGTTCGAATCTCGTTGGGGACGCCAAACATACATAAAAGAGGGCGCTTGATTAAGCCGGCCCTCTTTTTCTTTTTGGATTGCTTTCGCCAGTCAGTGGAACAGGCTGTTAAAATTGACCTTTGGTGTGGATTGCGGTAACCTGCGCGGCCTTTTGGAGAGATGGCCGAGAGGTCGAAGGCACTCCCCTGCTAAGGGAGCATAGCGGAATAAAACCGTTATCGAGGGTTCGAATCCCTCTCTCTCCGCCAAGGTCAC
>ORMF010259844.1_pt1 | contig 16783 bp, 16 predicted proteins | sample 1779871 | NCBI WGS metagenome assembly ORMF01 (sample SAMEA104232316, study PRJEB22302) | groundwater metagenome | biome: forest; feature: aquifer; material: groundwater | place: USA | collected 2011-08-07 | depth 5.4 m
CGCCTGCGGGTCCGACGCGGTGATGGTCGGTTCAGCCTTCGCCAGAACCAAGGAAGCGCCGGGCGGAGGTTTTCATTGGGGCATGGCCACGCCGCACGCCAATCTGCCGCGAGGCACGCGCATACGGGTCGGCACCACCGGCACGCTCGAGGAGATATTATTCGGACCCGCGCGTCTTGATGACGGTTCGCAAAACCTCGTGGGCGCGCTTCAGACTTGCATGGGCAACGTCGGCGCCATGAACATTCGCGAGCTTCAGCTTACCGAACTCATCATCGCACCTTCCATTAAAACCGAAGGCAAACTCTTTCAACAAGCCCAGCGCGTGGGAATGGGTAAATAAAAAACCGGAGCTTTGAATGAGTTCTGCGCTCTCGTCGCTGGAAATCGCGCGCAAGGCCAAGCCTGAGCACGTGCACGCGCTGGCCAACAAGGCCGGTATTCACGTGGACGAAATCGAGGTCTATGGCAACACCAAGGCCAAGGTCTCGCTCAAAGTGCTGGAGCGCCTGCATGCGAGGCCCTACGGCAAGCTGATATGCGTGACCGGCATGACGCCGACGCGTGAAGGCGACGGCAAGACCTGCACCAGCGTGGGTCTGACGCAGGCGCTGGGCGTGCTCAAGAAGAAAGTGATGCTCTGTCTGCGAGAGCCGTCGCTGGCGCCGATCTTCGGTTTCAAGGGCGGCGCTACCGGCGGCGGTTACGCCCAGGTGCTGCCGATGGAGGACATCAACCTTCATTTTACCGGGGACATCCATGCGATAGAGATCGCGCACAACCTTCTGGCCGCCGTGCTCGAGAACCACATCCATCACGGCAACGCGCTGGGCATAGATACCAAAAAAATATTCTGGCGCCGCACGCTGGACATCAGCGATAGGCAACTGCGCGACATCATGGTCGGCCTGTCCAAGACCAGCAAGTTCGTCAAGCAAAAAACCGGATTTGACATTACGGCCGCCAGCGAGGTGATGGCCGTGCTGTCGTTGTCAACTTCCATCCATTCGATGAAGAACAAGCTCTCCAGGATATCCGTGGCGCTGAGCCAGGACGGAAAGCTGGTCACGGCCAAGGATCTCAAGGCCTCGGGAGCGATGGCGCTTCTCATGCGAGACGCGATCAAGCCGAACCTGGTCCAGACGTTGGAGGGACAGCCTGTGTTTGTGCACACGGGCCCCTTCGCGAACGTCTCGCACGGCAACAACAGCCTTATCGCCACGCAGATGGCGATGAAGCTGGCTAATTACGTGGTCACCGAGTCGGGTTTCGCCTCGGACCTGGGCCTCGAGAAGATGTTTGATATCGTCTGTCGCGAGGGGGGCTTTAAGCCGAGCGCGGTGGTGCTGGTGGTCTCGGTGAAAGCGCTCAAGTCACATGCCGGCGAGTTCATCGCGGCCAAAAAAATGGCCGACGTATTCAAGGAGGGTTTCGCCAACGTCGAGCGTCACATCGAAAACATCAAAAAATTCGGTGTGGACGTGGTCGTGGCCATTAACCGTTTTCCCGACGACAGCGACGAGGCCATACGCGTGATCAAGGACCATTTCCGTTCGGAAGACGTCGAGTGCGCGGTATCCGATGTCGTGCGTTACGGCGGCAAAGGCGGCGTGGAGCTGGCCGAAAAGGTGCTCAAGATCATCACCGAGAAACCGGCGCAATTCAGGCATTTCTACGACCTGCACCTGCCGACCGAGGAGAAGATACACAAAATTGCCACCGAGCTATACGGCGCCAACGGCGTCACCTACATGGACCAGGCCAAAGAGGACCTCGAGCTCATCCATCGCCTCAAGCTCGACACGCTGCCGGTGAACATAGCGAAAACACCTTATTCGTTCTCCGACGAGCCACACTTGAAAGGCGCGCCAACTGATTGGAAGCTCAAGGTCCGCGGCATTCGCCCCTACACGGGCGCGGGGTTTCTTGTAGTCTTGGCCGGCAAGATGATGCTGATGCCAGGACTGCCCGAGCGGCCGATGCTCGAGGACATGGACTTGAGCGACGACGGAGAGGCGCGGGGGTTGTTTTGATGGCAAGGGGTGCCGACTTCAAGAAAAAGCCCATGGGTTATTTTTTGGACGCTTTAGCGTCCGACTCGGTATCTCCGGGAGGGGGAAGCGCCGCCGCTTTGACGGGGGCCTGCGGCGCGGCTCTGGTGGAGATGACTGCGCGCATCAACGCTGACAGGGAAAAAAGAAAAGCCGGCGTATCGTCGCTTGCCGCGCGCACGCGTATCGCTGCGATCAAGACGCGGCGCGCCCGTCTCGAGAAATTGGTGACGCTCGATGCGGTCACGTTCACGCGTTCGGCCTCTTTTTTCAAGCGGGACAAAAACACCGCGCCTTATCAGCGCGCGCTGAAGGACTGCGTGCGCGCGCCCTTCGAGATATGCGAGCTGTCGCTGCAGGTCGCCGACTTGGCCCTGGCAGAGATGTCGCGCACCAGCCGTTGGTTGGCCAGCGACCTGGCCGAAGGGGCGCGGCTCTTGGCGGCCGCGTTCGATGCCGGACGGCTCAATGTGAGCGTTAACATGAAGCAGATGAGCGACTTGAAATTTTCCACTACGCTCAACGCCCGCCTGGACCGCATGCAGTCGAGGCTGAATGCAAATACCAATGAACTGGAAAAGGTGCTGCAACGATGATACATCAGGCAAAGATACTCGACGGCACGCGCATTGCGGACAAATATCTGGAAATGGCGCGCGAAAAGATACAAGGGATCAACAGGGCCTCGTCCGGTACGCTCACGCTGGCCACCTTGCAGATCGGCGAATCCAATGACGCGACACTTTACGCCCGTTATCTCAAAGGACTGTTGGGTAAGATAGGGATACGCCTGACCAGCGTGGTGCTCGACGGGAACTCGTCCGAGGAGGCCGCGATCAGGGAGATTTTGAAGCTCAACACGGACCCTCAGGTCACAGGCATCATGATCTTTTCTCCGCTGCCCCATCGTATCAGCGCGGTCAATCTGCTCGACAACCTGGACATGAGAAAGGATGTCGAGGGCCGCACGTTCCTGAAAAGCCATTTCGGCGTGTTTTCTCCGACGGCCAACGCGGTGCTGGCCCTTTTGGAAGAGACGCACTGCGATTTCGTCGGCAAGGAGGCGGTGATCGTCGGTCACAGCGACCTGGTAGGCAAGCCGACGGCGGTGCTTCTCATGGACAGGATGGCGACGGTCACCGTATGCCATAAGGCCACACGGGACCTGAAGGCGCATCTACAAAACGCCGACATCGTCGTGGCTGCGGTAGGAAAGCCGGGCGTGGTGAACGGCGAGTGGATCAAGCCGGGGGCCATAGTGATCGACGTGGGTGAGAACGTGGTCGACGGGAAGCTCGTCGGCGACGTGGTCTTTGAGACAGCCAAAGACAGGGCCGCTTTCATCAGTCCCGTACCCGGAGGCGTCGGCCCGGTCACCAACGTCATGCTGATAAAAAACCTTCTCATGCTTCATGAGTTAAACACACAAAGGAACGGCCGCAATGGATCCCGTTAAGCACGAAATAGCTGAACTGGCGCAAAAGAAATTTGTAGTCACCGCGGAGCTCGGGCCGCCCAAAGGCACGGACCTAACCTCTTTTTTCAAGCAGGCTGCCCATCTAAAAGGACAGGTGGACGCGGCCAACGTGACCGATGCCCAGAGTGCCTTGATGAAGCTGGGCTCGGTGGCCGCCTGTCATCTCTTGAAGGACTTCGGTATAGAGCCGGTGATGCAAATCACCTGCCGCGATCGTAACCGCATCGCGCTGCAGGGGGATCTCTTATCGGCGGCCGTGCTGGGTATACGGAACGTGCTGGTGCTCACCGGTGATCCGATTACCATCGGAGACCATCCGGCCGCAAAACCGGTATTCGATGTCGACGCGGCGGAGCTGATGTCCGTGATCAAAAAACTGGAGAGTGGACTGGACATGACCGACCACAAACTCGAGGGCACGCCCCAGCTTTGCATCGGCGCTGCGCTGAACCCCTGCGTCGAAGACCTGGAAACCGAGATCTCCAAGACGCGCAGAAAAATCGAGAAAGGCGCCGAGTTTTTCCAGACGCAGGGTGTGTTTGAGATCGCGCGTTTCAAGCGCTTCATGGAGCGCTACCGCAAAGAGGGTTTCACGGTGCCGGTGCTGGCCGGTATTATCCTGCTCAAGTCAGTCAAGATGGCCAATTTCATGAACGAAAAAATACCCGGTATCTTTATCCCGCCGCCCATGATCGCGCGTTTTGAAAACGCAGCCGACGCCAAGGTCGAGTGCGTCAAAATTGCCTGTGAGATTATGCAGGAAGTTCGGCCTTTTTCCCAGGGCGTCCATCTGATGGCGCTGGGCTGGGAAGAGTTGATACCGCAAATCGTGGCCTTGTCAGGCGTCCGCAAATAATCTCTTCCAAACATTCTTTCAAGGACAGAGCATGAGCCGACGGATCAGCGCCGATGAGTTTATAAATGCCAAGAAAAAGGGCAAGTGCTGGGCCATGCTCACGGCCTACGACGCGCCCACCGCCGAGCTTTTACAGGCGGCCGGCGTGGATATCATCCTTGTCGGCGACTCTGTGGGTATGGTGCTCTTGGGCTATGAAAATACCACACCGGTGACCATGGACGAGATGATCCATCACGCCAAGGCGGTGAGGCGCGGCGCCCCCCAGGCGCTGGTGGTCGGCGATATGCCGCTTAAAGGAGTGGAAAAGGGTCCTGCGCAGGCGCTGGTTTCGGCCAGACGCTTCATAGAAGAAGCCGGTTGTGATGCGGTCAAAGTCGAGTGGAGCGCCCAGGCGCCCGCGGTGATTGAGAAGCTTTTAAAGAATCATATCCCTGTCATGGGCCATTTGGGACTCACGCCGCAAAACGCGCTCGCGATCGGAGGGTTTAAAGTGCAGGCGACGCGTGCCCCGAGCGCGATCGAGACGCTCAGGGCCGCTGAGCTTCTTCAGGCGCGCGGCGTGTTTGCCGTGTTGTTGGAATGCGTGCCTTCGGCAGTGGCCGAAGCGCTCACCAGACGCCTCAAGGTTCCGGTGATCGGCATCGGAGCGGGCCCTTTTTGCGATGGGCAGGTGTTGGTATTCCATGACCTGGTGGGTTTGTTTTCAAAATTCCAACCGCGCTTCGTGAAGCGTTACGCGCGCCTGGAGGCGCCGATGAGAAAGGCCGTGGAATCGTATACCCGGGATGTGCGTCAGCGGAAATTTCCGGCCAAAAAGAACAGTTTTTCCATGAAAAAAGAAGAGCTTCGCGCGTTTAAAGAGGCGCTGGCGGAAGAGGGGACATGAAGATCAAAGCACTGGGCATGGTATCGGGAGGACTGGATTCGACGCTGGCTACCAAGGTGATGATCGACCTGGGCATCGAGGTCGAGGCCGTGAACTTTTCCACCGGTTTTTGTGTGACCGAACATACGCGCAATTTCAAAGATGAAAAAAAAGCGCTCAGGCCCAACGAGGCGCTGAGGCTGGCGGCCGAGCTCAGCTTCAAGCTGCACATCATCGACATCTCCAAGGACTATCTGCCTGTGGTGACCAGCCCCAAGTACGGTTATGGCGCCAACCTGAACCCCTGCATCGACTGTCGTGTCTTCATGTTCAAACGTATGCGCAAGCTGATGGACGAGTTTGGCGCGCAGTTCATGTTCACCGGCGAGGTGCTCGGACAGCGCCCGATGTCCCAGCACCGCCAGGCGCTGAAGACCATCGAAAGAGACAGCGGTTTGGAAGGCCTGGTGCTACGGCCGCTGTCGGCGGCGCTGCTGGACCCGACCATCCCTGAGATCGAGGGCTGGGGGGACCGCTCCAAGCTCTTGGCGCTATCCGGCCGTTCGCGCAAGCCGCAGATGGCCATCGCCAAGGAGATGGGTCTGGAAGATTATCCTCAGCCGGCCGGGGGGTGCTGCTATTTGACGGATCCGCAGTACGCAAAAAAACTGCAGGATTTTTTTGATCACAACGGCAAAGACAAGTTGACGCATGAAGATGTGATACTGCTCAAGGTGGGGCGGCATTTTCGCCTGTCCAAAGACATCAAGGTCATCGTCGGGCGCCACGAGCGCGAAAATAATTTCCTTAAAGTCTACGAAAAGGGCCGTCATGTGTTCTGTGTCCCGGACAGGCCCTCGGCGCATATGTTGGCCGAGATAAAGGGCGAACTCTCGGCGGAAGACGTCGAGCGCCTGGCTTCCATCGTGGCGCGCTACAGTGACGCCCCCAGCGGGGAAAAAATACGCGTCGAGCACCGGGGGCCCGCCGGTACCCGCGTTTTGGAATCGCTGGCCGCCACCGAAGAAAAGCTGAACGCCTGGAGAGTATGAGGAGCTGTTTCCCGTGACCAACGCGCTGGCCGCCGTCCTCTTCGTCGGGTATTCTCTCAGCCTGCTTTTCTATCTGATGCATTTCGATATGCAGAAAGAAGGGTTGATGGTCTGGGCCAAGCGCGTGCTCTCTGTGGCGCTGGCGCTGCATCTGGCGTTCCTGGGGGCTCTTTTTTTTAAACACGGCGGCGGAAACCTGCAGCACCTATCCGTGTACCTGGTCTCATTTTTTATCATCCTGGCCTCCTCATTCATGGAGTGGCGCTACAAGGCGCCCTATCTGATGCTATTCTCTCTGCCCATAGCGCTTATTTTTTCGCTGGTGGCGTTCCTGGGCTCGCAGCCTCCGGCTGACCGCCTGGCCGTTTTTCAATCGCGCTGGCTTTGGCTGCATGTCGGTCTCATCCTCGTCGGCTTCGCAGGTCTTTTGATAGCGGTGTCTAGCGCGCTGATGTATCTTTTGCAGTCCTATCAAATCAAGTCCAAACATTTGGGCAAGGTTTTTTTGAAGCTGCCTTCGCTGGACACTTTGGACAGGGTGCATTTCCGCTCGCTCAGCGCCGGCATCATCCTGTTCTCCTTGGGCATACTCTTCGGCATCTCCTGGGCGCGTGACTTGAAAGAACCGGGCGGCGTTCTGAGAGACCCCAAGGTCATCCTGTCGTTCGTCACTTGCATCCTCTACTGGCTGGTGCTCGGTTTTCGCCTCAGCGCCCTACGCCGCGGCCAGAAGATCGCTTTCGGGACGTTGTTGGTTTTCCTGCTCTTATGGGTCACTTTTTTGAGCACGCATCAGGCGCCGACGCTGGCGGGGGCATAAAAACGATGGAGATCCTGGTCCTGGGCCTCAACCACAAAACCGCGCCTGTCGAAATCAGAGAAAAACTGAGCATCCCCGCGCACAAAACACAGGAACTGCTGAAGGCGCTGGCCGACAGGAAGATATTCGAAGAGCGTCTGCTGCTCTCGACCTGCAACCGCACCGAGATCTACGGTGTAGCCACAAAAACGTGCGGAGCGGTGACCGAGGCCAAGCGCTTCTTGAGCGAGTACGCGCACCTTGAACTTTCCGAGCTCGAGGACAAATGGTATGTGCTGACCCAGCCGGATTCGGTGAGACATCTTTTTTCAGTGGCGTCGGGTCTGGATTCTATGGTGTTGGGGGAGACGGAGATCATCGGTCAGGTAAAGGATGCCTATCTATCTGCGCACAGGAACCAGCAGACCGGCAAAGTGCTGAACGCGCTTTTCCAGCGCTCGTTCAGGGTTGCCAAAAACCTGAGGACACAGACCGATATCGGCGTGGGCCGCGTCAGCGTTGCCTCGGTGGCTGTGGAATTGGCACAAAAGATATTTGAAGACCTCTCCAGGGTCCGTTTCATGGTCATCGGTACCGGTGAGATGTCCACGCAGGTCACCAAGGCGCTGCTCACCAAGGGTGCCTCGGCGAACATCGTCTCAAGCCGCCACTTCGACCGTGCCCAGACGCTGGCGCTGGAGCTGGGGGGCGAGGCAGTGTCTTACGATGCCTACGAAGAAAAAATCAAGGACGTCGACATTCTAATCGCGTCGACGCTGGCGCCACGTGTTTTAATCCACCGGGAGCAGGTCAAAGGCTGGATGAAGATCAGACATGAAAAACCGCTTTTTCTCATAGACATCGCTGTGCCGCGCAACATCGAGGCCTCCGTCGAGAAGCTGGACAACGTTTACTTGTACAACATTGACGACCTGCAGGGCATCGCCACTAAAAATAGGGTCTTCCGCGAAAGTCAGCTCGAGGAATGCTTTGGGCTGATAAGATCGCAGACACAGTATTTCATGGATTGGTTGATCAAGGAATTCGGCCCCGAGACATGAGTCCAGCCCTTTCTAATCCGAAAAACCAACCCCGAAAGGGCTGGGTAAACATTGGCACGCGCGGCAGTCTCCTGGCTTTGGCCCAGGCGCGTCAGGTGCTGCGCCTGCTGAAGGCAAGACACCCAAAAAGACGTTTTCGCATCGTGATCGTCAAGACCACGGGTGATGAATTTCAAAGCGTGGCGTTATTCAAAAAAAACAACATTGGTGTATTTACCAAGAAAATCGAGCGCCTGCTGCTTTCTGGAAAAATAGACATCGCCGTGCACAGTCTGAAAGACCTGCCCACACAAATTCCCCGTGGGCTGCGTCTGGCCGCCTGCCTCAAACGCCTGGATACCGCCGACGCCCTGATCTCTCTCAAGCGGTGGAGTCTTTCCGAGCTGCCGGCGGGGGCTATCGTGGGCACCGGCAGTCCGCGCCGCAAAAGACAGATACTCCGCTTAAGGCCGGATCTGGAGCTTCGCGACATGCGTGGCAACCTGGATACACGCGTGGGCAAAGTCATCCGGGAAAAAAGATTCGACGCCATCGTTGTGGCGAACGCCGGCCTGTTGAGAATAAAAAAATACAGACGTTTCGCGCGGCCGATTTCGCCGCTTGAGGTGCTGCCGGCTGTGGGGCAGGCCGCGATTGCCGTGCAGACACGCGCGCGTGACAAGGAAACACGTGGCATGGCGGCCGCCCTAAACCACGGGGACACCGAAAAGGAAGTGACGGCCGAGCGCCGCCTGTTGCAAACGCTGCGTGGAGGCTGTCGCGTGCCCGTGGGTGTTTACGCGAAAGTCCTTGGTGCCCGCCTACGCATGAAGGCGGCCGTGTTTTCGGTGAAAAATACCGAGGCAGTCATTGCTGAGGTAACCGGGCCGGCGTCGCGGGCCGCGCAGCTGGGGGAGAGGCTCGCCAAAGAACTTTTAAGGCGCGGCGCCGGTAAATTTTTGAAAGAGGCCAAGGGCGGAAAATCATGACGCGGCAAGGAAAGGTTTTTTTGGTCGGCGCCGGCCCAGGCGATACCGGTCTTTTGACGGTGAAGGCGCTGAGTCTCATCCGTGAGGCCGACCTCATCGTGTATGACTATCTGGCCAATCCCGAGCATCTGCGCTTCGCCTCGCCGGAGGCGGTAAAAATCTGCGTGGGCAAGCGTTTCCGCCACCGCGTGATGACGCAGGAGAAAATCAACCGTATCATCCTGACCGCCGCCAAAAAAGGAAAAACCGTGGTCCGTCTGAAAGGGGGTGACCCCTACCTGTTCGGTCGAGGCGGAGAAGAGGCGCTATTTTTGAAAAAAAACCGCGTCGCTTTCGAAGTAGTGCCGGGAGTGACCAGCGCCACGGCCTGCGCCGCTTACGCCGGTATCCCGCTGACACACCGTGACCACAACGCCTCGGTGACTTTTCTCACAGGACATCGCGCGCATGACGCGCATCTGGACAGCATCGACTGGAAAAAAATCGTGGGGCTGGACGGTACACTGGTGATCTACATGGGGTTTTATAATTTAGCGGTGATCAGCCGGAGGCTGATGGAAAATGGTATGCGCCGGGACATGCCGGTGGCCGTGATCGAATGGGGCACGTTGCCGCGGCAAAGATCCTGCGAAGGGACGCTTTCCGCTATAGCCGACCGCGTCCATGAGCAGGGCCTGAAGGCGCCGTGTATCATCATCATTGGCGACGTCGTATCTCTTAGAAAGGATCTAAACTGGTACGAGAAGCTCCCACTTTTCGGCAAGCGTGTCGTGATCACGCGCACGCGCGACAAAAACAGCCTGTTTAGGGAAAGGCTGGAGCGGTTGGGGCCGGAGATCTTGGAGCTGCCGACCATCGAGATACAAAAACCTTCGAGTTTCAGGGCCATGGACAGGGTCATTCGCCGCATCGGCCAATTTGACTGGGCTGTATTCACCAGCGCCTACGGCGTCCAGGCCTTTTTTGAGCGTCTGGCCGCGCTGCACAAGGACGCGCGGGCGTTAGCTGGCGTTCGTGTGGCCTGTGTCGGTCCAGAAACGGCGGCGGCGCTGGCGGAAAAAGGAATAGCGCCGGACCTGATACCTCGCCGGTTCGAAACCGCGGCGCTGCCCCTGGAACTGAAAAAAAACGCCGGATCTCTCATAGGGCAAAAGTTGGCGCTCTTTCGCGCCGACATCGCGCCACTTGCCCTGGAAACCGGACTCAAGCGTTTGGGCGCCAGCGTCACGCGTGTCACCGCTTACCGTACACGGCTGCCGAAGCGGCAGTCCGTCGAGATCCGGCGCGCGCTGCTGGCGGGAAACGTCGACTGGGTGACGTTCACCAGCTCGTCAACGGTAAAACACTTTGTGGCGCTGTTTGGGCTGCGCCGGGTGAAAAAAATGGCCAAAAGGACAAAATTTGCCAGCATAGGCCCGGTGACCACACGCACGCTGAGGGGTTTCGGTCTGAAGCCCGCCTGCGAAGCCAAGGCCTTCACGACCGACGGGCTGGTGGCCGCTCTCTTGGAAAAAGCATGAAATTTCCCCAAGTCCGCTTAAGAAGGCTCAGAGACAATCCCCGGCTCAGGCAGATGCTCGGCGAGCACACGCTGTTGAAAAAAGAACTGGTACAGCCGCTTTTCATCAAAGAAGGGCTTTCGCGTCCTGTAGAAATCGCCTCCATGCCCGGGCAATTCCAATGGTCTGTCGCGGGTTTTCTGGAAGAGGCCAAAAAGCTGGAAGCCCTGGGCGTCCCGGCCGTGCTGCTTTTCGGTGTCCCGGCCAAAAAAGACCTGAAAGGTCTTCAGGCCTTCGCCAAAAAAGGCGTGATACAAAAGGCCGTCCAGGCCGTCAAGAAGAAATGTCCGCGTCTGGTCATCATCACCGACGTGTGCCTGTGCGAATACCTGAGTCACGGCCACTGCGGACTCATCAAAAAATATAAAGTGCAAAACGACTCGACGCTGGATGTGCTGGCCAAGATCGCGTTGTCGCACGCGATGGCCGGCGCCGACTGTGTGGCGCCGTCAGATATGATGGACGGACGCGTTCGGGCGATCAGGCAAATACTGGACAGGCACGGGTTCGAGCATCTGCCGGTCATCTCTTACGCGGTGAAGTACGCCTCGGGTTTTTACGCGCCGTTTCGCGAGGCCGCGGAAAACACCCCGGGTTTCGGCGACAGGGCCAGCTATCAGATGGACCCGGCCAACGTGCGCGAGGCACTGCGCGAAGCGGCAACGGACCTCGAAGAAGGCGCCGACATACTGCTGGTCAAACCCGCCTTGGCCTACGGCGATGTGATTTATCAAATCCGTGAAAAATTTGCCTGTGTGGTGGGCAGCTACAGCGTCAGCGGCGAGTACGCGATGATCAAGGCCGCCTCGCAAAAAGGCTGGATAGACGAAAGACGTGTCGTGCTTGAAACACATTTGGCTCTGAAACGGGCGGGCTCCTCGTTGATAGTAACCTACTGGGCCAAGGACATCGCGCGCTGGGAGAAAATGTGACAGACGCCTGGACCGAAGCCAAAAAACATCTGGCTGGCGGCGTGAACAGCCCCGTGAGGGCATTCAAGGCTGTGGGCGGCAAGCCTGTATTCATGCAAAAAGGGTTGGGACCTTTTATCTACGATAATCGGGGCCGCCGCTACGTCGACCACTGCCTCTCCTGGGGTGCGCTGATTTGGGGGCATGCCTATCAGCCGACGGTCGAAGCGCTGCAGCGCCAGGCCGCCAAAGGCACGAGCTTCGGCACTGTCACGGAGTATGAAACTGCGTTGGCCGTAGAAATTAAAAAGGCCTTTCCGCGCATGGAAACCCTGCGTTTCACGAGCTCCGGCACCGAGGCCGTGATGGCCGCCGTTCGCCTGGCCCGCGGCGTCACTCGCCGCGACAGGATAGTCAAATTCGAAGGCTGCTACCACGGACATGCCGACAGTCTGCTGGTCAAGGCCGGAAGCGGCCTGGCGACCTTCGGACGTCCGGACTCGCGCGGCGTGCCTGCCGCCGTGGCGGCGCTTACGTCGGTGTTGCCGTATAACGACGAGCGGGCCTTACGCGCTTTTTTCAACGGCCGCAGGGACGTTGCCTGCGTGCTGGTCGAGCCGGTGGCCGGAAACATGGGCGTGATACCGGCGGCACAAAATTTTTTACGGGCGCTAAGGCAAGAGAGCAAAAAAAGCGGCGCATTGCTGATATTTGACGAAGTGATCACGGGTTACCGTTTGTGCTACGGAGGCGCGCAGCATGTCTTTGGCATTGAGCCGGACATCACGGTGCTGGGTAAAATCGTGGGGGGCGGGCTGCCGGTGGGCGTGTTCGGCGCCAAAAAATCGCTCATGAGCGCGCTGTCCCCGGAGGGCGGCGTTTATCAGGCCGGGACGCTGTCGGGCAATCCTCTGGCTATGGCCGCGGGCTTGAGTGTTTTGTCCGGCTTGTCGCCGGCGTTCTATAAACAGCTGAATGCCACGGCAGGCTATTTTTTAAAACAAGCGGATAGAATCTTGCGCCGTAAAAAAATGTGCGCGCGCCTGCAAAGCGCGGGCTCCATGTTCACGCCCTATTTTAGCTCCCGGCCGGTGCGCAATTTCCGCGACGCCTCAGGCACGGACAAAAAAGCGTTCAACCGTTTCTTTCACAAGATGCTGTCGCAAGGTGTCTATTTCCCGCCATCGTCATTCGAGGCCTCATTCCTCTCGGCCGCTCACGGGTCGTCGGAGTTGGACGGGGTGCTGGCGGCGCTTTCCCGATGCTGAAGAAAATACTGCTGGCCTCGGCGCTCTGCGTCTGTCTGGTCGGAGCCGACTTCGCGGGACAGCCCCTATTCGAGCGCTGGCGCCCCTTGATGGGCACCTCGTTCGGGGTCCGTGTTTTCGAAAGCGACCTTTCCGCAGAAGACCTAGCCCGGACCGTAGACCAGGCGCTGGACTTGGTCGCCTCGCTGGAGGAGAAGATGTCCAGCTACAAAGAAGGTTCTTTGATAGGGCGCATCAACCGGGCCAAGGCCGGCGAGACATTCGATCTTGACGACGACACCTATCAAGTCATGAGGGAGGCCCTGCGTGTTTCGCGTTTGAGCGGCGGGGCCTTCGATGTCACGGTGTGGCCTCTTAAAAAACTCTGGAAGCGTGCAAAACAGACGCGTGAACCGCCCACGCCCGAGGAAATAAATTCCGCTTTACGCGACGTGGGCTATCAATATATTCTATTAGACTCTTTCGGAAAAAAACTGTCACTGAAGAAAGAGGGTGTCCAGATCGATCTGGGCGGCATCGCCAAAGGCTACGCGGTGCAGGAGGCGGCGAGGTTTTTGAAAAACCACGGCGTGCGCTCGGCGATAGTGGACGGGCGCAGCAGCGTGTCTTTCGTAGGCCGACCGACGGGGGCGCCGCACTGGCGCGTGGGTATCGAGCACCCGCGCAAACCTGATACCTATGCGGCTGTGCTTGAGCTGCCTGAGCCCATGGCGGTCTCGACCTCGGGCGATTACGAGGATTTTTTTCTTCACGACGGGAAGCGTTATTCGCATATCTTCGACCCGCACACGGGCGCCTCGCCGCCGTCGCGCGTGGTCAGCGTGACCGTCGTGTCCGAGAACGCGACGCTAGCCGACGGACTGGACACGGCTTTTTTCGTGCTTGGCTCCGAAAAAGGGTTTAAAATGTTAGAGGCGTTGGGCGATGAATCGGTGCAGGCCGTCTGCATCGAGGAGGATGTGCGGGGACGCCTGACGCTCAGCACCTCCGGAAAAATACAAAGCTATTTGCAAGAGATCAACCTATGACCGTGCTTCGCTCATCACTCAATGAAATCTACGCGCCCATACAAACGGAGCTGGAGCTTTTCGCCAAGGCGCTGCAGAAGGAATTGGCGTCGGACGACAAACTGATCAGTGACATCCACGGACACCTTTTAAAAATGAGCGGCAAATTTTTAAGGCCCGCGTTGGCGCTCCTGGCGGCCAAGACCGGCCCGGACCCCTTTAAGCCACAGGCCGTGTCGATGGCTGTCGTGATAGAGCTCATACATACAGCTACGTTGGTGCACGATGACATCATCGATGACTCCGAACTTCGCAGGAACCAGCCTTCGGTTTACTTTAAATGGGGCCGCGAGATATCCATCGTCTCGGGGGACTATCTCTACGCCAAGGCGTTCCTGCTCTTGGCCGGTCTCAAGGACGTCTGGGTGAACCAGGTGTTCGCGCACTGTGCCCATGTGATGTGCGAAGGCGAGATGAAGCAGATAGAGAGGCGCAACAATTTTCTCATGGGCGAGGAGGAATACCTTAAAATCATCCATCAAAAAACCGCCGCGCTTTTCCAGGCGGCCTGCATGGGGGGCGCTTATCTGGCAGGCGCCGCCGCGCCTACGATAAACAAATTGGGAGACTACGGTTTCAGGCTGGGCATGGCCTTTCAAATCGTCGACGACTGCCTGGACCTCATCGGCGAAACCGAGAGCCTGGGCAAGACCACGGGCCTGGACATTGACAAGAACGACGTGACGCTGCCTCTTTTGTATCTTTTTCAGGACCTGAGCGGGCCCGAACGCAAGGACCTGCTCTTGCAGTTTCAAAATGCAAACGGTGAGTTATTCGGCAAAATCCGTGACCTGGCTGTCAAAAAGAAGTCTGTGGAAAGGGCCATGGATAAGGCACGCCAGTACATTGAGAAAAGTGTAGAAGACATAAGTGATTTAGCACCATCGGTTTATAAAGAAAGCCTTACTCAGCTGGCCTTTTATTGCCTAGAGAGAGTGCGGTAGAAGCTCTGCGAAGCTTTAGCTTTACAGGAAGTAAAAAAAACGCTATTCTGTAGCCAAAAGAGAGGTTTTAAGCCATGTTTGGCATCGGCATTTCGGAACTTTTGATTATATTGCTGGTCTGTCTTTTACTTTTTGGGGCCAACCGCCTTCCCGAGATAGGGAAAAGCTTGGGTGAGGGTATCCGTGAATTCAAAAAGTCTATGAAGGAAGTGCAGGACGACTCCAGGCAAGACAATAAAAAAAATTCTTAACCCAGACCCGCCTTCTCAGCGCTGTCCGAACCGGCTGAGGGCGGGATTTTTAATCGGTGGTTTATGAAGCAAGCTGACGGTCAATCAGGTCGGGTCATCGTGGCCATGTCCGGAGGTGTGGACAGCTCAGTGTGCGCGTATCTCCTGAAAAAGCAGGGGTACGAGGTGATCGGTGTCACGATCAAGACCTGGACCAACGACGAGTGCAAAGACGAAAAGTCCAAGGGCTGCTGCTCGATACGCGACATCGAGGACGCGCGTTCGGTGGCTAGAAGGATAGATGTTCCTTATTACGTGATGGACCTTTCGTCGGACTTCAAGCGCGACGTGATCGATTATTTCGTGAAGGACTATTTTGAGGGCCGCACGCCAAATCCCTGCATCGAGTGTAACCGGCACATCAAATTCGGCATCCTGATGGATAAAGCCAGAGATCTGGGCGCCGCGTACGTGGCCACCGGCCATTATGCCAGAAAGGGGTACGATGCCTCCGAGAAGCGTTTTTATATTTACGAGGGCGTCGATGCCTCAAAGGACCAGACCTACGTTCTTTTCGGCCTGAGCCAGGAGCAGCTTTCTAAGACGCTACTCCCGATAGGAGAGTTACACAAGACCGAGGTTCGCGCCATGGCCGCGGAGCTGGGGCTGCGCGTGATCGACAAGCCCGACAGCCAGGAGATTTGTTTCGTGAAGTCCAACTACGGCGAGTTCGTGAAGGGCTATGCGCCCGAGCGGTTGCCCGGCGATGGTGAGCTGCATGATACCAAGGGCGCGGTGCTGGGCCGCCATCCAGGCAGCCATCTTTTCACCATCGGGCAGAGAAAGCGTATACGTGTCACGCATGAAAAACCCTATTATGTCACAGGCATCGACGCGGCGAAAAACACGGTCACTGTAGGGTTTGAAGGCGAGCTCCTTGCCGAGGGCCTGATCGCGGATAGGGTGAACTGGATGCTGGCGCCGCGCGCCGGCGACGTGACGGTCAAGATACGCTCAAAGAGCCAGAAGATACCGGCCCGCATCGTCGAGGCCGGCGACACAGAGGTAAAATTGTGTTTCAAACAGCCTCAGAGGGCGGTGACACCCGGTCAGGCGGCCGTGTTTTATGACGGTGACCGCGTGTTGGGAGGCGGTTGGATCAAGTCCCGATTTAAGGCGGTGTAGCTCAGCTTGGTTAGAGCAGCAGCTTCATAAGTTGCGTGTCAGTGGTTCAAATCCACTCACCGCCAAAAGATTCCAAGGGGGAACGTGGTTCCCCCTCATGGCGCGTCAGCGGCTTTTCGCGCTCGGACAAAAAGCGTCCTCGCGGTTAAGATTCAGCGAAAAGCCGCGTCGCTGTCACCCCCTCCGAAAAGGAATGCAGAAAAAACCCATACTATAGAAAGGGAAAAGGGGAGAGTCCCCTTTTCCCTTTATTATCCTTTTTCCCCTGCCGCGGTATCACTTCGTGATTTATAAAAAGTCAAAGAAACGACGAGTCGTTTCTTTGCTGGTGTCACTACGTGACCTATATTTGTTCTTCCTGTCCCACCCCTAGTCTCCGGCTGCTATTTGCTGTTCGGCGGATTCAGGACAGTGAGCGGCGGGTGGCTCGTATTGCTTTTTGCGCGAGCTTGATGGTCCGAGCACCACGGTCCAGAATCTCTTTTAA
>ORMF010473053.1_pt1 | contig 16777 bp, 9 predicted proteins | sample 1779871 | NCBI WGS metagenome assembly ORMF01 (sample SAMEA104232316, study PRJEB22302) | groundwater metagenome | biome: forest; feature: aquifer; material: groundwater | place: USA | collected 2011-08-07 | depth 5.4 m
CGCCTGCGCGCACCCGCTCCACCGCCATGACGCGCAGCGTCTCCAGCGTCCGATGATCCAGTGTGCGACCGTCTCGATGCATGCCAAGCAGTATAGCACATCCAGCGCAATGTGTATACTATATTACTGACTTATGAGTAAACTACCGCTGGAGATACTTTTGCGTGACCCTGCCGCGGAAATGGTCCTTCCTATATCGCGCGGGGTGTACCAAGTTCCTGACCATGCGCACGACCTCTGCGTAATCGCCGACCAGGGCTTTCCGGTTACACCATTCGTCGTCCAATGCCAGGTTAGAGGGAAGCCAACCAGCAGCGTTGGCCACCTTCAATAGCGCTGAGAGATCCCAATTCAACAGGGGCTTCGCCTTGCCGTCCTTCTTGGGGAGCCGACCGGTGGCTGCCGCTTCTTCTGGGAAGACGTTCACCATCAAGACCAACAGCGTCTCCAGTGCAGACCCCAGCATCACACAGCCGGCGAGATAAGCCTTGGCCTCTTCGCACCGAACCGCCTCTTTCCAGTAGAGCCTGTGCAACCGGCAGCGCTCTTTTCCTCGTCATCGTTAAGCGTCACTACGTCCATGAGGTTGGTCCCTACGACTTCGTGTCAGCCCCGATGCCATGACGGCCGGACCCCTGATCGAAGCCCTCGAAGGTCTCGTGGACGATGCCTTCGATTAAAGTCACTTCCTCCTCGCGCAGCTTCTTGAAGTCGCCCTCACGGCGCTTCTTGGACAGAGTGCCATTGTTCTGCCTGATGAACAGTACTAGGTTTTCAGCAACTCGGTCCGGCATGTCGACCGCGTCCATGATCCGGCGGGTCGCTTCGTCGTGACGGCGCAGATAGTCGATCTCGCGCGGCAGATCGTGCTCGACGGTGCGTGCAACGCATGCATACAGAAACTCCGCCTCTTCCGTGCAATCGAAATAACGGTAGAGGTCGGCGGTCTGGTTGAGGACCTCGACGTTGCGCTCGGGTGTGGGCCGCCACTCGATGAAAGGCATCAACGAGCCGGAATGGGCCTGCAGCGCTGCGCGGTAATCATCGATGCGGTCCAGCATCACGGAGGAAACCGGGAATACCATCCCCGGCGGCGTAAATTTCCGCTCGGCGAGGACGTGATGGATCAGGCAGCGGTGCATACGCCCGTTGCCATCCTGGAACGGATGGACATAGACGAAGCCGAATGCGGTGGCCGCCGCCTTCAGCACCGGGTCAATGCCGTCATCGCGCATGCGGTCGTTCGCCTCCAGCAAGCCGCCTATAAGATTGTCCAGATCATCAGGCCTTGCGCCGACGAATTCCGGGAGCGGGTCGCCGTGGTGGTCCCGTTCGCCTAAAAAGACGCCGTCGGGACGCAGACCGGCGCGTACGAATCGCGTGTCCTCGATAAGGACGCGCTGAAGGCGGATGATTTCATTGAGCGTGAGGCAGTTCTTTCCGGCTTGCAGGACCGCCCTGCCCCATCGCTCCAGCCGGTTGCGCGGCGGGCGCTCGCCCTCAATCTCGAAGCTGGCCCGGCTGTCGGCGAGCAGCATGAAACTGGCGGCGCGCGCAACCAGGTGGGCGCCGGCGCGCCCCACGGTTTCCCTTGCCCTGGCGGCAAGGTCGAGTGCCAGGAATTCCGTGAGCGCTTTGGTACGCCGGATGATGGGGCAGAATCGACCGGTACCCAGGAGATTGTCGCGCACGCGGTGCCGCTTCGAGAGACGCGGCTTGCCCGTAAAGTACGCCTTGGGGTCAAGCACATCGATGGCCGCGGCGCTCGGCGCATTTTCCACGTTAAGAGTTCGGCCGGTCAGGGTTTCGTAGAGATACCACGCGCGACGCGCCGGAATGCCGGTCGGCGCGGCACGGACAATGGCCTCGATCTCCGCCTGCGGCACCGCCTCGAAGATCCGCTTGAGGATCAGGAGATCAATGTCTTCATGACGGAGCGCAAAACTCAGGTGATCGGCAAAGGTATCGCCCGGCCAGTAGCGTTTATCAAAGACGGCCCAGGCTCCTTCTTCCCGATGGCTGCCGCGAACATGCTGCTCCGAGATGCAACTCGGCCGCTGGACCGGCCCCGGAATAGCGAGCGCATGGACGAGCGCCGCCCAGCCGGCCAGTCTGGTGCCGTTGGGGACAGTCTTTTCCTGGAAGATCGTGAGAGGCGCCGGGTGAAGCTTCATCGGTCGAGAATCCTTTTCCCTAGTCGAAAACAGTCATATTCTTGGCAGTAGAGTCGAAAATGACTATAACATACGCTCAGGTCGAAATCCATGGATCAATGTCGAACAATACACGACTTTGCCTTATACGGTCGAAATATGTGCAGAATGGCTCGGCCTCCTACAGGTCGGCTTCGCCAAGGCCGCTATGGGCAAGTATTCACCGCACGTTATGCGGAGCATAGGCCGGACAGCCCGACATTCAGGGTGAGGTGCAGTGGAAGTCCGCACAGAGCGTGGCTTCCTGCCGCAGTGTGGAAACGCCGTTGGCTTTCCCACACTTCCCACAGGTCCGACTACCACTTAACAGGGGTGGGTCCTTTTTGCTTTATCACGGTGGGTCCCTTTTGCGTTGTCAAAACGATAGCCCTGTCTTAACGCAAGCCGCCCCAGGATTATGTTGCCGTCATGCACGGCTGGTCCGTACTCCTCCTCACCCGTGTGCCGAGATGCGATTTCAAGCAACTCAGTCGCAAACTTCTCAGCTTTCTTCGGCGCCCCAGCTTCAACTGCGGCTTTCGCAGCGTTACCCAGTATCGTGGACCTCCACCCCTCATCAGGCGCGCCAGGTATCGCTCGTTCCCACTGTGCCAGTTCTTCCTTGGCAGATTCGGTTTTTGCTTCAGTTGACTGAACGCGCAGCCACTCAAGATTGTAGTGCACCCCTAAGCTCAAGGCGTTCGACCCAGATTCTCCAGACCGTTTGAGAAGTTCCTCCGCGAGGCCACGGTAACCCTGCTTGCTCAGCCCTGTCGCGTCAATCCAGGACCCATATTGAGAAAGAGTACCCCCGGCCGACAAAATAAGCGTGGCGTCTGATGATCTCCGCAGCTCTTCCCTGGCTTTTTTCGCAAACGCTCCGGTCGTTTCAGATGGATCCACAGATGTTGGAAGTCCGTTTTGATTCAGGCCATTCACGCCCATAATTCCCAGCGCGTAGAGATAGCCCAGGCTGGCGGACCATTCAGGGTTCTTCGGCTCAAGCACCTGCGCTCGCTTCAATGCGCTCTCCGCCAGTTCTTTGTCCGGAAGTTGAAAAAACTTCGCGGCGTTCCTCATCACTTTTGTGCTCGTCTTGTACGCCTCGACCTGCACGATCACGTCTCGCGCGAGGGCACTCAGCACCCTTGCTCGTGGTGGCCATCTGGGCATAGAGGGGCACCCCGTCACGCTTCATGGTTGCCTGTTCAGATAGCGCGTCCGCCTCCGCCGTCCAGCCAACCGCGCCCGTCATGAACCCGCACACAACGGCCCAGCACAGCGCATGTACCCACAATCGCCATGGCTCCTTCACAGCTTTCCTCCTAAGATGCTCCTGCCGACGCACCAAGAATCACCCCCTGCGACCTTTCTTCCCATCACTCATCTCCCCCTGAGCGCTTCACTTTCAGTGATATATGGACAGTCACTCTCCCTTGAAATCCTTTCTTGGTCTTCCCCTCTCGCAACACGCGTATCACTCGTTCAGTTTCCTGCGCACCTCCCAGATGAACCCGTCTCTTTGCAGTGGCCGCTCTGTCATCGTGTGCTTTCGAATCGCTGTCGTTCCGAAAGACCGTCTGGCGATCATTCCCTCGTTGCCTCACATGATACGGGTGGCCGAGTGCAACAGTTCGGGTAATCCGTGGCATGCACGATCATGACCGCGAGCACCACGAATTGTCACGATAATAGTGTCTGTCCCTATTTTTATTTTAACTTCGCGCTGGCCTACGTTGGTCACGCACTTGATCAATTGCGCTCACCCTAGACGCTACTGAGGACTTCATCCACGGACCTCGCCACGATGTACTTCGCAGGTGCCTCACGCACCTCAAGCGCCTTGAAGTGCGCCCTGCCACATTCAATCTTCTTGCTCTCCTTATCGCGAAGGTCATCGGTGAAGAGGCTGCTTTTTGTTTCGACCACAAAGTAAAGCCGCTCGGCTCCGTCCCTCTCAACCAGCACGGCCCAGTCTGGGTTGTACGGGCCGAGGGGTGTCGAGACTTTGAACCAGCCCGGGAGCTTGGCGTACACCTTGATCGCCTCGTTCTTCTCCAGGTCGTCGGCAAAGGTCCGCTCGGTGTCGGACTGGTAGATCACCTGCTCGTGGACAGACTTGTTAGCGTCGATCATCGACTTGAGATAACCGGATAGCTCCTCGGTCTCGAAGAGCTGCTGGGCGTAGTACTCCTCCTCGCCGATACGCTGGTACTTAATTCCGTCCACGAGCGCCATGCGCTTGGCGCGGTTGATGATCTCGGCCGCGAGTTCGATGAACTGCTGCGGATTGCGCTTGAAGTCATCGAGCCGGCCGCCTTCCACGAGGATGCGGTGGATGCTGCGGCGCGTGAGTTGGGTCTTGTCCTGGAGGTCGGTCAGGATGTCGGGCAGGTCGATGTCGCCCTCGTCGAGCGTCACGGGGGCGGACGTGGCCGTCTCCGTCGCGTCCACGCCGGAGCGACCAATGGCGAGGTCGGCTTTGCGCCATTGCAGGCGGGTCTTGACTATGGGCGACGCGTCCGCAAGCGTCTTGATGCAGGTTGCCAGCAAGGCTTCGTTGTCGAACTGCACGCGGTAGGTGGTCTTGTGCTTGATGCGGTCCCACAGCGCCTTGAAGTCCGCGCCTTGCAGCACGGCCTGACGGCTCTTCACCTGTTTGCGCTCGTCGGCGTTCTTGATTTCCAGGCGCCCGGCCAGCTTGCGGAGAATCTCCTTCACCTGCGGCAGTTGGGCGGCGAACGGCTCCGGCAGGGCCAGCGTGCCGTCCTTGAGCGCCTTGCGTAGCGAGTCCTGCACCTTGCCCTGGGCGTTCACGAGACCGGCGGTTTTCAAATGCTCCCACAGCACTTTCGACTGGTCGAAGCCCAGCGGCGCGGGCTGGCCGTCAGCGCCGGTGGCGGTGACTCCGGCGAACTGGTGCGTCTCTACGATGCCGAATCGAATGCCGGTTTCGTCCTCGATTTCCTTCTGGAGTTTCTCGGCGAACTGTTCGTAGCTCTCGGTCGCGATCACGGTTAACGTATTCACCTCGAAGCCGCGCAGGCGCTCGCCGTTCTGGTTTACGCAGAGGCGCAAGCCGCGCCCGATGGTCTGACGGCGCTGTTGCTCGGAAGCCATCTCCCTCAGGGCGCAAATCTGGAAGACGTTCGGGTTGTCCCAGCCTTCGCGCAGGGCAGAGTGGGAGAAGATGAACTTCAGCGGCGTGTCGAAGCTCAGCAGCTTCTCCTTGTCCCGCATGATCAGGCTGTAGGTGTCGTCGTCCGCCTTCGTATCTCCACGCGTGTCTTTGAATACCTCCACCGTCTTGGTGCCAACCTTCTTCTTATCGATGGAGAAATAGCCGTTGTGCACATCCTCGGCGGCGGTGGTCAGGTCCACTTCCTTGAAGAGGCTCTGGTAATCGGGATGCCTGGCGAGGCGGCGGTATTCCTCCTCGAAGATGCGCGCATAGTCGCCCTTCACCGGATTGCCGTCGGCGTCGTATTGCCGATATTTCTCCACGGCATCAATGAAGAACAGGCTGAGCACCTTAATGCCTTGCGGAGCGAGGCGCTTTTCTTTATCCAGATGCTCCTTGATAGTGCGGTGGATCATCTGTCGCTGCACGGCCAGCGGGTCCACGTCCCCGTAGGCTTGGCCGGGGCGGAGGTATTGCTCGCCTCCGGGGTAGCGCAGTTCCAGGAACTCATCGTTCTTGGCCACGCGGATTTCGCCCACCCGGCAATCGTGATAAATCGCTCGCCCGGTGGGCATTTCCAAGTCGTCACGATCCTGCACCGTAATTTCGCGGCGCTGCACGCCAGTGGCCGTCTGCTTGTCGACTTCAACCTTGGCCGTGATGACACCGCGTCTGTTGCTCACGGAGAGCAATCGCAGGTATGCCTTGTTGTATCCGCCTTCCACGGAGGCCGCCGCCACTTCGATTTGTTTCACCAGTTTGCGCTCGTAGGCGTCCACCGCGTCGAGCTTGAAGACCATGTGGTGCGCCTCTTTCGGCGTCGCGGAATAGCGCAGGTTGCACAGCGGATTCATACGCTCCATGGCCTTCTTGCCCTTACCGTCGAGCCCGCCTTCCACGCTCTGCGGCTCGTCCACGATGAGGATAGGGCGCGTCGCCCGGATCAGATCGATGGGCTTCTCGCCGCCCGTCTTCTCACTGGGGCGATACATCACGTTCTTCGATTTCTCGCGGCGCGCGGCTTCATCCGCTTCTTCCATCTGTGCCTGCTGCTCGTCGCCGAATTTATTGATGGCGCCGACCGTCATCACCATGATCTGAATCTGCGGGCTGGTGGCAAAGTTGCGCACCTGGCCGAGCTTCGCCGAGTCGTAGATGAAGTAGTCGAAGGGCGCGCCCGCGAAACGCCCCTTGAGGTGTTCCGCTGCGGTCTCGATGGTGTGATAAACGCCTTCCTTGATCGCCACCGACGGCACCACGATGACGAACTTGGTGAAGCCGTAGCGTTTGTTCAGCTCGAAGACAGTGCGCAGATAGACGTAGGTCTTGCCGGTGCCGGTCTCCATCTCCACAGTGAAATCGCCGGACGCGAGCGAAGGCGAAGGTGCCAGACCGTGGCGGAGCTGGATGGCGTGGAGGTTGGCCAGCAACTCGTCGTCCAGTAGAGTCAGCCGATTGCCGATGCCTAGATCGTTTTCAAGCAACGACATTTGCCCACTGGCAGAGTCCCGCGTGACGGTAAATTCCGTCCGGCAGGTTTCCTGTCCGTAGAAAAGGCCGCAGACCGCTTCGATGGCCTGAAGCTGGTAGTCGAGGTTGGGCTCGAAGTGGAGTTTCATGACGGGAAGCCAAACTTAGACGCTGGATTGTTAGTTTGTGTAAAGCGTTTATTTTCTAAGGCTTTCATGGCCTCACAAACTAAAGGTACCGGAATCTGCTTCACTTTTCTTCTCCTTTAGTTTGTCCGGAAACCTTAATTCTCCACAAGGCACCTGCCCCCCGCTCTGCGCCGACGTTCTCAATCGAGTCCCTCCGGTGCGCCAAGTCGAAGGTCAGGTTTCGAATCTTGGTTCGTTTCTGTTGATCGCTCAACGAATCCGGCAGCTTCTCCATGAACAATTCCGTGATGACGTTCGGGCCGATTGGCCCATGCTCACAGATCAACTCCACCAGCAGATCCCGGTAGTATCGGTTGTCGAACCCTCGCTTCCGGATGTGCTGGGCTTGCGCGCCGGTGGCGGCGGCCACCCGGCCGGAGACAATCAGCCGAGGATACCTGCCTTCAGCCAATCCCAGCTTCTTCAGGCGCCCGGCGTCCGCTTTACTCACACGCACACCCTTCTGCACCTTGTCCAACAGCAGCACATGTTGCAATTTCAGATCGCTGCGCTTCATCAAGACCAGAGTGTATTTGGCGTCCAACACTTGGCCAGCGATGGAAACTTCGACACGAGGCACACCGGACGCATTGGCTTCGATGGAGTAATCCGGCATCGGGAAAAATCGTTCGCGCTGCGTCTCGAACATCCGCCGGATTCCGCTGCCCACCTGGTCGATCATCCGCAGCCGGATCATTCCGTCGATGAGCCACTGGTTGCGGTAATGCTCCGGCGGCGACTGGTGCTCCAGCATCCACTCCACGCTGGTCGGGATGAACTGGCCCAGATTGGAAAACACCAGCCGATCCGGGTATTCAACGACGTTGATCTTGCCGCCCAATGGGTAGTCCTGATGCGCTATAGAGTTGTGCAGGGCTTCGCGGATCACCCAGGCATCATATTGCTGCACCGCCACCGGAAAAAGCGTGCCATCCGGCATCTGCTCAATGGTCACATTGCGGATGCGGGCAAAAAGCTGGTCAGAGCTGAGCAGGAACGGGATTCCGAAATGCTGCGAAGAGGTGGTGCGCCCCGAGGCATCTCGCAGTATCCAACTGATCTTCGCATCCACCGGGCTGAGAAAATGGCTGGCCTCATCCCGGCCCAGCAACAGTAGAGCGGCACGGGTGATTTTCCCGCCTTTGGTGACCTTGGTTTTATTCAACAAAGTGGTGACATCCCAACTCATTGCATCTTGGCGGATTGCCTGGCGTCGGCCCGCATCGGGTTCACTTTTGATCAGATATTCAGTGAAGCGCCGCCGGGCGGCTTCGATCGCATCGGGATCGAGATCATCAACCGTGGCATCGGAGACCAACTCTCCGGACCAGTCCGCCTTTTGCCCCAATTTCTCCCAGAGCCTTGCCTCCTTGTCCGGATGTCCAGACAGCTTGGTTTTGTGGCTGTCGATTCGGATATACCGCACATTTTGAAAGGCGATGGGGGCACTGCGCGGTGGATGGATCTCCAGGAGAATCACCTTGCCGGCAGGATGATCGCATTGGTGAAAAGTAAAGTCCGCCCGTGGCGATGTCAGTTGCTGCAACCACATGATCAGCCCCTGATTACCCTCTGCCTTCTGCGAAAAGGGGTTGAAACTGGTTCCTGTGACTGCATGGGTGCCATCCGCTACTCCCCAAACCATCCAAGCCCGGTCGTGGCCCGCCAGCAGGGCAGAATTTGCCAAGGCAGAAAGATACTGGCCGATATCAGACGGCTCCTCCCGGTTCCGCTTAAATTCCACGGTTGCCTCTTCACGCGGTAAAGCGCGCAGCCGCTCCAATGTTTCAAGTAAGACTGGCTGATCCATGATCACAGGCTTCTCACGGTTTCGAGGCCGTGCTGCTGGAGGATCGCAGTGAGGTTGGTTTTGGCCACGTCGTCTTCGAAGGCGCTGTCGCGGAAGACGACGGTGGTGTCGCCGGCTGGGGCCAGTTGCTTATGCCATGCGACGATGCCCAGCGCCAGTGGCTCCACTTCGGCGGCGGCGATCTGCGGGACGAGGCAGACGAGGAGCGTCCCCGCGCCAATGCTGTGGACAGTCTTGCCAACGATGGTCTTCTGCTCGATAGACACGGTCAAGTCCAAGCCCAGCTTGAGGAGCAGCTCGAAGAGGATGTCCGCCTCGGTGCGGTCGGTCTTGAGATGTTCGACAGAGGCCTCGAGCGTTTGCGCGAGGTTCTCGCGATCCGGTTCCCACGCGCGGATATTGCTGGAGGCCAGCTTGAAGACGCGGAAGCCCACGTCGCCCGCAAAGAGCGGGTTCTCTGCTTTGATCTTCTTCCCGGCCCGCCGCAGGCGTTCTTTGGTCAGTTCAGCGATGTTGCGCGGCTTGCCGAGTTGGTCGCAGTAATCGGCGGCGACTTTTTGGTCTTTGTTATCCGGATTAAGCGGTTCGGGAAGCTGCACCAAGATGTAGCGACGAGTACCGCTGTCAGCAACATTCTCCCGAAGAACCGCTTCTGCGGTAGTCCCAGAACCGGCAAAAAAATCCAGAACCAAGGCATCGGGACTGCCTCCAATCCCGATAACCCGACGAATCAATTCAACTGGCTTGGGGGTTTCGAAAACCGCGATTCCTTCAAACAGGCCATTGAGTTCCCGTTTGGCTGTATCAGTCGTGCCAACTTCATCGGCCGTCCAGATCGTGTGGGGTGTCAGGCCTTCATCCTGCTCCGCAAGAAACACCTTCTGCCGCGGCACGTTGTTTCCGTCACCGCCAAACCATATCCGATTGTCTTTGATGAGTTCATCCAATCGCTCTTTCGTGAAGCGCCAGCAATTCCCTGAAGGAGGATCGAGTTGGCGTCCGCTGGGCGTGGTGATCGTGTAAAACTGCGCCTTCGTTCCGTGGCCGGCCTGGGCCGTGATTGCCACTGATTGCCATTCTCCCCTCGGGTCAGAATCGGGGTTACCGTAGCGGTTTCGTGCTTCGTCGGTCAGAGGCAAGAGTCCTCGGATTGTCTCGAAAGCAGATTTGGTCCTAGTTGCGCAAACGATGTAGTCATGATTCACGCTGAACAGCTTTCTGTTTTCGCGTGACCGGCGCTTTTCCCAAATAAAACAGCCAGCAAAGTTCTCCGGACCGAGAATCTCCTTTAGAATCGCTGTGACATTATCAATCTCATTGTCGTCAATGCTGGTGAACAGCACTCCATCCTCTCGGAGTAGATTTCTCGCGAGTTTGAGACGTGGATACATCATGTTGAGCCAGTCCGTGTGGAAGCGGCCGGAGGCTTCGGTGTTACTGGAGAGTTTTCGACCCGCTCCGTCCACCTGGCCCGTGAGTTCGAGGTAGTTCTTGATGTTGTCTTGGAAGTTATCGGGATAGACGAAGTCCTTGCCGGTGTTGTAGGGCTGGTCGATGTAGATAACCTTCACCTTTCCGGCGTAGCTCTTCTGGAGCAACTTCAGAACTTCGAGATTGTCGCCCTCGATCATGAGGTTGCGGGTGGTGTCCCAGTCCACGCTGTCCTCCGGGCAGGGGCGTAGCGTGCCGGTGGAGGGCGTGAGCGCGAGTTGCCGGGCGCGGCGCTTGCCGTGCCAGTTGAGGCCGTATTTCTCCTCTCGCTCGTCCACCGCGCCGCCGAGAAGCTGCCGGAGTACGTCGAAGTCCACCTTGCCCTCGGTGAAGGCCTCGGGGAAGAGGATCTTGAGGTGGTCGATGTTCTGCGCGACGAGGTCTGGGGATTTAGTTTCCATATCTTCGGCGGTCAGCTTCTTCATCTTTTTCCCTTCAGAGTGTTCTTGCCGTAGCTGCGAGTTTAGCTTCCATCCGCTTGATTTCAAGGTTTAGTTCCATGCGGCGATTGAGCTGCTTCTCCTTTTCCGCCTGGGCGCGGAGGGCAGCCATGTCGCGTTGGAGCCGGACGTGGGTGTCGAGACCCTCGCGCAGGGCCGATGCGCGGTCGGCGGAATCCGGCGTGGCAAACGTGCCGGTGATCTGAGCCGCTTCCAACGCGGCGACGCGGTCAAGCCAGCCTTGATAGAGTGCAAACAGGTCGCCTTTCGGCAGGCCGGAGACCGCGAGGCTGGCGAGGAACGGGGCTTCTTCCGCCGTGGGCGTATCCGGTCGAAACGGGGCCGTGCGGCGCACGTCCTCGATGACCACCTTGCCCGTCTCGCCTTGCGACCAGCGTTTGTGCGCCAGCGACAGGGTCACGGTGTCGCCCTGCACCGTCATGAGCACGAGGGGATAGGGAATAGCGCGATGAATCAGTTCGATAAGGCGGGTGGGCTTCGCGACGGAGCGGAGCGTCGCGGTGAGCACCGCGATCTCTAGATACTCCCGCATCTCGTCCCGGAAGGTCGGCACGGCGATATTGGTGGGCTTGAGCGCGGCCACCCAAAACATTTCCTCAATACCATCCTGAATCTGGCGCTTGTCGGCGGCGGTAGGCGCGCCCTGTTCCAGCAGTAGCTTCTTGGGCACACGCTGATCCACGCGGGCGTCCGGCGGCAGAGCCAGGGCGTTGATGATCGAGGCGAGGTTCATGCGTTTCCCGCCTCTGGTAGCACTGCGAGCCAGGCCACAACCTCGAAGTCGTTGATCCCCGCAAACTCACCCTTCATGGCGTGAGTGCCGCCGGGGGTGAACAGGCTTGCCACGGCGCGCTCTTCATTCTTGCCGACTACCGAGGCCACGGCGGCGGCCAGCAGTCGCTGCGCCGCGCGCATGTCCTCACCCTGCTTGGTCGCCTTGTCGAAGCAGGCGCAGGCCCCGGCGTCGGGCAGGTCGCGCCCCAGGCAGAGGCGCTTGAGCCGGTCGAGGATCTGCTTGGCCTGCGTGTACGGGAGCAGCACCGTGCTGTCGTCGCCCACATGCACGAGATACTGGGCACCGAGTGGATAGCCGGCCTCCGCGCTGCGCTTGGCCGCCTCGCCCTCGGCGCGCAGGCAGAAGATGATGCCCGGTGCGATCTCCACCTCGGTGGTGGTGGTGATCGCGCAGGTGCCGAGCGGCAGAGTCTCCAGCACGCCGGGATGCGCCTTGAGATATTGCGCCAGATCAATGCGGAAGTCGGTGAGCGTCAGATCGGCAATGGAGACGCCGGTGGAGAGGTCCTCCAGATCGATCACCGCGTCCTGGAGCTTCAACAGTTGCTTGCGGCGGTACTCCAGATCGTTCATCTGGTTGCCGGATTCCTGCTCGATCAGGTTCTCTTCGCCGGTCGCGGAGATGTCGAGCAGCACCATGCGGCCGCTGACCCGCTGTTCCAGCTTGATGTACTCCTCCAGCTCCATGTTGGGCCAGAAATTGACGAGTTGGATGCGCTCGTTGGGCGAGCCGATGCGGTCAATGCGGCCGAAGCGCTGAATGATGCGCACCGGGTTCCAGTGGATGTCGTAGTTGATCACCCAGTCGCAGTCCTGAAGGTTCTGCCCCTCGGAGATGCAGTCGGTGGCGATGAGCATGTCAAGCTCGCCCTCGCCAGCGAATTCCTCGGGTCGCTCCTTGGTACGCGGTGCAAATGTGGTGAGAATGGTTCCGAGGTCCTTGCGCAGGCCGGCAAGCGTCGTCTGGTTGCGGCCCGTTCCGGTGACCAGCGCCGTGTCGATGCCAAGGGTTGTCTTCGCCCACGGGGCAAGCTGGTCGTACAAATAGCGGGCGGTGTCGGCGAAGGCGGTGAAGACAATCACTTTGCGGTTGCCGGGGTTGATCGGGTTGCGGCATTTGTGTTCGATCATCTCACGCAGCTTAGCAAGCTTGTCGTCACGGGAAGCATCCACCTGGGTCGCCGCCGTGTGGAGCGTCGCAAGACGGTTCCGATCCTCGATCAACTCCTGTTTCCAGCGGATGAGGTCCACGTCCTTCACCAGCACCTTTACCTTGCGCCCGACGAGCAGACTCTCGAAGGCGGGATCGTCGAGGTCCACGTCCTCGATGTCGATCTCCTCCATCTCCTCTACGTGACTTTCGATTCGGGCGAGCGTGACTTCCACGTCGCGCAACTGGCGCTGCACCGTGAGAGCGAATGAGGGCACGGCGCTTTCCATGCGCTTGAGCACGTTGACGCGCAGCAGGTGGATCAGGCTCTCCTCGCGGTCGGCCTGGCGGAAGAAGCCCTCGCCGCCGCGAATCTCCGTGCTGTATTTTTTGTCGTACGCCGCCTGTCTGTGCGGCAGCACGTACCGAAGCGGGGCGTAAGAGGCGAGATTCAGCCGGCGGATCTCGTTATTGATCTCCCGGATAGAGCGAAACTCACCAGCGCGGTCCACGTCAGCCTTGATGTTGATCGGCTTCAGGCGATCGGGAAAGCGGCCGGTTTCGGCGGTGCCGTAGTACTTCTCGATGTGCTTGCGCGAGCGCGCGATGGTGAGCAGGTCGAGAAGAGTGAAGTAGTCAAAGCCCAGCATCTCGATGAGCCGAGTCGGGGTGCGCTCCACATCGTCCAGATCGAGCCAACGGTTGAACTGCTTCTGCGCGAGGCGCGTGGTGCTGTCGATGCTGCCGATACCGTGATCGAACAGAGCCGTGTCGTCGCCCTCGGTGACGAAGGCGATCTGGTTGCGCAGGTCGGCCAAGCGATTGTTCACCGGCGTCGCCGAGAGCATGAGCACGCGCGTCTTGACGCCTTCCTTGATGATCTTGCGCATCAGGCGGTCGTAGCGAGTCTCGCTGCCGACCCGTGGCGTTTTCTTGTTGCGAAAGTTGTGTGACTCGTCGATCACAACGAGGTCGTAGTTGCCCCAGTTGACGTGCGCGAGGTCAATGTCGCCGGATGACCCGCCGTCGCGCGAGAGGTCGGTGTGATTCAGCACGTCGTAGTTGAAGCGGTCGGGCGCCAGGAAGTTGCGGCGGTCGTTCGCCTTGTAGAGCGTCCAGTTGTCGCGCAGGCGTTTGGGCACCAGCACGAGCACACGATCGTTCCGTAACTCGTGACACTTGATGATCGCGAGCGCCTCGAACGTCTTCCCGAGGCCGACGCTGTCGGCGATGATGCAGCCGCCGAAGCGGTCGAGCTTGTCGATTGCGCCGACCACGCCGTCCCGCTGAAACCTGTAGAGCTTCTTCCAGACTACCGTGTTGCGGATGCCGGTTGCCGACTTGATGATGCGCTCTTCGTCGAGGTCGTCACCACGGTCACGGAAGAGGTGATGCAGGATGAGCGTGTAGACGAGGAATGGGTCGCGGTGAGCTGCGAGAGATTGCAGGTCGCCAATCAGGGCGGCCTTGGCACCGGCGTCAGCCACAAGACTGGACCACTGGACGTCGAACCACTGACTGAGCAAGTTGGCTTCTTCGGGTGTCTCGGACGCCTGAATCAGGCTCAACGGATTGCCCGGCGTCAGCCCGAGCCCATCGGTACTGAACGCAAGCGAGCCGAGAAGCACTTGCAGGGGGCGTGCCTCGCCATCGCGCAAGACGAATGCGCCCTGCGGAACCGCGCCAAGGGCTCGCCGCACCTCGGTCTTATTTTCGAGCCACTGCGTGAGCCGCCGCGCAAGCCAACGTGTTTGCAGGCGGTTGCGCATGGCGCGGTCGGCGGCCGAACCCAATACGGCGAGGTCGGCACCGGCCGGTGGCAGGACAAGTCGGCATCGCTCCAACGCGGCCAGCTCGTGCAGCAATTCGGAGAACGCAAAGAGCGAAATGGCCGACGTGACAACGTCGCACTGGCGTCCTGCGGCGAGCTGCGGGCGAAGCAGATCGATGACGCGGTCGGTGCCGGTATTGCGGACGAGCTTCATGCCGTTCCCGACCGAGGATTGTTGGACAGAGTGCCGCTCCGACACGGGTCGTGGTGTGGGCGAAGGCCATAATGTAAAATATGGACAGCGACCATTTGTTTAGATTTGCCTGCATCGGCTGATAACCAGGGCATCAACTCTGACACGGCTTCGCCGCGCCACGTCCGAACCGTAAAGTCCGGCAACAGGGCCTCGGCAAGGTACTTGGCATGGGTGAGCGTGCCGAGCGGATCGAGGTTGCCGGATAGCTCCTCCGCCGGGACAAGGTCTGTAGGGAAAGGTAAAAAAGAGGGCTCGCTAATAGCATTCGCTCTACACCCATTAGAACCGGGAAAACCTTAGGAATCGAACCTGAAGTTAAGAGAGCCATACCGTTTTATTGGCACGCACAAGCGCAAGACCTGCTCGCGCGACCGCCTCGCCTGTTATGGCAGTCCAGTAGCGACTGTACAGCCCGAGTTGGACTCTATGCTCAGCGGGCAGTTTACGCAAGCCCTACGTGTTCTTGTCGGTCTTGTAGTCTATGATTTCCCACCCGCCTGCCACGCGGTACACGAGAGCGATCACGCCGTGCAGCAGAGTCCGCGGCGGCGCATCCGGCGGTTGTCCGGGCAGCTCGTGGATGGGAACCTCGGATATATGGACAGACACTATTTATGGTTCCTCGCTGTTTCATGTGGGTGACGTAAGTTTCTCCGGTTGCCGGAACGCGACGCGTGCAGGCAATCCGAGTGCAAACTATTGTTGTGTGCCTCGCCTAAGTCTTCACCTCTGATCCTTGAGGGCCTTTGTGATGAACTCGACGGCGTTCTGGTTGTATATGCTCGGCGTGACAGGAGGGACTTCACCTGTTTCCATGTATCTGTCCTCTTGGCGTTTGTTCCGAAAATTGTAGGCAGAGTAGTCTGGATTGGTTTTCATGCCGTTGTCTCTTATGATGTCCCACACCAAGTTGGATTTTGCATCAGGGACAGCCTTTTTGACCTCGTCTACAAGATCCATGGCGGAGAACGGATACGTCTTTATTAGGTTTTCCTTGATTCTCTTGACAATCTCCACCTTTTCAACCGGGACTACATCACCAACCAGTTTTAAGGTGGCCGCTCCGCCCTTTTCTACGAACTCTCCCTCCTTGATGAACTTGAGCTTCTTGGCAAGTTCCTCGTCCAGAACCAAAATACGGCTATCATCCTTTTCTATAAGCGCCTTTTCAGTGTCAAGTATGGCGGCATTTTGTGGTCCTGCTTTTGCTATTTGTGACATAAGGTCTAACCAGTTCAGATTGTTCTTTTCGATGCGCTTGCTGATGATGCTTTCCAGTTCTACATGTTGAATCTTCTGGGTCCTCCCGCCATACCTATAATAGATGTCTCCGTTCTTAATAATCTGGTCCCTGCCTTCGTCCTTCCTTGCAATGACTGGCTTCGTAGGTGCCTCAAGAATTCGGAAGACGCCAAACGCCATTTCTCCAATTTCAATGAGAGCCTGCTCCCATCGGATGTCAGACGAGAAGATATCGAGGACGTAACCCGTGATCTTCTGTGGGTCGATTTTGTCAAATTGAACCTTGGATGCATTGGAAAGGCCGGTGAGCATACGAGGCGTATCCTTCACTCCGAAGACTAGATAACCGCCTCTGTTATTTGCACACGCTGCAAAGTCCCGGAAATAATCAGCAAGACCTGCGAGATTAAACTGCTCCTTGAATTCAAGTTCCTGCCCCTCGCGGTGGTAAAGGTGTCCTCCTCTGAGGCGAAGCAACTCTCTAATGTGGGCGTCATCTATCATGCTTATGCCCCGTATTCGTCTTGGTGGATTTCTCTACACACAACGCCCAGGCTAACCCGCGGCCCGCACGGATTGAACCCGAAGTTCTAATCACGCCGAGCGCGGGCCGACGGGTTCAGCTCGAGGTTCAAGTAAGCCGCTTCGCGGCAGTTCCCCACCCCACCGTTGCTGCCTTTCTGAGCCAAGTTGAGGTATACAACTCCTGTCCAGGGTTTCGCAATCCCATCAACCCGTAGACAGGAGGTGTATCATGACAGCGCTCCGCC
>ORMF012609178.1_pt1 | contig 16777 bp, 12 predicted proteins | sample 1779871 | NCBI WGS metagenome assembly ORMF01 (sample SAMEA104232316, study PRJEB22302) | groundwater metagenome | biome: forest; feature: aquifer; material: groundwater | place: USA | collected 2011-08-07 | depth 5.4 m
CGCGCCAACTACACCGCGATGCAAGAAACTGAGATGCGCACGCTCGAGATCGCGAACGTCGATCGGCTTGACCCCGTGGAGCCGCCCGCCCGTGGAGCCGCGGCCCACCAATCAAGGTTCCGCCTGGAGCGAGGCGCAGATCAGTTCGCTGTCGTTGCGGGCAAAGACGTGACGGTTGGCGAACGCGGGCGGTGCCCAGACGAGTTTGCGGCCCGCGAAAGGGTAAGTGGGATCAATCAGATGGACGCGGCTGAGTTCCGCGTAGCCTTGCGACGTCAGGCGCGCGCGGATCAGATTTCCCTGGTCGGTGAAGAGCAGCACGGAATCGCCGTTGAGCGTGAGATGAATCGTCGCGCCATGGGCCAGAGTGGTCGCTTTTTCGGTCTCCCAGACCTGTCTTCCGGTGTGCGCATCCAGGCAGACCAGGCGGCCGCCCATTTTCCCGGCGAAGACATGGCCGTTGAGAATCATTGGCATGGAGGTGTGGCTCAGGATGCGGCCGGCCATCGGCTTCTTCTCCGGCCATAGTATCGACGCGGCGGGCTTGTCGCGGTCGAGCCGGAACATCAGCCCGCTGATCAGCATCAAGTCATCGCGGACCACCGGAGTCGCCACCGCATAGTCTTCGCGCGTGACCAACTCCTCCCGCCACCAGGTGTCACCCGTGGCGGGATTCAATGAAGTCACCGCGCTGGGTGTCCACACGATCAGTTGTCGTTTCCCGCCGGTATTGATGACAAGGGGCGAGCTGAAACTGCGCGGTGGATCATCGAGCACCCGCCAGATCTCCCTGCCGGTGCGCTTGTCGAATGCGACAACGCACGCGCCCGGTTTGCCGCCGAGGAGAACGATGAGGAAATCGCCTTCGATCAACGGACTCGACGTGAGGTTCGCCTGCTCCACGAGGTTGTAGTCCTTGGCGAGATCCCTCTTCCATGCCAGCATGCCCTTGAGCACGTCGAGACACAGCAGATGGCCCGTCACTCCAAGAGTGAACACAAGACCGGCACTGACGACGGGGGTCGCCACAGGCTTCGGCGGGTTCTCCGGATTGATGGGGTCCCGGCTGCCGCTGTCGATTTCATCCGCATAGGTCCAGAGCGCCTGCCCGGTCTCCTCATCAAAGCAGTGAACGCGTTCCGAGCATTTTGGCATCTCCGTCTTCGAGTCAGTCACATAGACCCGCCCGTCGGCCACGACGGGCGAAGAGTGTCCACCGCCAATGGGCGCGCGCCAGCGGACCTTCAATCCCTCCGGCGGAAAGTTCTGCATGATGCCGGTTTCATTCCACACGGCATCACGGTTCGGTCCGCGAAACTGCGGCCAGTCGTCGGCGCGCGTCATGACGGCCGCGGCGATGAAGATGAAAAGACCCGCTGCCCGCATTGAGGGGATCGCTCGTTGCATCGTCGGATGTTTCGTCATGGCGGCGGTGCCAGATTCGTCGTCCCTGATGGCGCTACTGCAAATACAGAATGCACGAATCATTCGTTTCCGAATAAAGCCGAAGGGGTCAACCTGCTGATCGCTGCTGAAACCGCGAGTTGAACTCTAGCCGTGCCATGCCCTGCCGCGTTGAGCAGCGATCAGCGGGTTGACCCCGTTAGGCTGCGCCCCGTTAGGCTGCGCCCGTTAGGCTGCGCCCGTTAGGCTGCGCCGTTAGGCTGCGCCGCGCGAAACGATTGCCAGCGGCCAATGCGCTCGGGATCACGCGACGGAATCATCGTGGGGAACCAGCGGCGCATCGCAGCGTTGGCGTGGACAATTCGACCGCTCGTGTCGATCAGTCCAATGCCAAATGGCATTTGGTCCATGATCGCAACCATGCGTGCCTCGTTGTCGCGCAACGAATCCTCGGCTTGCCTACGGTTACTGAAGCCGGCGTAAGCCGCGATGACCTTCCGGACCCGACCGTGTTCGTCGAACAGAGGGACAACGCTGCCCAACACCGACTTGATCGTGCCGTCCGGGAACACGATATCGTGCTCGAAGTCATGCCAGGGCCGGCCCGTCCGCGCGACTGTCTGGAGCGGCAGATCCTGCGGACTGACTTCCTTCCCGTTCACGCGAATGCGAATGCCGGCGGGCAACTCCGGTTTCGCTGCCGTCACCGAACCGTTAATACCGGGAGACAGGCCAAAAATCGCGTAGGCCGCCGGATTACCGCGAATGTCGCGACAATCGGGACCGCTCGTCCAGACGCCGACGGGCAGCAGTTTCAGCAGCGTTTCCTGCTCCTCGAGCCGTTGCTTCACCTCGGCCACGCTCAAGCCCACGATGCTGCTCACGATGTTCGACGCCCCCGCCGCCGCCGCCACGCCGCAGGAGGTCGAGGACACGATGGTGCGGATCATGGACGAGGCCTGCCGCGGATAAACGCCGACACCAGCGAGCGGTTTCGGTGGCGCCTCAGATCCGCAGGAAAATCTTCCGCCGATACATCCACCAGCACACGAGCCAGAACATGAGGCCGACCATCGTGGCCTGGACGGCCGGCGCATTGGCGGGACCGAGAATCTTGAACACGTTTTCGCCGAGGTGCGTCTGGAGCGTCTTGGCCGTCCACGATCGCAGCAGCATCCCCATCGCGTAAATCGCGATCGAGTTCATCCCCACCACGACGAGCGGAAAACTCCAGCCGCGCCACTGCCGCAGGTCGATCACCGCGTAGAGCGCCGCGAGGAGGAGCAGGCACCAGCCGGTGGAATAGAGCGCCCAGGACGGCGTCCAGATGCGCTTCACCAGCGGCACGCCGAGCCAGCTCAAGACCAGGCCGGCGCCGAGCCCGGCCACGCCAGTGGACACGAGCAGGAAGAGCTTGCGCCGCGCCTCGCGGTTGGAGCGCAACATCTCGCCGCACATCAGCCCGAAGAGCATCGTCGCGAGTGACGGAATGAAATTGATCGTCTGGTAGCCGCCGGTGTTGAACGCGAACGGCTCGCGGCGCGGAAAGAGGTTGAGGAACCAGAGGTCCACCGCGTGCCCGACGTTGGCGTTCTTGTGCCACGCGGGGCCCACGGCGACGAGGTGCTCCTGCGCCCACGCCGCCGTCACGCCGGCGGCCGGCGCGCCTTTCGCGGGATCGATGCCCGCACCTGGATACGCCGCGTAGAGCGCCCAAGTGCCGAGCAGCAGCGCGGCCGCCGTGATTGCGTGCGTGCGCAGCGACCGACCCCACAACAGAAACAGGCACGCGTAGCCGAGCCCAATCTGCGACAGCACGTTCATGAACTGCCAGCCCGTCGAGCGGGAGCCGTTTGACGTCAGGAAAATTCCCAGCGCGATCAGCACGACGGCGCGCGAGCATGCGTGGCCGAACATCCGGCCCCACGAGTCGCCCTGCCGCTGGCGGTTCACGTAGGAATACGCCATCGAGACGCCGACCATGAACATGAACGACGGCTGGATCAGATCCCAATAGCCGCCGCCCGCCCACTCGGCGTGCTCGAACTGGTGACAAACCGCGCGCCAGAAACCCGACTGCGGATCGGCCTGGAGATGGTTGCGCGCCGTGGCGGCGAGGCCGAAGCCGTTGAAGGCGAGCGTGACCATGATCAGGCCGCGGTAAGCGTCGAGCGACTGCAGGCGGCTGGAGCCAGCAGACGCAGCCGCATCACGCGCAGGCGCGGCCGAGGAAGGCGCGGAAGAACTCATCGTCGCAGGGTCAGGTTTTAACTATTAATATTGCGACCATATCAAACTTGGCGAACGGCGGATATTAAACATCAAAACCTGACCCTTTCGGATCGTCCCCACCAAACCGACGGTCGCAATTTTGACCACCGCACGCCGCGACAGGCTGTGCGATCCAGATGAAAAAGCTTGAGAGGTTTTCATTCAAACGCGCGTGGTGAGCAGATTGCCAAGCGCGAAGCGATTTCTTTGGCACGCGAGCCCGTGTCCCTTTGTGTCCCATGCGGGATTGAGACTTTTCGCGGGATCGAGCGCGCCACCGATTGTCCTATTTCGCATTGGGAGCCTTGGTCGTCCAGCGTGCTCGCCCGCCCGTTTCGAGCAGGAACTTCATCGCCTCTTGGTGGCAAACAAGCTGGGCGTCGAGAATCGTGTCCGGTGTCTGTCGCGCCGGTTCGCCGTTCCGGTTCTTCCCAGAATGGCCGTGCGAAGGAGACTCGACCGTGATGCTCAGCGCTCCGCAGTGAAAATTGAGGGCGCTATCGAGATTGTAGGTAGCGCGCGGCGCCCGATCGCGATTGGCCTCGACCGAGGGATCGCGAGTGCTCTGCAGTCCGGCCAGCGCCAGCCCGGTGTGCACGCGCTTGAAGAACATCTCGAAGGTCGGTCCCAGCGCAGGCTCGCCCAACGGGCGGTGAGTCCGCATGAAATAGTCGTTCATGCCCACGCCAGTGTGCAGGTTCAGGATGAGATCCGGACGCTCGCGTGCCGCCAAGTTGAACAGGGCCTGGGTCTCGGGCTGGCGTTGGCCCAGGAAGTCGTCGTGCTGAATATTGACGCCCGCGTCGTTGGGATAGCCGCCGGGAAACGCGGTGCGCGAGAAATCGAGCGGGATATGCTCTTTGACTTGGGGCCAGCCGAGCAACGTTCCGTCGGCGTTCGCGCCGGTGTTGAGGAACTCGTGAATGGTGTAACCCGCGGCACCCTCGCGATGCGCTTCCATGCGCAACGGAATGCGCGCGCGACCGTCCGGGTTCACAATCGGGATCAGAATGAGACGGTCGAGCTTGGCCGCCGTAGTGGTGATATTAGGCCACTCCCTCCCGCGCAGATCCTTTCCTGTCTCCAGCACCGACAGCAGATTCACGATGCCGACGATGCCATCGAACTCGCCGCCATGGACCGCCGCCATCGCCAGATAAACCGTCTTCTCGTGATCGGGTCCACGATAAGCACGCACGTTACCGTAGCCGAGCGATCCGGAAAACGTGCTCGTCCCTTTGCCCTGGCGCGGTTGACCATAGGCCACTGCCCGAATCGGTCGCCCTCCGGCCGACGTGCCGATGATCTCGACCTTCCCGGTGCGCACGCGGCCTTCGAGGTAGGCAGTCACCTCGTCGACGGTGCTGACCCAGAATGCAGGAATCGCCTTTGGCTCGCGCAAATAATCCGCGGGAATGCGGAAGGCACGCGTTTCCGGCGCGGTCTGGGCCGGAGACGAAACAACAAGCAAGCTGAGCACGAGCAGAAACAGGCCGGTGGTAGTGCGGGTGTTCATGTTGGAGTGACGCGGATTACCGATCGAGAGTCCGCGCATCGAAATGCCGGTCGCGGTCCGACTTGCGCGAGGGCGACGGCCTGGATCACGGTGAAGCCCTTTCTGGCGCGGTCCTCGAGCAGCAGCGCGGCCTCCTCGCGATCACAGCGGTGAAACAGCTCCCACACTGTGTCGCCCAGCCAGAAAAACGGCCGGCCGTCCTCGTAAACGAGGAAGCGACCATTGGCACTCACGTTCAGCCGAGGATGGTCGTCGGCGCCCCGTCCCGCCGAGACGACGGTGACCAACAGCACGGCAACCAAGGAGGCAGAAAACGCACGGCGGGAGAAAGTCATTGAACTACTCCTGGCCGCGCCTGATGGGCGCAGGCCGGGTTGCATCCTCCAACACAAGAACCCAGTCGTCTTCCGATCCGCTGGACGGCGGCGCAAAATTGCGCGCGCCGGTTGAAGGAAACTCGCCGACCAGCACTTCGGTTCCGTCGCGAGGATTAAACCAGCTGGCACGGACTGTGTTCCCGGAGAGCTTGTTCAACGCGACCGTGACCGGCTCGCCCAAAGGAAGATACACGAAGGCATGACTGCCGTCCGCGGCGCGCGTCGGTTGTGGCTGGTAGGGCGAATTCAGATCCGTAATCGAGACAATCAGGGATGAGTCCGGAATCCGGGTGAGCATCGGTCGCGACTCGATCAATTTGCGGAGATGCCGCATTTGGGCACCGCCTTCGAAGTTCAAGGCGGTTTGCCAAGGTTGGTATCCAGGCCCGCCTTTGGAGAACTGCCAGAGGCCGCTGGCTCCATAAGTGTGCCCGAAACCGCCGGCAAAAACGCTGACGTAGGCTTGGAACCGCGCGAAGTGCGGAGTGGCCCAGGGCGGTCTGTTCTCGTGATTGCTATTCTCGTATCCGCCCTCAGCCAAAAGCGTAGGCTTGGTGGGCTGAAGACTGTAATCTTTCTTCAAGGCGCGAACGGTGCTCCGCGGGTTTTCTCCCGTTTGCACCATATTGAAGTCGAGCCACGCATCCTCTTGGAACCAAGCGGAGGAAACCATGCTGGCGTGATAGGTCATCAGGGTTGTCGAGTAATCCGCCTTTCCATCGAACGCCGGCGCGCCGTTCACGCCATCGGCGACGCCTTCGGCCATCGCGCGGATGAGCGGCCGGTCGTCCACGTCCTTGAGCACGGCGTGCCAATCGTGGCCGACGTTCCAAATGAGGTTATGCCTGTGGCGTAGACGATGCCCAACGACCCAGCCGCAGGTGTAGGCTTTTTCGGGAACCGTCACCCGCCATTTCGAATCCGGCCTCACGACCTCTCCCACCCCCAGACAAATATAAAGCCCGAGATCCTCGGCCAGCCCAAGGACTTTATCCACGTGGTCAAAGAACTTCGGGTTGAGCCGCGTCGGATCATCGTCAAGAAAAGGGGCTTCGCCAGCGACGTTGGCGGGCATCCACTTGGTAGCCGTAAGAAAGACCTGAATGACGTTGAACTGCCTGTCCTTGCGATCGCGTAGGTAGAATCCTGCCTGTTCGAGGTTCACCTTGTTCAGCAGTCCCCAGCCGGTATCGCCCAGCCAGAAGAAGGGCGAGCCGTCTGACCTCACAAGGAATCGACGGTTGGGGCTCACCTGCAAGCCGCTGATTTCAGCCCGTCCGGCAATGTTCATCACGCAGCCGCCGGAGAGCAGGGCGAGCAAGGCTGTGAGTATGCTCCGGGTGTTCGTCATCGGCGCTAGAAGCTGAAGGTGTTGGTCAGGATGAACTGCCGCGGCTTAGGGAGGTTGAACTGACGCACGTCGCCATTCGAGTAGACCTGCTGGACGATGCGCGAACGATCGCCGAGCAGGTTCCGGATATTCAACTGCACGCGCCAGTCGATCCGGTCGCGGAAGATTTTCCGGGAATAGCCAGCAAAGGCGTCGAGGGTGATGATCGGATCGCCGGACATCGGCTGCTCGATATCGGAGGCGATGACGGTCCCGCCGAGCCCCGGAAATGGAAACCCGTTCGGAATTCCGTGCGTGCGGTAACCGACGACGTTGGCACTGCGCCATTGGCCGGTGCCGCCGACAAAGACATTCTTGAGCCAGCCTCCGCGGAACGAATAACGCGTGACGACGTTGACGCGCCCCTCGCGCGCGCTTTCCACTCTCCGCCCGTCGGTCGCCTGCATGAGCGTGAGGGTGTTCGACAGGCTGCTGTATAAATCGCGCACGGTCCGCGTCGGGTCGTTGTAAGCCGGGGCGTCCGCATACTTGGCCCAGACCGCCGTGTGCTCGCGGATGAAACTGAGCCAGTCCCGGCCAATCTCCCAAGACACGGCGGAGGATTTGGCCGCGTTGACCGACACACGCCAGTCGGGTGTCGGGTTGGCAATCAGCTCCATCTCCATCCCGGTCGAGCGGGAGTAACCGACGAGGTTATACGGGAGGTCGGGATTATAGGTCGGGTGCGGTGGGGCGCCAGCGGCCAGCACCGAATACTCGATAGTGCGCGCCGCATTATAAACCGGCCCATCGTAGGCCTCGTTTGTTCGCGGACCGTCGGTGTTCTCGTAGAAGTTGACGCGAAAATAGACCCGCTCGCCAAAGGGCGAGAGCGTGAACCCGTAGTCCTGGCCCTTCCCGTGTGCGCCGGGGAAGACCTGGCCATAGGGGTTTGTTCCAGTGGTGCCCGTCGCAAAGGTGCCGGAGCGGTTGAAATGCAGCGAAAGCCACTTGAACGGATGCACGACCACGCCGGAGGTCGTCGTGTTGCCGCTTTGGTCCAGCTTGTAGGCGGGAAACGGCATCGCGGCGAGGTCCTTGATGGACGCCTGGGGGCCGGCCGGCAGCGAGTAGCCCACGGATCGGTTGTGGTCGCGGCGCCAGCCAAACGTTGTGACGATGCGGTCGCTCCACCAGGTGCTCTGCGCGGCGAGCTGCATGCCCGTCACGAATTGGTTGCTCATGTTCGTGCCGGTGGGCCCGTCTGGATAATCGAACGAGCCCACGGAGGTGCCGTCGGGCAGGATGTAGTTTTGCACGGAATCGAACGGCAGATTGACCCAATAGACCCCCCGGCTGTTGGGATCGCGCGGGTTGTCTACGTAAACGCGGGATGCGATGCCGGCGCCGGCGGCGACACCGGCGGCGGCCGCCGCCGCGCTGGGTTTGATGACTCGGAGATTAAACGTCTGATTGCCCGAGACGACTTCGTTGCGTGTGAGCACGCCCATGAGCCGATGGCGACCGAGCCACCTGAGGCGTTTTTCCAGATTGAACTCGGTCGTGGCGGAGAGTCGCGCGTCTTCTCGTTGGTTGATATTACGCTGGGGGGCTCCCGATCCAGTGTTTTGGAAGTAATACCGGCCGACATTCGGGTTAGGGGTGACGCCATCGGGCAGATAAAGATTCGCATCGGCGCCCAACAGTGCCAGCCCACCGAGGAAGTTCCGGATTGTGCGAAGCCTTTTCTCCCGGTTGTAGGCCGCCTGGAGGTAGATGCTGCCGAGGAGTGTTTGCTCCAGTGTAGCCCGGACGACCGAGGTATCGGTCGAGGAGCCGGTGGTCTTGCCGTTGTAGGCCACGTCGAAGGGGAAGACGGTCGAGTCGTTGAGCGTCGCCGACACGTTGTCGGGCGCGGGGCGCGTGGGGCCGCGGGTGACGACCGTGCCGGACCATCGCTGCAGGTTAGCCACCGATGCGCCGTTCATCTGCCCTGCCGGTATGAGGAACGTGGTCGTCCCAAAACGGGTGAACAGGTTCTGTTGTCCGGCGGCATTAATCCGGTTGTTGGTGTCTGCCGCGGTGGACGACGGCGTGAGGCCGCGATTGTCGAACAGGGGTTTGCCGGCTGCAAGCCACGGCGTGATCTGGTCCTGAATCACGGTAGGAAGGGGCGGGAACGAATCGCTGGTGACGTCCTCATACGACAGCCGCAGTTCGGTGTTCTTAAAGGGCCGAAACGTCACCGTTCCGAAAATCCGCTCGTCAAGCTTCCCGGCTGGCTCGCGATGGGAATTCTCGTCGTCCCGCAACAGGACGAGGCGACCGGCAAGCCGGTTCTTCAACACGGGCACGTTCACATCGAACGTGGTCCGAACGGATTTTTCGCTGTCCAGCCGCAGGCTCACGCTGCCCGAGGTCCGATCCAACCGCGCCCGCTTGACCGAAGTGTCGGTCACCCCAGCGGGAGAGCCGAGGCTGAAGAGGATCGCGTTCGGGCCGCTCGCCAAGGTCACACGCTCTGAATTGTAGGTATCCTGCTTGAGGTTGGTTTGGAAGAAATCCTGCGACATCGTGCTCGGGCCAATGCCCCGGACGCGGGAACGGTTATCCTCCGTCCGGATGAACGAGTTGAACGAACTCGAGTCCAGGACCGTGGTGAACTCGTCGGAGTTTTCGACGTTCAGTGAATACCGGAACGCGTCCTCGATCGTGGTGGCCGCGATGTCCTCGAGAAACTCCGGCGTCATCACCGACACCTGGGACGCGACGTCGCGCAGGGAAGTGTCGAGCCGCGTGCCGCCGAGCGTGTTGCGCGCGAGGTAGCCCACATCGCGACTGGAGGAAACCTCGAACGGCGAAAGCTCGACCAGCTCGGACTCAGTTCTGCTGTCGGCTCGTAAGTTGCCGCTCGTTTTTTCCGACGGTTGTTCCGGGCGGCCGCTGGAGACTGTCGGCGCCGCCCTTCCTCCGTTTTTTTCGACTTCGCTTTCCTTGCGCACCGCAAACGATCCGGTCTTCGCATCGAAATCGGCCACCAGGCCGGTGTTGGCCAGGAGCGCATCGAGGGCCTCGCGGGCCGTCATCCGGCCCTTCACCGCGTTGGTTTTCGCGCCGTTCACCGCGTCGACGGAGAAGAGCAGTTGTTCGCTGATCTGCGTGGAAAACTGCTTCAGCGTGGCGTTCGCGTGACCGGCCGGGACATCGAAGTTCTGCGTTTTTTCCTTCGATTGGGCCGAAACGGTCAGAGGAATGAAGCCTGAGGACAGAAGACAAAAGACGAGCAACCGTGCGAGGGTATGCACACGGCGAACGGGGTGAGCCAGGGCGATGCGGAACACCCGCAGGCCCGGTGCCGCGATGCCGCAGCGGGCAGATTTGGAGGCAAGGTCGGTAGTCATAGTCGGGCCCCGTTGACAGGGGGCTGACAGACAAAACGAACGAAGCGGGGTGAGCAGTTATCGAAATCTGCAATCGCTCAAATCGCGGTCCTCGCGAATCGAGCCATTCCAGGCTTTGTCCGTGCGTGCGTAAGACGCGCCCACGCCGGCGCCCGTCGTCAGCGAGTCGCGTCGGTCGCCTCCGCCGGCAAACGCAGCAGCGTCTCGCCATCCCGCCGCTCAACCTGAACCCCAAAGCTCGACTCCAGCATACGAACGAGGCCCTCATAACCATCCGGCCGGAACTTGCCACCGAAGCGCTGTTGCATGAGCCGCGGGTCCGCAATCACGAGCTTGTGTGCATTGTAGCGATTGAATTCGGCGATGACTTCCGCCAACGGCGAATCGGCAAACTCCAAGCGTTGCTCTCGCCAAGCGAGCGCGCGCGCAATCTCGGCCGGCGCCATTGACGCAATGGCAGGAGGCGAGGCGGATGCCGGTGCGACCATTGCCTCGACCGGAATCACCACCCGGTTCCCGGCAACGAGGACCGACTCCGTCGCGAGCACGGGTGCCGCGGCGGTGGGCGCCGTCGATGGCAACAGGGTGCTGCCGCTCACAGCGACATCCACGCGGACCTTGCCTTGCGTTACGAACACTTCAACGGCGTTCGACTCAATCCGGACGTTGAAGGCAGTGCCAATAGCGCGGACGGCGACCGAACCCACGTTCACTACGAACGGACGCGCCCGATCCTTGGCGACGGTGAAGTGAGCTTCGCCGCGCAAAAGCCGCACGCGGCGCTCGGTCGCACCAAAGTGCACTTCGACCGCAGTGGCTGTGTTCATCTGCAGCGTCGAGCCGTCGGGCAGCTTCAATGTATTCTGACCACCGACGTGCGTTACGACGGTTTCGGTCAAGAGTGCGGGCCCACGCGTGTGCCACCAGGCCAGACAGCCGATCGTGATCGCGGCGGCCGCCGCCAGCGACGTCGGCACGAACTTCCAAACGCGATTTGAAAGGCGTGGCGTCGCCGTCATTTGTGCCGCAACGAGAAGATCGGGGTCAGCGTCGCCGATCGCCGGTTTCAGGCTCTTCAACGTATCGAAATCGGCCCACGTTTCCTCAATCGCGACAAATGCGGCATGGTGGCGTTCATCGGCCTCGAGCCAGGCAGCAAACTCCGCCTCTTGCGCCGAGGTCATATTACCCGCGTCGCGCAGTCCAAGCCACCGCACCGCGGCAGCCTCTATTTGCGGCGGCAGAGCCGGGCTGAAGTTGGATTCGTCGCGTTTCATTTCCGGTTCCCGGAGTTGACGCCACGGGCGCGCAAGTAATCCCGCAATCGCGCCATGCCGAGAGTGATTTGAACGTTCACCGTGTTTTCTGCGATGCCGAGTTTCAACGCGATCTCCTTGTGGGTGAGGTCGAAGATTTTGCGCAAGGTGACCACCTGGCGACACCGCTCGGGCAGCGCCTGAATGGCTTCGATGAGGATTGCGACGTCTTGTTCACGACTGGCGGCCTCGGCGGCGTCAGGCCTACTATCTAAAACGAACCGACGCTCGATATCAGCTATGTTCTCGAAGGAGATCACCTGCTTCCGGCGACAGAGATCGAACGCCGCATTTCGGGCCACGGCGAAAATGTAGCCCTTATTGAGATCAACTCGTCCCGACACTCGCGCGCGCATCAGCCGCAGGTAGGTCTCTTGCACGAGATCGTCTGGATCGGTGAGGCCCGGGAACCGGCCACGGAGATAAGCGCGTAGCGAAGACTCGTGCGGCTGCACTTCCTCGAGAAACCACCGGGTCTGATCCGTGGCGGCGGCACATGGGGGCGGCAGTGCGGCGGAAAGCGGGTTCACATTGAAGACGGAGTCGGCAGTAGCAAGTTGGGGCGACGATACGTCGGCCGCGACCTTAGGCTCATTCCGGGCAGCACTCTGGGCGAAACCTGCGAGTTGCTGCGCATTCCTTGTCAACGAGCCCAATTCCACCATTCATGCCATCGTCGAATCCGCCAGTAGAGCAGGGTCTGTTGTCGCGAACAAAACAGAAAACCCGTCTTCCCTTCGGCGGAGCAACGTTATCCTATCACCGTGTCCTACGATTCGCTTCCTATTGGTCTTCGCCGCTGTGACCGGCGCGTTGTTGATGGACGGCGACGACGGGGACGCTGCGCGACAATCCGTCCGGTTTGAAATCGACGAGATCCTCTAACGGTTGGAACTGATCCCAGCTCGATGGAGTGATCGTGATCGAGCCAGACGTGATGGGACGCAACGCTTGCTTGATCGTGTCGATCTCCGCGGGCCAAAATCGATCGTTTCGAAATGGAAGGTATTGGAAACGCGGACTTACGTGAAATCTTCGAAAGTATTCAAACCTGAGTCTTAGCCATGCCGCGGGCTGGCGCGCCGCGTGCGACATGACGGTGTGGGGTCTGGGGTTTCATTTTGAGATTCGTGAGGTAGCACGCGGCGTGACAGCCATGGTCGTTGGCGCCTTGTTGGGCCTTTGTCGCACTTCAAACCTGAAGCCAGGCTTTTTCTAAATTTGGACATGCGCCCTTTGTCGAAGGCAGCAAAAACGAGCGATGCCCAGCTACGATTGTCGCCAAGCTCGGACTTATCGTGTCGCGTTCAAGACCGACTCGACATCTTCTTTCACCGCAAGTTCGACGATGCGTTTCTCGTCCCATCCAGCGATGCGTCCGAGGGCTGCAAAAGCACAATACGCATGCGAAAAATCCTTCCACTGGACGACTTCCCGAAGCGGAGTGACGGCGCTTGAGCGCAGTTGCCTCAGCACCTCCGGGTCGCGCGTCTTCGTGAACGAGTCGATGATTGATGCGGCCTTGTTGCGGTCAAGCCAGTCGAGCGAACGCAGCAAGGCCACGTAGCCTTTCAACGGGACCTTTTTCAACGCCTTGGGATCGTGCTCAATCAGGATACCAAGTGCACGTGTGGCTTCATCGCGAACGTCCACGGTTGGATCGAATGAGGCACGGACCAGCGCTGCGATCTGGGCGTCGGACTCATCGGCGTATCCGATGGCAACGGCGGCCGCGGCGCGATGTTCGTCATCCTTAGATTCGGCCAAGACCTTGATGATGTGAGCGGGGTGCGCTTGCGCGTAATCCCGAATCTTCAATTCCAAGGCCCGTGCCGGCGGGAATACCATCAGGCGGAAGCCTTGGGAATCATCTTCTTGACCCTTGCCTTGCCGCACCGCGTTCCTGACTTCCTGCTCGTGATCCAGATAGAGTTTCACTAATTCCACCGGCAGCCGCGCATCGCCTGCCGGTTTGGGATTGAATATGATCGGCGCTGCTTCCGGTTCCTCGATACCGACAAACAGCAGTAGGCGGCCGTCGGCCAGACAACAGTTCGGACTGAATCTGACGCGCGTTCGCCCAATCGCATTGGCGAACGGTTCCCGGGCTGCCGCCAGCTGTTCTCGCGACGGAAACGGGTCACCCTCGTGGAACGGCAAGGTGGCGCGCAGTTGCTGCAGATCAAGACCCGGATACCCGTAGAAATTGATTGTACCGATGTGCCGATCCTGTGCCACCAACGACGATGTGACCGTCAAGATGGCGCTAACGATTGTGAAGATATCTCTAGGGTTCATGGAATTTACGCGACTATGCGGCGTCGAATCTCGCCCAACGTCAAAGATGAGCCACGACCGTGGCTGGCGCGCCGCGTGCAGCCTGACGATCTGGATTCCGCAGTTTCATTTCGAATCTCTTTCAATAGCACGCGGCGTGACAGCCATGGTCGTTGGCTCTAGATAACATGAAGCCGACAGGCGGTTCAGGAGGAACCAACCTGTCGGCTGATGAAAACAAACATCGTTCATGGAACTGAAATTCGTGCTTCCGTCGAGACGGGAGTGATTATCGTCAAGGGTGCCATCGTCAAACTCGGGCTGGATGTCCACGCTCGGCAAATCACGGTCTGCCGGCAGCTCGGCGATTGCACCCCGCAGCCCGCGCAGGCCTTCAGCAAAGAGCGGCTCCTCGGCTGGGTGAAGAAGATGCTCGAGGCGGGGGCGGTGGTGCATAGCTGCTACGAAGCGGGCGTAATGGGATATACGCTACACCGCGAGCTGACCGCACTGGGCGTGAAGAACATCGTGGTCGCCCCGAAGAAGCTGTCCGGGCCAAAGCGGCAGAAGACCGATGCCCTCGATGCCCGCGCGCTGGTCGACCAACTCGACCGTTGGCTGCGCGGCAATCGCGATGCGTTCAGCATCGTGCGCGTGCCCACGCCCGCGGAGGAGCAGGCCCGCGCCCAGACGCGTCTGCGCGATCACCTCGGCCGCATGCGCCGCATGGCCGAAGCACGCGGGCGCTGCCTGCTGATGGCCCACGGCTTCGAGGTCGTCCGTCAGTGGTGGCGGCCGGCGCAATGGGACATCCTCAAACCTACCCTGCCCACTTGGCTGCAATTGCTGGTCGCAGAGTGGCAGGCCACCGCGCTCGATCTGGACAAACGCGAGCGCGCGTTGCGCACTCAGCTCGAGTCGGCCGCTCCGCAGGATCTGCCCAAGGGCATCGGTGCGCTCACCTGGGTCATCCTCGCCCGCGAGATCTGCAACTGGGCCCGCTTCAAGAATCGCCGCCAAGTCGCCAGTTACACCGGCCTTTGTCCCGGCGTCCACACCAGCGACGGCAAAGGCCGCGAGGGCTCCATCAATCGCTGCGGCAACCGCGCCGTGCGCACCGCCCTGGTAGAACTGGTCTGGCGACTCGCCCGGTGGCAGCCTGACTACAAGCCGGTCAAACTCCTCGCCGACAAAACCGCTCTGTCTGGTCGCCGCCGGCGAAAACTCGCCGTTGCGGCCGCGCGCCGGCTGGCCATCGATCTGTGGCGCTTGGCCACCCACCAAACCACCCCGGAAAAGCTCGGCCTCAACGCCGCCTTCGTTCCCTGACTTGATTTTCCATCCGCCGGTGTGATTCACCGCGGGTCGACGATTTGACGGGAACGGCGCGCGTACGACAAGGCGCCTGGGCGCAACGCCCGAGCTCTAGATGGTACCGCTCGTTCCCGTCTCCCTCTTTGCATAACTTATAATGTCTCGCGTGAGGCGGACGGATAGCAGCTTAAACCGAGGGCCTCGCCGCACTCCGGCGGGTAACTTTCGCGTTCGAGACGGGAAACGCAGCCCATAGGTCAAATCGTCACCTGCAACCCAGCGGGGCGCTCGCCGCCCCCGCACCCCCGGCGGGGTAACTAATCTAAGAAAGCAAAACCACCAAATGTAATATCAAGGCACAATTCCCCCTTGACCACTCGCGGCTTCATAGCGGCGCCTTGTTAGCCTTGGCGCTCTGGGACGAAAACAGTATCGCCACTCTCGACAACATGTGCGGCTGCGCGATCGCGAGTATTCGCGACCGCACTGACATTGACTTCAGTCGTGATGACTTCACCCCGCGCATTCTTCCGCGTAACTTTGACGCGCTTCATGTCGGCACGCTGCGCCGGACCACCTGCGATCGAAATCACTTCCGCGATCGTGAGCGATCGATCTTGTGGAAGAGCAATGCGGCCCGGCTTCTCGACGGCGCCGTACACATTCACGGCTCGAACTTTTGCGGACGAGGTGGGGGTTTCTTGGGCAAGCACACCGACTGCGGTGCTGAGCGCAATGAGCGCAACCGAGACAATCAGGGATTTCATTTTGTTTTTTTTGGCTAACGTCAAAGGCTAGCCGATTAGTCCAACTGACCAACGAGATACGCGATCCAGCGGGGCTTGCATGACACGCGGTTGACAAGCCCAACCAAAGTCATGAGCCAACCCATCGTCCTCACCAACGGACAACACGAAATCAAAATCTACACGGTCCAAAATCGGGGCCGTGCTGTCTTCCAACTTTCGTATTACGAAGGAGGCCATCGTCAGCGCCAGACGTGCAGCAAACTGTCGGAGGCGCGTCGCGAAGCCAAGGTCGTTCTCGGCCGGCTCGCGATGAACACCCACGAGGCCGAGGAACTTTCCACCGCTGACATGGAAAGCTACGTCGTCCCGCGCAAACACATCGCGGCAACCAGCCTGCCGTTGCACGTCTGCGCAGAACTGTTCGCCCAGGCACACGCGAAACTCGGTGGGCGCTCGTTGCTCGATGCCGTGGAGTTCTTCACGGATTATCATCCCGCCGATGTCGTCAGCAAACCGCTGGCCGAGTTAATCAACGACTTTGCCGAACGCCGGAAGGCGATGGGCGTCGCAAGCGACTACGTGGCGGACATTCGCCGCCAGCTCGGTCGGCTCGCCGCCGTTAACCCGGGACGCGGCCTCGCACAGCTCCGCACCGCGGAGGTCGACTGCTGGCTCGGCGGCCAGGACTGGCATCCGATCACCAAAAACAACGTGCGGAAAATTCTGATCACGTTTGGAAATTGGGCGAAGGCGAATCGCTATCTGCCCGCGAACCGACCGACCGAATTCGACGGGCTCATAATCTACAAGGAGCCACCGACC